>Ga0209417_1002911_pt1 | contig 24472 bp, 19 predicted proteins | sample RifGroF2_FD_184002 | JGI IMG/M metagenome (GOLD analysis project Ga0209417, IMG submission 184002) | Groundwater microbial communities from Rifle, Colorado, USA - Groundwater F2 (SPAdes) (version 2) | ecosystem: Environmental > Aquatic > Deep subsurface > Groundwater | place: Rifle, Colorado... | reverse complement strand
ATCTGTTGGAGGAAGAGATCCATCGGATCGTAGAGATTATAAAAAAAGATTATGAGCCTGATAGAATAATTCTCTTTGGTTCATTGGCAGAGGGAAAGATACATGAATGGAGCGATATTGATTTACTGATTGTAAAAAAAACTGCGAAGCGGCCTATAGAAAGATGTTTGGAGGTATGCAGACTCATTAAACCAAAAATTGGAATAGATTTATTTATTTATACGCCAGAAGAGTACGAGATACTTATCAATGAAAGATTTTCGTTTTTGGTTAATATCCTTAAAATGGGAAAGGTACTGTATGAAAAGGGTGTCTAAGGAATGGATAAAAATCGCCATGGAAGACCTTCGATCGGCAGAGTGTCTTTTTACATTCTCTCTTTATAGGATGGTATGCTATCATGCGCAACAAGCCGTCGAGAAGATTCTCAAGGCGACTTTGACTGAGCATGAAGCGGAATTTTCTCGCACCCATAATATCCTTGATTTATGTAATGCTGTGGAAAAAGCAGGGCATAAAGCGCCCCTTATTGCTGAGGATGCAATTTTTCTCAACAGCATTTACAGGGCAAGGTACCCTTCTGACTTAGGGCTGTTACCATCAGGCGAACCTACCAAGGAAGATGCTGATAAAGCCCTGGCTATTGCAAAGAATGTAAAGAACTGGCTTAAAGATATCGAAAGAGAACATCGTTGAGTATTACGCACGAATCAAGAACCATCAACAAGGGGGTTTCGGCGTGTCCTCCCACGCCGAAACATCGGATAAAGCTTCAATGAATACCATGGGGAAAAATGTTAGAAAACTTGTAATGATTGCCTTTACGTGGGATATTACGGCAAAAAAAATCTTGAGTGCGTGTCAAACAGTAGTTTAATGTAAAGGAATTTCAAAATAGCCACAAGGTCACCAGGCACTAATGTTTTCTTTGTGACTTGGTGTCTGGTATTTATCTTGATTAGTGTATTTAATACATATAAAATAATTTGTAATCATGATTGTATTCGACTCATCCACTTTGATATTATTGGCAAAAGTTGAACTTCTCGATGCCTTCATTGACGATTATAAAAAGGTAGTTATGATTCCACAGGAGGTAAACGAAGAGTGCTGTAGTAAAAAAGACAGTTTTGATGCCCTTCTCATAAGGAAAAGAATAGAAGAAAAAAGGATAAAGACAGCAAGGATACACAATACTGAGTTATGCAAGAGATTCATAAAGGATTTCTCCATTGACAGGGGAGAGGCAGAGGCATTGGTATTATTTTTTGAAAAAAAGGCTTTACTGCTTGCAGTGGATGATAAAAATGCTATTAAGGCGTGCAAGATACTGAAAATCCCGTTTGCATCAGCATTGACTATCCTAGTAAGACTTGTTGTAAAAGGGGTGATAGAAAGTGATGCGGCAAGAAAAAAAATTAATGTACTTGCCAAATACGGCAGATATAAGGACACAATGATAAAAGAGGCACGAGAAGGACTCAATCTATAAGGAGGAATAGTTATGGCGTATACGACCATGAGTATAAGGATAGACAAAGATGACTATGATTTTGTAAAGAAACTGGCAATAGAGGAAAAAGAAGACATCTCAGCGGCAGTCAGAGAACTCATAAATTTAGGAAGGATACATTTTGCCATAGAGCAGTATAAAAGTGGAACTGCCTCATTAGGAAGGACGGCAAAGCTTGCAGGTGTGTCAATAAGCGAGATGATAGACATATTGGCAAATTATGGTGTTAAGAGTAATCTGGATGAAGAGGATTATCGTGAAGGATTAAAAAATTTAGAGGCTGTTTATTGAGAAAAAAAACGAACTATAGCAAACGCTAAAAGAAAGTTGTCATTGCGAGGAGGAACGACGAAGCAATCTCATGGCAGGGATTGCTTCGCTGTCGCTCGCAATGACGGATTCATGTCAACTTATTTCGGACGTTTACTATAGAAAAAGATTGGCCAGCCTCTCAATCGTTGCCCATCACCTAATACCTTACCCCTTTTCCTTCGGGAATAAAAAAGAGGTTATAAAAAATGTCTATACAAAAAACATTGTCCGTTAAGCATTTAAAACATCCATATTTATACAGAAACAGGTTATTTCAAACATTGGCAAAAGTGCGCGAAGGAAATTTTAGAAGATATCTCTCTTTCCGTTTACATCAACATTACAAAGATTTAATTACACACATGTTGCATAAAAAGTGATATAAATTTGTGTTAGACAGCCAAACGCAAGGGAATCGAGGCGGCGGTGGATGAAATAGCCTGAGAAATCTTGTTTTTGGCGATGGTATTTCCAGTGAATTTTGTCAAATCATGTCTGATTTCATGTAAGAACACTGTTTGTGAAGATTGGGTTACCATCTTCTTTGCCTCAGCGATAGTATGATCTGGATACAGGGACTTTAAGACATTATACGCCAAGGCGACCATAAGGACATGATTGACATAGGCTTCAAACTCTTTAAAATGGTATGAACCAAAATGGAGATACTGTTTGAGTTCTTTAAACAGTATCTCTATTCTCCATCGTAAGAGATACGCATGGCAGATTTGTTTGCAAGAAAGCCTTTTGCCGACACTGGTAAGGAGGATGGTTTGACAACCACGACGAGAAACAACTACTGTTGCTTTGCCTACTTTGGACACGGATGCAGTGGTTGACATGACGCGCAGAAGAGTTTTCCGTCCATTCCAAAGAATGGACATGGATTTCAGGTCTGGCAAATGCCTTCTTCCAAAGTCAATTGCATGACTGGTATATCTCTTGACGGTAATTTTCCGATTGGAGTCTAAGGAACTCACAAAAGACCAATTGAGGTGAAGACGTATTTCATCGACAACGAAGTCGGCCAAAAAGGCAGAATCGGCAACAACCATTACATGAGTTTCCAGGGGAAGGGCTAGTTCCCGGAGTATTTCTACAGCTATTTGATTTTGAGTTTTGAATTCCCGGTGTGTTCTTTTACAGAATTTCTTGGTCAGATATGGTTTTACTGCTGCCATGTGTTGCGAACCATCTTCGCAGATAAGCAGGGCAGCAACAAAGCAATGGCCGATGGTATATCCATGAGGAGTCCTGAATTTTTGCAGATTATGAAGTTTTTTCCCACGTTTCCCTTTGATTGTGGAATCGATAATGAGCCAGGCCTTGCTTCCTATGTTTGATGGAAGCCCTTTGGCAACTCTTTTTATCCAGAGATCATGGAGTAGTGATTCTTTCTTCATATGTCTTGATACATTCGATTTATGTTTTTTTAGATAGGAAGCAACTAAACTTGCGCTGAAATGCCCCCAACAGGTAATCAGTGTCCATACGTAGACAGAAATCAGTTTTTCTTGAGTAGATTGGAATACATGGTGAAAAAGAAGTTTTGAAATAAAGGGGATTGAGAATGGTTTATGAATGGCTATACCTCCTCAGTAAATTTTAAAGAAATAGGCCTTTTACTTAGGATGCCATTTTTTCAAACTGTTCTCAACCCTTATTTCTCAGGCTCTTTCAGTCGTGTTCACCATAAATCCCTTGAATTTATTGATTGAACATACTTTTATGCTATATTATGCGCAACATTTGTGTAATTATGATTGTATTCGACTCATCCACTCTGTTATTATTGGTGAAAGAGGAAAAAGAAGACATCTCTGCGGCAATCAGAAAACTCGTAAATAAACCGCAAAAAATAATGTATAATCTTGTATTAACCAGTCAAATACAAGGGAAATAACTTGATAGAACAACCCAGATGGTAAGCGTTCTTATTTCGACTTTTTTTGGAAGCATCGTAGCGATGATTTCAAATGCGTCGTTACTGTATACCGGACATTTGGTTGCATCCCGGTTTTTTAAAGATGAACCAGCGTCCGTCCGGTGGGTTGCCTTCGGCCTGGTTAGTGCGTGGCTGGTTATCATCCTGTCTGTAGCACTCATCTTTACCCATGTATTTACGATTCCAGGTGTGACTATCTCGTCTATAGGTATTGCGGGTCTTGCGTGGCTTTTCTGGGGAAAGCATTCCTCGCTTCGCCAGGAGCTTACTGAGGCGCATGCATTTATTCTCCCCTATATCAGGGGACGAAGCGCCGTGCTTTTCCTGGCAGTATTTTTTATCGTGCTTTTACAAGCAACCCGTGGAATTATGATGCCTCCGGTTAGAGGGGATTGTCTCATCTATCATATGACACTGGCTGGCCTATGGGTTCAAAATGGTGGCTATACACGTCTCCTGATACCCGATGCATTTGATAGTTTTAGCCATTTCCCCAACAATGGCGAGGTCTTCTTTAGTTGGTTGATGGTCCCATTCCGAAGTGATTTGCTTACAGGTCTTGGCAATTTCCCTTTTCTTATACTCGGTGCTTTGGCGGTTTACGGATTAGCGAGGGGATTAGGCATTGATAGGGAAGAGTCTTTACTGGCATCGGCATGGGTAAGCTTTTCACCACCCCTGTTTGCTTACGTTGCCACTCAATACGTTGACATTCAGAGTTTTGCGGAAGGGCTTTGTGGCGTGTTCTTCCTCATCAAGTATAGCCGGAGCAGTCAACCACGCGATGGTATCATGGCTTTTGCAGCCCTCAGTTTAGCAGCAGGAACCAAAGTCATTTTTCTTCAGTTACTATTACTCTCCAGTCTCATAACCTTGTATATATCTTCGAGGAAACGTATAGGTAGCAAGAGGTGGTTGACAATGGTTATTGGCATTCTTATTGTAACCGGTGCGGCAGCAGCTCCCTGGTATGTGCGAAACTGGATAGAGACCGGTTCCCCTCTCTATCCTTTCCCTCTTTCCATCAATGGTATGGAGGTTTTTCCTGGTTCTCAATTCCAGAACGTTAGTCTTTTATCCCTTGAAACAAAACTTAGGCATGGAATTTATGAATCACTTTGGTATTGGTTAAAAGTTTTCGACTTCCCTGGTAGAGTTCCAGCAAACTTTGGCCCAAAATTTGTGCCGACGGTAATTGGCGGAATCATAGGGTTAATATTGGGTTTCAGGAGCCGCAACCGGATACAATGGTCGATTATTGGTATCATTTGCTGCTCTGAATTTGCCCAGTTCATGAGCAAAGGGATGAAGGCGGTGAGATTGACATGGGTGGATGCCTCTCAAAGATTCTTGATGCTCTTTTTTGCCTTGATGGTAATATCGGGAATGTTTATCCTGGTAAAAATACCGAGATGGAAACAATTAGTGGTAATCATCCTTGCCTGTTTTGTCATTATGGATCTCTTGGCAATTACTACTAATAACATCTTTACCTCATTTATATATCTAAATGGCGAGCATTATTTTCTCACTGCTACCGTTTTCCTCGTACTCACTCTCCTCTACTCTATTTCCCGTAGTAAAACAGTAAAGCCATGGGCATTTTCCATCGTAACAGTCATTATTTTAGCCATATCCTTGTCTTTTATACAACTCTATCGTGATAAGACACGCCACCTCCGGTTTATTGATACCATTGATTTTCGCATTCCAAAGGACGCTGTTCCCGTCTGGAAACTTGTAGATAATCCTTCCAGACCAATAACAATAGCTGTTACTGCAGGATGGGCAAGATACGGCCTCAACTGGTATTTATACCCCCTCATGGGACGGCGACTCCAGAACCATGTGGCCTATATTTCTCCTGCCCAATTGGGAGAACTTCCTTCGTACGCCCCAGGCTTAGACTCGTTTAAAAGAGTCGAGGCATCGATATGGATTAATCGTATTCGAGAAGCAAAGGTTGACATGATATTTGTCATTATGCCGCCTCCGCCAGAACTGGCTTGGATAGAGGATAACCCCGGCATTTTTAAGTTGCTTCAAGAGTCGGAAGATTATCGCATCTATGAATTCGAACAAAATGAGGAATGGCAATAAATGATGATCAAAACTAAGTGCTTTATTTGCGAGACGGGTGATTCAGAGCCTTTTCTTCAGGCTAAGGATACCCTTGGGATTACCGATCAGGTTTTCTCTCTCTCCAAATGCAGAAGATGTGGTCTTGTATTCCTTAATCCGACTCCCGAACCGGCAGAAATGAAGGCATTTTATCCTGAAGGCTATTGGATAAAAAGGGAAACCGGAATTGAAGGTTATTACAAGGATATCATTATATATTTCGAATTAAGGACATTAAGAAAACTCCTGGAACCTGGCGGAAGGTTGCTTGATGTAGGGTCAGGGAATGGAGAATTTCTTTTCCATGCCGGTAAACATGGCTACGATGTCTATGGTGTAGAAACCTCGAAAGATATGGTTGATTACTCTATCAAGACCTTTGGGTTAAAAAATGTGATAAATTCAGATATTTTTTCCGCTTCCTTTGACGACTCCTTTTTTGACGTTATTATGTTTAACCATGTATTCGAACATCTTTATAACCCCCTTGAAACTCTTACTGAGGCAAGAAGGATTCTGAAAAAGGATGGAATATTGGCAATCCAAATCCCGAATATAGATAGCTATCAGTTCAAAGTCTTTGGGAAAAGATGGCTGGGACTTTCCCTACCTCAGCACCTCTACCAGTTTACTCCGCAAACAATCAGATTGGCACTTGAGAAGGACGGGAAATCAGTATTCTTTCAAAAATTGCTAATACTGCTTCTCACCTGGGCATCCTTTCCTCTTACCATTTTAGAGGGCTGGCTGAAAAAAGGAGGTATTATTACAGCATTTGCGAGAAAAGAGCAATGAAAAACCCTGATATATCCATTATAATTCCAACAAAGAACGGCGGTGATAAATTCCCTTTAGCCCTTGAGAAGATGTTCTCATATCGGGACAAATATGAGTTTGAGGTGGTAGTCATAGACTCAGGTTCCACCGATGGGACAATTCAAGCAGCAAGCAGGTACGCGGTTAGGCTTTTCAGAATAGCACCAGAAGAATTCGGACACGGAAAGACGAGAAATTACGCAGCATCTATTTCTCGTGGCAAGTATCTCGTTTTTACTACTCAGGACGCAATACCACGGGATAATGACTGGATAGAACGGTTGGCCTTAAATTTTGACGATGAAAAAGTCGCCGGGGTCTATGGAAGGCAAATCCCTTTTAATACCAATCCTTATGAAGAATACTTTCTGCGAACTGCTTATCATGAGAAAAAAACCAGAAAGACGCTTTCTGAGGGAAAAGTAATCAGCTACAAAGAGATATTCTTTTCAAACGTAAATTCAGCCATAAGAAAAACCCATTGGGAGTTGTATCCATTCAACGAAAACCAAATCATCAGCGAAGATATCGAATGGGCGAAGAGGATGCTGACAAAAGGCTATTGCATCGTTTACGAGCCAGAGGCGGCTGTTTACCATTCACACAATTACAATCCTGTCAAAAATTTTAAACGAAATTTCGATCTTGGCATTTCGCTGAACGGAATTATGGAAGACAAGAAGAGAAGTTTGGTCAATGATGGATTCGTTTATGTGGTACGGGAGATTAGTTATCTCATAAAAATGGGAAAGTGGGCGCATATCCCTTATCTTTTTATTTACGAAGGATGCAGATTTGCAGGATTTTTCTTTGGCAGAAAACATCGTTACTTCCCCTTAACGCTGAAAAAAAAACTAAGTCTTCACTCTTATTACTTTAAGAACAAAACAATACAATGACGACAGAAACTCAGACATCATCTTGCGGTCTTATAGATAATTACCCTGGTTGCCAGAAACGGAAATGAAAGTTTCTATTGTTATTCCTGTCTTTAACGAATCCGGAACGATACGGCATGTTGTCGAAAGGGTTGTGGCCGTTCAGACGCCAAAGGAAATCATCGTGGTAGACGACGCTTCGACTGATGGGACACGGGAAATCATCGAAAAAGAGTTAAAAGGAAAAGTTGATAAGATTATCCATCATCCATTTAATCAAGGCAAAGGAGCTGCGATGCAAACCGGCATTAAACATGCGACCGGAGATATCGTCATGGTACAGGATGCCGATTTGGAATACGACCCCGCTGAATATCCTTTATTACTCAAACCGATCCTCGATGGAAAAGCCGACGTTGTGTATGGTTCCCGTTTCGCTGGACACGGGCCGCACAGGGTCTTGTTTTTCTGGCATTATCTTGGAAATAAACTTATTACTACTTTATCCAATATGGTAACGAATTTGAATTTAACAGATGTAGAGACCGGTTTTAAGGTGTTTAGAAAAGATATACTGGATAAGATTAGACTTGAGGAAAATCGGTTTGGGTTTGAGATAGAAATTACTATAAAACTGGCGCGTCTTAAATGCCGAATATACGAGGTGGGCATTTCGTACTGTGGAAGAGACTATTCAGAGGGCAAGAAAATAACATGGAAAGATGGTATAAGGGCTATTTTTTGTATCTTAAAATATGGCATACTTAAACCCAAAGCCCAAAATGAAGAAATTTAATAAGGTGCGATCACAAGTTACAAATAGGAAATACCATCGAATGGCATCAAGAACGCAGCTAAGACGTAATAAGCTGGTTTATGACAAATATATTGAATAAATTGAACAAGAGGAAGGTTTGAAAAATGTTTTCTTTTGTTAAACTATATTTAGGTAGAGAAAGAAAAAGCCTCTTATATCTGCTTATTCTTTTAATTATTTTTATTATATCACACTTCCCTTTTATATTGAAAGGTTTCGGTGAGCCTGATTCTGCAAGAATTGCAGTTTCCATTATTGATAGGATTAACCACGGACCTAAAGGGACATTAGCAAACCTTTACTTTGTTGATACTGTTTCTTTATATGTTTTGTGTTTGACTTGGGTTATTAGGTTGTTAGATAACAATTATACCCTCTTACCTGCACTAATGAACTATACCAATGCCACTTTTGGAACACTAACAATTATCCCTGCCTATCTTTTGATTAAAAAAATATTTGTACATCCTATCATCGCTTTTTACTCCCTTTTGGTTTTTATCTTTGCCCCATCCTTCTATCTGGCTTCTATATATGGATTTCCCCATTTGATAGCATTTTTCTTTTTTCTTGTGTCACTTTGTTTCTATCTTGCATGGCTTGATGATAATCTTACAGTATCGAGATACCTGTGGCTGGTATTATCTTCCATAGCTTTAGTGATAGCTTTTTTGTTCAGGTCTGATATTGTTTTGGGTTGCGGACTGTACTTGTGTCTCCCCTATATGAAAGAAGTAAAAGAAAAAAAGAAGATTATCCTTTCCATCCTTTTTCTCATATTGTCTTTAATTTCTTTCCTGTTACTAAGACAAAGCATAATTGGCCCAATTAGCGGAAGTTCCACGTCAATAGCAAATTTTTTGGATTGGTTTAGACATTTCAATGATTATAAACATACACCGAGTTTCTACATTAAATGGCAGGTAAAGCCTGTAGTTTTTGGAACAGGGGTGTTAACTTCCCTTCTTGGGATTATTGTTATTATCTTTTATCTTTTTAGGAAAAGAATCAATATTTTAAGTTTTGTCTTTTCCTGGGCAGCCTTGCCAGTTTTTTTCTGGCTTTTTCCATCTGGAAATATTGCCAGACATACAATGATAAGCGTTTTACCTTTAATAGTTATAATTATCGTATTTTTTTATGAGAAAGTTCACAGATATACGATAATACCTGTAGGAATGCTTATATTGGGTAATTTTTTAATTACCTCTCCATCGTCTTCCACTGGGGTTCCGAGTGGCAACCTGTTTAAAAGCCAGCCATTACTTTCTAACAAGATTGGCCACCGACATTCCGAAGCTAAAGCAATAGCCACTTTGGACGAAGATAAGATTGTAGTTATAGGATACTATCACAACCCTTATATCCTGTATGAAATTCTGAGATCAACTCCTAACTACGATGCCACGAAGCTGTCGGAATGGGAGAGCTTTAAAATAAAGACACAACATAAGGAATATTTGGTATTTTATACTACAGGAGAGAAGTTGGATACCTATATCGAACAAGTTTTAAATCGATATAATTTAGATGAACATGCATTTGTATCAGTTGTAGATGACTTAAAATGGCCCATAAACCACAGTATCAAAATAAGAAATTTTAATATCTGGAAATAAAAAGGTGAAAGTATTATTCGTTTATCCAAACTTAACAAGACAAATAACCTTACAGATAGGAATAGCATCTCTTTCAAGTGTCCTAAAAAGAGAAGGACATATTTGCGAACTCTTTGACATTACTTTTATAGACAGAGGTAATGAGTTACAGGCATTTGAAGAGAAAATCAAGATATTCCGGCCTGATCTGATAGCAATTTCCTGCAGGAGCCTTGAATGGCCTTTTGTAAAAAAGATGCTATCCTTAGTTTCGAAGGATATTCCTACTGTACTCGGTGGTTGCCATCCTACGGTTTCTCCTTTAGAGGTTATTGAGAACAAAGAAGTAGATTTTGTAGTCATTGGTGAAGGAGAGTTAGTCTTAACTGAGTTAGTTGATAGGTTGGAGAGGAATAAAGATCCAACTAGCATAAAGAATGTTTGGTTAAAAGCGAATGGCCACATAATAAAAAATGAGATTAGACCTTATATCGAAGATTTAGACACACTCCCAATACCAGACTGGGATCTCTTTAACTCAAGACATTTTTTAGAATCTTATCTAAGCAAAGAAAAAGGATATACTGTCGTTGGAGTTTTTGAAATGAGTAGAGGATGTCCCTATTCTTGTACATATTGCATTAATAATTATCTACAAGACATTTACCGGCATAAAGGGAGATACCACAGAGAGAAATCAATAAAAAGAGTCTTACAAGAAATGAAAGTTTTTAAAAATAAATATGGCCTTGACTATGTATTCTTTGTTGACGAAACCTTTCTAGCAAAGAAAAAAAGTACATTGGAAGAATTAAAAGAGGCTTATATAAAAGAGATAAACGTTCCATTTGGATATATGTCACATCCAGACCAGGTTACAGAAGAAAGGCTGAATATCGTAAAACAAATGAATGCACACTCTGCCGCCATTGGAATTGAAAGTGGTGATGAAGAATTTAGAAAAAAAATCCTCGGAAGAAATATGCGACAGGAAGTTATTATTAAGGCATTTAATTTAACAAAGAAATACAATATAAAAACTCATTCCTTTAATATGATTGGCTTACCTCATGAGGATAGAGAGATTATCGAAAAAACGATACAATTAAACAGAATGGTTAAGCCAGATTCACTTCAAATATCAATCTTTTATCCTTTTAAAGGGACAAAGCTATATGATATATGCAACAATGAAAGTTTATTAAGGGGAGAGGAGGAAAATTTAACCAATTACTACCAACATTCTATATTAAATTTTCCTAAAGAAAAAAAGAGGGCGTTATTTAAATTAAGTAAACTAATGCCGATGTATGTGAGAATAAATAAGTTTCTTCTATTTATTCCACGGATATTGGAAAAATACGATTTCCTTTTCAACATATGGTGGAAAGCTTATACATGGATAACCACGATAAAAACCAAAATGCTATATTTCCGATATATTATGAAAAGGTATGGTATCGCTGGAATTACAAGAAAGATTATCACAAAGCTTAAAAGAAGTATCCCTTTGGTAGTATAATCAATCATTGATGCAGGAATAGGGATGGCCAAATTCAACAAGAAATATGCCAAAAATCGGATGTCAGGGATGTATAATTATACCATGGAGTGCGTAGAGTAAATGTCCGCCCGAAGGCGTTTAATTTAATTAAAAGAGAATACTTCCTTAAGATATAAACGGATGACCCAAAAGGAGGAGGGGGGTTCTTTCATGAAAAAAGTGAAAACGAAAATACCAAAAAAACTAAGAAAAGGTATTAGATTTTATTAAAAAAAAATTTAAAAACTTCTTCTTAGAAGCAACCTGTATTGTCTAATAAAATTTGTTGTATAGATAGTTACGGTTATCTTTGGTAAATAATTAATAATTTGAGCTCCATGAATTTTATAGATTTTCAAAAAAGAATTATCGTTTCGGTTCGTAGATCACCTGATCCTTGGATTGTTGGATTGGCAGCATTTTTCGGATTCTTTATTAAGCTGCTCTTGGATTTAACAACTTTTGGTACTAATGACGTTACCTATTGGTGGACCTTTAGCAATTACATAGCAACACACGATAGTTTTTCGATTTATCGCGATATAAGGTACTACAACCATCCACCTCTTATTAGCTATTGGCTATGGGTTATGGAGTTGATTAATGGACATAATAAGACACAATTTGCTCATCTTTTACGACTACCAGCAATATTAGCTGATATCGGATCGACGGTGATCATCTGGCGTTTAGTAAAATCGTACTTTACACCCAGAAAGTCGTTGGTAGTTACCTGTATTTTTGCTTTAAGCCCGGTTTCGATCATGGTTAGTGGTTTTCATGGTAATACTGACCCAGTATTCATGTTTCTCATACTATTATCTTCTTATCTGTTGATAAATCGTAGGAGCTGGCTTCCTTCCGCTTTGATATTGGGTGCCGCAATGAATGTCAAGCTGGTTCCAATAATTATGTTGCCAGCTATGTGCTTTTGGTTGCAAACATGGACACAGAGGTTTAGCTATGGTTTGGTTGCACTATTATTGGTTGGTGTAGGTTGTGGGTATCATTTTTATGTGATGACAGATGACATGTTACGCAATGTTTTTTTATACGGCGGGTTAAAGAACATTTGGGGTATTGGTCGATTCTACCGTGATTATCCGGATATTGGTAAACTTATCGTTTTTGTAACGATTACTGCAATGTCTTTTCTAATTAGTCAAAAATCATTAATTTTGGATAACCAAAGAAAGGAGCGTAGTTACTATCTTCTTCGAAGTTTCTCGTGGACCTTTTTACTTTTTCTTTTGCTTACCCCTGGATTTGGCGTGCAGTATTTAAGTTGGTTGGTAGCACCCGTTACATTTCTCGGTGTGCCGGTAGCTCTGGTTTATAATTTATTAGCTGGTCTTTTTCTGTTCCGCGTTTATACTTTCTGGAGTGGTGGATTCCCATGGTACTATGCCAATTCTAATGTTATGGGACAATGGGTTGGATTTGATCGTGAGCTTGATCTGTTATTATGGTGTTTATTAGCAATTGTTTTAATAGTTTTTGGGCTTAAAAATATCTTAGAATTATTGAATAAATGGAAACAAAAGGTTAAGAAATACCAATGAGATAACTATATATTCCCCAATTACCAAATTTGAAACAAACAGCAAAAATTGCGATTTTTGTGATTTCCTATAATGCATCAAGTAAAATTCAAAAAACCTTATAAGGAGAATACGCCATGATAGAATACGATATTAATATAGCAGAAATCAAGGAATATATCAAGGGGTTAGTGGAAGCGCCTATACTGAGACCATAAATAATGGACACAGGTAAGGGGGAGAAAATAAGGGGTGATTATTCAAGGAGTATGAAGGAAGAGACAGGAAGCCAACTCCCTACCCTATTGTAGGGGCGAAAAAAACAGGACAACATTCGATTGTGGAGGTAGATGACCTGAAGGTGTAAAGGTTATATTGAAAACTAGAATCAGACAACCTTTATCTGGAGGCGAAAAATGAAGCAAAGAAAAGGGACGGCTGATGAGAAATTGGCAATCGTAATGGAAGGAATCGAAGAGAAGAAATAAGTAGCAGAGATATGTCGGGAGCATCAGATAAGCCAGAACCAGTACTATAAGTGGTAGGACAGGTTTTTAGAAGGAGGCAAGAAGGTGCTGGTAAATGGTAATACAGATAATAACCATAATATACCACAATAACTGGACAAAGAGATAAGATAAAATAGCCAGAAGAGGATTTAAAATAGTGCATGGGGAAATGGGGAATATTTTAAGCAACTAATTGCAGAAGGTATAATTATTTTTGTGAAAGAGAAGCCTAGAATACTTATTTTTGTGTGCGCATATGAAGCACAGTCGACGCTTGAAGATGTTTTGAACCGGATTCCCAACGTAATTTTTAACTATGATACAGAAATCTTAGTTATCGATGATTCTTCCAAAGATAAGACTTTTGAAATAGGGGTTCAGTATTCAGAAAGTAGAAATTATCCAATTACAGTCTTATATAATGCAGAAAATCAAGGGTATGGAGGAAATCAAAAACTGGGTTATTCATATGCAATAAAAAACCATTTTGATTTTGTCGTTTTACTCCATGGTGATGGGCAATATGCCCCTGAATTTATTCCCGCTTTAATCGAGCCTTTGCTCGATAATTCTGCTGATGCTATTCTTGGTTCCCGAATGCTCACAAAAGGCGCGGCGCGGAAAGGAGGCATGCCATTATACAAATTTGTGGGTAATAAAATCTTAACAAAGATTCAAAATTTGTTACTGAAGACAAATTTTTCTGAGTTCCATTCGGGCTTTAGGGTTTATAGTGTTGATGTTCTATCAAAAATTCCTTTTCAGTACAACTCAAATGATTTCCATTTTGACACAGAAATAATAATACAACTAGTTATGGGTAATTTTAAAATTAAAGAATTACCCATTCCCACATATTACGGGAATGAAATATGCCGGGTAGATGGAATCTGGTATGCAAAAAACGTTGTGATGGCAACCCTATTAAGCCGGTTTCACAAGATCCATCTTTTTTATGATAGAAAATTTGATCTCTGCAATGATACCAATTTGTTCTACGACTTAAAACTCGGGTACAAATCGTCCCACACATCCGCGTTATGTGAAATCAAAGAAGGAAGCCGAGTATTGGATATTGGTTGCGGCCCTGGTAATTTTGCTAGGGAGTTGCAAGAAAGGAGCTGCATGGTTACAGGAATAGATAAGTACGAACCTGAGCATAGGAAGGGTTTCGAAGATTTTTACCTTTGGGATGAGACAAGGGACATTTTTACCCATAATATAAGTACGTATGATTTGGTTCTCCTGTTAGACATTATTGAACATTTTAGAAAACCAGAGGCGTTTTTAGATAGTTTAAGAAAATGCGCAAAAAATAAATACCCTAAAATAATAGTTACCACGGGCAACATAGCTTTTTTTATTGTTAGGCTACAGTTACTTATGGGACATTTTAATTATGGGAAAAGGGGAATTCTGGACATTACCCACACAAGGTTATACACATTCAAAACACTTCGAAAACTTTTTGAACAGTGCGGGTATAAAATAGAGAAAATGCAGGGAATACCCGCTCCTTTCCCAAAAACAATAGGACTGAATCTGTTTTCGAAAATTTTGCTTTTGGTAAATGATTTGTTGATACGTATTTCAAAAGGACTTTTTTCTTATCAAATATTCATGGTTGCTACTCCCCTCCCAACAGTTGATGCAATACTAGACAACTCCTTAAATATTAGCAGAATAAAGGCACAGGGGATTCTTAGTGAGGTAAAATAGCCAAGACGATGTCATCTTCATCATAATTATGAAACAATAATCCGTCTCTGTATTTTTGCTGCTTATATTCCAGACATGATAATGCTTCAGAAGTGTGAGTATTTCCTAGTACAGGGCATATTTTGGTGATGCATATTATAACTCTATAATGGAGGTAATTCTGAGAATACTTATCTTTGCCATAGCTCTATATGGTCTATCCTTTCTTTTTATTTACTCCCACAACAAAAATGTTCAAGCTATTAAATATTCTAGTAATATGGTGATAAAGAAACAAGTAGTGAAAGTTGCTCAAATAGTTGGCGCCCGGCCACAGTTTATAAAATATTCCCCCATCTCTCAGGCTATCGACAGATTTAACTCTTCAGGGAAGGTTATTGAGAATATCCTGATTCACAGTGGCCAGCATTATGATTATACCATGTCAGATATTTTCTTTAACGAACTGGGAATTAAAGAACCCCAGTATCACCTTGGTGTTGGTTCCGGATCACACGGCATCCAGACAGGACATATCCTTCAAAGAGCAGAAAAAGTTTTATTAAAAGAGAAGCCTGACTTGCTTTTGGTCTATGGTGATACAAATACGACCCTCGGTGGCGCCCTTGCAGCAGTAAAACTCCTTATCCCCGTAGCGCATATAGAAGCAGGTCTTCGTAGCTATAACAAGTATATGCCTGAAGAAGTTAACAGAATACTTACCGACCACTCGTCATCAGTGCTTTTCTGTCCTACAGAAGCCGCAGTGGAAAATCTGCGGAAAGAGGGATTCAGATTTATGGTAAATGAGGGAAAGCCGTTAGACAGAAATTTCAATCTTTCATCTTATGCTGCACATCTTACAAACCCCTTAGTGTTCAACGTTGGGGATGTCATGTATGATGCGCTGATTTCCTCTGTTGAAATTGCTACTGAAAAATCCCACATCCTGGAGAACCTGGATCTTGCTCAAAAAGAATACAGTCTTTTAACGCTTCATCGTGCAGAAAATACCAATAATTGTGAAAAGCTGGAAGGTATCATAGATTTTGTCAATGATGTTTCTGCGGGTAAAACAGTTATATTTCCTGTACATCCCAGGGCAATAAATGCGCTTAATCTCACCAGAAAAACATTTGCAGACAATGTTAAACATATCAAGCCTGTGGGCTATTTTGACATGATATGGCTGCTTAAAAACAGCGCACGTATCTTTACAGATTCCGGCGGACTTCAAAAAGAGGCTTATTGGCTTAAAATCCCTTGCATTACCCTGAGGGATGAAACGGAATGGATAGAGACGGTACAAAGTGGGTGGAACATACTTTATAGAGATTATAAAGGTACTCATAATCCATCAGATGCGGATGTATTCTTGTATGGTAATGGCAAGGCAGCAGAAAAAATTGTAGATATTATAGTAAAATATGAAGATAGGTTATTTTCTTAACTTCTATCCTACAGAGGCCCGGTTGGTGGCTGAAGAAGAGATGTTGAAAATGTTAGAGCTTGGCCATGAAATATATGTCTTTCCCCTTCTTGGCAGGTTAGCTCCTGTAGAGGCAATACCAGCGGTTTTGAGAGAAAGGGTATATTACCTATCAAATAAAACGGTATGGAAACCCTTTAATCTTTTTCTAAAATACTTTTTAACCTTCAAATGGAAATTATTTAGATATATCATTAAAAACAGGCAATATGTCGGCGTAACCCAGAGTCTGCTCCTTTTGGAAGTAGTGGGACAAATCAAAAAGCTTAATGTCGAAAGATTACACGTCCACTTTGCCTCTAATGCTGCTATAAAGGCAATTGTTGTTTCTGACCTTACAGGCATTCCATTTAGTTGTACAGGACATGGTTCTGAAATTCTCTTGTATCCGGATAAACTCCTGCCAGAGATAATAAAGAGGGCGAATCCTTTTATTACCATATCGAATTACAATAAAAAAGTCCTTATAGAAAAATATAATCTTCCAGAAGAAACTATAAAGGTACTTTACTGTGGAGTGGATTTGAAAAGATTCCAACCTACGACAAAAACAGCATTCCATACTCTTCCCCATATCCTTTCCGTTACATGGATGAGACCAGAAAAAGGGATTAAATATTTGGTTGAGGCCTGCTGCATTTTTGGGGAAAAGGGTTTAGCTTTTAGGTGTACCATAGTTGGAGGGGGAAAGGACTTTGAGGATATCAAAAAACTCGTTACTTGTTTAGGCATGGAAGGAATAATAAATCTTCCCGGTGCACTTTCCCATAAGGAGATTATCGAACTCTACAAGACGGCTGATATTTTTGTCCTTCCCAGTCTTTCCGAAGGGATTCCTATTGTAATTATGGAGGCTATGGCTATGGAGCTTCCTGTCGTTTCAACAAGGATTGCGGGCATTCCAGAGATTGTGGATGATCGGGTGAATGGATTTTTAGTAAACCCAAAAGATCCTGAGGCATTAGCAAAGAAGATAGAGTATCTTATCCACCATCCTTATCTGAGAGAAGATATGGGCAAAAAGGGCAGAAAAATTATTGAAGAAAAATTTGATCTCGATAAGAATATACGAATTCTGGAAGGATGGTTTAAAGGTCAGATTTTTTCTCCAGAGGCAGGCGTAAAGAATCTTTAAATAATTTGCTACTTTTATTGATGAGGCTTTAAAATGGCTTATCATGCCGTCAAGATAAAAACCATTACACGAAAAGAAGATTTTAACAATCTTCGGGAACCATGGAATTCTCTTCTTTCCACGGTAGAAAACGGCAACATCTTTCTTAGCTGGGAGTGGTTATACTGTTGGTGGAATTATTTCGGTAACCAAAACCTCCTTAACATACTCCTGGCATATGATTCAAAGGAAGAGTTGGTGGGAATCGCCCCCTTATATCTTTGCTCTAAGAGGTTGAAATGGGGGGGCAAAATAAAAGTCCTCTCATTTTTAGGTTCTGATATTGTTGCCTCTGATTATTTAGATTTCATTATTGGTAATGAGTCAGTATGTATAGAACTCATGCACTACTTGAGAGAAAATAAGAAAGAATGGGACTTGATAGAATTAAAAGATATCTCTCCCGAGTCCGTTAATTTGAGATTTATTAAAGATCATGCTGCAAAAATGGGTTACGTTTTACATGTTGAAAAAAAGGAGGTATGTCCCTTTATCAAACTGCCGGCTTCGTGGAATGACTATCGTAACGGTCTCCAGAAGAAAAAGATCAAAAGATTAGAAGGATATATCAATGCTCTCGAAAAAGGACAGAAAATGAAGTTTTGCAGAGGGCTGCTGAATAATTCCTTAGAGGAAACTATGAATATCTTCGTTACGCTTCATATTAAGAGAATGCAATCACTGGGAAAAAATACCCGGTTTTTAGATCCGCAATTCATGGGGTTTCACCATGAGATAGCCCGAAGGTTTTTTGAAAAAGGTTGGTTGACTTTTTATAGATTGGAAATAGAGGGAAAAATCGTTAGCATCCTGTATTGCTTTGAGTATAACGATATTCTTTACTTCTACAATGCAGGTTTTGATACAGAATGGTCAAAGTACAGAGTGGGTTTAGCCCTTTTTTACTTTGCTATCAAGGATTGTATCGACAGAGGTTTAAAAAGTTTCTTCTTTTTAAGAGGCGGAGAAGACTATAAATATTTTTGGACGAAAGATGAGCATCATACGTATCTTATTCATTTGACAAGAAAAGGGTTGAAAAGGTGTCTCGTAACTATTAATTATTATTTAGAAGGTATTTTTAAATAACCGTGAAGGTTTCTTTAAGAAAATTTCCATATCCATATAGGGCGATGTTGGCGATATGTAATGATATTGATGAGTCTTCATCGGGTTATTTTTTAGAGATACACAATTATCTCAACGGGGAATTAGGGTTGGAGATTGGAGATTCTTTTTGGTTGTATGATGAAGATGAGCGGTTTTCTTATTTCAAAGGGACGACTTCTGAAGAAACAGAGGCAGCAGAAATTATCAGAAGGTTTTATAACGCCGGAATCATAGATTGTCTCCATAGTTTTGGTAACTTCTCCTTTAAAGGAGGCTTTCATAGAGATTTGGCTGAAAGGGCGATTCGGGCACTGGAGGGAGCAGGAATAAAAGTTGATGTCTGGGTTAATCATGGTTCTTCCCTCAACACTCAAAATATTACATCGGGCTTTGGAGATTTACCCGGTACGAAAGAGTATCATACAGATATAAGCATGCCCTACGGAATCAAATTTATATGGGATGGTGAACTTACCTCTTTTGTCGGTCAGGAAAGACCATTTAAATTAAGCGAAATCTACTTTACCGATGAAGTTAGGAGAACGCCTTTTTTACTGATAAAAAATCTTTTAAAGGTTATCACAAAGATGATTTTATATGGAAAGATACTTCTCCATGAGAACAATCAACTATCTGTTCCTAAGAAATTGAGAGACGGTAGAATAATATACTCTTTTAAAAGATACGGTTTCTGGGACAAGGCAACCATTGATGACCTTCCGATGTTAGTCTCTTCAAATACTCTTGAAAAACTAATAAAAAATGAAGGTTTTATGATACTATATATTCATTTGGGAAAGAGAAAAACAAAAGCGCCGATTTCGGAAGAAGTTAAAGCGTCATGGAAGAGATTAAAGGATTTTTATGAAGAGGGTAAAATTCTCGTTACTACCACTTCAAGAATGCTAAAATACTCTCTCTGTTTGAAGCATCTTGAATATACAGTAAGTTCATCGGGAAAAGAGACAAATATCTATATTATGAGATCAAAAGACCCACTGAGGTTTAGTCCATTATCCCCTGGAGAGTTGCAAGGAATTACATTTTACGTTAACGATCCGGAAAAAGTTAAGATATTCTTTGATGGTATGGAAATAAAAAATGTCGTGAAAAATCAACCTGATTATCGAGGGAAGCCCAGCATTGGCTTCCCCTGGGATAAAAACGATTTCGTGGGAGAAACGATGAAGAAGGGCGGAGAAAATGGCTTCTGAAGAAATTAGGGAATACTGGGAAAACAGACTTAAAAAGAAGTTCGACATCGATGGAACTGGTCATATCTCATTTAATTACAAATATAATTTTTATGTCTATAAGGCATACGTCAGGGCATTAAAAAAGGCCATCAAGAGGTCGGGAATTGAAATAAAGGATAAAAAAGTTTTAGATGTTGGTTGTGGGACAGGATTCTGGGTTGAATTTTATAAAAATCACGGCGCAGGTTCTGTTGCCGGTATTGATGTTACAGAAAAGAGCATACTCGAGATGAGAAAAAGATATCCTTTTTACCATTTCGAGAGAATAGATATATCAAAAGAGCGATTAGATAGAATGGGAAAATTTGATATAATTCATGCGTTTGATGTTCTTTACTATATACTTGAAGAAGACGGATTTGATAGGGCAATAAGTTACATTTCTGAAATAGCGGAGAAAAACTCTTATATCTTTATAACCGGCCTTTTTTTAGATTTATTCCCACAAACAGGTGTTCTCTATTCTAAACATAGATGTTATAAAAGATATAAAGATGCACTGGAGATGAATGGAATCAAGATAATAGATAGCATTCCCGTAACCTACCTTTTAAAGAAGCCTATCCCTTTTCAAAATCTTTATTCTAATATCAAATGGCAATTATCAAAGTTACATATAAACCTGGAGGGAATTATCGGTATGCTGTTTTACCTAATCGATGGGCTTGTGATGTCTCATAAAAGGGCGGACACAAAACTTATAGTATGTATTAAAAATTAGCTTAATCCCTTTTTTACAGTCTTCAAGGTATCGCGAAGAATCATGACGGCGTCTCTGGCAAAAAAGGGTAGAAGACATATGTATCCAGTTCCCATGAAAAACACCTTAGTAAAAAAAAGATAGTATTTGTCTTGTATTGTAAAAATATATTGGGTAATTACAGAAGAACCAATTAAGGAAAAGATGGAAAGACAGGAAAAGACAAAAATAGGTTTAAGGAGATCGATAAAAGAATGACCTGTTATATTCTGAAAAATAATGTATCCATAAATAAAAACAATACCCTGGCAAAGGGTTGTAAGAATAGACACTCCTACAGTCCCCCTATAAACGGTGGCAGGATAGAGAAAGATCGTTAATAGTATTAATTGTAGGGATGATGTTTTTAGCATAATCTCTGGCTTTCGTATGGCAAGAAATACACCTCCCATACCAGACCCCAGAGACCTTGTAAGACCGAAAACCGCCAATATCTGGGTTGGTAGGATAGCGCTATCCCATTTATTTCCGTAAAAGAGGTGAAAGAAATCAGGAGCAAAAACGACGATCATCAGTGATAGGGGAATGGTTATAAGGGATGTGAAGTAAAAGGTTTTGTTAAAGGCATTCCTCAGGTCAAAGATACTTTCGGAGATTTGAGTGTATGCCGGGAACATAATCCGTCCTATCACATTAGTAACATTCGTAGCAGGCACATTGGCAATGCGATAGGCAAAGTTGTAATTGCCTAACGATGCTGTCCCCAGAATTCTACTTACAAAGGCATCGTCTATGTTTCTTATGAGGTAATTGATGATCCCAACTGCCGTAATGCTTCCACCAAACTTTAAAACCCCTTTTATGGCTGACAGATTAAACGATGGAACAGGTTTCCGGATACTTATTGCCCAGATGATACTTACTTTTATAATTTCTGCAAGGATTTGGGCATATACTATAGACCAATATTCAAAGCCAAAAAATGCTAAAATAGCGGATATTATGCCGTAAAGCATCAGATTCGCTGCCTCAACCAGGGAAACCTTCTTGAAGGCCATTTCCTTTTCAAGAAGCGCCAGTTGTACCTCCCCAAAGGATGATATAATAAAAGTAAGGGCAAGAACCCGTATAACGTGAGTTAAATTGGGTTCTTTAAAAAAGGCAGAAAGAAGAGGAGCAAAAGAAAAGGCCAGGAAGTAAATAAACATATTCCACAAAATGAGTAAGGAAAAGATGGTATTTGCCGATTTTTCAATCTCTTCCTTCTGAACGATCAAGCCTCTGCTTAACCCCAATTCCCTGAAAAGACCTATGGCCGATGTGATAAGGCTGGCAAGGGCAATCATGCCAAAGTCGGAAGGCATGAGTAACTTCGCAAGAATGAGAGTGGTTGCAACACCTACTCCCTTTGAAAGGGCAGAGGTTAAACCAACCCAGAAGGCCGCCCTTAATACCTTTTCTTTTAGTTCCATGGCAACACTGTATATGAAAAACCTTTTTAAAGCAACAAATTAAGAGTGTTTTAGTACCCAATTTTTATTATCATAGTTACATGAAAAATGTCCTCTATATCAGTTATTTATTCCCACCGATGGCAGGCGGTGGAGTTTATCGGGTTGTAAAGACCCTAAAATACCTGCCTGCCTTTGGATGGAACCCCTCTGTTCTTACCGTCAAAAATCACCACCACTGGGTAACCGACCATACCTTATTGAAAGAACTCCCCCTTGATTTGACGGTTCAGCGTACGTATTGTTTGGATCCGTTTTATCTTTATGCACTGCTGGATAAAACCGGCATGAAATCAATTCGCCATGTTATTGAAGAATACCTTGCCATCCCTGACAATAAGCTGGGCTGGTTCCTGACTGCCCTGATAAAAGGGCTTTGCCTTATCAGAAAAAATAATATTGATCTAATCTTTTCAACCTCTCCGCCTCACAGCACCCATATGATAGCTTACGTTCTGAAGAAAATTACCGGGAAGCCATGGGTGGCTGAGTTCAGAGACCATATGAGTTTGAATCCGCTAAGGAAGACCGTACCACCGCTACGACTAGCAATAGAAAAAAATATGGAAAAAAGGTTTCTGGCTGATGCATCCAGGGTTATCACGGTAACAGAAGGGAATCGGGATGATATAATTAACCTCTTTGGTGTGGAAGATACTAAGGTTGTCGTTGTCCCGAACGGTTTTGACCCATCCGATTTTGAAGGTCTTGATAAAATTTTTACAAAAGATAGAAAATGTTTTACCATGACTTACACAGGTTCGCTTTATGGTACACGCACCCCAAGGGTTTTCCTGGATGCAGTTCAGAAGATACTCACTTACCATCCTGAGTTGCGAGGAAAATTTTCCGTAAACATCATCGGTAAGATCGAAGACAAATTTAAAGGCTTGTGTGAGGGTGAAGGATTAAAGGACGTTGTGCATTTTTATGAATTCTTAGACCACCGGGAAGCAATCTCTCATATGATAAATTCTCACATCCTCATCCTGCTTATTTCTTCTGGCGGCACCAATAGCAATGTACTCACGGGGAAAATATTCGAGTATATGGCATCGGGAACCCCGATCCTTGCCTTAGTGCCTGATGGGATAGCAAAGCAACTAATTGAAGACTCCAGAACAGGTTTCACCGTTGATCCAGATAATGCAGAGGCCCTCTCTGAGAAAATATACGAACTTTATAAGAGATGGGAGAGCGGCAAGCTTACGACAAATCCTAATTGGGATGTCATTAAAAGATATGAAAGAAAATCCCTTACACAAGCGCTTGCAGCAGAGTTTGACAAAGTCTTGCTGTGAAGTTGACCTGGAAAAGAAACCTAAATAAAAGCAACTTAGAGTCTACCCAAAAGCTCAAAATGTCATTCCGAGTGACGAAGGAACGAGGAATCTCTCTCCTGTACAAATCCAAAAGATTCCTCACCCCACTTTGCTTCGTTTGGAATGGCAGTCCTTATTCTCGGAGAGGCCTTATAGTATTACCTTGTAAAAACTTCTTTTTTCAGAAAGTTTTTTTACCCCTCTTTAATTCTCCCCTTGCGAAGGGGAGAATTAAAGAGGGGTAAATTTGGTTGCGGCTTTGCTGCGATATGTATACTGTGTGGATGAAGGGTCTTTCAGAGAAGACCCTTCGGCGTTGCTCAGGGTAAATGAAACCATAGAGTAAGGTAAAATATTTCATTGGTTTCATTTAATTTACACCGTATTAATGAAATAATCTGTGCATGCCTTATTGACAAAATACATAATATATCATACCATGAAAAGATAAAGGGATGTGTAAGTTTGCCGCAATACACCCCCAGCCCCTCTTTCTAGAGGGGATGTAGAGACGCACTGCAGTGCGTCTCTACAAAGTTGATGCCGAAGACATCCGAATTTAAGATGACGTTTACATCCCAAAGATTGTTATGACCGAACTGATTCAGGGTGCAAAATC
>Ga0209417_1002909_pt1 | contig 24502 bp, 29 predicted proteins | sample RifGroF2_FD_184002 | JGI IMG/M metagenome (GOLD analysis project Ga0209417, IMG submission 184002) | Groundwater microbial communities from Rifle, Colorado, USA - Groundwater F2 (SPAdes) (version 2) | ecosystem: Environmental > Aquatic > Deep subsurface > Groundwater | place: Rifle, Colorado... | reverse complement strand
TTAAATATTTACGAAATGCATAAAAAGTATATACTGTTACATTTATTTACAAACCGAAAGGGTTAGCCCGTTTGGGTTTTAGTCACCCTTGCTGTATAAAAAGCCGGCTAAACATATGTTTAGCCGGCTTTTTATACAAATATGAGGCTAATGCACAACTATAAAAAATGTCCTTTTTGCCTTGATGTCATTCTGAGGGCTTTAGCCCGAAGGATCTGTCTGGTGTTGATATTTAGACAGATCCTTCGCTTCGCTCAGGATGACAAAAAGTTAAAAAATTGAAGTTATGCAATGGTCTTAATCTTTAACCGCGTTAGCATTTTTAAGAAGAGGAAATCCCATATCTTCTCTTTGCTTATGATAAAGTTTTGCGGTTCTTTCAGCCATTCTTCTGATTCTGTTTATAAAATTTGTGCGCTCATCTTTGCTTATAACCCCTCTTGCATCGAGAAGATTAAATGTATGAGAACATTTCAAGACAAAATCATAGGCAGGAAGCACGAGTTCATGATCCAGACAGTTGTCAACTTCCTTTGTATAAAGGTCAAAAAGACTAAATAAAGTTTCAGGTGTGGAATATTCAAAATTATATTTGGATTGTTCTATTTCGTTCTGGAGATAGATTTCGCCGTATTTAACCTTATCATTCCATTGAATATCAAAAACGCTGTCTTTTTCCTGAAGATACATAGCGATTCTTTCAAGTCCGTAAGTAAGCTCAAGCGCGACAGGTTTTACATCAATACCGCCTGCCTGCTGGAAATATGTAAACTGGGTAACTTCCATGCCGTCAAGCCAGAATTCCCAGCCAACACCCCATGCACCGAGAGTAGGGGATTCCCAGTTGTCTTCCACAAATCTTATATCATGGTTTTCAAGCTTAATTCCGAGGTATTCAAGACTCCTCAAATAAACATCCTGCGCGTCTTCAGGGGAAGGTTTTAAAATTACCTGATACTGAAAATAATGCTGGAGCCTGTTAGGATTTTCTCCATAACGACCGTCGGTAGGTCTTCTGCAAGGTTCAACCATTGCAACATTCCACGGTTCAGGCCCTAAAACCCTGAGAAAAGTAGCAGGATTCATTGTGCTTGCCCCTTTTTCCGTGTCATATGGCTGTTGAATTATACAGCCGTAATTTGACCAGTATTCGTTCAGTTTATGTATAATTTCCTGAAAAGTTGGCGCCATATTTTATTCCTTTTTAGATTTTTTTCCAAGATCAACAATTTTAAGATGCCGTTTAAATTCTTCATAAAAGCCGCAATTAGTAACGTTCAGTGTTCCGTCAAGACTTACAACACCTAAGCCCAACGCATGCAAAAGAGGACAAGCCACACCCTTAGTGAAATTTTTGCAGCTTATACACTGATCGTCTTTTTCTACATATACTTTGCCACTATCGTAATACATTTTCCGCCTTCATTTTAAGCTTTTATTCTGTATGATAAAAATTTTTAATCAACAAAAACCCACGCTAAATTTATTATACCTGATAAACGAAAACTGCTAAATATTTTATTTAGCAGTTTTCGTTAAATATATTTTAATTTTTTAAAAAGAATAAGAATTGCCTCTGAATAATAGCTGTAAAAGCATCATTAATATATTCATAAGATTATTTTGTTGATTTGCCGGGCAGGAATTTGTGATTTTTGTTTTTTGTTGTTGTAAATCTTGTATCTGAGTTTGCAAATTAGCTGCATCTGTTTCAAGTTTTTTGTCCAGTACGTGATACTGAGCTGCCAATTCAGGGCAAGTATTTGCTGCTGTGTTTATTTGTTTAGCAAGAGCTGTTCTTTGTTGATTTATCTGCTGCAACTTAGCTTGAGAATATGCTATTTGAGAACTTATATTTGAAACAGTTAAATTTTTATCAGCATCTGAAGTTCCGTTGGATAATTTATTATTTATTGCATCATCAATTTCTTTAATTTTTAAATCATATTGATCCGCCAATTCAGGGTAGGTTTGCATTGCTGCTTGCTTTTGTTGAATAAGAGCCTCTCTTTGTTTTTCAAGCTGACTTAAGCTCGCACCGAAGAAATTTTGGCTGTTTATTGATTGAAGATTTGAACCAAAAATTGATTCGTTTAGTGTTGTATTAGCAGGATTTGAAGAAGTTGTTTGAGGAAAATTATAATCTGAGAAAAAACTAATTGAAGTAACAGCCATATTTGATCCCTTATGTTTTATCTACACTTGATATTTATTTGTTATCTACTAATTATATAAAAACAATGTGGCGCCATGTATTGCTAAATTTTTATATTTTTAAATCAATTCTCTTAAAAAAACTTAACACTCCTGCTTTTAAAAACAGGAGTGTTGTTTAGAGTTGTTTGTCACCCTGAACTTGTTTCAGGGTCTGTCTATTTTTGAATTTAAACTTAAAATAGTTTATTGAATAGATTCCGAAACACCAGGTAGGGGCATAAAACTATGGCTCTCAGGTTCGCCTTGTTTTGCAGCCAGTTCGGAATGACAATTGTTTTATTATTATTCTTCTTCGTCGTCTTCATCCTCTTCGTTTTCAAGATATTCAATAAGATTGTTGAATTCTTCATCATCTTCAATGGTTTCAAAAACATAACTGTCATCTTCTTTGTTTAATCTCATGATGACAACTTCATCTTCATCATCTTCGTCATCGCATTCTTCACATTTACAAGCAGCTTTAGGCTCTTTGCCTTCTTCACCTTCTTCATCAACGTGAATTAACAGACCGTATTCCTGCCCGTTAAATTCAACAACGTCAATTAATTCAAAGCTGTAGATTTCGCCATTTTCGTCCTGTGTTCTTATTATCTTGTTTTCCATATCTTTTTCGTCGTCCATTTTATTTACTCCTTTTATCAAGATACTGTTGCAAAATTAGTATAGCAGAAGTTATATCAATTAGTCCTCGATTTTTTGAAGGTTTTTTATTTTGTTCGATTAAAAATCTTTCAGCGGCTTTGCTGGTAAGCCTCTCATCCTCAAGTTTGACCTCTATGCCTATTTTGGCTGTTATTTTTTCAACAAAACCCATAACATCTTCAGCCTGAAAACCCAAAGTTCCGTCCATATTTTTAGGTAAACCCGCTATGATGGTTTCTACGTTATATTCGTTACAAATCTTTTTAATTTCTTCAATTGCTTTATTTTCGGGAAGTCTTGAAATTACTTTTAAAGGTTGCGCTGTTATGGCTAAGGGATCGCTTATAGCCGAGCCTATTCTTTTTGTACCCACATCCAACCCTAAAAATCTTTTATAATTACTCATTGTCATTTTGTATTATGCTGAAGGATTTTTTGTTGGAGTATCTTTTGAAATTTTTATGAATAATCTAATCATACTTATTGCGAACAATAAAAGGGCTATCGATACAATTGTAAGAATTGTTGTATTATCCATTTTTTACTCCTTCATATATTTAATTATTCTATATAATTCATAACCTAAGTATTGAATAATGCAAAGTAAAACTACAATGGTCACAGCATCTATATTAAGTATTATTCGATTACTTGTATCTATATGGTTAAATAACCACGACATACATCCTGCTAAAAAGGCAAGAGCTGTTGTAAGCCATAACTTTAAATATGAAATTTTTTCTTTCAATTTTTCCATAATTAACAGCACTCAGCATAATTTTTTTATTATTATATAACAAATTTTTGATTTTTTAACACCAACTCACTTTTGCCTTAACTATAATTTATATAATATCTTTATAATTTTAAGTAAGTCATCATTATCCGTCAAAGTTTTAGAACTGCTGTTTTGTTTTTGTTTATTTATAGAGGAAGTCTCTAAAGAGTCCTGGTCAATTTTATATTGATATCTTACAAAACCTTCTAAAATAGTTCTTTTCATCATTTCTCTAAAAAAAGGGACAGTTTTAATATCGTAACTGTTTTCCGGAGTTATACACCATGCCAGAGATGCAGCAACGTTTCTGAACAGTTCCAGATTTCGAGAATGAAGCAAATAAGTTAAATCTAAAAGACGATTTTTATAAATATTTTTTATTTCATCATTAAAAATTTGTGATGAAAGCATGTCTATATTGGATTCAAGCCAAGTTTTAAGTTCATTTTGATTATTAATAAAATATTCTTTTTTTTCACAGATTTCTTTTATTAAATCGGGAAGTGTTTCATTAATTAAAGGATGATCTTCTTCTTCAAAAAACCAGTGCTGAAAGTCAGGAAATTTACATAAAATCGCTGTTTCATTGATTAAATCTTTTGATACCCATTTTTTGCTTAATTTTTCAAAATCATTTTCAAGAGTGGAAACATCACTTAATAATGATTTCCATGCGGCATATTCGTAAGAAATCGGTAAATTATTTTCTTTGTTAATTTTTTCTGCTTCTCCAAGCCTTAGTTTGCAATATTCAGGAGAAACCAAAAATCTGGTGGACATTTCCTGAAATTTTTCTATAATTCTGGAAAAATCCTGTTTGCTTATTCCGTAAAACCCAAAACAGTCTAAAATTCCATGAACATCGTTTATAACGACATTAAGCATTAATATGTCATGATTAGGTTTTATCCGGCTGATAATAAATCCCTGATTTCCGATGCCATCGACAATATTTGTGTGACATTCATAAATTTCAGAAGTTTTCGTAATCGGAGAAGCGGCAGGAAGTTGATTTTCCTGATTAACTTTAACTCCCGATAATTTAAGCATGTTAAGACTTTTTTGGGCATGCTTTTTAATTATTTCATTTTGTGAATATTTCAAAACATCATTCAATGCTGGAATTGCAAGTGCAGAACGAGTTTCTCCAAGAATTTTTATGAGAGCTTCTTCTAATTTAAGCGAAGGCTTTGCCTCAAGTGCAGGAACAGCAATATTTACAAGATATTCGCTCGAATAATCTTCTTTTAGTGAAGAGACAAGGTTAATTTGTTCGGATTCCGGCAAAGAAAATAAGAAATCCAGAAAATCTATCTGTGCTTCAGGATTTACGGAAGCTACTTCCAAAAGTTTTTGAGTTTCTTTATCAACAATAGCTTTAGGATCATCAAGATAATTCAAAAATTCTTCAGGATCAGTCTGATCACCAAGGCTTTTTAATATAACTCCCGAAAGATCTTTTAATTCATCGGAAGATAAAGGTGATTTAATGTATGACCATAAAACATCTTTAAGTGTTTCTAAATCGCCCAATTCCTGAACAAAAAGGCTAATAATCTGACCTTTTTTATAATCAGACCTTGCAAGTTCTTTTACCAAAATTTCAACGACATAATCAATATCTTTGATTGAGCGAAGTTTGTTTAAAGAGTTATCTTGCTGTTCTTTAGACATTTCATCCAAAGAATTTAATTGTTGAAGCATGAGCATAACTTCTGATCTGATTTGTAATTTTGATAAATCTCTCAATGTCATTATTTTTTAATACCCTGCCAGAAACTGTCTAAAACCTTTTGTACTTCTGAAGACGGGATGCGGTCTTCCATTATAAAGTATTGCATACAAATCATTATGCATTCCGAACAAATATTTACACCCGGTCCTTTTATCATTTTTATGACCATATGGTTTGGTCTGCCGCAAAATGAACAGTAGACCATTTCCTGGGCTTCTTTTTTGTCCTGTTTTTCAGTAGTCTTGTCGGAAGTTTTTTCTTTATCTCTTGCATTAGCAAGAGAAATTACCTTTTTTTTCTTGTCAGTCATGATACAGCCTTTTTATTTTATTTATCTATTATATTATATATTTTAAAATTTGCAGAAAAAAGAGATAGTTGTTTTTAAATAAAAAAGGCGAGCGAGCCGCCGAAGGAGGCGGAAAGCGAGCCAAAAATAAAAATATTAGCCCCATCCCTTTAGGGAGGGGGTATGGGGGGGGAATAATATTTGTTTTTTGCAAATAAAAGAGATAGCGGTTTTTTTAAACCGCTATCTCTTTTAAATTATTTTATTTTTACTTACTGTTAGCTGTAACTTTTTTGTTTATAGCGCCGGGAACATTTTGCCAATTAGCCGCCATGATTTTTTTGAAAGCTTTTAATGCGGTATCTTCTAATTCGCCAAGTTCTTCAGCTTTCATGATGAGTTCCCTGAGAGGTAATAAAGCTCTCTGGTCGCGAAGTACACCAAGTGCAGCAGCCGAGCCGGCTCTAACAAGTTCGTTTTCCCGGGTGTTTTGTAATACTTCAATAAGTGCAGGAACAGCTTTAACATCGCCTAATTTGCCAAGTGAAGTAACTGCATAAATTCTTACGTTTACCCACTCGTCTTTAAGCATTTTGATGATATGATCAACTGCTTTTACGCTGCCAAGCTCACCGAGTGCTCTTGTTGCATCACAACGTACGTTAATTTTTTCATGGACAAGAGATGTAATCAGAGCTTCTACAGCAATATCGCCAATTTCTATAAGCGCATCTGTTGCTGTAACACAAACCTGACTATTTTCGTCATTAAGAGCTTCTACTAAAGGTGTTACAACTTCTTCGCCGCCGAGACGACCAAGCGCACGAGCTGCCCTGACTCTTACGTCAACGTTACGATCTTCTCTGAGTGAAGAAATTAACGGTTGTGTAGCGTCAATGTCGCCGAGTTCACCGAGAGCTCTAGCTGCGTATAATCTTACCGAGCCATTTTTGTCATGTTTTAATGCTTCAATAAGTGATTCAACAGCTTCCGCATTGCCTAACTCGCCCAATACTCTTGCAGCATTGTAGCGAACTTTTTCAGAGTTACTGTTTTTTAGGTCATGTACTAACTCTTCAAAAGTTTTTTCGTTCTTTTTCTTTCTGTTTATTGATTTAATAGCCACGAGTTTACTTCCTCCGGTATTACTAATACTAATTTACACAGCAAGATTTCAATCCAGCGGGACTTGTTTATTGATCTTCTTTTTTTAAACACAATGATTTTTCTAATATAGCTTCCAATTAATAAAAAACATCGTTATGAAAAAAATTGCTAAATCGAAGTAAATTTATTAACTTTTATTAAGAATGTGCCCTTTAATTTGTTTATGTTATGTTTAATTTGTAAACAAATATTAATTAAGCGTATTTTTAACACTAATTAATAGTAACATATTTTCAAGCATCATTCCTGTTTTGTTTACAAAACTTAATAAATTTTTATGCTTTTTTTTATACACATAGGTTCTATTTAATTATAGCTTATTTTGATTTTTTACAAAACTTAAAATATATTGGTCAGTGGTAAAAGAATTTTTATTTTTTAGTACGTCAAGCTGAAGCTTGTCGGTGACTTTCTTCTTTTGATTCAAAAGAAGAAAGTCACCAAAGAAGAAAAACTATAAAATTAAGTTTCTTGTTTTTAAGGCTCACTGGGGATTAAAGAATTTATTCAACGCACGCCCAAACTCGCCACTTTGTGGCTAATGGGCTATAAGCTTATATACCCGTTTCGTCAAAAACTACGAAACTACGGACACGCGAGTCAAGGGGGTATCCCCCTTGAAATCCCCCATTCCTTTATTGTTAAAACAGGCGTTTTATAGGGGGTTCGGGGGCTTTGCCCCTGACTGTGTCGACCCTCTGGGTTATAGTTTTTCTTTCTTTTGGTTCGTTTTCATTTCTTTTTGCGTTCAAAAAGAAAGAAAATGAACATCCAATAATTTTGAGATAAAAAAGAAATGTCACTCGCCTGCTTTAGCTGGCGAAACTATTATTTAACAGGCAATTCTATAATAAATGTAGAACCTTGATCAGGATTGTTTTCTGCCTTGATTGTGCCCTTATGCTTCTGTATTATCTGATAACAGATCGAAAGTCCAAGCCCTGTGCCGACTCCAACTCCTTTTGTCGTAAAACCGGGATCAAAAATACGTTCCAGATGCTTTTCAGGAATACCTTTGCCTGTGTCTGAAATAAGTATTTTTATTTTGTCTGCAAGCTTTTCTGTTCTGATTTTTATAGCGCCGTCTTTTTTAATACTCTGACAGGCATTTATAAGAATATTCATAAATACCTGATTTAACTGGTTCGGATAGCAATTTATGAACGGTAAATTATCGAACTCTTCTATTATTTGAACTCTTCCTTTAATTTCGTGGTTAATAAGCATTAGAGTGCTTTTTATGCCTTCGTGAATATCGGTTTCTTTGTATTCTGCTTCATCAAGGCGGGCAAAGTTTTTCAAGGCTTTCACGATGGAATTTATTCTTTTTATGGCCTCAGAGTTTACTTTTAGCGTGTCATCGAGTATTTCCGAATAATTTTTCAGCTCTGCTTCGGCAGTTGCTGTTTGAATTTTTTGAATACATTTTATAAAAATATCGTTATTGCATTTGATTGAGCCGATAGGTGTGTTTATTTCATGGGCAACACCGGCTACCAGCTGACCGAGAGAAGCCATTTTTTCTGACTGAATAAGCTGTATTTGGGCTTGCTTTAATTCTAAAAGAGCTTTTTCAAGATCTGATTTTTGTTCTTCAAGCTCATTAAACAATTTTGCCTGATTAATCGCGGATGCAAGCTGGGAAGCTATACTTTCAATCAAACTTATTTCTTCTGTATGCCAGTGTTTTTTTGAGGCTGCGTGAAGAAATGACAGAATTCCGAGAACTTCATGATTATAAATAATGGGAGTTATAAGCTTTGGTCTGGAATCACCTGTATTATTGTCTATTATTACTGTTGAAGTTCTGGAAGCTTTATTTTCTAAAGATTTTTTCAGTAATGCATCCCCGGCAGGATAAATTTTATTTACTTTTATATATTCTTTTTTATCTGCAGCCCAGGCATGTTTAACAGAAAATTCTTTATTGTTTAAAATTTCGGCGTAAAATCCCTGACTTACTCCGAGTGTTTTAGAAATTTCTTCGACAGCGGTTTGTATAATCTCTTCTATATCAAACCCATCCCTGATTTTATTTGATACTTTGTTGATTAAACCTGTTCTTATCGCGAGAGTTTGCGCTTTTTCTTTTAATTCGGAAAACTCTTTGTTTTCTTTTTCAAGCTTTTCAATAGCTTTTTCAGTTTCTGCCAGAAGGCTTTTCAAGGATATATTTTGAATTTTTTCCGTAACGTCTGATAAAATTATTATTTTTTTATTTTGAACGCTAAAACTTCTTATGTTTAAATTTCTGTATAAGTTGCTGTCAAGCTGAAACAGTGTTTCTGCGCTGAAAAAAGTATTGAAATTCATTATTTCACGGATAGGGTTATAGTCGAAAAACTTATCCCTGTCTAAAATACAAACATTAAAAGAGAAAAAATGTTCAATTTCTGTAATTTTTTTAATATCCCCGAACAAATTTTTTGCGCTGTTATTGAGAAAAATCAGATTTTTTTCTGTATCAAGCACCAGAAGAAGCTCTTCCGAGGTTCTGTACAAGTTTATTATTGATTCCAGGGACAAGTTTTTAAGCAATTCAGGCATATTTCACCCATATTATTCGAATTAAAAACAAGTATATCATTACTCCTAAAAATCATACACTTCTCAATCATACAGAGTAAAAAATTAAAAACACTTGAGTTTATAAAAACAAGCACATATAATTTTCTCAAAAGTAAATGACTTTTGTCTATGCTCTGTTATGAAAATTTAAGAAAGCCTATAATCCTTCGGTATAGATCCCGACAGAAATTTTTAAATTTCTGTCGTTTTTATTTGTGCCTCACTAACTGATTTGCTACTTTTTTTGTTTACTATAAAATAAAGCTAAATAATTTATAAATGTGAGGCAAACGAGCATGCTTAAAACTGAACAAAATATTGCTTTTACGGGAGCATGGAGCAACTTTAAAATGAATCGTGTTCTCAATACAGCTATAAAAAGCAGAGAACCTCAAGTTTCAGGCAAAATTTATCATGATTTTTTTGGGTGTCCGAAAGGTGGAGAAATTGGAGTAAGTGTACATACCCCTTTTAAAGAGGTTAGAATTACTGAAAGAGTTGCAAATGCTGTTGATGTTTTTGTAAAATCAGAGCCCAACAAGACAAGTTTTAAAATAGCGAAAAAAATAACTAAAGCATTTCCTTTAATAAAACCCGCATTGGTGAATGCACATACAGGTGAAAAAATAAAATGGGTGCATCCTGATTTACAAAAAACTTTGGATGAGTTATCAAAATTAAGGCAGGATTTGCATACAAAACTAAGTACATTCATTGCTGAAAAAGGCATAAAAAAATAGAGGTTTTAAAACCTCTATTTTTTTTTAAATTATAAAATATATTCTTTTAAATGCTTCATTGCATTGGAATCTCTAAGTTTTCTAAGAGCAATATCTTCTATTTGCCTGATTCTTTCTTTTGAAAATCCGAAAATTTTGCCTAATTGTTCAAGAGTTTTGCTTCGACCATCGTTTAATCCGAATCTTTCTCTAAGAATAGCCTGTTCTCTTTCTGTAAGAATAGATAAAGCTTGCATTACGTTTTCATGAAGAAGATTATCCATTGCTCTTACGTGAGGAGAAACAGCTTCTGCATCAGGAACATAGTCCTCAAGATAAAGATCTTCGCCTATAGGCAAGTCAAGACTCATTGGTTCTCTTGACATGGCTTTTTTAACACACGCAACTTTATCTGCCGAAAGTTTCATAGCCTTGCCGATTTCTTGAACAGTCGGCTCCCTGCCTAATTCAAGAGTTAATATTGTTTTAACTTTTTTGTATTGTCTTATTTTATCTGACATATGAACAGGAATACGTATAGTTCTTGAAGTATTGGCAATACAACGAATTATAGTTTGTCTTATCCACCATGTCGCATAAGTGCTGAACTTGAAACCGCGTCTATAGTCAAATCTTTCAGCCGCGCGAATTAATCCGAGGCTTCCTTCCTGAACTAAATCCATAAAAAGCACGCCCTGTCCGACATATTTTTTGCAAATGCTTACCACAAGCCTTAAATTTGCCTGAACAAGTTTTGCTTTAGCAATTTCGGCTTCTTCTTTTTTTCCTTCCCTGATTTTTCTGCCAAGCTCAATCTCTTCTGCCGCGTTAATCATCGATTTTCTGCCAACATCTCTTAAATACATTTGCAGAATATCATTTGCCCTGAATTCCTGATTAAAAATCTTTTTATGCTTAGGCACATCTTTTAAATCAACTGCTTCTGTCTTGATGTCTTCATCAACTTCCGTAAAATCTTCATCTTCTAAATCATCTTCCATTTTGGCAAGATATTCAAAATCTATGTTGCTGCTTGTTTTGGTGTTTAATTTTGCTAAATCCAAACCTGTCATTCCTAACCGCCTTTTTATTTTTTGCCTCTTCTGAATTCAAAAAAGAGTATAAATTTGTACTAATTAATATGTATAATATTGTGGACGAAAACTAAGACTATTTGTTTCAAAAAAGTAATTATTAAATCCGATTTTTTATAAAAAATTAGTCGGTCGGATAATAGATATAAAGATAATGAAAATAGGTTTTTTATATATTAAAATATCTCAAAACCCCATATAAAGAAATGTTACGGGGTTCAAAGTCTTTAATAAAAAATGTTACAAAACTAAATAATTGTCGCGATTCAATCACCTCATCATACTCAAAGTCATTGTTTTTTTTGGGTTATATAATATTAGTGATTTTTAATAAAATTTAAATATAAATGTTAAAAAAATATCCGAATAACGCTGGTAAATTTACTAAAAACTTAATAGAATAAAGGATAAATATAGAGTAGTTTGAAGAGTTAAGGTTCAATAAAAACATAAAGGGCTTGAAGTTTGAGTCATAATCAAGAGTTGTCTATTAATAACATCTCGAAGTTTAATTCGCAGAGGGTTAATGTGCATCTTAATGCACGTAAAGCCTTGAGTACTTTTTATGCGAGTTATGGCGGCAAGTCGCAAAGATTTTTATATCAACAATCTTTAGATCCTTTAGAGGTCATAACAGAATTTTATAATTCTGCAATAGCCGATAATTCAATAGAAGAAATCTATAATAGGCTTCATTTTACGGCTGTTAAATTAGGATATAGCTTTACAGCGTTGGGTATTCCTGATTTAACAAGTACAGAATTAAGCATTACATTAACAGATTTTACAAAAAATGTTTATTCATTAAAACAATCTCTTGAAGATCCTGAAAATATTATTGCAAAAAGCTTTAATGATAGGACAAGAAGGCATTCAGGTCATATAAGTTATCCGGAAGTTAGTCATCTTGAAAATAATCAATGCGTAATTATTCCACTCGTATCTCAGGATGAAAGCAAAGGTGTTTTTGTTGCGGGAGCGGCTTTAAGAGATCATAAAAACGATGAAATTATGAATACTCTATGTACTTATGCCACTCTTTTAATTGTAAACATTCAATTAAAACAAAGAATGTCTTTTAATAGCGGTATAGATAACCTGACAGGGCTTCATTCTCATAAAGTATTTCAGGAAAATTTAAGTCAATCAATCAAAAAAGCGGAAAAAACAGGTGAAAGTGTTTCTGTAATAATATTTGACATTAATAATATTGCAAGAATAAATAGAGAGTTCGGTCATGCTAAAGGTGATGAAATTATTTTACTTATAGCGGAAAAAATCAAGAAAAATATCAGGGCAAAAGATATTGCAGGTCGTTTTGGCGGAGATGAAGTTGCTGTTATACTTCCGGGCGCTGATAATACAAAAGCATGTTATGTGGCAAAACATATAAATAACGCTTTATCCTCATGTTGCATTGAAGGGGTCGGGCATGTTAAAGCCAGCATTGGTGTTGCGACTTATCCGGAATGCGCAAAAGAACAGGAAAAATTATTGATACTGGCAGAGCAGGCAATGCTTATTTCAAAACATGACAGTCATAAAAACGGCATGGCTGCTGTAGTAAGCGCGCAGGATATGAATTTCTGGAATAAAATAGCGTTAGATACTTTAGCGCGCGTTATTGCTAAAAGGCACTCTCAATGGGGTGTGAATTTTGAAGATGAGCTTGTAAAAAGGTTCCTTAAATCTAAAAAAATGCCTAAAATTCCTCTTGATGTGGTATCTTCTCTTGCGGGAGCAATTGACGCGAAAGATACATACACCAGAGGTCACTCTCAGGCTGTTTCAATGTATGCTGAAGCTCTTGCAAGGGCTATAAATCTTCCTGAAAAAACTGTTCAAAGGATTAAACTTGCCGCATTACTTCATGATGTCGGCAAAATAGGTATAACTGAATCAATCTTAAGAAAACCGGGCGCATTAACAGATCATGAATGGGAAATTATGAAACAGCACCCTGTAATTGGCGCTAAAAAAGTTTTAGAACCGATTAAATCATTAAAAGATTTGATTCCGATAGTTAAACACCATCACGAAAGAATTGACGGATGCGGTTATCCCGACAGATTAAAGGATGATGAAATCCCTGTAGGGGCTAAAATAGTGGCAATTGCAGATGCATTTCACGCTTTGATCAGTCACAGACCTTACAGAAAATCGTTAACTCTCGACAGATCAATAGAAATTCTTAGATCAGGTGCTGGAACTCAATGGGATGGAGAGTTGGTAAGAAAATTTGTTACAATTGCTCCGTCTTTATGCACGAAGCCGTAGTTTTGTAATAAATTAAAATAGATTAATAATCCAATAGTCTTAGTACTGCACTTTGTGTCATACGGGTATCAATTTTTTTATTTATAAAAAGAAAACTTTAAAAGACTAATTTTATAAGTTAAAATAAAAATGTATAAATAAGGTGTAAATTTATGGGAATTCCTGAAGAAAAACTGATTGATGTCTTTAAATCCCTTCTTGAAAAAGATAAAGAAGAGGTTTTGGACTTTGCCGAATATTTAAAACAAAAAAGAAGCAAAAAAATAGAAAATTTTATAAAAAGCATTCCCGAAGGCTCAGAAAAGTTAACCGAAGAGGATTTAAAGTCTATCGAAGAAGCAAGAGAAGATTATAAAGCCGGACATGTTTATTCTATTGAAGAAATTGAAAAGAAATACAATATAGAATGATTATAAAATTTTCCAAAAAAGCCGATAAAGATTTATCAAATATAGATAAACAACATATTAAAAGAATAATTCAAAAATTAAAAGATTTTGCTTCGGGTGAAAGTGCTGATGTGATCTTTTTAAAAGGATATTTAAATCTTTATCGCTTAAGAGTTGGCGATTACCGGATTATTTTTGAATTTATAGACGGTGAAATTAGAATAATACACGTTTTAAGAATTCAGCGCAGAAGTGAAGTGTATAAAGACTTATAATTCAGGAAAAATAATGGATAAACTTTTATTCGGGACAGCCGGAATACCAAACAGAACAAATCCGAGGACTTATGAAAACGCCTTTCATGACCTTGTGGAAATGAAACTTGGCTGTATGGAAATTGAATTTGTCCGCGGTGTTAATATGAACGCCAAAACCATACCTGTTGTTAAACAGATTTCGCAGGAAAAGGGGCTGGTTTTAACGGCGCATGGTCCTTATTTTATTAATCTTGCTTCTCCCGAAAAAGACAAAGTCGAAGCCAGCGTTAAAAGAATTCTTGATACAGCTCGTGTGGCATATGCCTGCGGAGGATACAGCATAACTTTTCACGCGGCTTTTTATATGGGGCAGGATAAAAAACTCGTTCATAATCAGGTTAAGTCAAAAATGACTGAGATTATAAACACTTTAAAATCTGAAAATATCAAAATATGGGTGCGTCCAGAGCTTACAGGAAAAGCTACCCAGTGGGGCGATTTGGATGAGCTTATACGGCTTTCCAATGAAGTTGAAATGGTTCTTCCCTGCATGGATTTTGCGCATCTTCATGCCAGAAGCAACGGAAGTTGGAACACTTATGATGAGTTTGCAAGGGTTTTTGAAAGAATGGGAAACGAAATCGGTTCGCATGCGCTGGAAAATTTCCACGCCCATATAGCGGGAATTGAATACACTGCCAAAGGTGAGCGAAAACATCTTAATCTTGAAGAATCAGACCTTAATTATAAAGATTTAATGAAGGCTTTTAAGGATTTTAACGTGAAAGGCGCAATAATATGCGAAAGTCCCGATATCGAAGATGATGCAATGCTTTTACAAAAGACTTATAAAGCTTTAAAATAAAGAAAGGTATTTATGAAAAAGAATTTAATATCATTTTTTCTTGCTATGTTACTGTTTTTGCAGACCGGTTGCGCGTTTGCAGAAAATTTAATAAGCTGGCAGGAAATTTGTCCGGCTACATATCAAAATGTTAAGTACCATAAGCAGTTTTATAAAACGCAAATGACTTTAGGCGTTCTTTTAACAGCCAGTCTTTTTGGTATAGGACTTGGGATACCTATGTTAGCAATAACTCAACAAACACAGGATAATAATTATTGGGCTTTAAGAAAAAAAGAATACGATAAATCGGTTGCAGCATGCGCAACTTCCGAGAGTCAAACCATGTGTTATATGCAAATAAGGGAAGATGAGCTAAGAAAAAATCAGGAACACAGCTTATCAAGCTCAAAAAAAAGTAAAAATATTGATACAAACACTTCTTATTGAGAAATTAAAGTTATGGCGCGCAAAGATTTACAGGATTTTATAAATACGCTTAGAGAAAAAAACGAGCTGCTGGAAATTGATTTTCCGGTGAGTTCCGAGTTGGAAATTACCGAAATCACCGACAGGGCGAGTAAAAACAAAGATTTTCCTAATAAAGCGCTTTTGTTTAAAAACGTGGAAGGTTATGAAATGCCTGTTTTGACAAACGCGTTCGGGTCTTTTGAAAGAATGGCGCTTTCTCTTGGTGTTGATAACGTAAAAGAAATTGCTGAAAGAATAAAGGAATTAATAAAACCTGAAATCCCCGATTCTTTATGGGGAAAAGCAGCCTTAACGCCAAAACTTCTTGAGGTCAGCCAATTTTTTCCTCAAAGTTGTTTTAGCGCAGCCTGTCAGGAAGTTGTGATTACTGATTTAAATCAGCCTATTCTTGACAAATTGCCGATTTTAAAATGCTGGCCGGAAGATGGAGGAGCTTTTATCACGCTTCCGTTGGTCATTACAAAGAATCCTCATACAGGCAACAGAAATATGGGGATGTACAGGCTTCAGAAGTTTGATAATACGACTACAGGAATGCATTGGCATAAGCATCATGACGGCGCTAAGAATTTCCAAGAGTCTAAAAAGCTTTACTCTCGTCATTGCGAGCGCAGCGAAGCAATCCATTTATTAACCAATGACGAATGGATTGCCACGTCAGCACAAGTGCCTCCTCGCAATGACAGTAAGAAGTTTGAAATTGCTGTTGCGTTAGGTTGCGACCCTGCTATAACTTATGCAGCGACTGCTCCTGTTCCGTCGGGGATTGATGAAATGATTTTTGCGGGATTTCTCCGTAAAAAGCCCGTAAAACTTGTAAAATGCAAAACCGTTGACATCGAAGTTCCTGCTGATGCGGAAATTATTCTCGAAGGGTATGTGGATTTAGACGAAGAACGCATAGAAGGACCTTTTGGCGACCATACAGGCTATTACAGCTTGGCTGATACGTATCCTGTTTTTCATATTACCTGTATGACGCACAAAAAAAATCCTGTGTACCCTGCTACTATCGTTGGAAAGCCTCCGCAAGAAGATTGTTATATGGGAAAAGCAACAGAGCAGATTTTTTTGCCTGTTTTACGCTTAATTTTGCCTGAAATCGTGGATATGAATCTGCCGTTTGAAGGGGTTTTTCATAACTGCGCGATTATCAGCATTGATAAGAAATTTCCCGGTCATGCGAATAAAATTATTAACGCCGTCTGGGGTTTGGGGCAGCTTATGTTCACAAAATTCGTTATAATAGTGGATTCTGATGTTGATGCGCATGATATTTCCGCGGTGAGTTGGAAAATTTTCAACAACACCGATCCTTCAAGAGATTGCGTTATTACAAAAGGTCCGCTGGATGTGCTTGATCATTCCTGTGATTTGTCGGGTTTTGGCGGAAAGATGGGTATAGATGCCACAAAGAAATGGGAATCAGAAGGATTTACCCGCGATTGGCCTGATGAGATTGTGATGTCTGAGGATATCAAGAAAAAAGTTGATGAGAAATTAAAGGGATTTTTTAAATAAGGATAAACAATGACTAAAGCAAGAGTAATAGGAATACAAATTCAGCCGGAAATCGGCGATAAAAAAGCAAATCTCGACAAAGTCCAAAACCTTATCGAAGAAAATGCCTGGTTTAAACCTGACTTAATCGTCCTGCCGGAAGTTTTTACATCAGGAGTAGACCATAGAACCCTTCATAAATGTGCAGAAACTATTCCTGAAGGAGAAACTACAGAGTTTTTTTCCAAAATAGCTAAAAAATATGAAACAAACATAGTGGCAGGAAGTATAATAGAAAAAATTGAAGGAGAAACCCCACAATATAAAAACACTTCGGTGGTTTTTGACAGGAAAGGCGAGATTATAGGCAAGTATCAGAAAATTCACATGTTTGATTACTATGGCAGCAATGAAAGCGATTATGTTTCTTCGGGCGATAAGGCTGTAGTGGTTCAAACAGACATCGGAAAAATAGGCTTGAGTATTTGCTATGACTTAAGATTTCCCGAATTATACAGGGCTTTGACTTATGCGGGCGCGGAAATTATTACATGTGTCGCGGCATGGCCTTATCCTAGATTAGATCACTGGCTTACGCTTAATAAAGCTAGAGCTGTTGAGAATACCACCTACATAGTCGCTGTTAATCAATGCGGCAGAGTTAATCCAAAAAGACAAAACTTGGGAATGTCTATGCTTGTTAATCCATGGGGTGATGTTGTTGCTTCTGCGGGTGGTGATGAAGGAGTTTTTCTCGGGGAAATTGATTTTGACTATCTGCGCAAGATTCGCGAGGAATTTCCTGTTTTGAACGACAGAAATCTTGAAGCGTATAAAAATTTATAAATTATTTGACTTAGTGAAAATTTTTTTTATTATTAAATTGGATGAGTTTATCGGGATACAATTTGAATTTTGTTCGTCTTACTTAAATGTAAGTTTAAATTTTTGAGGAGCGCGGGTTAAAATGAATTTAATACAAAAATTAAAGTCTTATGAAAGAAAAATTGTCTTCATGAGATGGGAAGATACCGAAGAATACGGACGAATTAAGTATGTCGGACGCGACTTTATTGAATTTGAAATTATTGACAGAGAAGACCTTGATTATCACGAAGTGGTGCTTATTAATCCAACTTTAATATTTGAGGTTATAATCGCCAGTCCTGATTTAGACAGGGTGGTCGTGGAAGTGTGCTCAAATCTTCCTTCGCTCGAAAACAAAAAAAATACAGAGATAATTGAAAGCGAGAAATCCGAATAAAATAGTGGCGTAAAAATAATTAATTTTTTAAATTGATAAGTTTGAATTGCACATTATCTGAACAAATTTCCCCCTAGCCTAAAAGCGATTTTTATGGTTTACTAATTAAAAATATATTAATTAAAATTTTAAATACAGTTTGAATATTTGGCTGGAGTGAAATAAAGAGTTGGAAATAAAAGTAGGCGAACACTGGATAGTTAATTTCGGACAATTTCCGGTGAATATGGATACGGTTCTAACTGCGTGGATTGCAATGATTGCAATCATATTGCTGGCTTTTGTTGTAACAAGAAAACTAGACATATTTCCTGATGGTTTTCAGGCTGTTGCTGAACAAATTATGGGATTTATAGAAGGAATTACAACAGGCGAAATGGGCAAAGACGGGCTAAAACATGTGCCTTTAATTGCTTCATTGTTTTTGTTTGTGCTTTTTGCCAACCTTGAAGGGCAGTTACCGTGGAAATTATTACAATTACCCGGAGAACCTGCTTCTCCTACAAATGATATAAACACTACGTTAGGTCTTGCTCTTGTAGTTTCAATTTATTACATAGGGGCAGGTCTTTTAGAAAAAGGATTCGGCTACTTTAAGCATTATTTACAGCCTATGTGGTTTATGTTTCCGTTTAACCTTCTGGAAGACTTCACAAGACCTTTATCCCTCTCCTTGAGGCTTTTTGGAAACATACTCGCGGGTGAGTTGATTATACTTATTTTAATCAGTTTAGTTCCTGTACTTGCGCCTGTGCCGATGATGCTTTTTGAATTATTCATTGCGTTTATCCAGGCTTATATTTTTGCTGTGCTTGCAACGTCTTATATTGCAGCAGCAACAACAAAAGAACACCACTAAAGATAATAGTTATAACCAAATGGAGGAAAATTAAAATGGATCCACAATCAATTGTTACACTGGCAATCGTATTAGGTATAGGTCTTGCTGCTGTAGGTCCCGGAATCGGAATGGGAATCGCTACTGCTGCTGCTATTAATGCTGTAGCTCGTCAACCTGAAGTTGAAGGAAAAGCAAGAAACTTACTTCTTTTCGGCATCGTGTTTATGGAAGTACTTGTTATTTATGCGATTTTCGCAGTATTCCTTGCTAAATACTTATTCAAATTATTCTAGGAAGTCCCTTTTCATTATTTAATGAATTATCGGGTTGTCATTGCGAGGCTTAAAATGCCTATAAAATAAATTTCATGAAGTAACGAAGCAATCTTCCCAATGACAAATTCGTAATTTAGAAGATTGCTTCGTTAGTAATACAATAGTTGAAATTCGCTGATTATTGCCTCGCAATGACAGTTCCAGGCAGGAAAACAAAATGAATTCAGAAAACCAAAATATACATATAAACGCAACCAGCACCGTTGCAAAAGCTGAGAATCTTCCTGAAAAACAGGAAGAAGGCGGTCTTTTAACGATTAATGGCACTCTGGTTGTTATTGTTGTGAGTTTTGTTATTTTTGTTATTTTGATGCAAAAGATTTTCTATGGTCCGATTACTGAAATCAGACGTAAGAGATGTGAATATATCAAAAAAATGAAAGACGAAGCCAATGAGGCTTTTCTGGAAACTGAAAAGCTTAACAAAGACTATCAGGAAAATATTAAACAAGCCCGTAAAAAAGTTTTTGAAAAAACCGCAGAGCTGTTGAATGAAGCAAATGAAGAAAAAAGCAAGGTTCTGGAAGATAAAAAACAGCAAAATTCTGAGTATTTAAATGAACAAAAAGAAATTATTCAAAACGATAAAACTCAGGCGATTGAAGCACTTAAAGGACAGGTAATGGATTATGCGTATAATATTTCTAGGAAAGTCCTTGGAGAAGAAGTTTCAATGGCAGGATTAAGCCCTGAACTTGTAGAAAAAGCAATTAATAAAGCAGAAGTAAGGTAAATTTATGGCTGAAACAGCACTTAATACCAAAAATATTACAGCAGGTCATACAAAAGAAATGACTCTGGTTAAAAATCATGCTGAAGTTTCGGATGAAAGCGCTATAAATATTATTCTTCACTCTAATTTGCTGAACTTCATTATAGTAATTATATTTTTGATTTGGGTAATCAGAAAAGCAAATTTGTCTGAACTTATCGCTAAAAAACAGGCTGAAATTGCTGAAATGATTAAAAATGCTATAGAAGAGAAAAATATTAAACAAAATCAGCTTTTGACCACTAAAACCAAAGTCGCTAATGTTAAACAGGAAGCGCTGAAAATTATTGATGAAGGTGAACAGGTAGCTAACAATCTTTCGGAAAGCATAATTGATGATGCTGAAAAGCAGGCGGAAGATATGTATAAAAAAGCTGTATTGTCTGTAAATAACGAAAAACAAATGGTTTTCAGTGAAGTAAGGTCAAAAATCACCGGCGCGGCTTTTTATATAGCTGAAGAACATATTAAACAGGCAATCGATGAAAGACTTCATAGAAAATATATCGATGAATTTATTAATGATCTTGATACGATACAAAATTAGAATTTGGAATAACAAACAATGAGCGATACAAACACATTTGGATTATCAATAATAGCGGACAGATATGCGCTTGCATTTATGGATCTTGCGCAAAGACAGGATATGTTTGACAAATTCGACGCTGATCTGGCTCTTGTTAAAGAAACCGTTGATGCAAATAAAGATCTGAAAGATTTTCTTGAACATCCTTTGATTCAGGCTAGTGACAAAAAGGATGTCATAGACAAGATTTTCAGGGAGCATGTTTCTGTATATACTCTGAATTTAATTAAGTTGCTGATTGATAAAAATAGGATTCATATATTAGCTATTTTGGCGGATCATTATAAAGCGCTTCTCAATAAAAAACGCAATATTTCAACTGCTCAAATAATTACCGCTATTGAAATAGATGAAAATACCAAAAATAGAGTTAAAGAAAAGCTTGAAAGAGTATTTAGCAAGACAATAGAAATAGAAACATCTATTGATAAAGAAATAATCGCCGGCATGATTGTAAAAGTGGGCGATAAAATCATTGACGGCAGCATAAAAACAAAGTTTGAAAATATGAAAAAACAAGTGGTATAAAGGAAATATTTAACGCTTATTAGCCAAGAACGATAAACCAAGGTAAAAGAGGTGAAAAGGTATGCCAAGTATTAGACCTGATGAAATAAGTTCAATTATCAGAAGTAAAATAGAACAATATGAAAGTACGCTTGATGTTGCGGATACTGGAACTGTTATAGAAGTAGGAGACGGTATTGCAAGGATTTATGGTTTAAGAAAAGCCATGTCCGGTGAACTTGTAGAGTTCGAAGATGGGCATGAAACTTACGGAATGGTTTTAAACCTTGAAGAAGACAATGTCGGCGTAGTAATTATGGGCGAATACATCCATATTAAAGAAGGTATGGTTGTAAAAACCACAGGTAAAATTGCTTCCGTTCCGGTCGGCGATGGGCTTATAGGCAGGGTAGTAAATCCTCTTGGCGAGCCTTTAGACGGCAAAGGTTCCATCAATTCCAATAAGACAATGCCTATTGAAAAAGTTGCTCCCGGTATTGTAAGTAGAAAATCAGTTCACCAGCCTCTTCAAACAGGTTTAACTGCTATTGACGCATTGACTCCGATAGGAAGAGGTCAAAGAGAATTAATTATCGGTGATAGACAAACAGGAAAATCTGCTATCGCAATAGATACAATTATAAATCAGAAAAATTTTGGTGTAATTTGTATATATGTTGCGATAGGACAAAAAACAAGCACTATTGCGCAAACAATTAAGACCCTTGAAGAACATAAGGCAATGGATTACACAATTGTAGTTGCGGCATCTGCAAATGAAACAGCTCCTTTACAGTATATTGCTCCTTTTGCCGGAACAACTATCGGCGAAGAATTTATGGCGCAAGGAAAAGACGTTCTTATAATTTATGATGATCTTACAAGACACGCCTGGGCGTACAGAACAATGAGTCTTTTGCTTAGAAGACCGCCGGGAAGGGAAGCTTACCCCGGAGATGTTTTCTATCTTCACTCAAGACTTCTTGAAAGATCAGCGAAGCTTAATGATAAGCTTGGCGCAGGAAGTTTGACATCTTTGCCTATTATTGAAACACAGGCGGGCGATGTCAGCGCGTATATTCCGACAAACGTAATCAGTATTACTGACGGACAAATCTTCCTTGAATCCGATTTGTTTAACGCGGGTATCAGACCTGCAATCAACGCCGGTATTTCAGTATCAAGGGTTGGCGGCGCGGCGCAAACACCGGGGATTAAATCGGTTGCCGGAAAATTAAGACTCGATCTTGCTCAATACAGAGAATTGGAAGCTTTTTCACAGTTTGCGAGCGATCTTGACAAATCTACCCAGGATCAATTAAGACGTGGACAAAAACTTATCGAAGTCTTAAAACAGCCACAATATCAACCCCTTTCAGTTCCTGAACAGTATACAATTCTTTATGCGGTTAACAAAGGCATACTTGATGATGTTGATACCGACAAAATAGTTGAATTTAAAAAAGATTGGTTTGCTTATCTTAAAGGAATTATTCCCGAAATTCAGCATAAATTGGCGTCTGCTCAAAAACCGACTGATGAAGATATAAAAACAATTGAAAACGAGCTTTTAAAGTTCAAAGAAACACTTTTTGCGGCAACATTGACGTAAATTCTGTAAATAATAAAAACTGTATTTTTTGAAATGATTAGGTATAATGAACTTATGAACGAAAAGTTTTTAACAGAAAAAATAGGATATTATAGAAATCTTTTAACACTATTTTGGACAAGTTCATTTTTACTTGGAAGCGGCATTAGTTGGTCTTTTGTAAACATTCCAAAAATGGATTTTGTACTTCCCGCGGGACTTTTAGGTATAGCTTTTTTTCTTGTGGCAGTTCTTTTTATTCATGTCAAAATCAGAAAATTAATAAAGGAGCTTAAACAATGACCTTGCTGATGATTTACGAAGCAATATTTTGCTTTATAATAATAGCTTTTGCAGGTTATTTTTTATACGATTTAGTAACCCATCCTTAAAATTTGCGCTAAAAACAGACTCCGTATAAAAAGCTACAGAAGAAGATAATGAAACTAGTGAATTAAAAATGGCTAATTTAAAACTTATAAAAAACAGAATAAAAAGTGTTAAAAATACTCAAAAAATAACACAGGCAATGAAAATGGTTGCGGCTGCAAAAGTAAAAAAAGCCGAAAATCAGGTTAAGTCTTCAAGACCTTTTTCCAACGAGCTGGCAAGGTGTTTTACAAAGCTGATAGCTTCAAAACCAGAAATCGACAAGGAAAAAGTAACTTCTGCTAACCCTCTGGATAATTACCCCGAGCTGTTGAAACAAAGAAAACTTCAAACAGTCGGCTTGATGGTTATTACATCAGACAAAGGACTTGCGGGCGCTTATAATGCCAACGTTGTAAGAAAAGCCGTTTCCCGGGCAAGAGAAATTTTAAGAGAAGGTCTGAATGTAAAGCTTTTTATCCTCGGAACAAAAGGGGTTCAGTCATTAAAAAAATACAATTTTGAAACATTGAAAACATATACCAAGCTTCCCGCTATCCCGACACCGGGCGGTTGCGCGGTTATAGCGGAAGACCTTGCTGAAAGCTATATAAATAAAGAAATTGATAAGATTGAAATAATAACAACGCACTTTAAATCGACTTTGTCGTATCAAGTTCAGCTGTGGCAGCTTTTACCGGTTATAATTGCGCCGGAAAAAGAAGGGAAGGAACAACAACAAAAAATCGAGCCGGAAATGCTTTTTGAGCCTAATATAGAAACAGTTTTACAAAAAATTGTTCCTCTTTATTTTACAAACAGGATTTTTCAGGCAATGACAGAAGCCTCGGCAAGTGAACTTGCGGCAAGAATGCAAGCAATGTCAGCGGCTACAAATAATGCCAGAGATATGATTAAAATACTTACAATTGATTATAACAAAGCAAGACAGGCTTCCATTACACAGGAACTTCTTGAGGTTGTCAGCGGCGCGCAGGCTCTTGAGGGGTAAAATTCTGATTAATTAATTACTGGTATTTTGTGCTATATACCACTATAATAGTGGTGTATAAAAAATAAAATAAATATGACATACATACATACATACATACATACATACATACATACAATTTTGCGGCAAAAAACTCGTAAATTAAAAGCTTGCCGAGGGTTTACACTTGCCGAAGTTTTGCTTGTCATTACTATTATTGGAGTTGTAGCTTCTTTAACAATTCCTAATATGATTCAAAATATACAAGATCAACA
>Ga0209417_1002908_pt1 | contig 24506 bp, 22 predicted proteins | sample RifGroF2_FD_184002 | JGI IMG/M metagenome (GOLD analysis project Ga0209417, IMG submission 184002) | Groundwater microbial communities from Rifle, Colorado, USA - Groundwater F2 (SPAdes) (version 2) | ecosystem: Environmental > Aquatic > Deep subsurface > Groundwater | place: Rifle, Colorado... | reverse complement strand
AAGCGATTGGAAGAACAGGTAAAGATTGAAGAAGTTGCGATGGTCGGATAGACCGATAAAAAATTCAACCCTTAAGGGTTGATAGTATGAATATTATGACCAGATTAAGAGCTTATAAAAAAATGTGCGAAAGATTCTTGACAGTACCCAAAAAAAAGTGTGAGAAAAGTGCGATAAAAGCGAAATAAAATATGTGAAAAGTATTAAAAAAGACAAAAAAAGTAAGTAAAAAGGGAGCCTCCTTTAATTTTCCTGACAAACTGTCTTTTTCCTTACCTCTTTGTCTCCTTGCTTCTTTACTTCTTTTATGCTATAAATCTGTGACTTAAAATTATGGAGTAAAAAGAATGAAACGAAAAAAAATAACTGTAGCCGGAGCGGGCAATGTCGGAGCAACAACAGCTTTTATCGCCGCACAACGGCAGTTTGGCAATATCGTGCTTATCGATATAGTTAAAGGTCTTGCGGAGGGCAAGGCACTTGATATGGCACAGGCTTCGAGTCTGTGCGGATACGACAGCAAAATTACAGGAACAACTGACTGGGCACTGACGGCTGACAGCGATGTCGTTCTCGTAACCAGCGGTATGCCAAGAAAGCCGGGAATGAGCAGAGATGATTTGCTCGCGAAAAATACCGAGATAGTTAAAAGCGTTACAGAGCAGATTGTAAAATATTCTCGGAACAGTTTTATAATAGTCGTATGTAACCCGCTCGATGCGATGGTTAATGCCGCAGCGATGATAAGCGGTTTTGAAAAGAATAAAGTTATGGGAATGGCGGGGGCGCTTGATACGGCGAGATTCACATACTTTGTTTCTGAAAAACTTGGTGTAAGCGTCAATGACATCAAATGCGTTCTGATGGGCGGACACGGGGACGATATGGTTCCGCTGGCAAGATTTACTACAGTTTCAGGCATACCTGTTACAGAATTAATCGATGAAAAATCAATCGCCGAAATGGTGCAAAGAGCACGAATGGGCGGTATTGAAATTGTGAACCTGATGGGAACAAGCGCGTTTTATGCTCCTGCGGCGGGAGCGGTAACAATGGCAGAGTCTATTCTGCTCGACAAAAAAATGGTCATGCCTTGCTGCGCTTATTGCGACAAAGAATATAATGTCGGCGGCTGTTATGTCGGCGTTCCGGTTATACTCGGAGCGGACGGCGTTGAAAAAGTTATAGAACTTGACCTTAATGAAAAAGAAAAACAGGAACTTGCGGTCTCGGTAAGCCATGTGAAAGAGTTGGTGGACAAAATCAAACCGATGGTTTGAGTTGAATTTAGAATTTAATATTTTGATGAATAAAAAAGTAAATATCAGCTTAAATAGATAATCCGGAATGTTTTTGGAGAGGGAAACTTATGGATTATAAGCCCTTGTTTGGGACAAACGGGCAAATTGTATGGCTTGGAAATAAATTGTCCAAGTTAAATGAATTGGCTAAAGCAACTAAATGTCAAGACCCTGATTGTCAGGTGTTGGCTTATCATATAAGTGAACTTGAAGCGATTTTTGCTAAATTTTTAGCGGAGTATGTACCTGCCCTGGCTAATAAAGAAATGAATGCAGAGGAACTTAAAGATTTTTTAATTGAAATAGGAATTGAATTAAACGAAGTTCTTTATCATATGAACGAGGCTCCATTTTTGAATACATATTTGTATTATGAAGATCGTGAGCAGTAAGACAAAGATAAACAACAATCATTGTAATTCATCATTTAAAAAATAGGCATTTTGAGGCTATTATTCTGTTTTTGTATTATTCTTGACAAAATAAGTATTTAATGCTATATTTTAATATTCTATGCTTTGTTCAAGGACGAACACGCCTATTTTTTTGATTCCACTAATTTATTGATTATTAAGGCAGGAAGATGAAAAACTTAATTTGTTGCTGGGCTTTGGTGCTTCTTATGGCTTTTTCAAATGCCTTTGGCGTCTCAACATGGCTGGGACAAAAAACCCTGCCTGATGACGGTGCTGCCGGCGATCTTTTTGGGAGCAGTGTTTCGATTAACGGCCAATTTGCTGCCATTGGAGCAGAGCAGGATGATAGTGCCAAAGGTTCTGTTTATATTTTCAAGCGAGTTGCCGGAACCTGGGTTAAGACTCAAAAACTTACAGCTTCGGACGGCACAACGAACAATTTCTTCGGGCGCTGCGTTTGCATCAGCGGTAATTATTTGATTATCGGGGCAGATGGTGTTGAGAGCTACAAAGGTGCAGCGTATATATATTATTACGATGGGACAAGCTGGAGTTTACAGGAAAAGATTGTGGCTACTGATAGAACTTCAAGCGATGATTTCGGATGCTCTGTTTCTATGAGCGGAAATTTTGCAATAGTAGGGGCCAGCGGCGATGACAGCTCAAGAGGTTCAGCTTATATCTTCCAACGAGATGGATCGGACTGGCAATTTATACAGAAAATATCTGAGACGAATGGGACAGGTTCCGATTTCTTCAGCTGTTCAGTCGGCATCAGCGGCAATCTTGCGATTGTCGGTGTCTATGGCGATGATGATAAAACAACTAACGCCGGTTCGGCTATTGTATATGGTTTTAACGGAACAAGCTGGATACAGGGAACAAAATTAATGGCATCTGACGGCGCATCCGGCGATAATTTCGGATGCAGTGTCGCTATCAACGGACTATATGCAATTATAGGCTCATATTATGATGACGATCCGCAATCAAACTCCGGTTCCGCTTATATATTCAAATATAACAGCAGTAGTTATATATGGTCTCAGATGAAGTTAACACCGACAGGAGTTGACGGCGGCGATTTGTTCGGCAGTTCAGTCTGCATCAACGGCAATAATGCAATTATAGGCTCTAAAGGCGATGGTAACGGGTCAAGCTATATATTCAGTCTGAACGGCTCAACGTGGTCACAGGTTCAAAAGTTAATTGCATCAGATGGCGCCCTGTCCGATGCCTTTGGTAATAGTGTCGCTATCGATGGTTTGTACTCTATTAGCGGGGCATATAATGACGACGATTTCGGGATCAGTTCCGGTTCAGCTTATGTTTTCGAATATGTAACGTTAGGCTCAATAAATTTATTGGCTCCTAACGGCGGGGAAAATCTTATTGCGCGTTCGGACTATGATATCAGTTGGGGTACTACCGGCACGATTGACTACGTGAACATTTCATATTCAACCAATAACGGCAGCAACTGGACAGAGATCGATACAGTACCCAATAATGGCGCATACACTTGGATGGTTGCGGATGTGAATTCAAATAACTGCCGTCTGCGGGTCAGTGATGCGGGTTTGACGAATGTAAACGATGTAAGCGATAATCAATTCAGGATTTATCAATGCAGATTGTATTATGATTTAAACGATGATTGTTTAGTGGATTTTAAAGATTTTGCAGAGCTGACTTCAGAGTGGCTGATGTGCGGCGACCCGGCGAACCCGGATTGTCTGCCTTGAGTGGATTAAGCTGGTTTTACGATTTTTCTTGACCGATACGTTAAAACTGTTAAATTAAAACCCCTAAATCATTAAATTCTGCGGATGTGGCGGAATTGGCAGACGCGCAGGTTTCAGGTACCTGTGGGCTAACGCTCTTGAAGGTTCGACTCCTTTCATCCGCATTTCCTTTTATTATCAAACACTTACAGCAATTTCTCTTCTCTAATTTTTCCCATTGAAATAACCTTACTGTGAAAATTACTGTGAAAAAATTGTGTGGGTTTTAATCCCGCAATTGAATTTGCTCGATTCGAAACAGACATTTTGCTCTGCTTTTTAGGCTTGGCTTTGCCATATCGAAATAAGAATTAAAGGATTTAACGAAAGAAGCAGATGAGATTGCAGCAATGACCGTAGCATCAATTAAAACATTGAAAAAGAATATTTTTATTTTTCCTTGTTATTACAAAAAAAGGTATTATCTTGTAATAAGCATTTTTCTTATTACAAGTTCAATAATAAGGTTTTTTTACGATGAAACGGTCAAGGACAGGACAATACGTTACAATATCTACAGTTGGCGAAAAAGTTAAGGCGTTTATTCCTGATGCGATGCCGCCCAGTCCGCCTCTTGAGATTTCGCCTAATCTTCAGGAGTCTATTGACAGGGCATTATTGGCTCTTGGCAGACTGGATAGTATTTCGATACTTTTGCCGGATACCTCATTATTTCTTTATATGTATATCCGCAAGGAAGCGGTTCTGTCGTCACAGATAGAAGGTACGCAGTCATCGCTTTCGGATTTATTGTTGTTTGAAATGGATGCAGCTCCGGGTGTGCCGCTTGACGATGTGCAGGAAGTGTCGAATTATGTTGCGGCTATTAATCACGGTCTAAAGCGGATAAGAGAAGGATTTCCAATTTCAGTGCGGTTAATCAAAGAGATTCACAATGTTCTTCTTTCCAAAGGCAGAGGCAGCAATAAAGAACCGGGGCAGTTCAGAAAGAGCCAAAACTGGCTTGGCGGTACAAGGCCGGGTAATGCCGTATTTGTTCCTCCACCGCCGGGTGAAGTGAATCAGTGCATGAGCGATTTGGAAAAATTTATTCACAATAAACCACAAAAAATATCCACTCTGATAAAATCTGCTCTTCTGCACGTTCAATTTGAATCCATACATCCTTTTCTTGACGGCAATGGCAGAGTTGGCAGATTGCTTATAACATTACTACTTTGTGCTGAAGGCATACTCAAAGAGCCGATGCTTTATCCGAGTTTGTATTTTAAAACGAATCGAGAGCAATACTATACTCTTCTTCAGACAGTCCGGACGCAAGGCGATTGGGAGCGATGGATAGAATTTTTTGCCAATGCTGTAAGAGAGACTGCTGAATCGGCGGTCAAAACCGCCAATCAGTTGCGGGAAGTTGCTGAAAAAGACCGCAAAGAAATCCAATCTATTGGCAGAGCGGCTGGTTCTGCGTTGAGGGTTCATCAGGCTCTATTACAAAAGCCTGTTATTTCGATACCAATAGCCTGTAAGCTAAGCGGATTATGGACTACGAGCGTAACAATGGTAATGAAACAATTTGAAAAACTTGGAATCGTTAAGGAGATTACAGGCGGACGAAGAAACCGGCTTTATAGTTATATAAATTATATGAAAATTCTTAACAAAGGTATGGAACAGTAAGTCTTTCATTTGCATTACCCTCTATTTTCAAACACTTACAGCAAGTTTGCTTCTCAATTTTTTCATCTAAAAATAGCTCCATTGAGTGAAAAAAATCCAGCTTGATTTGTGAAATATTTCTGCTACACGTGTGTGCCATAAATCAATATTTAGAAGAAAAGAGTATTTATGGCTTCGATGAAATGGCATAACGATGTAAAAAGATGGCGAGTATTTTGGTATATGACTCTGCCAGATGGAACTATCAACAAAGGCTCAAAGGCTTTCAAAAAGAAAGATGAAGCTGAGCAATTCAAGGAGAAATGTGAGCAAGAAGCAGAAACGTTCAAGACGCAGACTTGGATGAGTTCAAAATTGCCCTTGGAAGAAATGGTAAAAGAATGGCGAGAGTACATCAAACGCCATACAGAGTTCACTCAGTTTGGCTATAATATCTGTATGGATAAATTCCTTGAGGCTCTTCCGAAGAATATCGCTTTGATTACTGATATCAAAAATGCTCATATCAATTCGTTCCTGAACTCATTGAGGGAAAAAGGTGATAAGAACGCAACGATAAACCGTTATATGACTATCATTAAGTCGCTCTTCAAGTTTGCCAATCAGTATTATCAAGTTCCTGATGTATCGTTGGGTATCAAGAAACTCAAAGAAGACCCGTATATGGTGGACTTCTTAAGAGAAGACCAGTATCAAGAAGTTTTGAAAACTTGTGATACGAGGATTAAGCCTTGGATTATGTTCCTTGCTAACACAGGTCTGAGGACTTCTGAGTTCTGTAATCTCAAGTGGTGTAATTATGACAGAATTGCTAAATGTATTACGATAGTAGGGAAGGGCAGAAAGAAAAGGACTGTTCCTTTGAACCAGACTTGTTTGGAAGTATTGAATGAGATTGAGAAAGTGAATCGGAGGCACGCACCTGATGATTATGTATTTATGTCATTGAGGGGCAGGCATGGGATTACGAGGAATATGGTTCATTCGCATGTATCAAAAGCGTTTAAGAAGGTAGGTGTTAATGGGGGTGGCTGTCCCTGTATCTTTGAGAGACTATTTATTTTAATTTGATTAACATCATTTCCAATATTATTTTGCGTCATAGTGAACGTATTCCTTTCAACAGCAGAGGCAAGAAAAATGACCCGGCTGGGAGCTGTCTGAAAGTGGTGTGGTGTGATACCGCCATATGCAAAAAAAGTCAAGCTTCTGGAAAAAGTATAAGGTTTGTTTTCTAATTATCCTTATATTTTTTTTGCGAAAGTGGCGTTTGTGGCTCACCAGAGCAGTTTTGGCAAAATGCCAACCTTATATTTCCAAAATTTAGGTATGTTTATTTTTTAGGCGTGCAAAACGGCTCCATGCTGGTCAAAAACAATAGCAATTTTGCTCCCAGAGAGGCTAAACATATAGCAATAATGTTTGTGGAAAAGTAAAAACCGAACTGGTGCTATAAAAAACGAAGATACGGAAAAATAGGGCAGCTTTATTGTATTAGAATATTTTCAGAAATATTTTAGTATTAAAATCTATTCCGTATAAATCAAAGGTGTAGTGCATCGATGAATGTCTGTCTTCTATAAAAAATCTGGCCGAAAAAGTTTTAACTATTTATTTTAAAAAGTGAAGTGCGAGCGGGGAATCTTCTGAAAACATATAATGGGGAATTGGTATCGGCTGGGAGGAGATTTTTTTCTGAGGTAGACCGCCCCATACCCCACCAAGTTCTGAAAAAAAACGCATAATTCGGGATACCTTAAAAGTCGTGTGTACCAACTGAGAATTTTTTGAGGGAAAAATTCTTAGTTTTTAACTTTAAGGAGTAATTATGTTAATCGTGGAGATTTGAGCGACCTATTTGTACAAAAGCTTTCTGTACTATCCTTGAAGAAACACGATATCCAAGCTCCTATACGATAGGGTTCAGCGATAATAATTGACTTATTATACAAATATTGTATAATCATCTATATGTAACTTACATATGGCTTATTATTAGAAAGGCAGCTAAATATGTTTGAAGGTAGCAAACTTGCAAAAAAATATAAAATAAAAAAATGCGAATGCCCAAGTGGAAAAATGATACGTTTCGTTGAGCCATGCTTATTGTTCTTCTTGTCTCAGGGAAGTTCCTATGGATATGAGTTAATGGAAAAATTGAATAATTTCGGATTTCCTAAAGTCAATCCGGACCCCGCAATGGTTTACAGGACACTCCGTTATCTTGAGAAAGAGAAATTTGTTACATCTAACTGGGACACCAATGGAAGCGGACCTGCTAAAAGAAATTATGATTTGACAGAAAAAGGAATAGGGTTACTTCATGTTTGGGCAGAAAGCATTAAAATGCGAAAACAGGTTTTAGAGAAATTCATAAAACAATACAAAAAACATTTCAAAAACAATAAGAACATTCTTTTAGAATCAAGTACATAAGTTTAAAAAGAAAGGTAATGTATGAAGATAGGAATAATAATTTCGAGCAATGATGGCGAAACGTGCTGGAACGCATTGCGATATGCGAACTTCTGCATCGGACAAAAAGATGATGTTAAAGTTTTTTTTATGGGCAAAGGAGTTGAATATCAGAAAATCAGCACAGACAAATTCAACACAATCGAGCAAGCTGATAAAGTCCTGAAAGGCGGAGGAAAAATATTTGCCTGCGGAACATGCATCAAAGCCCGCCAGCAGGAAAGTTCCGAGATGTGTCCAATTTCCACACTGAAGGATATGTATGAGATTGTCAAAGAAAGCGAAAAACTAGTAACTTTTTAAAATGTTTAGGCAACGACAATGCAGTTAGTTTGAATGGAAAACAATGAATAACAACCGAGTTGTAAGTAAAGGCTGGAAGATAGCATTGGTTTTGCTGATTGCATTAGTCGTTTACAAATTCATGTTCTCTCCTTTATCTGTTGAGTCCAATACCGTAAAGATGGGCCCAATTGTTTCAGAAGTTATGGGAACAGGTACGTTTGAAGCGAGGGTACAGGCAACCATTAGTGCGAAAATATCTGGACAGCTTTCTGACGTATTGGCCGACCAAGGTAATCGTGTCGCAAAAAGTCAGCTTTTGGCAACATTAGACGATGGAGACCTTCTTCAGCAGGTAGAAATGGCAAAGGCTGAATTGGAAGCAGTTAGAGCCAGCGTTGATAGAGCTGCTGCAGATGTAAACATTGCTCAAGCAACAGCAGTACATGCTCGGACTTTTTTTAATAGAGTAATGCCTCTTGCTAAGAATAAAGTTGTAAGTGAAGATGATTTTGATAATGCCATACAACAACGGGATGTGGCTGAATCTCAATTACGCAGAGCGGAATTGGCTAAAGTGGAAACTGAACGTCAACTTGCAAAAGCTGAATCTACATTGAAATATTATCAGGAGAAGCTGAACGATACACGAATATGTGCACCTTTTGATGGTTTGATAATTCGCCGTGACCGTGACCCCGGAACGGTTGTGGTGCCGGGCAGCAGTATAATGCAAATCATTTCGACAGAAGAGATGTGGGTATCGGCATGGATTGATGAATCAGCAATGGCCGAGTTGGCCATTGAGCAACCAGCCAGAGTTGTATTTCGCTCTGAACCTTCAAAATCTTATAACGGAATTGTGGTACGAATCTCACCCCTTGCTGACCGAGAGACACGGGAATTCCTTGTCAATGTTTCAGTTAAAGAGTTGCCCCCAAAATGGGCAGTAGGCCAGCGAGCAGAGGTTTATATACAGACAGGAAAAAAAGACAATGCTTTGCTTGTGCCCCAACAGGCAATTGTCTGGCAAAAAGGAAAACCGGGATTGTTTATTAGCAATAATGGTCATGCAAAATGGATAGATGTAAAAACCGGATTGCGAGGCATAGAATCCGTTGAAATAATAAGCAGCCTCAAAGTAAATGATATTGTAATCTGGGGCAACGATGCAAAAAATCCAATAGTTAAAAATTGTGCAGTGAGTATAAAATGAATCTTGCCAGCCGTGACATTAAGCATAATATTGGTAGATTTATTCTCACAACTATTGGCGTTGGGCTTCTTTTAATGATTGTAATGGGCATGGGCGGTATCTATCGTGGTCTTGTACAGGATGCCACATTGCTTATTGATAGATTATCACCGGATTTATGGGTGGTACAAAAGGATACTCGAGGGCCATTTGCTGAGATTTCACGGATACCGTCTAATCTTGAAGATAGAATATTGGCAGTTCCGGGGGTGTTGAGCAGTTGCGGCTTTGTTTCTCATACTCTGCAGCGTGAACGAAAAAATAAACCATGGAGAATTACAGTTCAGGGGCTTTCTTGGCCGCAAGACAAAGGCAATTGGCTGCCAATTGTTGCAGGTCGTCCCTTGTGGAAGGCACATTATGAAATGCTTGCGGACGAATCACTTAAATTACCTTTAGGTGAAAAGGTAAAATTTGGCAAAGATATTTATACAGTTGTCGGTCTCACTCGTGCGATGTCATCACCAGCAGGCGACGGGATGGCATTTTTCACGCTTACCGATGCACAATCAATCCAATTCGATACTTCGGGAGAAGCGACTCGACTGGAACGGTCGGCACGTTATGCTAGAGCAGAAAATCTTGATTTAGGATTAACTCAACCACAAACCATGGAACGTACGCTTGGTCCTGTCTCGCAGCTTCCTGCTTTGGGGCCTCCGGTTATAAGTGCTGTAGTTGTAAAAGTAAATAGAGGAATAAATCCTGAGCATGTGCAGTCAATAATTTCAAAATGGCCTGATGTGAGTGTTTATAGTTCTGAAAAACAGAGGCAGTTTCTCCTCTCAGGTGTAGTTGAACGCTCAAAGAAGCAACTTGGCCTTTTCCGCAGGCTGCTTATAATTGTATCTGCTATCATTATGGCATTGATAATTTATACCCTGACGATTGACAAACTACATGATATCGCAATGCTAAAATTGATAGGAGCCAGAAATATTGTAATTTTGAATCTTATTCTACAACAGGCTTTACTACTTGGAATTCTGGCATATGGAACAGCGTATATAATTGGTCATTGGACATTCCCATTTTTTCCACGCAAGGTTGTCTTGATTTCCCATGACTTATGGCTGCTGGCGGGAATTGTTATTTTGATTTCAATTTTAAGCAGTTTAATAGGAATTGCAAAAGCCTTAACAGTTGAACCTAATGAGGTACTTGCGTGAAACAGAATTCGAATAATCCTGTCACACTCAAAGCAGAAAATCTTACAAAGGTTTATGGAAGCGGACATACTGAAGTTGTAGCTGTGCGAAATGTTAGTCTCGCAGTATCGAGAGGTGAAATAGTGGCTCTTCTGGGGCCAAGCGGAGCAGGGAAATCAACTCTCCTTACATTATTGGGTCTTATTCGTCCACCAAACATGGGCAAAATTATTATTGATGATACAATAGTTTTTGAAAATCATAAGGCAAAAGTAAATGTTCGAACTTTTCGCCGTCAGAAATTCGGATTTGTATTTCAAAAAACCAACCTTATTCCTTTTCTTACCGCAGCAGAAAATGTACGTCTTGCGATGGAGATTGATGACCAGCCCGCGAAAGCATCACGAAAACGAGCAATGGAACTTCTTGAATATCTTGGAGTGGCAGAAAGAGCAGAAAATATGCCAAGCCAACTTTCTGGCGGTGAGCAGCAGAGAGTGGCTGTTGCCCGTGCATTAGCAAACAGACCGAGTTTAATTCTAGCCGATGAGCCGACAGCGGCTCTTGACAGTGTTCGAGGCCGACAGGTAATGGAACTTTTTGCCAAAGTTGCTCACGAACAAAATGCAGGTGTTATTGTTGTTACGCATGACCATCGTTCATTAGAGGTATTCGACAGAACGTTTGAAATGGAAGATGGGCAATTGCGGGAAAGCGGTTCTCAATGAAAAAGATTTTATTCAGGATAATGTTGTTGTCTTGCATATTCACGTTGACAGGGTGTACCGTGGGCCCGAATTATCACCGTCAAGAACCGAACATGCCTTTGACATGGTTTGGCAAAACAAAGCCAATAAATGACGATTACTCAAAGCTTGTCCATTGGTGGACAGAATTTAATGATTCAAATCTTACATCTTTGGTAGAAAGAGCAACAAATACGAATTTGGATTTATTACAAGCTCAAGCCCGTATTCGGCAGGCAAGAGCGGCCAGAGGCATTGCAGAAGGAGGTTTGTGGCCATCGGTTGATGCAGGCGGCTCATATACCCGAGGCCGAATCCCAATTTTCAATAATCCAAATCCACCAACACGAAATTTATTTCTAACAGGTTTAGATGCGGTATGGGAAATTGATATATTTGGAGGTATACGAAGAAACATAGAAGCCGCTGATGCAGATGTTCAATTCGCAATCGAAGACCATCGTGATATTTTAGTAACGCTTGTTTCAGAAGTTGCTATTAACTATTTTGACCTTCGTGGTTTTCAGCAGGAAATCGTTATTGCCCAAAATAACCTACAGGCCCAGCAAAAGACCGCGGAACTGACACATAAAAAATTTCAGGGTGGTCTTACAGGGTCATTAGATGTTGCCAATGCTGATGCACAGGTATCTACAACCGCTTCTACAATACCAAAGTTTGAGGCTTCTGCTCAACAGTCGATTTATAATCTAAGTGTCCTTCTTGGTCTTGAGCCAACAGCTTTGCTGAAAGAACTTTCAGCATTAAATCCAATTCCTCAGACATTGCCTCTGGTGCCAATAGGTATTCCGTCCGAGTTGCTTCGTCGTCGTCCTGACATAAGGCGTGCGGAAGCTGCAATACATGGGGCTACCGCCCGCATAGGCGTAGCAACTGCCGATTTATATCCAAAATTCAGCCTTACTGGCTCAGTAAATTTCCAAAACGACCAACTTCACGGATTGATTAACAGCAACAATGGTTTTTGGACTGTTGGACCTGCCGTAGACTGGCAAATATTCAGTGCAGGTAGAATTCGTTCTAACATCGAACTTCAAAAAGCTCTTAAGGAAGAATCGATGATTGCGTATCAAAAGACGGTTATAACAGCTCTCAAGGACGTTGAAAATGCATTGATAGCATACTCAAAGGAATATGAACGTCATAAGAATTTAACAGATGCTGTAGTTCATAATCGCAAAGCAGTAGACAACGCTACACAGCTCTATGACCAAGGGCTGACAGATTTTTTGAATGTTTTGGTTACACAACGTTCACTTTTTGTTTCAGAAGATGCTTTGGTGCAGAGTACCCATAATTTGTCCACTGACTTAGTAGCTCTTTATAAGGCTCTTGGCGGTGGTTGGAATACTGAACAATTAGCGATTTCTAAATAACTATGAGAGAGGGAAATGTTTTTTCAAATTAAGAGACAAACATAATTGAACTTTTAATTTTGTAAAACCTAAAATAACTTTCCTAAAATTAAAAATTATTAATTTATCTGATGTCCAAGTGTTTATACATATTTTGGAAAAACTAGGGTTAGGGAAAGTAAGTGGATTAGGTTTGATTCACTATGAGCCAAGTAACAGGTTCGTATATTTGTCTTGATGGTTTGCCGTACTTGAATAAATTTTCACTTGTGAGGAGATTTTTTTTCTGAGGCATGCCGTACCATACCCCCATCTTTTCCCAATTAAGGTATCCATACGCTTGTAGGTACCATACGATTTTGCGTGTACCAACTGAGCATTTTTGGGGTCAAAAGTTCTTAGTTTTTTTATCTATTCCCAGCCTGAAAGAATTGAGCCTCTATAGGGATGAAAAGTTAATTTTTGATAAGGTTCAGAAGGCGAGCAAGAGCTTTCTTGGGGTCTATGCCGCAGGCTTCCGACCATAAAATGAACTCTGTTATATCTACCCTACGATTAGCAGTCTCGCAGTTGTAAATATAGCTATGAGGCTTATTTATAAGTTTACCAAGTTCTCTTTGAGTGAGATTTGCCTTTTCTCGCATTTCCTTAAGAAATGAAGGCAAATGCCGGTACATCAGACTATGTTGAGGTTTTGTTGACATAAACCCTATTTTAGACTATATTTGGTCTGGCACAGGTTGTATGCCAAAATAATCGAGATAAAAAGATGCTTATTTGAGAGGTAGTTAAGGATGATTAAGTTTTCATGCAAATGTGGTAAAAATTATAATGTAGAAGAGAAATATGCGGGTAAGAATGTCAGATGCAAAAAATGCAATAATTTTATTATTGTTCCGCAAAATAAAACATCTGATAAGAAATTATCGGCAATAGGCAATCATCAAGTATCAGAGTATAACCAAACCACAATGACTATTCCTCCTAAATTGGTATTGGGCTTCTTTAGCATTGTAGGGCTTTTGCTTGTATTCTTTTTAATTTGGTTTTATTTTTTAAGGGATACATGGGAAAGAGATAATTATAATCGAATTTACGAAATGAGTTCTCAAGCGGATTCGAAGATTGTAGCAAAAGATTTTTATGCGGCATTGGATATTTATGAAGACATTCTTACAATTTTGGGTAACCGAAAGATTAAATCACCGCCATTTATACAAAAAAGTGAAAACATAAAATGTTCTTTTGAAAACACCAAAAAAGCATGCAATAAATGGGAAAATGAATTAATCCGAAATTGGATGAAGTCAATTGAACCCGACATGAACAATGTAAGGACATTCTCTAATTCAAAAAAATATAACGAAGCAATTAAAATATGTAAATCAATTCTCTTGAAAGAAAGGCCGCATATAAGAAATAAACAAGAAGAAATTAATGTAGCTATTTCTTCTGTCAATAACCTTATGGCTTTAGCTGAGAAAGGGGTAATTCAGGTTGCTGAAGAAAAAAAGGCAGCAGAAGAAGCTAAGAAAAAAGCTGAAGCAGAAAGAATTGAGGCAGAAAAAAAGGCAAAAATTGCTCACGAATTAGAAATTCAAGAAAAACGTAAACAAGAAAAAGCGGCGAAGGAAGCACAGCTACTTGCGAAAGAAGAAGAAAGAGGCCGTTTAAATGAAGAACGCATTTCAAATGGCTACTTATATCCTCAAGAAATGGCAGATACTATAATTAAATCTCTATTGGATAATAGAACACTCGTGCAAGCTTCTCTTGCGACTAGTAATATACCACAAATGTTAGATTATAGTATTCCGGGGAACAAAGCATACCCTCCAAAATGTGCTGAATTTGTTTATGCTGTTGAATACTGGACGCAAGGCGGCCTCTACAGAAAGGGACAATGTGATATCGCTTTAAACCCTATAATTTTGCCAGATGATATTGCCAAAAAATACAAATTGCAAGTTACATGGGAAATTAGATATGTATATGTTGATGGAACGCTTGTGGGGTTTTAAAAAAGACATTATTTACTTGAATTATTCCTAAAAGACAGTAGGATATATCTTTGTAGGTTTTGAGGATTTTAACTGCTTAAGGGAGGCGGAGAAAAGTTCTCATTTTCATTTTTTCGTTCGGAGAAATTCTGTAATTATTTTTTAGGAGGTAGGAAATGAGAAGAGTAGCATTGTTTTTGCTGTTTATTGTGACTATTCCTTTAACGTCATTAGCTGATTTATCATATGATTATTCAACGTATGCTTTTGTAGGTTATAAAGTTGGAAGTACATATCAGACTCTTTCAGATTCTCAATTTAATAAAACAGCATCTGCTTATAAATCAAGTTCCCCTTATCGAGCTGGCTCGCAAGCTTATCCGCTCTCAACTCCTAACCAATTTGGAACCGCAGGAATTTTCTGGCCTAGAGCAAACAGTAATGATGGCGTCTGGGCTTGGGCAGAAATGATTGGCACCATTACAGTCGATGATTCAATTGCTAATGCACAATTAAATATACAATATGAAGCTGCTAATAAGCCTTCAGATATTCAACCTTCCAATGCGAGTTATTACATGGCAATAGGGAAAAACGATTTTTCGACAATCCTTTTTGAATGTTCATCCTTTGGCACCGCATCATTCTCTTTGCCTGTAAATGGTGGTGATAGATTTGACTATTACTTATATTATTCTATCGGTTCAGAGTATCAGCCTGTTTATAATAGTTCTTTATTTGTAACGGGGACTATAGCTACATTCACCCTTATCCCCGAACCCACAACCATATCCCTTCTCGGCTTAGGTCTTTTAGCATTAAGAAGAAAGAAATAATTCGACTATGTTTTTGAGGAATGAAAATGAAGAAGTATTTTATTGTGCTAATGGCTATTATTTCGATGTTAATTTGCTCATGGCAGGGGCTGGCAGTATCGCAATATACAATTACCGACCTTGGTACGTTAGGAGGAAATTATTCTTGTGCTTATGGCATCAATGACAACGGTCAGGTTGTAGGACATAGTTCGATTGCTGGAAATTCTACTGTGCATGCCTTTTTATATGAAGGTACCATAATGAAAGACCTTGGTACCTTAGGAGGAACTCGCTCTTGGGCTTCTGGCATTAATAACAATGGTCAGATTGTAGGAAGTAGTTACTTTGATAGTACTGAGATACAACATGCCTTTTTGTATGATGGTATCAATATGAAAGACCTTGGTACGTTAGAAGGATGTTTTTCTGAGGCTCTTGGTATTAATGATAGTGGTCGGGTTGTAGGACGCGGTTCAACTAATGGATGGTCAAACATCCATGCTTTTTCGTATGATGGTTCTACATTGAACGACTTTGGTATGCTTTCTAAAGCTAGTAGCATCAACAGCAATGGTCAGATTGCAGGATACGCTTATTTTAATGGTATCTGGGGGTTCCGTGCTTGTTTGTATGATGGTGGTACAATGAAGGAGCTTGGCACCTTAGGAGGAGATTATTCTCATTCTGAGGCTTACGGTATAAATGAGAATGGTCATGTTGTAGGTTACAGTTACATGACGACTGGAAATTTTTATAAGCATGCTTTTTTGTATAACGGTACTATAATGAAAGACCTTGGCGTATTAGGAGGCAATGTGTCTGAAGCTTATGCCATAAATGATAGCGGTCAGGTTGTAGGATATAGTTCGATTGCTGGAAATGACTACCATGCTTTTTTGTATGAAAATGGCAATATGATTGACCTCAATAATTTATTGCCAACAGGTAATAATTGGACTGTCAATTATGCCTACGGTATTAACGATTCAAGTCAAATTGTTGGGTATGGTAGTATTGGTGGTCATAACCATGCCTTTCTTATGACCCCAGTTCCCGAACCATGCACAATCGCTCTTCTCGCTCTCGGCACTTTGCTCCTTCGCAGACGAAAGAGTTAACTCAAGTTGTCCTTCTATATAGATTTCTCAGAGGCAGGCTTGTCCTGCCTCTTTTACGGCACGATGGGTAAAAATCTGACCTTTACGCAACAATACACAAAGGTTCCGCCGAAGTGTATTCGTCCATATGTCTTTATCTATGCGGATTTTTTGAGGTAACTTGAAACAAGACATTATTTAGTTGAACTAGTCCTAAAAGAGAGTAGGATATATCTCAGTAGGTTTGAGGATTTTAACTGCTTTAGGGAGGCGGAGAAAAGTTCTCATTTTCCATTTGGAAATCTAATTGAGAGAAATTCTATAAATTTAGTTTTAGGAGGTTGGGAGATGAAGAAGATAGTTCTGTTAATAACATTAGTTAGTGCAATTCTGATTAGCCATGCAAAGGCTGCACCACAATATACACTTACAGACCTTGGGACGTTAGGAGGAACATATTCTTTTGCGACCTGCATTAATAACAAAGGACAGGTTGCAGGAGATAGTACTGCGAGTGATAATTTAAATTATCATGCCTTTCTATATGATGGTACTACAATGAAAGACCTTGGAGCTGGTAATGATGCTATCGGCATCAATAATAACGGTCTTGTTGTAGGAGGCACTTATTCAGGTGTTGCTTTTTTGTATAATGGCACAAGCATACAAAGCCTTGGTACTTTAGGAGGGAGATTTTCTATTGCTAATAGTATCAATGACAAGGGTCAGATTGTGGGTGTTAGTTTGCCTAGAAGAAATTCTACATACCATGCCTTTTTGTATGAGGGTAGTACAATGAAAGACCTTGGCCTTGGAGACAATTCACACGCTATTAGCATAAACAATAATGGTCAAATTGTAGGAGCTATTAGTGGACATGCTTTTTTGTATGCTAATGGTAACAAGACAGATATTGGTTCATTAGGGGGCTCGTCATCTGCTCTTGGCATAAATAACAATGGTCAAATTACAGGATATAGTTACAATCTTAAAGATGAGGAACGTGCTTTTTTGTATGATGGCACTACAATGAAAGACCTTGGTACTTTAGGACACGCATCTCGTGGTTGGGGCATTAATGATAGTAGTCAGGTTGTAGGTAATAGCTACACTTTAGAAAATTCGGAACATGCTTTCTTATATGATGGGACGAAGATGATAGATTTAAATTCTTTGGTATCTGTAAGTGGCGGTTGGGTATTAGAACGTGCTACCTGTATTAATAATTTAGGCCAAATTGCGGGACAGATGACCGATGGTAATGTCACTCATGCTTTTTTGATGACACCGGTTCCGGAACCCTGCACAATCGCTCTTCTCGCTCTCGGCGGTTTGCTCCTTCGCAGAGGAAAGAATTAAATCAAATTATCCTTCTATGGATTCTCAGAGGCAGGCTTGTCCTGCCTCTTTTTGTTAGTAACAAAATAATATTTATATGGAGAACCCATGATTCCAGAGCAAATTAAATTGAGCCGTGAAGCATTATACGAAAAGGTCTGGACGACACCTATTGCTAGGCTGGCGAAAGAATTCGGTATAAAAGATTATTATTTAAGGAAAATCTGCCATGCAAACAATATACCTATGCCCATAGGAGGTTATTGGTCAAAACTTGAACACGGCAATGCTCCAGAAAAAACGCCTTTGCCAAACATTAATGAACAACAAGATATTACATTGCTGACAAAGACTAATTCGAGACCAGCAAAAAGATTACCTCTTATACCGCAGTCAAGATACAGTGCTGAAGGAGTGTTAGTAAAAAAAACCATGAGAAACCCACACAACCTTATTGCAATTACTAAGCGGCATTTTGATAAGGACAGAGTTGACCATGTAGGTTTGGCTCATACGCATGAGGGAGTTAATATAAGTGTCACCCCGAAATTGTTCAATCGAGCACTTAGAATTATGAATACAGTTGTACGATATTTTGAGAGAAGAGGAAATAAAACAGTTACTGAACCATTTAATACTCGCATTGTATTTGACAAGGTAAGCGTGCCTATTCGTATCAGAGAAAAATATACAACCAGACCTTACACAAATAAAGCTTCAGATGAATTGCGGAAACTAGAATATATTCTAACCGGCAATCTCATTTTCGAGATAAATTTGTATCCCAAACGTTCGTGGATGGATAATGAGAAGTTCAAAATAGAACAACATATAAGAAACATTATTGAAACTATTATGAAATATTCCATTACAGAGGAAATTGACAGGCGAGAAAGGGAGGAAGCCGAACGCATCAGAAAGATTGAAGAAGAAAAACTGGCGGAAGAACAACATAAATACGAAATGGAGTGTGCCAAATGTGAGCAGCTTAAAAAAGATGCTTCGGTTTGGAATCAATGTCAAGAGATAAGGAATTATCTAAAAGCAGTAGAAGAACGTGCTTTGGTAATAAATGGAAAAATTGAAAATGGCAGTGAAATGGATTTATGGTTAAAATGGGGTCTATCTTACGCAGATGAAATTGACCCTGTCCACAAAATAGTGGGATAGAACAATTTTTCGCTTGCCTGAAGCATTTTCTGCGGTATGGTGTGCTCCCACAATGGAAGAGCAAATAATAGATAATATTGTAGCAATAACAAGAAATCAGCTATATGAGCGGGTATGGTCGTTGCCTCTTAAAATCCTTGCGAGGGATTTCGGAATCAGTGATGTCCGGCTCGGCAGAATATGTCGTAAGCATGGTATCCCATTGCCCGGTATTGGCTATTGGGCAAAATTTAAATCAGGTAAAGAAGTAGGGAGGAAAGAACTGCCGCCCATTGTTAATAGGTCAATACAATCTTTTCCTATAATCCCTGAACCGATAATCAATGATAAGAGGGGAATTAAGCAATTAGAGAAACAAGCATCCACGTGGAACAATTGCCAAATAATTAGAGCGTATCTTAAAGCTGTCGAAGCAGAAGCAGTTAAGAAATTCGGCGAAATTGAGCAGGGCAGTCCTATCGACAACTGGCTCAAATCTTGCTATAATTATGTCGAGCCTCTTGACCCGGCGACTAAGCTGGTCGAGTGGTTCGAGAGGGACTCGAACCCCATCGTCCGGGACTGTGAAAAAGATGTGAAAACTCTATTTCTGGCTATACAAAAAAGGCAAAAAAGGGGTGTGTTTTGAGTACGAAAACAGCGTTTTTGAGCTATGGCGGCATATTGGCTAGTCAATATCGTGTTTCAGGTACCTGTGAGCTTACGCTCTTGAAGGTTCGACTCCTTTCATCCGCATTTTCATCGATTTTTCCCAACCTACAGGTTCTTCAGTAGGATATTGGCCTCAGATTTATCTATTGTTTCGCTGAATTTATGCAGGCAATCGGAAAGTTTATCCAATTCTTTTGATCTCAAAACCGGTACATTTTTAGTTCCGTGATGCTCGAGCCGGTCTATGACAAATTTGACCGTTATCTTGTCAACATCGATGGCAGGCTGATAGGCATATTCTCTTTCTTTGTTCCTGACTTCTGACAAAACTCCGGATTCAGATAGTTGATATAAAAGCTGTCTGACTAATCGAACAGGTATCTGCAAATCATGAGAAAGCTGGGGGGCGTCTGGAGCTTTCTCTCCAACAGTGAATTTTTTTACTATCCACTGCACAATAAAAAGTGAAAGCAAAGTTCTGTAGGATTTACTTGCCGAGAGACAATCAGGTTCGAATTCATAAGTCTCAACGTTTTGAGTTGCGAAGGACAATTCTGCTCCGAATAAAACTATGAGCCAGCTTGTTTGCAGCCAAATTAAAAAAAGCGGTATTGCCGCAAAACTGCCGTAGATAGCGCCGTATTTGGCGACACCAATCTGGAAGTTTACATATATCCACTGCACGAACTGAAAGATGGTTCCTGCAACGATGCCGGCCAGAAGGGCTGATGTGAATTTTACTTTTGTGTTCGGCATAAAGGCGAATATGAATGTGAAAAGAATCCAGACTGATACATAAGGAAGCATTTTCAACGGCAGCCAAAATAAAAGTCCGAGATTTTGAAGCATAGGAATTTTCGTTGTTAAAGTTTGAAACTGACTGTTTACGAAAATTGTTAAACTTCCAGAAATTGCAAGAAGGATGGGACATATAAGAAACATAGAAATGTAATCGCTGAATTTCCTACCGAGCGATCGAGGCTTTATCACGCCCCAAATTTCATTAAATGAATTTTCGATATTACTCAATACCTTTATTATAGCCCAGAACAGAAATATCACTCCAATACCCGCGATTAGTCCGCCGCTGGTTTCTTCAAGCATTTTATTTGAAAATTCGATAATTCTTGTGACGACTTCCTGCTGACCCTGTGTCCTTTCAAGAAGCTGTTCTTCAACTTGTTTTTGCAGGCCGAACCCTTTGGCGATTGCGAACATAAGCGCAACAATAGGAACCATTGAAAGAAGGGAGTAGAATGTCAGAGCGGATGCTTTGAATCTGCATTTGTTCTCGTTAAAACCGCGGTAAGCGAGAACAATTACTTGGAGAAGGCGGAATAAGAAGAATTTACGGCGGGGCTGATCCTTTAGACGCATTCTCCAAAGGTCGGTTTCAATAAAATCAATCCACTTTTTAAACATCTCAAGCTCTTTCTTTAAATATTATTTAATAGATGATATTACATATATCTTGTCTATAATGCAAGACTTACAATAATTTGTTTATATGGTCAGAATCCTTTTTTTGTGGTTCATCCAAATTACCTATATTCAAGAAATTCCCTAAATTAGACCGATAAAAGATATGCAGTATTATGTTTGAAGCTATTGAATATTATCAGAGTCTTGCTGAAAAGTTTGACAGCCGGATATTGTTTGTTCCGGGTATTATCGTTGTTCTGGTTGGCCTGTGCATCTGGCTGGCGGGGCTTCGATGGCGGAAAGTGCTGGGCGCTTTGGCCGGCGGGTGCTTTTTGGCGGGAATAGGTTTATGTATCGGAAACTATGGTTTGCCGGTGATTATTACTGTTACATTAATTGGAATTGCTCTTGGAGCGTTGATTGAAAAAGTTATGCTCGGAATTTTCGGAACAGCGTTGGCAGCGGCGATTGTTATTACAGCGGCTTCAACGATTGTCGAGCAGCGATACGAAACATCAAACAATTATCCGCGATGGGCGGAGTATGAAGCAGATGATGCGGTTATAAATTTTCCGCAGGCAATCGAAATTACTAAAGGAACGGGTCATTATATTTTGTCAGAAATAATTGAAAACGTTAAATCTTCTCTCGCGTCTGTCGCATCTGCGAGTACTGCGATACTGATTGCGGGATTTGCCGCGATGATGCTGCCTCGGATTTTTATTGCGGCTGTTTCCTCGTCGTTCGGCTCGGCTGTGATTTTCGTGGGAATGATAATGCTTTTATTTTATAAAGGTTCAAAACCTGTAAATTTTATATCGGACAAAGGCTCGTTTTACGCTATGGTTATATTTGTTATGATAATTTTCGGGACTATGGTGCAGCTCGTCCTTTCGCCGCCGGCAGCGAAAACTCAAAAAGCAGGGCCGGAAAAAAATGGAGATAAAAAATGAATCCCGCAGCTTTTAAAAAAAGAAAGTGCGGACGTTTTGGAATATACGTTATTATAAATTGATATTGAAAGAAGGTGCGGGATGAATATATTTTTTGTTCTTGCTCAGACGGCTGAAAAACAGCAGCAAATTGTACCAATGGATGTTTTTTGGCAGCAGATAGCGAAGCTCGGCTGGTTCGAAGCGCTTATAGCTGTTTCATTTGGGGCTGTTTATCTAATTTACGGCTGGCGCATATTCAAAGTACTGGCGGTTGTCAGCTTTGGAATGATCGGGCTTTTCGCGGGTATGCATCTTGGCGACAAAATGGGTTCGCAGCTATGGGGAGGTGTGTTCGGACTTATCATACTTGCGGTTCTTTCAATTCCGCTTATGCATTGGGCTGTAAGTATGCTCGGAGCGGCTGCGGGAGGGATTGTAACAGGATGTATCTGGTATGCGGTCGGATTGCCGCAGCAATATATATGGGCAGGAGTGATTATAGGCATTGTGGCCGGCGGAATGATTTCGTTTATCGTATTCAAAATCGCTGTTATGCTTTTTACAAGTCTCGGCGGGGCGATGCTGATTATCACCGGGCTGCTTTCACTTGCGCGGCTTTATGAAAAACATCAAACTGGGGATGCCGGTTTTGTATATTCACTCGTAAATGAATATAACTGGTTTATGCCTGCGATTTTAATATTTACAACTTTTATAGGTATCGTAATTCAGCATAAACTTGTCAAAGGCTCGTCCGACTGGAAGCTGTAGTTCGATGCAATTGATTTTTTTTGATTCGGGAGATTGCCAGTGGATGAGATTATAGGATTGATAGGCGGTTCAGGTATTGGAGATGTATTTGAACAGCAGCTTGAAAATATTCGCAAAGTCAAAATAAATACGCCGTTTGGGTTGCCAAGCGATAAAATAATGATTGGGACTTTTGGCGGGAGGCAATTGGCTTTTATAAACCGCCACGGAGAAGGGCATACATTAAATCCATCAATCGTGCCATTTGCCGCGAATATTTATGCGCTGAAAAAATTAGGTGTAACAACTGTTATCGGGACTACGGCTGTCGGTTCGCTTACACAAAGAATGAAACCTAAAGACCTTGTAATAGTTGACCAGGTGATTGATAAAACATTTAAAAGACAAAATACTTTCTTTGATAGTATTGCCGCGGTTCATTGCGAACTTGCAAAACCATATTGCGACAGACTGAGAAAAGTAATTTCGAATGTTTCAGGTAAAATAGGTTCTACGGTTCATAAAAAAGGAACTTATGTTTGCATGGAAGGGCCGCAGTTTTCGACAATTGCGGAATCATTGATGCACCGAAAATGGGGCGGCGATCTGATAGGAATGACTGCAATGCCGGAAGCGAAACTTGCCAGAGAGGCCCAAATGTGTTTTGCTCTTATTTCTATGGTCAGCGATTACGATTGCTGGAGAACGCCGAAGAAAAAAGCTGCGGCACCCGAACTTTTGAAGGAAATTATAGGTAATTTGAACCAATCAACGGAAAATACAATAAAATTGATAGAGGCATCGCTGAAATCGAAAGAGGTTTTCTGCGATGAAACCTGTATGTGCAGAAAAAGCCTGGGGTTGGCAGTTTGGACGAAAGAAGAGCAAATCAGTAAGAAACATTCCGAAATACTTAAAATTTTGAGAAGTTAAAAAAGGCTTGATAAATGCCGAGAAAAATGGATAATCGGCAAGCTCAATGGGGCGGTTAGCTCAGTTGGCTAGAGCGCCTGCTCGACACGCAGGAGGCCACAGGTTCAAGTCCTGTACCGCCCACTAAAAAAACCTTATTTCTGCTTCAAAAATCAAGTTTTTCTCATTTTTATACTACTAAAATTAACTTATTTAAAGTTCTAGCGTCCAGCCAGCGTCCGGCTTCACCCCACTTTTAGTAATGAGGTAGTGCTCTGGCAGTCTATTTTTAGGTGATTATTTGAGAAAGAGAAGAGCAGGTGGTTCAGAGTCAATTCTTTTAGAAAAATCACTTTTAACTTGAATAACCCATAAAAGAGAATAGAATATATCTTTGTTTATAAATGAGGCTTTAACTGCTGGGAGGCGAAGAAAAGTTCTCATCTCTAATTAACTCATTCGGAGAAAGTCTCTAATTATTATTTTAGGAGTTTGAGAGATGAAGAAAGGTTTACTTTCTATCCATAAAAAATTATGGTTGGTAGCATTCGTATTAATTTTCTCTTTACATGCACAAGCAACGTAATGGTTTGCACTGGGTTCCGGAAGTCTGGCGAAAGTGCTTCCCTTTAGTCTTTCCTCTATAGCAGACGGTACCATTCAATTAGGCAGCCTTACAAATGATTCAAAAGTTATCTATCGTTTTTATCTACCGCCAGTTGTGGGTAGTTTAGATATTACCTATTTACGCATCGATATCTATGGTGTATGTCGTCAGCAAGAATGGCACAAAAGAAGTTCATTTCTAAGAGAGCTTTTTCGGCTCCACTACGCTCATTCTACTATTAACTTTTTTTCTTTCAACCATTGTTTTACGCTTTAGCTCTGCTCGGCGATTTAATATCTCATCACGCCTGCCATAATACATATCATCAGGCGTTACATTGCCAATTGCCTCATGATACCGCTGAGAATTATACCAATTTACAAAC
>Ga0209417_1002907_pt1 | contig 24533 bp, 23 predicted proteins | sample RifGroF2_FD_184002 | JGI IMG/M metagenome (GOLD analysis project Ga0209417, IMG submission 184002) | Groundwater microbial communities from Rifle, Colorado, USA - Groundwater F2 (SPAdes) (version 2) | ecosystem: Environmental > Aquatic > Deep subsurface > Groundwater | place: Rifle, Colorado... | reverse complement strand
CTCTTCCGCTTCCCGTGTTACTTTCTGCTTTCATAAGTCCTTCTCCTTTCTTTTTCTTAAGCTGTTATAATTTAAGAAGGGAGAAGGCTTTTTCTAACTATTCTATGTTTAACATAAGGTCTTTAGCTTGTGTGTTTGATTGTCATTGTGGTAATACTCACGACGAAAATCTCACGGCAGATCCTTCAGCATGGCGGCGAGGGCGTTCTCCGTGCAGAGTATGTCGGTCATCTTCCTGACGTAGTTTATCGCGAACAGGTGTGAGCGGGCGAACGTGTGGTCGATCACGGAAAGCGCCTTCGTGACATCCTCCCTGGTGATATTCCCGCGTTTATCCGCTCTTGCGGCAAGTGCGGAGATCGATGTCAGGACAGGATAGCTTATTACCAGGTGGCGCATTCCTTCCTCGAATGTGAAGCCCAGGCAGGGGGATCCGCAGAAATGCATCGACTCCAGCTTGGAGCCGATGTAGTTCCAGTATACGTCGAGGGCGTCCTCATCCCATTTCATGCCTTTCACCGCTTCAATGGAATCGATTCCGGAAATGTCCGGCAGGTTTCCGCTCAGCTTTCCCATTGAACCGGAGCCGAGTGAGAACTTGAGGATCTCCTTCACCCTTGAAATGCGCGCGAACGGCAGGAATTTCATGGCGTATTCCTCGTCCGACCTGATGAACGAGCCAATGATGAACCTGAAGATCATCTTCTCGTGCAGGTTCAGGGGTTTTGCAGCGGAAATAATATTTTCTAGGTCGGGAATGCTCCTCTTGACAAGTTCCATTGCATCCTTGCTGAAGAAGTTCCCCGCATCGACTATGTCGCTTGCGTTCTCAGGCCTTGAATGGAATTCGATGAGCTTTGCGGCGGCGAAGATCCTTATGGACGGACGGAACCGCGTGTCAAGAAGGAAGTTCTTGTATGAGGAGGCGATAATCCTGAGCTTTGAAAGTTTGGGTTTCAGCTTCCTGTTGTAGCTTGCGTCGGCAAGCTTCCTCTTCTTGGAAAGCTCGCCGGCCATCGAATTTATTTCAGGGCCGAAACAGTTTATCTTCCTGCCTTTTTCGGAGGTGACGCCAGGGCAGTCATACCTAAGGGAGGTGCTTGAAGTTTCATCCTCCCAGTTGAATATGTCGAACGGATAAATCCTGCATGCGAGCGGTTTCACCTTCTCTCCATGCGCCTTGTGGATCACGCAGAGGTTGTCGCCGCCGAGGAAGACGCAGTGGCCGTCCTTTTTCCCGATGAGATAGAGCCCCTTGTGCTTTTTGTTCTTTTCGAAGAACCTGTTTTCGGAGAAGTCGATTCCGGGCACCGCGAGCTTTTCCAACCTCTCCTTTTCGGACTGGGTGATGGGGATTTCCCATATTCCGCAGCACTTGCCGCAGTTAATGCAGGTGAAATACTGTTCCTGGAAAAACTTTATTGACATCCGTTGAACCGGGTTGGAGTTGACTTCAGACTTTGGGCTTTGCGGCTACACCGATGATCATTGTCCCGCTCAGTATTTCAGGAAGGGCCCTCTTGAAGGGATTGAACAACACAAAGACCGGGGACAGGATTCCAAGGAGGAACATCAGTATAGTGAAGAAATAGGCTCTGCCCAGGTATACTTCGTTCAGGTCTTTCCTGGAGATCATTATCCCCCAGAACCACATGCCGAATGTCTGCGCAAAGACCCCGAGGGAAATTCCATAATACAGCAGCACTCCGGCGACAAATAGATAAAAGGACCTGGTGAAGGACGCATTGACTTCTGCGGTGACAAGAGGCGATACTGCCGGAGCGGCCGCTGGAACTGCCGCCGGAACGGCGTCAGGTGCGGTGGCGGCGGCGGTGGCGGTGGCGGTGGCGGTGGCGGTGGCGGTGGCGGTGGCGGTGGCGGTGGCGGTGGCGGTGGCTGCCGCCGCTGCGGGCGCGGTCGCAGGCTGCGCGGCGTCAGGCGCCTTTGCCTCCTGCTGAACCGCCACATCCTGCGGCTTCTGCTGTTCCGGAGCCTTCATTGGGACTGAGAATGAAAAGTAAACCAGCAATATGAAGGCGAAAACCATGATTAGCATGAAGTCGAACAATGCCGACATCATCCTCTTCGAGAGAGAGGCCGGCTCCGGAATATACTTGTTCTTGAATGCCGTGGCGAAAGGTGTGAGGGTTTCCGGAGTCTTTTTCCTGCCGCCGAAAATTATGTCGAGGTGCTGGGAGAACTTCTGTATTCCGGACTTCTCCTCCTCGACCCTGGTATGCTGGAGGCTGAATGAAGGTTTCAGGAAGTCGAAGTCAGTGGCCTTGTTCCATTTCTTGATGAGCGTGTTGCGTATCTGGGTATGCGGCAGCACCCTCCCTGCCTCTGTCCATTTCCGCAGGGTTTCCTCGTCCACCGGACCGTATTCCTTGCCGTCGTCCCCTCTGACAATATATTTCATAGAAACTCTTGATTTTTAATTTTAATCTAAAATATGATCCCGAACTCCTGTAACCTATATTATTCCATCATGTTTTTCAATGTGTTTCTGTAAAGGTAGGCGCTAAAAATACGTATTTGCCGCGTTTCCGGCATTTGCAGGGGGTTTGCCTGTGCGGCAAGCATATAGCCCCTCATTTGGCTCCTATCCATAATTTACTTTTGCCCGACATATGCTAATTTCTATAGTTTCTATTTAATTAAACTGCGGGATGAATTTTGGATTCGGAAAAAATCGACAATATGGCGCCTCCGTGCGCAAATGGCGCAGCCGGTGCGGAAGCCGAAAAATCCAGCATTCTTGTGAATGTGATGTTTTTCAGGGCTCTGGACAATGTCTCTTTTGGCACCATCCTCCTCGTATTCCTCCTCTGTTTCAAGGGAATGCTTGACGTGCTCCCCATTCCCTTTATCCAATATTCCTACATCATACCCATTTACATGATCTTTTCCGGAGTCATGCATTTCCCTGAAAAGGGATTCCAGCTGTTCCAGTACAGGAAGTCCCTTTTCCGGCTCGTATGGGGGACGATCTTCATGCTTCTCCTTTCTCCTTTCCTCCAGTGGTGGTCGATCGACACCAACAGCCCGTATCTCCTCTTCAACTTCCTGTTGTTCTGCATCTCGGTGGTCTTCTTCATAATAAGCCTCTCAAACCTGTTCAATGCGGTCGCAAGGGAGGAGGGCATCCGGTGGGTGTCGCGTATTTCAAGGCTGACCAGGTTCACGGCCCTCTATCTCATGATGGCGCCTTTACTCGCTTTTTTTGTCACAGTGCTTTTGGGAAAATGTGTTGGACAGGATATATTCCTGTTTGTCGTAAGGCTTGAGAAATGGAAACTCATTGTTTTCCTTGTGCCCGTGTTTCTGACTTTGATGATGCTTATACAGTTAAGATACGCTAAATACAGGAACCTCAAATGAACCTCAAAAAATTGTTCGCCTTTTTTCCGCTCCTGATCCCGATATGGGAGAAGGTCCCTTTTGATTCCGTCAACACTGCCGTTCCGGATGCGCCCTATTACGCCGACAATGCGTCCATCAAGATGCAGAGCGACTATCTCATGAAGACCCAGGACAGCCGTCTCCGCTCTAAAATAGCCGTTTCGCTGGCCTACTCCGACAACCAGGCCGCTATCGATGCCCTTGAGGCCTGTCTCCAGGATGAGAAGAATGACTATGTGCAGGCTGATCTGCTCAACGCCCTTTACAACCTCAGGGCGCAGGGCAGCTGCAGGAAAGTTACCCTTCTAAAGAGCCTCCTCAAATCACAGAACAAATCGGTCAGGGCCATGGCCGCGGCGCTTGATCTGAGGGCGACCAACGATCTCTCTTCGGTTTATGCCCTGCTTGCTTCTGAGAGCAACGAGTATGTCATAAACTTCCTGTGGAGCGAGATCGCCTCAGGCAAGGACCTGGCGAAACATTCCAGGGATTCCGAGATCGATGGATTCCTGTCGTCTGAAAACCCCTACCAGCGCGCGGGCGCCATACGAGTCGCGGCAATGAAAAGCGGGGAGCCTGACAAGGATGCGAAGATCGCAAAGTTCCTTTCAGATAAGAATACCATGGTGAAGGCGGCGCTGGCCCAGGCCCTGGCTCTGCGCGACAAGGGCGGCGCCGGTCTGCTGGAAAAACTTTCGGATGACAGGGATGTGACCATCAGGGCGTTCGTGGCTTCTTCGGCCCCTGCGCCTGACCGGCTCCAGATTTTCATGAAGCTTTCAAATGACCCGGACGATGAGGTGAGGAGGCTCTCATGTGTTTCGCTTGGGGGATACAAGGATGCCGATGCCATAAATTCCCTTATTGCCAGGATCGGAGACAAGATGCTCCAGGTCAGGGACGCCGCTGAAGCATCGCTTATCAGGATCGCACCCGGACAGGATGTCCTCAAACGCATAGGCGACGAGCTTCTTGAAACCAAGGAAAGCCGTGCCTCCGCTGTCACGATCCTTGGCGCACTCAAGGATAAGAGATATTCCGAACCCATAATGAAGCTGCTCGTATCCCTCGATGAAGCCGAATACGATCTGATAAGAAGATGCATAACAGCCCTCGGAGAACTTGATTTCAAGGAATCGTGGAAGCCAGTTTCGGAAAGGGCCGGACACAAGGAGGCCGTCGTGCGGGAGGCGGTCGCGTCAACCCTCGGAAAACTCAGGATCAAGGAATCCTATGATACGATCATCAAGCTCAGCGACGACAAATCCGTGAATGTCTCCACCCAGGCCTTTGAATCGATGGGATGGATAGCCGACACGTATTTCAGCGCCACCCTTCTTGCGGCGATCAGGAAGACGGTCGCCGAATATCCAGCCGACAACAGGTCCTACGCCTGCTGGTCCATCGCAAGGATCAATGTTGCCAGCCAGGACATACTCAACCAGCTCGACGCACTATGCATGAAGATGGTCCTCAAGATTCCCATGTCGCCCAATACATATGATGTGGACAGCGTCCGCATCTCGGCGCTCTTTGCATTGATCGATCTTGGTAAGAAGGATCCGGTTGCAAAGGAAAAGGCCGAGAACGTACTCAAGGCGTTCCTTGCTCCGCCCAGGAATGACGATGCATTCTCATCGATGGTGGGCGACGGACTCAAGGATTTCGCGCGCCAGGCAAAGGCATATGTCAACAACGAGAAACCCGGACAAGTGGCGATCAAGACAAGGACGCCTTTGTTCATAATAGAGGAAACGAGGGAAAGAAATGCACCACCGCCAGCACAAAAGTGAACTTATAGTCGCGCTTGATTTTGAAAATCTCAAGGAAGCCCTGGACTTTGTGGAGACCGCCGGAGATTCGGTTACCTGGTACAAGATAGGCAGCCAGCTTTTCTGCAGCGCCGGACCGTCCGCCGTCTCCGAACTCAAGAAAAGAGGCAAGAAAGTCTTCCTTGACCTCAAGTTCCACGACATTCCCAATACCGTTGCAAGCGCAGTCGCCGAAGCCGTGAAAATGGGCGCGGACATGGTGAACGTACACGCTTCAGGCGGCAGGGAGATGATGAAGGCCGCCGTCAAGGCCGCGAATGAAAAGGCCAAGACTGGCAGTCGTCCGCTGGTGATTGCCGTGACTGTCCTGACCAGCATGGATGCGCAGGGTCTCTCGGAGGCAATGAACCGCAGTGATTCGTATTCTCCGTCAACTCATGTGCCCCATCTTGCGAAACTCGCAAAGGACAGCGGCATGGACGGCGTGGTCGCCTCCGCCCACGAGATTGAACTCATAAGAAAGGCCTGCGGAGATGACTTCGTGCTTGTGATTCCCGGTATCCGCCCCGCTGATAGCAGCACCGACGATCAGAAGAGGATAATGACCCCGGCTGAAGCTGTGAGAAAGGGAGCGAACTTCCTTGTGGTCGGCAGACCCGTGCTCAAGGCTGAAATCCCTGCCGAAGCGGCTCGGGCGATAAAGGCCGAGATGGATGGCTGTTTCAATTGAGGCGCATTGTGGAAACCGCCATACTTGGGGATTTTTTTAACAACCCCGCTTGATAATTCGGCATTCCTTGATTAGAATATACGCCTGTCAAAAAATTGCCCTGTGGTGTAATGGTAGCACAGCAGATTCTGGATCTGCTTGTCTTGGTTCAAATCCAGGCAGGGCAGCCACTTTGAAATCCGTCAGGATTCCATCACCACTTCAGCTTTTCCTTCAAGGCGTTGATTAGAGTGCCTGACATCACCTCGTGCTGCTTTGCGCTTGGATGCCAGTCGGCTCCGTAGCCGTTTGAGCCGGTCTGGGTATCGAATTTCAGGAAGAAGATGTTCTTGTCACCCTCCTTGGTGCATTCGTCGACGATGCGGTTCAGGTATCTGCTGGCCGTGGAAAGGGCCTTCTTATCCTTCGGCCAGGCATCGCTCATCATGGGGCCGACGGAGCAGAATATCACGGCGTCGGCATTGTTCTTCCTGAGTCCGGATATGAATTCCTTGTACGCCTTCACCCAGCCTTCCTCCTCGGGAGTCTCCTTGCCGAAATCGTTCGTGCAGAGATTTATGACAATCGCCTCAGGCTTCCATTTTGAAAAATCGAATTTGCTGCTTGCGTCAAAGGGCAGGGTGCGTCCGTATATTTCAGGGATTGTATTCTTCGGCCACATGCATTTGCCTGACCAGGCGATGCACATATAGTCGGCATCTAATGCGCGTGCTGCTATCGCACCGTAGGTCTTATAGGCGTTCTCAGTCTGCGGAGTGAAATGTTCCTCCTTGGCGTTCGCCTCGTTGCCGTAGCCGCAGGATATCGAATCGCCTATGACTTCAAGACGGTGCTTTGCCGCAGGTACGGGCAGCAGTTTTGCATCCTGGCTGAGCTGGAAACCGAGTATCTGTGAAGGTCCGAGATGGGCTTCCCCGCATCTCATCATCGAAACAGTGTGCTCTCCGGCAGGAAGATCGGCGGCCAGGCTGAAAAGGGCGGGGGAGCCGGTCATCGTGATCACCTGCGTCGGCTTGCCGTCCACGGAAACCTGCCAGCGGTCGGCGTCTTTCCTGCCCGACATTTTAACATTCGCGGCCGTACCGTTGAATTTGATGGTGATGTTGCTTGCCGACCATGCGCATTTCGGTCCTGCGGCGTCGGATGTGTCGAAACGCCCGACGTATTTGATGTTTACGTCGGCCGGAGCGATTTTCAACGGAAGGTCTGATGCCGCCACCACCGCTTTTCCAGGTTCAGCCGATGTAAGATTGAAAGCTGTGGATGCGGATATCGCAACCAGCAGGCAGATACAGAATGTCTTGAGAAGATTTTTCATGGCTCGCTCCTTTTTTAATAGATATATTCCGTTAATCTAATATAAATTCCAACTGTTTTCAAAGTTTACTACCCTTTCACCGCAAAAACAGTTATATTATTCCAGACCCATCCCACAGGATCACGGATGGATGGATTTATGGATGACCCGCCTTTGCTAGGAAGCTACGGCGTGGCAAGATGGATTATTGGGTTTGAGTTCAAGAAAAATTGAGAATGATCTTTTGTATGCAAATATTGAGAAAGGCGTTTCACATTATTTTCTAGGATTGGTCTTGTTTTATGTGTTTGATACCCACTCATCCAGCAATCCAGTCATCCAATCATCCATGGGCGTTAGCGTATTATTTCAGGACGAGGAAAGCATGCGTTGTTTTTATTGTGGAAATATTGGCGCGGAGAATACATTCGCGGAGCTCCCGGAACGCGAGGAGCGCCATCTGTTCAACACTTTGCGCGGTAGGACAGGTGATACCGTCCAGCTCATAGACGGGCACGGGGTTCTCGCCTCGGCCAGAGTTGTCGACGGGAAGAAACTTCTCGTGCTGGAGAAGGAGCAATACCAGGAGCCGCCACGGAAATTACACCTTTTTGTCTCCCCTCCCAGGCAGAACAGGATGGACCAGCTGCTGACGCAATGCTGCGAGATAGGAGTCTGGAGCATAACCCTTGTTGTTGCAGAACATTCGGTCGTCCGTCCCGAGGAAGGGGAAGTTTCGGACAAATGGAAAGTGCACCTTGTCGAGGGCTCCAAACAGTCAAAGAACCCATTCATGCCTGAACTGAGGGGCGTAATTAATTTCAACGGCATCCTTGATGATGTAAAGGAAATGGGGATCCCTGCGTTTTACGGTTCAACCGGGGGATCAGGCACTGGAAATCCCGTTCCGGAAAGTGTTCCGGGGATCGCCTGGGTTGTCGGACCCGAAGGAGGTTTCAGCGCTTCCGAGGAGGAAAGGATGGGCTCATCCGGATTCATCCCCCTGAAAATCGGTAAATGGATCATGAGGGTTGAGACTGCGGCAGTCGCCGGCGCGGTATTGCTGATGAATTGCGGTGGAAAATGCTGAACAGCAGGCTTTCCTTGCACGGCGTGAAGAACTCTTCGAGGCTGAAGATAATTGTCGGGTTCCTCCTACTCTTCATTGCAGTCCCTCTCGCCTACAGCCTCTATACGAACCACGTCTGGGAGGACTTCTTCATAACCTTCAAGTACAGCAAGAACTTCTGCGAGGGCAACGGGCTCGTCTACGTGCCTGGCGAGAAAGTCCATGGATTCACTTCACCCCTCGGAGTCATGCTGCCTGCATTCTGCTATCTTGTGACGGGTTCCGATTCATATGAAAAAGCCATATGGCTTTTCAGGATTCTTTTCTGCATACCCGCCTTTGCCGCCGCAGGACTATTTTTGATTTCAGTTTTTTTGAAGGAGGACGGAGACCATAAGATGCTTCCTGTGTTCTTTGCAGGACTCCTGTTTGCAGCCGAAGCCAAGTCGGTCGTGTTTTCCGTCAACGGCATGGAAACTGCGTTCATGCTTTTCTTCCTGTCATGGACCTTCTACCTGATGACCAGGGATAAGTTCAACTGGCTGCAGCTGGGCGTTGCATGGGGAGGAATGATGTGGACGCGGCCGGATTCCTGTGTTTATATCGCAGTGCTCTCCATAGCCTTCTATATCTTCAGGAGAGGCGCCTCCAGGGATTTCATGGTGTCGATCTTGAAAGCCGCAGCTGTCACAACTGTCTTCTATCTGCCATGGTTCACATGGGCCTGGTGGTACTACGGATCCCCTGTGCCGAATACGGTGCTCGCAAAGGAAGGAATGGGCGGATCTGCAAATCTCCTGGAGATAATCCCCCGGATGATCTCCCATTTCCATATTGCGGCCGGATGGGTATATGCACCCGTATATCCGCATTTCCAGGGATGGAACCCGTTGGTCTTCGTCTTTTCGACTGCCGCCGGCCTCTTCGCCGCGCTCTACTGGATGCTTCCATGGGCCGGCAATGACAGGATCGGCAGGGCGGCCTCCTGTTCCTTCTTCTTTATTGTATTATATTTTTCATACATGCCTTTTCCCTATCCATGGTATTTCCCCCCCGCCGCCATGCTGGGGATCATAGTTTTCGCCAGAGGGACCTTCATGCTGGCAGGGCATTTCAAGAAACCTGAGAACCGCTCGGCGGTTCCTGTCCTCGCCTTGTCGGGCTGCTTCCTCGTCATGACTGTCACCCTTCTTATGACATCCTATGAAATGATGATGCAGCAGAAATATGTAGAGGACGGCACGCGCAGGAAAGTAGGGGAATGGTTGAACAGGAATTCGGATAAGAATGACAGGATCTACGTCGAGGCCCTCGGCTACATAGGTTATTTCAGCGACAGGAAGATCCTGGACTGGCCCGGCCTTGTATCGCCCGAGGTGGTAAGCGCCGTCAAAAAGGAAAAACTCGATTATTGTACGGTGGTGGCCAAACTCCGGCCCGACTGGGTGGTGGCCCGCATCTTTGATCATTGGAATCTTATAACCCGGTCGGCTTATTTCAGGGACAACTATGATGTGGTGATCGTATACGATTCGGTCGATGAGATAGGGAACCTGGGCTACATACCCGGTGAATTCTACCTCCTATACGACTCCTGCTATTATATTTCAAGGAAGAGGAAACCGGACAGCCTCCCTGCCAAGGATCTGAGGACGCCGCTGCCGCACTCGATGAAAATCAGATGAAACATTATTACCATTCCATCACAAAAAGGATTTCGAATGTCCACCGTGACATATGGCTCTTCCTGGTAGCTGTCGGAATCATCGGTTTTTCCGGACAGATGATAGACTCCACGTTCAATAATTTCCTCAATGAGACATACAGAATAGGCGTCCTGGAGAGAGGCGTGCTGGAATTCCCGAGGGAGCTGCCAGGATTCTCGGTCGCCTTTGTCGCGGCCCTGCTGTTCTTCCTCCCCGGCCGCAGGCTTGCGGCATTCGCGATGATCCTCCAGGCGGTCGGACTCGTACTCCTTGCGTTCTGCGCGTCTTCGTTCTCGATAATGCTCGTATGGCTTTTCGTCATGAGCCTTGGAATGCATCTCTTCATCGCCCTTCAGAACAGCATCGGCATGGAACTGGCGCGCGAAGGCCACGAGGGGCGAAGGCTCGGACAGTTCAGCAGCATCAGGAATTTCACGGCGATCGCCGGAAGCTTCCTGGTATACGTAGGGTTCAAATACCTGCATCTGACTTTCGCGGCTACTTTCATCATATGCGCAGCCGTCCTGGTGGTTGCAGCATTCTGTTTCATGGCAATGACCCAGATGCCGGTCCAGAAGGCCCACCTCCATCTGAAGCTGCACAGGGAATACAGGCTCTTCTACTGGCTGAGCGTACTCTACGGGACACGCAAGCAGATCTTCATAACCTTCGCACCGTGGGTTCTTGTAACCATATACGGGAAACCAACGCAGGTGATCGCCTATTTCTTCACGATTGGAGGAATTGCCGGCATCTTCTTCCAGCCTCTCCTGGGATGGACGATCGACCATCTCGGCGAAAGGTTTGTGCTAGCCTTCGAAGGAGTAATGCTTGTCTTCATCTGCCTTGGATATGGTTTCGCGAAAACTGTCTTCCCCGACGGGAACACAGCCTACTGCATCGCCGCGACTTGTTTCGTGCTCGACATGATCCTCATATCCGCCAGCATGGCGCGCGCCACCTATCTCAAGAAAATAGCCGTCCATCCTTCGCATGTGGCCCCGACGCTCACGATGGGTGTGACCATCGACCATGCATTTTCGATATTGATTTCGATTGCATGCGGAATAATCTGGTATAAATTCGGCTTCCAGTACGTCTTCCTGGTCGGAATGCTGATAGCCATTATATATTTCTTCTCGGTCATGGAGATACGCATCCCCAGGAAGACATGAATTTCTATGAAGGAAAAATTTATGCGGTGCTCCCTATGGAAAACAAGAGCACTCCTGGCAAGATCGAACTTAAGGATCTGCGGAAAGTCCTTGACAAAAAAGGGATGTTGTATCATCTTTAATACCAAGGGGAATATAAAGCATCAAATAAAGGGGAGGTCTTGACGATGAAGAAGCTGTTGTTGACGACGTGTATTGCCGTGGTCGTGGTCGCTGTTTCAGGCTGCTGCTCAATGTGCGGTGCTGGCGGCAGCAAGGAAGGCATAAAGACTGTTGGAACGGCAGAGCTCCAGAAGATTGTTGAAAAGAAGACCGCGCTGATTTTTGATGCAAGATCGGTAAAGTTCGATACAGGCGAAAGAATTCCCGGGGCAAGAGCTATGAGCACTGAAACCTCACCCGAGGATGTAGCCAATGCCATCCTGGGCAAGAATGCCGCCGTGGTCGTATATTGCAGCAATACCAAATGCCCTGCCAGCGGGAATCTCGCCGCCTACCTGAAGAAGCTCGGATATACGAACATCATGGAATATCCTGAAGGCATCGAAGGCTGGAAAGCCGCCGGCAACAAGATTGAAAAGCTGAATTGACTTTACTCATAAATAATTGTTGAAAAAGCATCTGGATATTTGATTTAGGCAAGAGCACGGGTTCAGTTAATGGCCTCGAAAAAATACGAGGTCATGAAAAATGCTTTTGGAAAAATATCTGACAAAGACAGTCTTTGAATCCTATGAGGACTTTGAGAAGAATTTCAAGATAAACATACCGGATGATTTCAATTTCGCATATGATGTTGCGGATGAGATCGCAGCAAAAGCTCCTGAAAAGACCACGCTGGTATGGTGCGATGAAGACGGGGACGGATATTTCTGGTTTGTCGGCAGGGCGGACGACGTGATAAAAAGTTCCGGCTACAGGATCGGGCCCTTCGAGGTTGAAAGCGCGCTTCTTGAGCATCATGCGGTATTGGAATGCGCCATAACCGCTGTTCCGGATCCGGACAGGGGACAGGCTGTCAAGGCGACCATAGTCCTTGCAAAAAATCATGAGCCAAGCGAAGATCTGAAAGTGGCGCTCCAGGATCATGTGAAAAAAGTGACTGCCCCATATAAGTATCCGAGGGTGATTGAATTCGTACCCGAGCTTCCCAAAACCATCAGCGGGAAAATACGCAGGGTGGACATAAGGGAACACGACGGGGGCACGGGCTGAGTGGAGCATCCGAATTGCGAATCCGAAGTCGGTGTCGTTAGCACTTAAGTCGTTAACTGTAAATATAACATTAAGAAAGAAAAGCACAGGCTGGAAGCCTGTGCTGCAGTAAGCGTTGAGCTGGTAACTTAGCCTCATAAGTAGGGCGGTTTTTAAACCGCCAACCTAGTGTCGGGTTAAAACCCGACATACTTTCTAGGAAAAACAGCCTCACTTCACCCAGCTCAACGCTTGCTGTTCTACATTGTAGAAGCAATTGGCAGCAATGAGCTTATTTCTCCAGCACTGAAATCCGGACCTTGAACTCGCCTGTCTCGTCGGGCTGGAGGATCTTGAGAGACTTGAACTTGTTCTTTTCGGCGGTCTGGCCTTCGACATGGCAGTTCGCGGGCTCGAAGCCGACGACATATGCGCCTTCGCCGGTCATCTTCCATTCCGTGAAGAACGGGAGCTCCTTCTTCCTGTAGGCGACCTCGAAGTCGAGTCCGAGCCTCGTGTTTGAAAGCGTGCATCGTGCGAATCCGTCCTTGTCCGCGGGGATGTCGTGATAGAAGCACTGTTCCTTGTAGTTCTTCACCGGCGCGTCGAACTTATGCCATTCCTTGATTCCCTTTGCAGCGGTTTCATCCCTTGGTACGACATCATGCTTTTTAGCTTTGACAATGGAGTTTTCCGAGAGCATCGGGAACCCGATGTTGATATGGTAGAGGAGCATGAGGGGAGAGGGGGTGAATCCTTCATTCCTGACCAGGTCGGTGATTTCAAAAGTATTCGAACCCATCGAGGTCGCTATGGTCCGCTTGAGCAGCAGATTCTCACCGAACATCCTGGATTCCCTGGTTTCGCCGGAGATCGAAAGGATATATTTGCCGTCCACCCATTCCCTGCGGCAGACGATGTTTTCTGCGGGCGTGTTTGAGAGAAGTCCATGCAATGAAAGTTTTTCCACCGGATCAGGAGCTCCTGCGCCGATCATTCCGCAGCCTGTGACGAGTCCGCCGCCCCAGTTTCTCAGCCAGCCCATGGGCGATGGGTCGTAGAAAGAAGGATGGGAATAATCGGTAGGCGTTATGAATGAAAGCGCAATTCCCTTGTAGTTTGCGTGCTGGATGTCCATTCCGCGTTCGGGGACAACTGTGAATGAGAGGCCGCCTCCAGTGTATATTTCGGCGATCCTCGTTCCTCGTCCTTTGCCGTCGGACAGTACGGATTCGCGGATTCCGGCGATCTGGCTTGGCGAGCCGGTCAGTTTTTTAAGGTCGGTCCTGGATAATCTTGAAAGATCCATGGTTTTCTCCTGGCATTTTTATTTATATACTTAGAAAATATATTGGAAAGAAATAAGATGCAAACAGGAATCAGTGACAATTTAAATATCGTTCAGCATTGAGGGGACTCTTTCTGCATTGCTGCAGGATGAAATCCACCTGCCTGGGCATGGAGCAGTTTGAGAGGATAAAAACTCATGAATGCACGGATGTAGGAGTTCACAACTTCAGTTGTGCGTATTTACGGGGATTCATATTCCATAAGACACATCTAAAGCTGTGAACTCCTACATGTTTGCTATTAGAAGTAATCTTCCATGGCTTTATGGAGATTGGAAAATGGAGGGTCGCGCTCGCCGCGACCGTGGATTTGGAACGGGCACGGCAAGCGTGCCCCTCCACGCCTGGGGCAGGCGTATAAAACCCCCAAAAAAAAGCCTGCCGGTTAGGGCAGGCTTTTGAATTCTATGGAAACTGATAAGTTATTATCTGTCCCTGCTGAAGCTGCGGCGTTCTCCGCCACCACCTTCAGTTTTCTCACGTGCTTCGTTGACTCTCAGGTTGCGGCCGCCGAAGTCTTTTCCGTTTGTGCCTTCGATCGCCTTGAGAGCGGCGTCGTCGTCCATTTCAACAAAACAGAATCCGCGTGATCTGCCGGTTTCCTTGTCTTTGATGATTTTGACCGAGTTGACTGTGCCGAACTCAGAATACATCGCGCGGACTTCCTCTTCCGTTGCCGTGAAGGGAAGATTTCCTACATAGAGGACCTTCATCTTTCATTTCTCCATTAACTAATTGACTTTTATACATTCCCATCCCCGTTCACTTCATCCGCCGGAACCAGTATTTCTGGCCGGCAACGCAGTGGAAGAAAACTGGGAATATATCTAAAAGCCTGTACTATAAGACGTCAAGCCTTTTTTTCAATCACTTTTCTTCAAAATAAATGCAATTCCAATATGAATTAAGGCAAGACGGGTTATTTTAACGGAATTTTTCATTTGATTTCCGAGGTTGTTTCCAATGCCATTAAGCAGACATTTTGTGCTCGGAAACGGTAAGTTCAGGTGTGTTATAAGTTTCAGGAAGGACTATAGGAGCCCTCATATAACCACCTATCTTCCCAATTCCGGCAATACAGAGGATACGCGGAACCTTGCCTTGAAGGATCTTGATCTGCCGATTGCCGGAGATCCTGATTTCATCAAGTCCACGGAAAGCGTCTTTCCGGGGAGGCATATCAAGATCAACCTTGAATTGCCCGGAAAAGGAAGCCTTTCCTGGGAACTGTGGGTCAACGAGGGCGACCAGCTCCTCTTCTTCAAAAATTCCGCCGGCAAGAATTATTCACTGCGCTGCGACCGCGACAAGTCGACCTTCAGGCAGGCGCTGCCATTCTTCGGGAACCCGCCGGCGAAATTCCCGCAGAAATACGAGTGTCCGAAGGTTATTATGCAGGATACTGAGCTTGCCGCGATAACAAATACCCTGCCTGCCGTCTTCACAGCGGTGATTCGCGAGGATGGACGTTTTCCGGCAGGCACCCACAACGCCTATGGAGGTGCATGGATACGCGACGGCGTGATGTCCGCGGCCGGCTGGGCATATGCCGATTACGCCTCTACCGAAAAGCTCCTGGAATACCTTTTTGCGAATGTCCCTCCCAAGGAAGGGCAGCTCGAGGAATACGGCATGATGATCTGGGGAGTCTACCAGTACTGGTGCCATTCCGGAAACGACGCATTCGTTGCGAAGTTCGCAGACCGCCTCAGGGAATTCGTATGGAAGCCTTTCACCAGCCTCAGCAACGGAAGCCTCCTTTCCAACGTCGAAGGCTATTGGGAGCGCACCTATCTCGGCCCGGGCTATTCCTTCTCCCAGAACTGCTGGGCCGTCTACGGCGTCGACTGCTATCTCAGGATGGCCGAACATTTCAGATGGCATGATGACTTCGAAGTGCTCCGGGAGAAAAAGGGGATGCTGTACGGATGCCTCTTCGATTTCAGGTTCAAGAGGGACGGCCATTTCATCAAAAGGCTTTTCCAGGATTTCAGTGTCCAGGACCAGGTTCCGGTTGAAAGAAACCTGTCCATGGGCATCCATCCATATGGCAACGAGTACGCGAAACCAGAGGATTTCCTGAAGGGGCACGGCCTGCTCAATCCCGATACCCAGACTTGCGCCTGCTGGCTCTGGGGGCTTGTGCCGCCCGACATGAAGGAGGCGGCCGCGACCGGAAACGAGATATGGAAGCTCTGGAACCAGGCATGGGACTTCGGCGGCCTGGAAAGATATAATGTGACAAGCGACTGCGACAGGGAGGTTGCCGGACCATGGTTCCTGGCATCGTTCATGATGGCGCGCGCATACATGATGCAGAATGAATATCTGCGGGTTTCGCAGATAATCGAGTGGGGCAAGAAGGAATTCAACGGTTCCGGATGGAGCGAGAGGATATCGCGTTCGCACTCGCCGGCGGATCCGAACAGATATGTGCACGAGGTCCTGAACTGGCCGGCCGGCGAATGGCTGATGATGGTCTACAGGGAAGGCGCGGGCATACTGCCCACTGAAGACGGGCTCCGGATAGCCCCCCATCTTCCGAGGAAGTTCGCAGGGCTGAAGATCCAGAACTACAAATGCCGCGGATTCATATATAATATCAACTACGCCGGCGCAGGCAGTGAAGTCCGCAGGATAACCTTCAACGGCAGGCAGCTCAGCTCCAACCTCCTTCCCACGGAAAACGGAGACGTCGAAGTCGTAATGAAGAACTGATATGAATATTCACTGAAGGACGCACTTCAGTGAATATTTATGCTGGCAATGGATTTTAATTCGTGTATATTCTTACCTTTCCATTATTTTTCCAAGAGAGAGATGCATGACAAATTTCATATACAGTTTCAAAGGCAAGGGCCTGAACGACCAGAACAAAGACAACGAGGGGGGCACCGGTCCGACCTTCTGGGTAATCCTTGCAATCGTCACGGCTGTAATGATAGCCCTTGTCTTCATGTTCAAGAGCGCCAATTCACCCAGGACTCCGCCGCAGGCCCCGGAAACGGAGTCGAAGGCGGATGCGAAGGATGTGGCCGCGCCTGTCAAGGAATCAGGCAGGAAGATCTCATCAAGGAATCCTGTTGAATACAAGATGCTGTCGGATGACTGCGCGAAGGCCGAGGACATGCTCAGGAATGAACTTGTGGTGCAGGCCAGGGATGCCGCGATGAAAATCCTGGAGGCCGGGATAGAAGAGGATGATCCGGTCTGGAAAAGGACGATCGCCGTCCTCAACAAGGCCAACATGGATATTTTAACCTCTAACATAATGTGTCCGGAAAAGGAGACATATCTCATCCAGAAGAATGACAACCTGATCAAGATCGCCACTGATTTCAACACCACCATAGAGGCGGTAATGAAAGGCAACGGGCTCAATCCGGCGAATCCCATGATACAGGCCGGCAGGACGCTGAAGATTTTTAAGGGAAATTGGACTCTGAAAATTAGTAAAAAACGTTTTAAACTTTATCTTTACGACGGCGATAATATATTTATGGCTTATAGTATAGGGATTGGAAAGCAGGGCAGGACGCCCGTCGGCACCTTTGAGATCGATGTCAAGAAGGACAAGCCCGTATGGTACAAGGATGGCAGGCAGGTGCCATATGGAAGCAAGGAGAACATTTTAGGTACGAGATGGATGTCGATTAAGCCGGTCGGGGAAACGAACCCGAATTTCAAGGGGTACGGCATCCACGGCACATGGGAGCCCGGGGCGATCGGCAGGGAGGCCAGCAACGGCTGCATAAGGATGGTCAACGAGGAGATAGACGGTTTATATATGATATTGCCTTTGAAAACAAAAGTTCTTATCGAGGATTGAAAAAATGGCGAACACTATTCTAGATTTTGAAAAACCTATCGCAGAGCTTGAAAATAAGATTGCCGAATTCGAAAAGCTCGGTACGTCCCACAGCATGGATGTGGACCAGGAGATGTCAGTCCTCAAGACGAAGATCGAGGAGACGAAGAGGATGATCTACGAGCGCCTTACCCCATGGCAGAGGGTACAGCTTGCCCGGCATCCCGACCGTCCCTACATGCTCGACTACCTTGGCAGGATATTCACCGATTTCCTTGAGTTCCATGGTGACAGGAGATATTCCGAGGATCCTGCGATTGTAGGAGGTTTTGCAAAGCTTGATGGCAGGCCTGTCGCCGTGCTCGGTACGCAGAAGGGCCGCAATATCAAGGAGAATGTCTTCAGAAATTTCGGATGCCCCCACCCAGAAGGATACCGCAAGGCGCTGCGTATCATGAAGCTCGCCGACAAGGCGAAGATCCCGATCATATCGCTCATGGACACGCCCGGAGCCTTTCCGGGAATAGCCTCGGAGGAAAGACATATCGGAGAGGCGATTGCCGTCAACCTCAGGGAGATGTTCGAACTTCCCGTTCCCTATATTGCAGCTGTGATCGGCGAAGGTGGAAGCGGAGGCGCCCTTGGAATTGGCGTCGGCAACAGGATACTCATACTTGAAAACGCATATTATTCCGTCATCACTCCCGAAGGATGCGCCGCCATCCTCTGGAAGGACAGGGCTTTCTCGGCGAAGGCCGCCGAATCCCTGCGTCTTACCGCGAAGGATCTGCTGGAGCTGGGCATAGCCGACGAGATCGTCAAGGAGCCCCTCGGCGGAGCGCACAAGGATTTCGATGCTGCAGCCGACTTCCTCAAGAAGGCCCTCAAGAAAAACCTGGCTGACTTCGACAAGATGTCTCCGAAGCAGATCAAGGAAGACCGCTACCAGAAGTTCCGCAAGATGGGTGTCTTCACAGAGTAGCCTTACCCCGGAGTAGTTGCTGGATGGACAAAATTCAAATTCGCAGCGCAGGGAAGAAGGACGTTGAGCCGATCTGCAGGCTGCTTTCCCAATATGCAAGCAGGAAACTCGTCCTTCCGAGGTCTCAGGATGAAATTTCCAGGCATGTCCGGAATTTCTGCGTCGCCGAGAAGAACGGCAGGGTGATCGGCTGCTGCGCATTCCGCGATTATGGCTGCGGCCTCTTCGAGATAAGATCCCTTGCGGTAAGCCCGCGCAGCGTGGGCTCTGGAACAGGATCCAGGCTTGTTGACTTCATGATCGATAGGCTTGTCGGAAAAGACAAAGTGAAGATCTTCGCGCTCACGACCAGCGCCGGTTTCTTCCACAGGTTCGGATTCAGGACGGTGGAGAAGGACATGTTCCCGCAGAAAATATGGAGCGACTGCTCGAAATGCCCGAAGCTGAACGACTGCGACGAGGAAGCCGTCCTCCTGGAACCATGAACAATGCAGACAAAAGCCTCAAAAAAATATCTCCATTCGAATTCGCCGGATGAAATCAAGCGCGCATTCAAGGCCAGCCAGGGAACCAGGACCGATCTGTTCGTGTATGGCACGCTGATGGACGACAAACACGTGAAGCTCCTCCTGAAACGCGTCCCTCCTTCCGTTCCGGCAAAACTCCACCACTACATGCGCGTCGCACCGTCATGGAGCTTCCCTTTCATCGTGCAGCAGCACGGTGCCGTCACCGAAGGCAGGATCCTCGGCGGTATCACGCCGGAAGAGCTCAAGGTGCTGGATGATTTCGAGGTTGAAGGACAGCTTTTCAAGAGGCATAGCACGGTCGTCAGGACTGCAAAAGGCCGCCAGCGCTGCATGACGTACATTGGAAATATCAGCGCGCTGGAGAAGTCGTTCGGCAGGGAGGTCAAGTTCGAGGACAGATACAACCGGTTCATCGAGAAGAAGGTCGATGCCGTCATCGCGCAGATGGATTCCGGAAGCTCGGAGATCACCCGGCGCGTCATACATGAACTCATGGGCTCGGCCGTTGACGAGATCATACAGTCGCACTTCGACGGTAACTACATATGCAACTACATCATGCTCCAGGCCCTGGAGGAGGCGAAACCGCCCCGCCTGATGGATCTTCTGAAGAACCAGGAGCTTCTTCCATACGCCGGAAACTATATGCGTCTTGCCTGCCAGCATATCGTCTTCAACCAGATCGTCGATGCGCTGCGCCACGAATACCTGGACGCCGTGCGTATCGCGCAGCCGTATTTCAGGCATGGATTGGCGATCCTCCTTGGCATGCTCTACTACAACAGGCACGTGAAAGTCATCAATGAACTTTTTACGGAAAAATCACTAGGCGTGGTTGTCGGGGGAAGGAGCTACAGGGATTATGCGAAGCTCGCAATCGAAATCGCCGACAGCATCTATAATTCAAAGGATATGCAGCCGATAATCGAGTATGTCGAGGAGAACTGGTATCAGACTCCGACGCCCCTGGGCGCCGAACTTGAATTCAGCTGCCTCGGGAAACATGCCGTCTATGCAAAACCAGGCGAAGACAAGATGTACGACGGATTCCACTGGTTCAAGGATTTCGACATGTTCCGCAGGACCTGGCGACTCGGCGGGCATGTGGATTCGCACCAGCAGATAACTGTCGGACACGAAAGGCACCGTGGATTTTTTGAGTACGCCCTCGGACGCTACCAGATTGTCGGAGATCTCTCCAGACCTCTTTTCGCCTGCCCCTGGGGGATGTCCGCGCTTATAAATGAAGCCGTGAAATTTGTGGACATACCACCGCACAGCCTGCACATCTCCATGGAGCTGATGAGAGGCACGAGAAGCAATATAAGTGAAAAGGCCCACGAGGAGAATGACCTTGTCTGCCTCATGCTTCTCGGCGGTGACATCAGGCCGGACTCTTCGGGAAAGCTCAAGGAGTGGCGCGTAGGTGACGGTGAATTGGACACGAATGTCACGAAGTCCCTTAACTTTTCCGACCGCAAGTTCCATTTCGCCAAGCCTGACCAGGACGAAAGTGAAGCCTCGGATGTCATGGAATACAAGTATATAAGGCTCAACCGTGAAGATACCGACTACGAAAGCCTGATAATCGCCCTGAAGGGTTACCAGTTCGGTACGAGGACCCGTCCCGTCAAGACGCCGGCGATGGAGAAGGAGATGCCTGAACAGACTTTTCTGCGCGCATGGGCCGCCAACCCGCAGCCCGTAGATGTATCGGTCATAAATAAATTCATAGAGAAGGTTGAAAAGGGCCTGCTCGAGGAGAATGATATCGCAAGACTCCCATCGGCCAAGCAGACTGCTCTTCGGAGGATCGAGGAAAGACTTCTCGAGAGGAATGCATATATCTGGAAGAATAAGTAGGTTATTCTCGAGAGTGAAAAGTTGATGGTTGAGTTTTGAAGCAGGCAGGACATTGAATGTGATGTTGATGAATAATATGTAGGAGTTCACAACTTCAGTTGTGCATATTTAAAGATCCAGAATGGATTAAGACACATCTAAAGCTGTGAACTCCTACGATTTTGCGGTCATATACTTGGTTTTTAAGCACTCTGCAAGGGACGTGTCCTAGCATACAAATACTCTCTCAGTTGCCATTGCAAAGAAAGCATGGAATATTACTGTTGAAGGTAAACATGTAGGAGTTCACAACTTTAGTTGTGTCTTTTGCTTGATGTTTTACTCGTTTAGAACTATGAACTCATCCTTAATTTGGATTTGCTTTTATGTACAACTGGCGCAAGATGACTCAGGAACAGAGGAATGACGTACTTAAGACCAGGAAGATTCAAAATCAACCCTTGCATGGACCGACGCATGTCAAAGGACAGAAGAAAATATTCCACGTCTCTGCCGCATGTTATGAACACAGGAATATAATAGGGAAATCCAAGAACAGGCTTTCTTTTCTTCAGCTTTCCCTTAATGAGGCAATTAAAAGTGAGGCAAAGGAGATATACGCTTGTGTTATCCTGCCTAATCATTATCATGTTCTTGTGAAAACTGAAGATGTTTTGAAATTGCTGAAAAATCTTTTCAGGCTTCATCAGAAAACAGGATTTGAATGGAACCGAGAGGATTTGCGGAAGGGAAGAAGAGTCTGGTGCAATGCGACAGAGAATGCAATAAAGTCTGATAGGCATTTCTGGGCAACCATGAATTACATACACAATAATCCTGTAAAGCATGGACTGTCAAACAAATGGACGGATTGGCCATTCTCCACAGCCGGGGAATATCTCAAGAAAATGGGACGTGACAGAGCGTTGACAATTTGGAAGACCTATGATATATCAAGGATGGGGCTGTCGTGGGATACATAGGAGTTTATCAATTCATTTGTGGGTGTTCAAAGATCTGGAATGGATTAAGACACATCTAAAGCTGTGAACTCCTACAGTCGTGCAATCACATGCTTGATCTCTAGCGTTCTGAATGAGGACGAGGTTTGGTTGGTTTTGAATATATATATAAGAACGCCACCAGTTGTCATTGCAGATAAAGGCATGGAATATTACTGTTGAAGGTAAACATGTAGGAGTTCACAACTTCAGTTGTGTGGATTTACTCCGAATTGATTATCTGTGATACAACGAAAGCTGCCACGTGAGTCACGTTCCACGTGTCAACGTGGTCCCGTGATGAACTCCACATCTGTAAAATAATTAGCTTGCCTTTTATTATAAATGTCTTATTTTAGGTTATTCGATTCCTCTGTGGAAAAACAACAAGGTTTATCATGAAATATGACAATCGTCCCATCGGTGTTTTTGATTCCGGCCTCGGCGGTCTTACCGTCGTCGCTACCATGAAGAAACTGCTGCCGCATGAGAATATAATATATCTGGGCGACACCGCACGCGTCCCGTACGGTGACAAATCGCCGGCAAATATCATCCGTTTCGGGATCGAGGACACTGCGTTCCTTGTCACAAAAGGCGTGAAGCTCATTGTCGTGGCATGCAACACAGTCTCGGCGATTGCCATTGCCGAGATACGTACGAAATTCCCGAATGTCCCGGTGATTGGAGTCCTGGAAGCCGGTGTGGCAGCATGCCTGAAGGCCAAACCAAAATATGTCGCCGTCATCGGCACCAGGGCGACAGTGAGCAGCGACGCCTACCGCCGCGAGATACATGCCGTCAATCCGGAGATCAACATAAAGACCATCGCGTGTCCGCTGTTCGTCCCGATAGTCGAGGAGGGGCTTGCTGACAATGAGATCAGCCGTCTTACGATTGAGTTCTACCTGAAGCCGCTTAAGAAGAAGACACCCGACATGCTTCTCCTGGCATGCACCCATTACCCGCTCCTGAAAAAATCTTTCCAGTCGTATCTTTCGAAGAAGGTGAAGATCGTCGACAGCGCCGAGGCATGTGCGAAGTTCGCAGAGGAATATCTCAGGGAGAATTCACTGTCGGCAAGCAAGTCCGCCGCCGGCACTGAAAGGTTCTATGTGACCGACATGCCCGATTCATTCTTCAAGCAGGCCAGGAAGTTCCTCGGCCGCGACCTCGAACACTTCCAGAAAGTCTCAATCTCGGAAAATTGAAGGTTTTTTGCCTTGAAATGGAGGGTCGCGCTTGCCGCGACCGGGGGGGATTAAGAACGGACGCCGCAAGGTCGTCCCTCCACGCCTGGAGCAGGCGTAAAGAATGGATTTAGGAAATGGAGGGGCGCGGTTTTGCCTGCGGCAAGCATCGCCTTGCTCAGCTAAGGCCGCGACCGTAATTGATTGTTTTTGATAAAATTGAGAGATTAGCAAAGATGAGTGAAACTGAGAATCTTCCAGAACGTAAGCATCCAGCCCACTTTGCTCCTGTTGAAAAACATAACAGGTCAATAATAATATTTCTTACGGTATGCGCTAAAGATCGGAAAAGAATTTTCAGCTCTGATAAATTCCATGACATAATAAAGGATGCCTGGAAGGAGAATCCAGAATGGGTTGTTGGAAATTATGTGATTATGCCCGATCATGTCCATCTTTTCTGTGCTCCATCAACTGCTTATCCAATGTCACTGAAAAAATGGATTATTAAATGGAAATCTTGCTGTTCGAGGAATTGGCTCGACAGGAGTTTTAAGGATATATGGCAAAGGGGTTATTGGGATAGACAGCTTAGAAAAGCTGATAGTTATCAGGAGAAGAGCGATTATATAAGAATGAATCCGGTGAGGAAAGGCCTCGTAGCTTTACCGGAGGAATGGCCTTTCCATGGGACAATGTCGAATTTGCTGTGGACAGATTGATGATGGACTATTCTTTGATTTAGGATCTGGAAATGGAGGGTCGCGCTTGCCGCGACTGGGGGGATTAAGAACGGACACGACAAGCGTGTCCCTCCACGCCTGTAGCAGGCGTAGGGAATTAATCTGGAAATGGAGGGTCGCGCTTGCCGCGACCGGGGGGATTAAGAACGGACACGACAAGCGTGTCCCTCCACGCCTGTAGCAGGCGTAGGGAATTAATCTGGAAATGGAGGGTCGCGCTTGCCGCGACCGGGGGGGATTGAGAACGGACACGACAAGCGTGTCCCTCCACGCCTGTAGCAGGCGTAGGGAATTAATCTGAAAATGGAGGGCTCCGCTTGCCGGAGCCGGGGATTGGAACGGACACGACAAGCGTATCCCTCCACGCCTGTAGCAGGCGTAGGGAATTAATCTGAAAATGGAGGGTCGCGCTTGCCGCGACCGGGGATTGGAACGGACACGACAAGCGTGTCCCTCCACGCCTGTAGCAGGCGTAGGGAATTAATCTGGAAATGGAGGGTCGCGCTTGCCGCGACCGGGGGGATTGGAACGGACACGACAAGCGTATCCCTCCACGCCTGTAGCAGGCGTGGGGAATTAATCTGGAAATGGAGGGTCGCGCTTGCCGCGACCGGGGGGATTGAGAACGGACACGACAAGCGTGTCCCTCCACGCCTGTAGCAGGCGTAGGGAATTAATCTGAAAATGGAGGGCTCCGCTTGCCGGAGCCGGGGATTGGAACGGACACGACAAGCGTGTCCCTC
>Ga0209417_1002906_pt1 | contig 24542 bp, 21 predicted proteins | sample RifGroF2_FD_184002 | JGI IMG/M metagenome (GOLD analysis project Ga0209417, IMG submission 184002) | Groundwater microbial communities from Rifle, Colorado, USA - Groundwater F2 (SPAdes) (version 2) | ecosystem: Environmental > Aquatic > Deep subsurface > Groundwater | place: Rifle, Colorado... | reverse complement strand
TCGCGGGAGCAAAAACCAAAAATTTTCCTTCCTTTCTTTTAGATTTTCGGCGGGGGGTGTGGGGGGAGCCGACAAAAAATGGAAAGGAAATTTTTGGTTTTGCTTCGCCGCTTCAGAAACTATCTTTGAATGAAGAAAATAGCGATTGGAATCATTTATTAGATAAATGAGGTTAAAAATTAAACATAAAAAAGAACCCACCACAAGACTTGACAGGATAATAATATTATGCTAGGATAGGCGCAATATCGGACAAGGTGTCTGGTAGGCTCTAGCCGCAGAGTGTCGCGGTAAAATAGCACATTGAAAGGAGATTTCCATGGAAATCTGGCAATGGATCGTACTGGCAGTGGCTGGAGTCTTTGGCTTTCTGACGCTGATCTTCTCGTTTTTTACGGTAGGTCAGCAGACGGCGGCAGTGACCCAGCGGTTCGGCAAGTTCGTCCGCGTAGCGACGTCTGGTCTCAACTTCAAGACGCCGTGGATCGATTGGGTGGCGGGGCGCATCAACCTGCGCGTTCAGCAGTTGGACGTGAAGGTGGAGACGAAAACTGAGGACAACGTGTTCGTCCAGTTTGTCGTCTCGGTGCAATATTTCGTCATGCCGGAGAAGGTCTACGAAGCGTTCTACAAGCTCGATGATCCGACGAAGCAGATCACCTCGTTCGTCTTCGATGTCGTTCGCGCCAAGGTTCCAGGAATCAAGCTGGATGACGTGTTCGGCAAGAAAGACGAAATCGCCGACGCTGTCAAAGAACAGCTAGCTCAAGTGATGGACGATTTCGGTTACGGCATCGTCAAAGCGTTGGTTACCGACATCGATCCAGACAAGACAGTCAAGGAATCGATGAACGAGATCAATGCGGCGCAACGGTTGCGCATGGCGGCAACTGAGAAAGGCGAGGCTGACCGAATCCTCAAAGTGAAGGCAGCCGAAGCCGAAGCTCAGAGCAAGGCGCTTCAAGGCAAAGGCATCGCCGATCAGCGCAGGGCCATCGTGGACGGACTCCGCGAATCGGTCGCTGAGTTTGAGAAAGCGGTTCCTGGGGCCACAGCACAGGACGTGATGAACCTCGTTCTGATGACGCAGTACTTCGACACCTTGAAAGATGTCGCCGCTTCATCGCAGAGCAACACGATCCTCATTCCGCATTCGCCGGGAGCTCTCAGTGATCTCTCAGCACAGATGCGGAACGCCATGATCACCGCCGATCAGGTCGTGCGTCCGAACGGTAGCGGCGGTGAACCAAAGTCGGCCTAACCGTAACAAGTCAGGCCTTCACAGAGCGAGACGCGCAAGTGTCTCGCTCTTTTCTTTTTGTAATAATTTAAGGGAGCAATCCCACCGTTTTATAATTTCTCCTAAAAACGGTGGGGTAATTGTGCGCGCACGGGAGGGTTGGGGCAAGCACATATAGATTTTGCGCCTTGCCATTCCTTAAAGAATTTTGTATGGCAAGGCTCCACTTATTGAGTTATCACGACCAGTAAACGAAGCCATAGAGTTTAGAGCTACCACAGAACACGGAGAGGAAGCGCCTCGTATCGCCGCGAGGATACGGAGAAAAGAGTAATCAAAAGTAATAAAATTAAATGATACTCTTTTCGAAGTTTCTGAAGCGGCGAAGCAAAACCAAAAATTTCCTTTCCATTTTTTGTCGGCTCCCCCCACCCCCCCCGCCGAAAATCTAAAAGAAAGGAAGGAAAATTTTTGGTTTTTGCTCCCGCGACCGAAGGGAGCGGACGAGGCGCGCATCATTTATTTTGAAAATAGGTGCGAGCTTGGTACAATAGAGACACCAATACAAAACGAAGCGGGATGAATAAGAAAACCGAAGAAAATAAAATACTTGAAGGCGCCATCCGTGTGACAAGTAAGGGTGTGGGTTATTTCCCTATCCAGGACGAATCCGAAGACTATGAGATTCAACCGGACAATCTTAATGCCGCGCTTAATCACGATAGGGTCAAAATCGCACTTCTTGGCAGAACAATCTTCGAGCGTAAACAAGCCAAGGTTATTGATATAGTAGAACGGCATAAAACCGAATTTGTCGGTACTCTTGAGAAAGACGGCAATCTATTTTTTTTGGTGCCCGACGACAAGAGAATGTATAGAGATATTCTACTGTCTAGAGATAAAATTTTAAATGCTAAAGAAGGTGATAAACTCCAAGCAAAAATTACCGAATGGCCTGATGCGTCAAAAAGTCCCAAGGGAGAAGTGATTCGGGTCATCGGCCGAGCTGGAGAACATAATGCCGAAATGCTCGGCATTGTTTATGAAAGCGGTTTTGAGGTGGACTTCCCTCCCGAAGTAGAGAAAGAGGCGCAAATATGGAAAAAGAAGTATCAAAAAGAGGACAAACTGAAAGATCGCAAGGATTTTCGCCAAACTAGTACTTTCACCATCGATCCAGCGGATGCCAAAGACTTTGATGACGCCTTATCTTTTAAAAAACTGGCCGATGGCGATTATGAAATAGGCATTCATATTGCCGACGTTTCCCATTTCGTAATAGAGAAAACCAAACTTGACCGAGAAGCGCTCAAACGCGGCACTTCTATCTACCTTGTGGATCGCACCATCCCGATGCTTCCGGAAGTGCTTTCTAATGATCTGTGTTCTCTTAATCCAAATGAACCTAGATACGCCTTTTCCGCCGTTTTCGTAATAGATAAAGAAGCTAGGGTCAAAGAACACTGGTTCGGCAAAACACTTATAGAATCGGATAAGCGCTTCACTTACGAAGAAGCTCAAGAAATTATAGATAAAGGAACGGGAATATTTGTTGAAGAACTCAAAACTCTTAATGAACTCGCTAAAAAACTTCGAGATGAGAGATTCAGAAAGGGCGCGATTGATTTTGAAACTGAAGAAGTAAAGTTCGAACTTAATGATTTAGGCAAACCAATCCAAGTGTATAGAAAAGAGCGTAAAGATACCCATAAACTTATCGAGGAATTCATGCTATTAGCAAACCGTGAAGTGGCAACTCATATGCACGCCGCTAATGGTAAAAATAGTCGCGCCGCCTTCGTTTATCGTATTCATGACGCCCCAGATAGGGAAAAAATTGTGAATCTCGCCACTTTCGTCAAGGCGCTCGGCTTCGAACTTAAAAATAAAGAGGGAGAAACTACGGCCGAAGATATTTCCAGAATGCTCCGTTCAGTTGACGGCAGTTCAGCGGAAATGCTCGTGAAGACGGCGGCAGTCAGAGCGATGTCAAAAGCTATATATTCCACTTCGAACATCGGTCACTTCGGACTAGCTTTCGAATATTATACGCATTTCACCTCTCCTATTCGTCGTTATCCAGATTTGATGGTTCACCGTTTACTCCTCCGCTTTCTCACGAAAGGTCAAATAGAACAAGATGAGATTATTAAATATCAGAGACTCTGCAGTGAATCAAGCGAACGAGAACTAGAGGCGGCACAAGCCGAACGCGCTTCTATCAAATACAAACAGGTAGAATATATGCAAGAGCACATTGGTGAAGAATTCGATGCTATTGTCTCCGGTGTTTCAGAGTGGGGTATCTATGTTGAAGAGGTCAATACTAAAGCGGAAGGTATGGTCAAACTACGCGATATGAAAGATGACTTCTACGAACTAAATGAGAAACTCTATGCCATAGTGGGCAAAAATACCAGCAAGAAATATTCCCTCGGTGATAAAATCCGAGTCAAACTTATTGCCTCCGACCCTGAAAGAAAAACCTTAGACTTTCAGTTTATCTAACAAGGGTTTTCTTTTTGCATTAACGGAGTAAATGTAGTACAGAAAAACGTCACGGAGGCAGACGTGCCGAGTGGAGCGTGCGTTTTTAGTAAAAAACGATAGCGCGTTTTTCTGGCTATATTTGCGGAGTACTTACTTCGCAACTTCAACAGCTTGGTCAAAAGAGATGGAAAGAAGTTTGGAGATACCATTTGAACCCATAGTCACGCCGTAGATAACTCCGGCGTGAGACATTGTCTCGCGATTATGGGTTATCAAAATAAGTTGGGAATGTTTTGAAAGTGTCTCAACCAAATCCCCGTATCTTTTCGAATTTGATTCATCAAGCGCTGCATCGGTCTCGTCAAGAATGATAAACGGTGGCGGATTAACTTGAGAAACTGCAAAGATAAGCGCTAGAGATGTCAGTGCCCTTTCCCCACCCGAGAGCATCATGAGACCTCGAATTTTTTTCTTCGGCAGATTAACTTTGATATCTAGACCCTCTTCAACTTCTTCCTCAGTCTCTTCAAGGTCTGACCTTTTTCCGGCCTCTTTCGTCAAAACCAAACTAGCCTCTCCTCCGCCAAACATGGAAACGAAAAGTTTGTTGAATTCCCGATTGATTTTTTCAAGTCCGGAGTTAAATTCCACTGCCAAACGTGTTTCTAGTTCTTTGATAAGTTCGGAGAGAGTTTCGGCTGATTTCTCGAGATCAAGTAATTCCCGTGCTAAAAATGCGTCACGCTCATGAGTTTCCTTATACTCTTTGTGTACCTCTTCCATGCCGGTAACATTTGAATCTTCAAGCCGAATTTTAAACTTTTCGATCACGCGCTTGCGCTCTTCCTGTTCCTGTCTATTCTCATTTACAACTAATTTTTCCTCACCATTAAAATCTTTAAGACGAAGAGCTTCCGGGCCGACAAGGTGTCCAACTTCATTAAGTTCCCGCTTAAATTCTTCTTCATCCTTCTTTAGACTCTCCTCGTGCGCTTTCAAAAGATTTAATTTGGAAACCAGTGTATTTTCAAGTGACTGGGCTTGGAAAACCGCTTTTTCAGCTTCGGAAATTTTTTGCTCTTTTTCTTTGATAGCTTCGAGTAGCTTCTCAAGTTCCTTCTGACGCTCTTTAAGTTTACCCAACCTTGCTTCGGCCTCACTAATTAATTTTGAGTTTGTGCCATATTTTCTGTCTTTAATAAAGTCACCAAATTTATTCTTGATCTCAGCAATACTGGGAAGCGCACTGATCTCTTGGTACAAACTTTCCACATCCTTGAGTCGCACGGTCTTAAATTCATCAGAAGCCAAGAGCTTTTTTTCATTCTCAATCGCTTTCTCTTCCGCCATGATAAGTCCTTCAGACTGGCCAAGCTCTCTTGTTAAATCATCCTTCTGTTTCCGGATCGCACTCAAGCCTGATTCAAGTTCAAGTACTTTCCTCGCACCCTGCGATTCCTTGGAAAGTTTTTCAAGCGCCTTATTTAAGGGCCCTCTTTCAGCAAGCAATGCCGTTTTGGAAAAGGTTAGATAGGCCTGTTCCCGTTTGAAATATTCTTGAGAAAGTTTAATAAGTGTCTGTCGCTGTTCTTCCGTCTTTTTAATCTTTTCAACCTGTTTGCCAAGAAATCTCAAATGCGGCGCAATTTCCTTTCGTAGAGCTTCAACCTGTTGAATATTTTCAAAGGTCTTCTTAAGTTTGCGTTCGCTTTCTAAACGCTTATATTGATAGAGTCTCAATCCCAACGCATCTTCTATTATTCCTTTCCGATCTTTCGGACTAGCGCTCAGAATTTTATCAGCTTCGCCTTGGGAGATAATATGATGACCGGATGCGCCGATACAAGCCCGCGCCAAAAGTTCTAGGATATCCTTTAGACGCACTGGACTATGGTTGATTAGATATTCATTTAAACCATCGCGATGAACTATACGTTCAATAATCACTTCCGAAAAGTCTAGATCAAAGATTTTCTTGGTACCTGCCTTGCCGGCAGGCAGGTTATCAAAAATCACTTTGACGGAAGCTCTGTTGGCGCGCGGCTCACTCGCGGCTCCATTCCAAATTAAATCTTCGCCACGTTTGCCACGCATACTTTTGACGGACTGTTCTCCGAGAACGAAACGGAAGGCCTCGGCCACATTTGACTTGCCTGAACCATTCGGGCCGACTATGACCGAGATGGGCGAATCAAATTCAAAAATATTCTTCTTTGCAAAAGATTTGAATCCCGAAAGTTCTATTGACTTTAGGTACATATTACTTCCAATCTTTAGCTTCGAGCGCTTGGCGGGCGGCTTCTTGTTCCGCATCTTGCTTGGACTTGCCCCTTCCCTCACCACACATTTCGTTTCCAACAGAAACTGTCACAGTGAAATATTTGTCGTGGTCCGGCCCCGATTCGCGTACAGTCTTGTACACAGGAGTCATACCCATATACTCCTGGGCTTTTTCTTGGAAACGACTTTTCGCATCTACCCAATCACCGCTAGCAAGCACTTCCTCAACCAGCGGCGCTATATGAGTCAAAATAAACTTTTTGGCAACATCATATCCTTGGTCCAGATAAATAGCACCAATGATAGCTTCCAGAGTATTGGCAAGAATATACTGGCGCGCCCGACCGGTGTCTTTCGCTTCCCCTTTGGAAAGTAGCAAAAACTCGTTGGTGCCAAGTGTTTGCGCCACTCTACTGCAAGTATCAGCATTAACCAGAGCTGAACGCAAAGAAGTTAATTCTCCCTCGTCTGAATTTTTAAGACGTTCGTAAAGATAACCGGTAATAGCCAGTTCCAGCACAGCGTCGCCGAGAAATTCCAATCGTTCGTTGTGTTCCAGAGCCGAACCTCGATTCTCATTAATATATGAACGATGAGTGAAGGCCTGTTTCAAAAGACTCTTGTTCTTAAATATCACTCCCGCTCTTTCTTCAAATTTTTCAAAATCCATATTTATGGTGAGTTTATTTATGGTGAGTATGTCGAATCATCGAACCATTATTTAGATTCGGCCAATTTCGTTATGGCTTTAGTCACTATAGGTAGGATATCATCATAAAAATTGAGATCCAAGATGTCCGCAAGTTTAAACCAGCGCACATCGTCGAGACCACCTTGTTCTTCTTTCTTCTCAAGGGTTAGTTCTTGATACGGCGCTTCGGCCAGAAAGTAAGCGACATGTTTAAGTATTTTTCCTTTCTCCGGATGATAGGTCGAATACGAATTTTCTCCCAATCGCTCGAGGATGTGAATGGGTATACCAAGTTCCTCTTGCGCTTCTCGGCGAAGACCTTCCTCCTCGTTTTCGTTACCTTCGAGCTTACCCTTGGTCAAAGTCCAGTGGCCGAAAACATCGTGCACAAGCGCCATATAAACATTGTTTTCGTGACGGGCAAAAACAACCGCGCCAGCTAGGCGTTCCACCGGCAGTTTATCAAGGGGTACATTACCGTATTTCTTTTTCGGTTTTGACACATCAAACTTACCCGGCTCCCCCATCTCCTTATAAACAGCGCCGAGCACTCCGTTTATAAACTTGCCGGAAGTCTCTCCGCCAAATATTTTGGCAAGCTCAATCGCTTCATTAATAGCCACTTTCGGTGGCACTTCCTTGCGGTCTGCAAACAAGAGTTCGGCCAAACCGATACGCAAGATATTTCTGTCAACAACCGAAATTTTATCAATCGGCCAATCGGGCGCCGCTTTTTCTATCAAGAAATCAAGGTTCTTTTTTTTCTCCAGTACTAATTTTAAAAGATTATTCATAAACGGTCTATCGTTCGTACCCGGCGCAAACTCCGAGACGGTGCGTTCAAATATCGGAAAAATCTCTCCTGTTTTAGCGCCTTCAAAGTCCCACTCAAACAGAGTTTGGAGAACGATTGACCTGGATAAATGTCTATTGGACATAAAGAACAAAAGAACTAAAGAACTATTTGATTTTTTTCGCCTGTTTTTCCAATTTAGCCGTTAAATCAATAACTTTCCTGCCGCGATAAGCGCCAGTTACTTTCGAAAGCCGATGCCGCAAATGAAAATTACCCGACTCATCCTTCAAGAGAGCGGGTTTAGAAAGCGCGTGGTGAGAACGCCTGTTTCTGGTATGAGACCTCGTATGCCTCATTCGTACTGTCATAACCCCACTTTAGCATCAAAATTGGTAAAAGAAAAGCCCCGCCCAGTTTTTGAACTTGAAGTTTTTCAAGACAAAAACGGGGAGGGGCCGGAAACCGGCGGGAAGCGGTCAGTCAAAAATGCCAAGCTCGCGGCAAGCCGCGAGATAGACTCCCTGATGGCCGTGGAAAAGCTCCCGACCCAAGGTCGCCGCCGGAACCCAGCGTGGTGGCGAGAGCTCGTCCCCTTTGTCGTTGAGAACTTCTGTCCGAAGCTCTCCTCGACAATCTTGGGTCCCAATAAGAAACCCATACTTGGTGTGTTCTCCAATCTCCCTCTTCCAGATTTCTATCGAGTCTGGAAGGCACGCAAGATAGGTTTCTTCTAGAATCTCGCGCTGAAGGGTCACACCAACAGGCTCATCGGGCACTCTATTCATCCCTCCGGGAAACTTTGTTTGTAGTTCGCTCACCTGACCACTTTTAGGGTTAGTTGAACGATAATCCACGACAAGAAACTCGAACTCGCTAGTCTCTGGACTGATGCGCCAAATAATGGCGCATACAAAATGGCTTTTCATTTGGACTACTCCTTTCTTTCTGTTTTCTGCCTCTAATTATACTACACCTATCTACCTTTTGTCAACCGGGTTAAAAAACTTCGGCGATGGATGACTGTTGGACCAAATTTACGGATAGCTTGGCAATGCTCTCTCGTGCCATAACCCTTGTGTTTATGAAAATTAAATTCCGGAAATTTTTTTGAGAACTTGATCATCTTTTTGTCTCGGATGACCTTGGCCACTATAGAGGCGAGTGAAATGATGGGAATCTTCTCATCCCCCTTTATAACCGTAAGTTGATGGATAAATTCTTTCGGCGCTTTGATACCCCCGTCAAGATACACTTGAGAATCCGCCGACACGCCGAGAGTCATCAGACTTCTCCTGATACCGAGCCTGATAGCATAAGAAATACCTTTTCGATCTATCACCTTCTCCGAGACTAACGAGACGGCAAAATTGAGCAGTCCTTCTTTGCGCGCCTCCAGAGCTAGGGCAAACCACAATTCCCTATCACCAGGAGAGAGCTTTTTAGAATCTTTTATACTTTTAAAAAAGTTTTTCTTAAAATTTGAGGAAATTGCTACCGCCCCCACTGCCACTGGCCCAGCCAGTGGTCCCCTGCCCGCCTCATCGATACCTACAATATGTGGCATTTTTACATTATAATACGCGTATGTCGCGATTCGTGCATCTCCATACTCACAGCCATTACTCTCTTCTCGAAGCCTTGCCGAAAATTCCAGACCTCGTCAAGAAAGCTCGCCTCTCAAACATGGATTCGCTTGCTCTGACAGATTCCGGCAATCTCTACGGCGCGATAGAATTTTACAAAGAATGCCGAGCGCAAGGAATTAAACCGATTATTGGAGTTGATTTCTATGTCGCCCTACGAACCAGACTAGACAAAGAAGTGCGGATAGACCATGAACGCAGCCGTCTGGTGCTACTCGCGGAAAATAATATAGGATACAAGAATTTAATTAAACTGGTCACCGCTTCCTATCTCGAGGGTTTCTACTACAAACCACGCATAGACCGCGAACTTTTAGAGAAATACAATGAAGGACTAATCGCCATAGCTAAAGAAGAAAAATATTATAAAGAAATTTTTGGAGACAGATTCTATCCAGAAAATTCATTGGCAATATATGACGTCTATTACCTCGAACCCGCTGACCGGCCGGCCCTTAATACAGTTCTCTCTATCCAAGAACACCTGAACCGTGGTACCTTCGACGCAGAGCAAGATCTTCACTTTCGTTCATCAGAAGAAGTTAAACAGGATTTCAAAAACTCTCCGGAAGCACTTGCGAATACTGCCAAGATCGCCGAGAGGTGCAATTTGGAAATTGAGTTGGGTAAGTGGGTCTTCCCAGAACTTGATATGGGCGATCTATCACCAGATGAGGCATTTCGGAAAATCGTCTTAGACGGTCTCGAGAAACGTGGGCTCAAAAAAACTCAAGAGGTTCTAGAGCGTATAGAATACGAGCTTAAGGTTATCAAGGATAAAGGTTTCTCAAAATATTTGATCGTAGTTTCCGATCTCTTGAAATACGCCCACGAGCATGGAATCCTTACAAACGTCAGAGGCTCGGTCGCAGGCTCTCTTGTCACTTACCTTTCAGGGATTACCAATATAAACCCTTTAGAATATCAGCTGCCATTTGAACGCTTCTTAAATCCAGACCGACCATCACCACCAGACATAGACCTCGATATTGCGGATAACAGACGGGACGAATTGATCGAGTATGCCAGAGGGAAATACGGCGCAGACCATGTGGCCCAGATAGGAACTTTCGGCACTATGATGGCTCGCGGAGCTGTGCGCGATGTTACCCGAGCTCTCGGTTTTTCCTATACCTTGGGCGATCAAATTGCCAAACTCATACCCATAGGCGCGCAAGGATTCCCTATGACACTGGAACGCGCGATGAAAGAGAACCCGGATCTCAAAAAGCTTTATGAAAGCGATGCCGACACCAAAACTATTGTGGATATGGCGCAGAAGATTGAGGGCAATGTCAGACACGTCTCTGTGCATGCCGCCGGTGTCGTCATATCACCTAAACTGCTCACAGAATACACACCGCTCCAATATGATACTAAGGGTGGACAGAAAATCATTACGCAGTATGACATGTATTCTCTCGACCCAAATGCTGGTGGAGAGATGACGGTGGGGCTTCTCAAATTCGATCTCTTAGGCATCAGGAATCTTGCTACCATCGCCGAGACTTTTGAGCGGTTAAAGAAAATCGAAGGAGAAACTCTAACACTCGAAAAAATCCTAGTTGATGATAAGAAAACATTTGAGATGCTCGCCCGGGGTGAGACCGAAGGCACTTTCCAATTAAATGGCCCTGGTATGACCCGCGCACTTATGGACCTCAAACCAACCAATATCCATGACATCAACGTCATGGTAGCGCTATATCGACCCGGACCGATGGATAATATTAAGGAATATATCGCCAGAAAACATAAACAAAGACCAATCTCCTATTTGCACCCAAAGATGAAAAGCTTTTTGGATACCACTTATGGAGTGCTAGTTTACCAAGATGACCTTCTGATGACCGCCATTGAGGTAGCCGGTTATTCTTGGGGCGAAGTGGATAAATTTCGCAAAGCGGTGGGCAAGAAAATTCCGGAAGAGATGAGAAAACAGCACATTAGCTTTGTTGAGGGTTGTCAGAAACACGGCGGGATGAGCGAAGAGAAGGCGGAGGCGCTTTGGAAACTTTTCGAACCATTCCAGGGATACGGTTTTAACAAAGCGCACGCGGCGAGTTACGGCTACATCGCCTATATCACCGCATATCTTAAGGCAAACTTCCCGGCAATATATATGTCTGCCGTTCTTACTGCCGAGTCTGGAGATGTAGAAACCATCGGCGTAATGATCAAGGAGTGCAAGCGGATGGGCATAGAAGTACTGCCTCCTTCTATTAACGAAAGTTTTTCCCAATTTACCGTAGTAAATACGAAACCGTATAAGATCCGTTTTGGATTAACTACTATCAAAAACTTTGGACAAGGCATTTCAAGCGCCATCACTCTGGAAAGAAGACTGAACGGCAAGTTCAAAAATCTGGCGGATTTCCTCGATCGCATTAAAGATAAAAACTTGAATAAAAAATCTCTGGAATCGCTCATCAAGTGCGGAGCTTTGGACAATTTCGGCGAACGGGGAATACTATTGGCCAATATTGATAATTTGCTCGCGTATCATAAAGAGAGAATTAGCGCGCCCAAGAATCAGGATTCCCTATTTGGTCTGATGTCTGATACTTCCACTCTTCCCGTCCTTCGATTAAGCTCAGGACCTTCGGCTACGCAAAAAGAGAAACTTCAGTGGGAAAAGGAGCTCCTCGGCCTCTACATCTCCGGTCATCCGCTTGAAGCGTATCAAGATAAACTTCTTGCGCTCAAGACAAATATCGAGAAACTCTCTCATCTACGAGAAGGTGACGAGACAGTTATCGCGGGCATAGTCGAGGAAATACGCGATGTTCTAACCAAAGGGAATGAACGTATGGTCTTCATGCGTCTGGCTGATTTATCCGGTGTTATTGAGGTTGCAATATTCCCTAGAATACTTAGTGAATTCAGACAATTCGTTCAACCGGATATCTGTATCGCTATTAAGGGTAAGGTTTCTAAACGCAAGAACGAAACGTCCTTTATTGCCGAAAAGATTAAGGCCTTGTAATATTGAGTCAATGGAAGATAAAGACCATAAAAAAATCGGTAAGGAGCTTGATTTATTTACTTTCTCGGACTTAATCGGACCAGGATTACCGCTATGGACCCCTAAGGGCACAATGGTCAGACATCTTTTGGACGATTTTGTTTGGGAATTACGTAGAAAATATGGCTATCAGAAAGTAGAAATTCCCCACATAACAAAAAAAGATTTATATGAAATGAGCGGGCACTGGGATAAATTTGAAGATGACTTATTTCGTATCAGTACTCGAGAAGGACATGAGTTTGCTCTAAAACCTATGAATTGTCCTCATCATACTCAAATTTACGCCCGCCATCCACATTCTTATCGCGATCTGCCACAACGCTATGCTAATACAACTACTTGCTATCGCGATGAACAGTCCGGCGAACTAAATGGATTATCAAGAACCAGAGCATTTGCCCAAGATGATGCTCACGTATTCTGCCGTATTGAACAGGCAAAAGATGAGATCCAAAAGATTTGGGAAATAGTGCATGTTTTCTATGAATCATTTGGTTTAAATTTAGAGCTTCGATTATCTTTGAGAGACCCGTCGACACCAGAGAAATATCTCGGTAATCAGGAGTTGTGGGATAAGGCTGAAAAAATTTTGCGGGGTATAGCTGGGAAAAATAAGACTAAATACGTCGAAGCGCCAGGAGAAGCCGCCTTTTATGCGCCTAAACTCGATTTTATGACCAAGGATTCTTTAGGTAGAGAATGGCAGGTGGCGACAATACAACTGGATGTTAATATGCCAGAACGTTTTGATCTGACCTGCGTGAACGAAAGGGGAGATAAAGAAAGAATCGTAATGATTCACGCCGCTATTATGGGTTCACTCGAGAGATTTATGTCTATTCTCCTAGAACACACTCAGGGAACATTTCCTCTTTGGCTCTCACCGATTCAAGTCAAAATTCTGCCTATCGGTGAAGCGCATTTTGAATATGCGAAAAATGTTTTTGAAAAATTAAAAGCAGAAAATATCCGAGCAGAACTCGATGTTTCTGACGAAACCCTCGGCAAGAAGATTAGGAATACTAAAACTGAAAAAGTGCCCTATGCACTTGTCATTGGCGACAAAGAAGTAGCGGATGAAAAAGTAACAGTCGAAAGCCGCGACAACGGCAAACTTGGAGAATCTGTCATCAAAGACTTGATCGATAAACTTAAGGCTGAAATAAAAGAGAAGAAATAAAATAAATAATAATCACTTGATTATTATGTAATCTAAAAATCTAGATGTTGGATAATTAGATTGAAGTCAACTCTTAGGTTTAAGCGTTGGAAAAAGAATCACTTCTTTGATATTTTTGACGTCTGTCAAAAGCATCACTAAACGGTCAATGCCAAGGCCCACTCCCCCAGCAGGTGGGATGCCATACTCCATCGCTTCTAGAAAATCTTCATCAAGAGGCTGGGCTTCCTTGTCTCCACCCTCTTTGGATTTCTCTTGGGACTCGAAACGCGCGCGTTGGTCTATTGGATCATTTAGTTCTGAAAAAGCTTTCACCAGTTCGAGTCCGCCAGCATAGAGTTGAAAAGCATCCGCCAGACTCGGATTATCTTCCTTACGCTTAGTAAGCGGAAGCATATCTACTGGATAATCTATAAGAAAAGTTGGCTGAATGAGAGATGGTTTAACTGTTTTTTTAAACTCCTCATCACTTATTTCTGGATATTTTATAACCTTGAAGGGTTTGTTGAAATCAATTTTCTCATTTCCAAAGGTCATAACTCCGTCTGAATTCACAAGTAACGCGAGTCTTCTTATTATATTCTCAACAAACTCTCTCTGTTTTGTTGCATCTGAATAGGCCTCGTAGAACTCGAGCATGGTGAATTCTGGATTGTGAGTGGTATCAATACCTTCGTTTCTAAAATCACGCGCTATCTCATACACTTTTGAAAATCCGGCGGCGAGTAATCTCTTCAAGTATAGTTCATCCGAAATTCTTAAATATAAATCGACGTGAAGAGCATTGTGATGAGTGACAAATGGCTCGGCTGAGGCCCCTCCGTAGAGCGGCTGAAGCGCCGGAGTCTCAACTTCCAGATAACCGGCCCCAGCTAGGATCTTTCTTATTTCGGTCACCACTTTCGATCGAACCTCAAATCTCCTCTTAACCTCGGGATTTGAGAGTAAGTCAAGATAACGTTTGCGAAAACGTTCTTCCACGTCAGAGAGACCGTGCCACTTTTCTGGCAAGGGACGCAGGGATTTGGCAAGCATTCTCACTTCTTCGGCCAGCATGGTCTTCTCGTCTTTCTTAGTCAGAAAAAAAGTGCCCTTAACTTCCGCAAAGTCACCAATATCAAATGCTTTCTCAAAAAGTTCAAAAGACTCTTCGGATAGCGGCTCGCCCTTTTTTAAAAATATCTGGAAGCGACCTGTGCCGTCATAGAGATCAAAGAAAATAATCTTACCTTGAATACGCAAGGACATGATACGACCGGCTATAATCCGAGATTTGCCGCCTTTCGTTAAATCATCAAACTTTTCTATTGCCTCATTTATGGATAGATCCCGATTAGTATGCGCGGGATACGGATCAATACCGAGCTCGGAGAGAACCTTTAATTTTGCAAGCCGAGCGGAACGTATTTCTTCTAAAGAAGCCATTATTTAATGTCAATAATCTTACACGACATTATACCACTGGGAGTCTTGAAGGAAAATGTTTCATTTTTTACTTTGCCCATCGCGGCCAGCCCCAAAGGAGAATGAACGGAAATTTTACCGCGCGCAGCATCGGCCTCTTCAGAACCCACCATGGTATAAGATTTGCGTGACTTGTCGGATTCTTTTTCGATCGTTATAACAGAACCAACCATGACACGATTGGTATTTTGAGTGGAAACAATTTTAGCCGACCTTAAGATATCTTCGAGCCGACTAATACGATCTTCCAAGACCGCCTGGCTGTCGCGCGCTTCTTGATATTCCTGATTCTCCGATAAATCCCCCAGAGATTTAGCGTACTCCAGAGCCTCCGCGACCTCTTTGCGCTTCACCGTCTTGAGATGCCTAACCTCTTTTTCAAGCTCATTAAACTTCTCTTGGGTCAAATAATCATCACTGACATTCATGAAATTAAATTATTGCGAGCATCATATCCTAATATCTCCCAAAAATCAATCCTTCGACAAGCTCAGGACAAGTCATTCAAAATATTGCGGCGTGTGAATCGCCATCCAATCAAAAAGTTGGCGGGTCACTGACGTGGCCCCGAGAGTGTTTGCACTCGGCCCCCTCTCCATCACAACCGCCCAGGCATATTTGGGATTTTCAAACGGGAAGAATCCGACTGACCAAGAATTCACGAGTAATTTGGCGGAACCGATTTCCGCTGTGCCCGTCTTGGCCGCCGCCCTGACATACGGCACGTTGAGACCAACAGCCGTACCATAAGTGACACTCTCCCTCATTCCTTCGCGCACAACTCTCCAATTTTCATCGTCAAATTTAATGGCGCGTTTTACCGGTTCTGGATTACCGCCAAGCAAGATAGAAGGTGTTAAAATGTTGCCACCGTTGGCAATAGCGGCCACAAATCTTACTGCATTAAGAGGGGTAATTTGCGTGCCATATTGACCGATGGCGGTGATGTAAGTGTCACCTAATCGCCAGATTTCACCGTCAAATTTCTCCCTCTTCCATTCTGGAGTGGGAATAGTTCCTGCTACTTCACCCAAAAGCTCAATTCCGGTCTTTTCTGTCAAAGCAAAAAGTTGAAAATATTTATCCAGAGCGGTAATGCCCAGTCCTTTCTGATCCTCGAAACCGCCACCAATGGAATAAAAATAGGTGTCTGAAGAAACGGCCAGCGCTTCTCTCATGTCCGTCCAACCGTGAGCCTTCCAATCTTTAAAAACGGATGGTTTGGATGAATCATACGGGTTCTTAACTGTGATAGAACCGGTGCTTAAAATCTGCTTAGTGGGAGAAATCAGACCTTCATTAAGGGCCGCGAGAGCGATGATGGGTTTCAAAATGGATCCTGGGGTATAGAGTCCGCCTATCACACGATTGAGAAATGGTTTGGACGAATCATTAATCAAAAAATTAATCGCCGCTTGGTCAAAACCTGCAGTAAGCATATTTTGGTCATATTCAGGAAAACTCGTAAGCGCGATAACTTCACCCGTTCTGATATCCATGAGCACGGCCGCGCCGCCGATAAAACCGTTGTTGACGGCAAGAGAACTAATGGCCCCGTAGAGAACTTCTGTCAAGCGAGCATCGATGGAGAGAACGATTGAGCTGCCGTTCGTCGGCTTTTTAATGACGGATTCAGAAATTACTTCACCAAAAACATTTGTCTCTCTTAATTTTAAACCGTTCTTTCCCTGAAGCAGATCGTCGTAAACGCGCTCAGCGCCGTCACGACCGCGATAATGTTCTTCGTAATAAAAACCCGCCCGATCTGAGAGAGGATACTTAAGATATCCAATCGCATGTGACAGGCCCTTAATAGGAGAGTAGAGTCGGCTGGCAAAACTGTTTGTACCGTCCTTGACGACATTAGTCGCCAATTCAAGCATATTTCTATCATAGATAACGCCTCTATCCGCAAATATGAGTGTATGTTCCAGACGATTATTCTCCGAAATTCGCGCGTAGAGAGAACCATTTTTAATATCCAAGGTCCAAAGTTTTGAAATCAGAGCAAAAATCATGAGAGCCAAGACAATTTTCACAACAGAAAATGTTTTTCTACCAATTGGTTTTTCCATCCTTCCTTTGAAACGATGCTCTTCAAAGCCCGGTAGATTGGTGGAATCAATGAAAATATCTTCCGGATCAATATCTTGATACTTTCGTTTTTTTATTTTACGGAAAAGCGTTCTAAACATAAGATCTTAAACTTCCTCTAATAGGCAACATGACGATAAGCGCGACCAACGCAGCAAGTGTCAAAGGAGAAACAAGAGAGACAGAAAAGTTTGTCCCGACGTTATGGATTATATTAATGAAAAACGTCAGAACAATGCCCTCCCAAAAAAACGGAAAAAGAACAATGCCAACAAACAAGACGGGAATATAAATCCAATACGGTAAAATTAAAATAGAGACGAGTATCAGTACGAATCCGATAAGGCGGCGAGTCATGGCGCGACAAAAACAAACCTTAGGGCAAAGATATTAATCGGACTTTTGGCTAGCACCTCTTTAAATGAATCGGTTGGGCGGACACTCACATCCCCCACTGTAGCCAAGTGACGCGCTGCGATATCGGAAGAAAGAATCCTGTCTCCCGTCTCCACAATCATGTCACGTGGTAGCTCAAATCTAAAATTTCCTCCGCCCGCGCCGATCAGAGTGACGGGCACATTATGCCTCTCCAAAATAGCGTTTGTTTCGTCGCCACTGGCGGAAAAAAGTTTGACTTTGGCACTTTTTGGGAAAACTTCGGAAACTGTTCCCAAGATTGGTCCTTCTGGCAATGATACTTCAGACCCTATAACAATAGACTCGTTTAAACCGGCATCAATTATAATAACGTCGTATGGCGTTTGCGGTGGTCGGGTCAACACAGACGCCACTACCATATTGGTTTTCTGTTTTCGACCCGCCAATTCGAGAAGAATGTTTTCTTGAGTTTGATTGCTTATCAAGGATGGCGGCGCTTCACTGCCTAAAATTTTATTAATTGTTCTCCAAATGGGAGAGGCAACCGCGATGATGGTTGTATCAAGAAAAGGAAAAACAGCCGCCACGAATATGAAAATTACCGCCAGAAAAAATATTCGTTTAACATACACGTACTTTGACCTATTTTTTGGGAGGTAATTCACTGTCATTTTCTATAAGTAGATCTCTAAAACGCTCCAAATCTGCAAGAATAATACCTGTGCCACGAGCGACAGCTGTGAGCGGATCGGCGGCAATATGCACCGGTATATTGATCTCACTTTCGATGAGATCGGCAAGACCTTTTACCAACGCGCCACCACCGGAGAGATACACTCCTCTGTTCATAATATCGCCTAAAATATCAGGCGGAGTGGATTCCAATACTTCTCTGATAGTCTCAGTGAGACTTTCGACCGATTGAGAGAGAGCGTTACGAATATCTGTGTCAGTAAGAATGATTTCTTTAGGCAAACCTGACACCAGATCGCGTCCCTTAACCGGCATCTCGAGTGGAGCATGAGTGGGTAGAACCGAGCCAATGGAAGTTTTGACTGTTTCGGCCGTCTTTTCTCCCAAAAGAACTTTGAATTGATTTCTGACATGAGCAATAATATCCGAATTAAATTTGTTTCCGGCGATGCGTACATTCTTGGATTTGACCACTCCACCCAGTGAAATGATGGCTATATCGGCAGTGCCGCCACCAATATCAATCACCATATTGCCGACGGGGTCATGAATGGGTAATCGCATACCGATGGCGGCCGCCATCGGTTCCTCGACGATATGTACTTCCCCGGCGCCGGCATTTCTGGTCGCATCGCGCACAGCGCGAATTTCCACATCTGTGATTCCCGAAGGCACTCCAACAACTACTCTGGGACTGAACAACTTAGTGGAACCAGATGTCGCCTTACCCAATAAATAGCCGATCATCTCTTCGGTAATCTCAAAATCGGAGATGACGCCGTCTACTAAAGGCTTGATAGCCAAAATATGGCTTGGCGTCCGGCCAAGCATCGCTCGGGCCTCGGTACCGATCGCGACAATTTGTCCAGTCTTTTGATTGACGGCCACCACTGACGGTTCGTTAATCACAATCCCCTTACCGCCAAGATATACGAGGGTATTGGCCGTACCAAGATCAATACCCACATCGTGTGAAAAAAGTTTGCGCAGATTTTTTATACCTGGAAATTTCATTATTTTCTTAGTTTCTTAATTAGACTTTCGATAGTCATTTCCTTTAGCCCGCCTGTAGCCCGATCTTTAATTTCTAACTTTTTTGATTTTAGAGCCTTGTCTCCCACTACTACTCGGGCAGGAATGCCAATGAGATCGGCATCAGCAAATTTTTCACCCGCGCGTAAATCGCGATCATCATAAAGCACTGTAATATTTTGTGATGTAAGAGTTTTATATATCTCATCAGTAAAGTTTTTAGCTTCTTCAGTCAAAACCAGTAGGTGAATGTCAAACGGGCTTATCTCACGTGGCCAAATGACACCTTTATCATCTGAAAGTACTTCGACTACTGTGCCCATCAGACGTCCTAAACCAATGCCATAGCAACCCATAATGACAAGCTGCTGTTTTCCTGCTTGGTCATTAAAACTTAGATAAGGGTCCGAAAATTTCGTTCCGAGTGAAAAAATATTACCGACTTCTATCGCTTTCTTCTCTGGCACTCCAACTGGTGTCTCTACCTCTTTATTCACTGCCTCTTTCTTCTTCTCATCTTTAATGTAAATGGTGTCTTCCCCTGCCGCGGTCAGAGTTTGGAATTCATGGGAATATCTAGAGAAACTACCTCCAGAGGCAAGGGTTAAATAGGTTACATCCCCAATACCAACACGATTAAATATGTTTCGATAAGCAATTTTTGCCTGCTCATAAAATCGGTCGTGTTCATCTTGTGTGCGAGAGAAAGAATACATGTCTTTCATTAGAAACTCTCTGGTTCTTAAAATGCCAGACTTTGCTCTCTCTTCGTTTCTAAATTTTGTTTGGAATTGATAGACAGAAAAAGGCAGATTCTGATACGACGAAATAAACTGTTCCAACATATTTGTGATTGGTTCCTCGTGTGTGGTGGCTAGACCCAACTCGTTGCCTGACTTTAATTTAGTCTTAAACCAAGGTAGTTTATCGTCCGCCCATCTATTTTGCCCTCTCTCCCAGAGTTCGCGTCTCTGTAGAGCCGACATGGAGATCTCTTGTCCGCCGAGAGCGTTCATCTCCGCTCGAATAATATTTTCTATTTTATCTAAAACTCTGAGACCAAGCGGCAGGTAATCATAGATACCCGCCATCTCCTTATTGATAAAACCGGCTCGGATCAGAAGTTTGGCATTCTTGGCTTCTTCGTCCTTGGGCGCCTCTCTACGCGTCTTTGTGAAAAGTTCGGTTTGTCGCATTTCGCTATTCTACAGAAAGTCTTACTAAAAACAAAGCCCAATCAGAAAATATTGCGGAGGTCTTGGATAGTGATTAAGAGCATCAGAAGAATAAGAAGGGCAAAACCGGCGGTGTTTACGATATTGAAAACTTTTGATGAGATTCGTTTGCGGGTAATCGCTTCAATCAAAATAAAGAACAGACGACCGCCGTCAAGCGCGGGAAAGGGCAAAAGGTTTATGATAGATAGATTAATCGATATCAGCGCGGTAAAAGTAAGCAAATAAACAAGTCCAAGTTCCCGCGCATCACCAACCATACCTACTATACCCACCGGACCCGTTAGACCAGAAATATCTGCGACACCTCCCAGAGCTTGAGTAATGAAAATTATAATTGCCTGTCCGGTTAATATGGTAAGTTCGGAAGTAGTTTTCAATCCATACCAAAGAGCTTCGTGCGGCGGAAGCTTGGCAATTCCTATAACATCCATAGATATGCCCACGGCTAATTTGTCTGTAACAATTCCCTCTTGTGGCACAATCACTTTTGTAGAAATACTCTGTCCTCTCTCCACGATAAAAGTAACCGGTGCTACCGATTCAGCAATGAAAAGAGAAGCTGCTTCTGGTGTCAGTTCGGAATGAACCCCATCCCTTGAAAGCGCTAAAATGACGTCTCCGGATTTAAGACCGGCAATGGCCGCCGGCGTGGCAGGTAAAACGGTGGTAATAACGGTATGCGGATTCTCAACCGGAAGCGAGAAATCGGCCGGTGCGGGTAAGCCGATAATAAAACCGAGAGAAAACAACAACCAAGCAAAGATAAAATTGCCTACTACCCCGCTAACAAGCACCGCTGATTGAATCGCCTTATTTTTAGACTGGAAACTCTCACTTGGAGGCTGAGCCTCCAAGTACTTGGAGGCTGAGCCTCCAAGTTGTCCAAGTTGGCTGGATTCTTCGGGATTCTCTCCAAATATTTTTACAAATCCGCCAAATGGCAACCAATTAAGCGTAAACGGCGTACCTTTCCAAGTAAAAAGCTTCTTGATCCGTGGTGGAAAACCAAGGCCAAACTCATCAACGCGAATACCGAATTTTTTGGCTACTAAAAAATGTCCAAATTCGTGGACGATAATAAGCGCGCTTAAAATTATGATAAAAATGATAACTGACACGATAGAATTAGGTTAAAATTTCTTTCTCTTTTTTAAGAACCAGTTCTTCAAGTTGTTGATTAATGTCATCAACCAGTTTCTGGAGCTCATTTTTGAGTCTAAATTTGTCGTCTTTACTAAGAACACCTTCTTTCTCCGACCGATCGAGAGTTTCCAAACTTTTCTCGCGTTCTGCGCGCACTTTAACACGCGCTTCTTCAAACTTTTCTTTTACCAACTTTGTTAAGAGAGTTCTACGCTCACTGGTTAATTCGGGAAAGAAAACACGCACTCCTTGCGCATCAAGTGAGACAGACAATCCTAGATTTGACTCTCTAATGGCTCTGTCTATATTGGGAGCGACGTTGCTATCCCAGGGAGTAATGATTAGAGACCTCGGACCAGATCCAAGGATAGAAGCCACTTGATTGATGGGCATCCGAGACCCATAAGCTTCGACAGAGACAGCATCTAAGATACCGGAGGTGACTTGATTAGTGCGAATACTGGAATATTCTTTCCTTAACCAACCAAGCACCATGGCATTCGCATCCTTGAATTCGCTGAAATCGTACGCCATGAAATTATTGTAACACTAATGACAAGTGTTCAATAACTAGACGAGACGCGATAACGGAGTTCCCGATTGAACGTCTAATAGCATAAATTTTCTCCACGGACTTGCGCATTTCGCTTCTTTTTCTTAGTAAAAGCAGAAGATCGTCAAGAAAGACCATCAGATTTTTTTCTTCATCGGCAAATTCCTTCGCAAAAATGAGTCTGTCCTTGAGAGATAGAGACAGAAATCTTTCTGCCACCGCGGATGTGAAAATACTGTTTTCAGATACACGGACTGTCTGCATTCGGGAACATAGAGTCGGCGTGATAAGACTCTCTTCTCTCACAGATAGAAAAAAATAGGTATTGGAAAACGGCTCTTCAAATGTCTTAAGCAACGCGTTTTGCGCTTCCAGTGTCAGGCGCGCCGGCAAAATGAGAAAAATTTTACTGGAAGTAACAGCCTTACGCGTGGACCACACTCTTAATTCTCGAGCCTCATCAATACCAAAAGTCTCCGCTTTGAGAATAAAAAAATCTGGATTGTTGGAAAGCTCGATATCCAAGCCGCCGCAAAGCGAGCGTAAATAGAACTCTGCTTCCTCCGGAGTCCCGACCAGAAGATTAGCGTGATGAAGGTTTCTCAACATCTAAGAGTTCAACTTCAAAGATGAGAGTTGAATTGGGCGGAATCGTACCCACCCCTTGTTCACCGTAACCATAGTCCGGAGCAACAATGATAAGCCGCTTACCTCCGACTTGCATGCCGGAAAACCCTTCATCCCAACCGCGAATAACTTGGCCAACCCCAAGAGTAAAACTAAACGGAGTGTTCCTATCAAGAGAACTGTCAAAAACCTTGCCATCCGAGAGAGTACCAACATAATGCACGGTTAAAGTATCACCGGGTAGGGCCAAGGAGCCATCTCCCACCACCAGGTCCTGCGTCTCCACACCGGTCTCTAACGTTGCGGTATTTAAATTATCATCGGAAGGATTAAAGAGATTCACAATAGGATCAGTAAATAAAAGATACGTTAAGAAAGCCAGACTGACAAACACAGCGACCCATTGATTTTTATTCAAATTTTTCATATTTTTTTAATATTTTTTTCTTAATACTTTATAGGCGTACTCGCTATATGATATGATAATCTTATGAAAGAATCAACTGATAATATTTTGACCCTAAGCCGGGTAGAAATGCAGAAACTCGCCCTAAAACGAGTGGCGGAAATTTCAAGGGAATTTACGGAGGGGTTTGACTTCCTCGCGGATTATTCTAAGTCAGTCACTTTTTTCGGCGCGAACCAATTTAGGGAGGATAATCCTCATTACGCGGATGCCCGTAAACTCGCTTCACATATAGTTGAAAAACTCGGTTATTCCGTCTTTTCCGGTGGCGGGCCGGGCATTATGGAGGCGGCCAACCGGGGCGCATTTGAAGCGGGCGGTAATTCACTCGGTCTTTTAATCAAGCTTCCTGAAGGGCAGATTACAAACAAATACATCACCAAATCATTCGCTTCGTATTATTTTTTTGTGCGCAAAGTTTTATTATCTTTCTCGGCCGAAGCTTTCATATTTTTCCCGGGCGGCTTCGGCACTCTGGACGAATTTTTTGAAATATTGACTCTTGTCCAAACTAAAAAAATTATTGGCATACCGATTATTTGTGTCGGTTCTGAATATTGGAATAAACTTAAAAAATTTATGGAGGAAGAACAGCTCAGTCGCGGCGCCATCACGACTGAAGATCTTAATCTTTTCCACATTGTCGATGACCACGATAAAATTATTGAAATTATCAAGTCTTGAATAATTAAAAATGCCGACAGACTCCCTTTTTGTAGGATGCCTGTCGGCGAAACGGTTGACGAAGGACGCTATTATCGCTATCACCGCCAGAATGTGCGAGGCCACCTGCTAAAAGTGGCTCGCCATGCGCGAGGAAACTTTCGATCAGACCGTAATATGGGCGTTGGTTGTTCCAACAATGGATCGGTGCTTTTCGCAAATGTTTTCGCGATTTGCCGAGCTGATGTCTTTACAACTCCAGCAAAAGTCACGCACCGGGGGCTGACAGCAACACATATTGCGGTTGAATATGTTTTTGCCCATAATGGCACTTCTCGTGCCTCTTTTCTTACCAGACTAAACCTATGCAACCCAACCTGCCGATCAAATAACGGCACCACCACTTTATCAGATGGCTTGTACTCCTCCGGAGTGCTCACCACCTTAACATCATAGTACCACCAAAGCTTGTCCGCCAGGAGAAGACTATGCGGATTACTCCACTCAGACCCTGCCTCCTCGTTGTGCACAGTAAGAAACAGCAGCCCCTTTCCACCATTCACACTTACCGTCTCGGTCATATCGCACCTCCTAAAAAATTTTTACTGTCCTTCCGCAGTCTAACTCTTACACTTTCAAAAAGTCAAGGGGTATAATCTATGACCCCAGAGACATCGGCCAAGGGATTGGAATGGTAAGAAGCATCAGGATAGCGCCGAGAATCGCTAAATTTTTCATAAACTGAACTCGTTCCATCATGCGCGCTTGCCCCTCTTCCCCGCCCGAATGACCATTCGGTCGGGCGGGTTTCCAGAAAGCATGTATGGTGAAAGTGACCGGGAT
>Ga0209417_1002904_pt1 | contig 24547 bp, 17 predicted proteins | sample RifGroF2_FD_184002 | JGI IMG/M metagenome (GOLD analysis project Ga0209417, IMG submission 184002) | Groundwater microbial communities from Rifle, Colorado, USA - Groundwater F2 (SPAdes) (version 2) | ecosystem: Environmental > Aquatic > Deep subsurface > Groundwater | place: Rifle, Colorado... | reverse complement strand
GCCTTTACAGGCTTGGAAATTTTGGTTTCCGTCTTTTTGCCCGTTCCGCCTGCTATGTGATGAATCGCATGATCAAACGTTGACAATCCATGATGATTTTTAGCATCCACTTCATGGGTCTTCTGTGCTGCTTTATGGCTGGCTGGACTGTTAAAAGATTTTGTTTTTGCTGTAGCGTCACCCACTATTGCAGCTAACTCATTGACTATCTGGTTCATCTGTTCAGCCTGTGCGCTTAGCTCTTCAGATGCGCTCGCTGATTCCTCAGCATTAGCGGCATTCTGCTGCGTTACTTTATCCATCTGTGCGACAGCGGTGTTGACCTGATCAATGCCCTGTGCCTGTTCAGATGAAGCAGCAGCTATCTCACCAACCAAGTCGGTTGTTTTGCCGATGCCCTGTACTATCTCTTCAAGAACTTTGCCGACTTCTGCTGCGATGTCAACGCCGTTCTTTGAATTCTTTACAGATTCTTCAATCATATTGGCAGTGTTCTTCGCTGCTTCTGCTGACCTCATAGCAAGATTGCGTACTTCTTCAGCTACAACTGCAAAACCTTTGCCTGCTTCACCTGCGCGAGCTGCTTCAACTGCTGCATTAAGAGCAAGAAGGTTGGTCTGGAAAGCTATTTCATCGATGACTTTGATAATCTTTGCTGTCTCATCAGATGATTTTTGTATATCCTTAATCGCGCTGCTCATTCTGTTCATAGCTTCCGTGCCTTCGTTCGCTGCCTTGCGTGCTTCGCCTGCGAGTGTGTTAGCTTGCTGAGCGTTGTCGGCATTTTGTTTTGTCATTGAAGACATCTCTTCAAGACTTGAAGATGTTTCCTCAAGACCTGCTGCCTGCTCTGTTGCTCCTTCTGCAAGAGATTGCGAAGCGCTCGATACCTGACCCGATGCTGATGCAACCTGCTCAGCGCCTTCTGTCAAGCCTGCGATAATTCGCTTAAGTGTTTCACTTGTTTGCTCGAGTTCTTCGGCACTGCATCCTTTTAATCCCCCAAATGTTTCCTTCAATGATTTAACTAATCCTTGAATAATTACAAGGCAAAGGCTCATTGACATTACTATACCGCAAATGCTTATGGCAAGCATCGTATTTCTTGCAACCGAATAAATCTTGTAACTTTCATCTTTATCATGATTCATATCTTTTTCATTGAGATCGACAATGACTTGCATAACTGCATCAGCTTCATCGAATATCCGGCGTCCTTCGCCGCAAGATAATTGTCTTGCAACTTCATTGGAATTTTCAAGCGATAATGCCTGAATCTTCTTATTGTTTTCAAGCCATGCGTTGTAGCTCGGCTCGAACGCTTCAAGCATCCGTTTGCCTTCCTCGGTTGCTGTTGCTCTGATTTCATTCAATTTGTCACGAAGAGCCTTATCTGTTTCGTTTATAACCTGAGCATAATTGTCCATATCGCTTTTATCTGTTGACAAGACAAAGTTTTTTTCAGCTCTCTGAAGAGCAATCAAATCCTGTACGCATCTTGCCGAAAGCAAAGCTCGTGTAGATGCGCTGTCCGCCTGGTCTACTTTTACTTTCACTTCATCTGTGGAAGCATTTTTAACTTCAGCCAGAGTTTCAGAAACCATTTTATCGTTAATGTTTGCAATGTTCTTAAGGCCTTCTGCGGCTTTATCAAATAAATCTCGTCCCAATCCTCTGGACAGATCAAAAGCTTGCGCATTGGTGTTTCTGCGGCTTGCTTCACAAGTTTTTCGAGACACCTCTTTAAACTTGGCATATTCTGACTCAAACTGTGCTATCTGCTTTTTACCTTCTTCAGAAGCGATATCCTTCAGCTTCCCTACACTCTCTTTCATTTCCTTTTCTTTATTTTCCATAGCTTTGGCATAATTATCCATTTCTTCAACAGTTTGTGCCAAAATAAGATTCTTTTCTGCTCTATGGATGAAAAGTAAATCGTTCTGAATCTTTGATGCTAATACCTGGCGTGTACTTGTTACATCCACAACTTTGTTGAGCATTCCGTTAAGAGTGCTTAGTTTTGAAATGCCGATATAAGAAATTGTTGCCGCAACTACTGCAAGCACTCCCAAAACAAGCATTAATTTTCCTCGTAAACTCATATTCTTTAACATTTTTTTACTCCTTAAAAATTTACAAATACATTTTTAGTTTTTTGTTAATCTTGAAATATTTTGTCAAACTCACAATTTCCAAGAACTTTATCTATGTCCAGCAGGATCTTCACAGAATTGCCTACTTTGCCCATACCGAGTATGAAATCGGTGTTGACTGATGAGCCGAACTGTGGTGATTCTTCGATGTTTTCACCTTCGATATCAAGTACTTCCTGAACGTGATCAACAACGATACCTGTGCTGAATTTCTTGCCGTTCTGGTGAATTTCGACAACGATGATACAGGTCTCTTCAGTTACTTTTGCTGTCTCCATTCCGAACTTCGACCGCAAATCGATAACTGGAATTACCTGTCCTCGAAGATTGATTACTCCTTTAACGTATGATGGTGTCTGAGGGACAGCGGTTATTTCCATATAGCCGATTATCTCTCGTACTTTCAGGATTTCCAGGCCGTATTCCTCACTGCCCAGTGCGAAGGTCAGATATTTGCCTTCTCTGTCCTGCAAAGTTTTCGTTTCATTTTGTAATGTTGCATTTGACATAATGCGTCTCCTTATAACTTCAAAAAATTTAAACTGCTGAAAACACTTCGGCAATTTACTCACAGCGCAGAGTATCTCTATTTCGCCTGACAGGGCTTTTACAATTAGAAATTTACTAAGCACTGCTTGTTCTAAAAAAAAGAGCATTGAACCAGGTGTAAATTTCGTGTTCCCGCCAGTGGGTGTACACGCAAGTTGCACAAAGGGACAATGCTCGGCTTTGCGCTATTACTGCTCCCGTAAAAATAAAGTCCCAAAGGACTTCTGGCGTTTGTTCAGCGAAACAGTAATTGCACTATTAAATTTTAATACTGATTTTTCAAATTTCAAATTGAGGAATATTGTTAGGTAGGCGGACTGGATATAAAAAAAAAGAGTGCCAAGTCTTTCTACTCGTGAACACCCACGCCAGCAGGGTTTACGGAGCGAAAAATGACTGACACTCTCCTCTATATAATAGTAGGATTTAGTCAAATTGTCCCGTAAAAAGTAATCTGGCGTTTTGCTCACGAACAATTTTCTTAATTTAAATTTTAGCGGTCTAACTTAATAGACTGGTCTAAAAGAGCTGCGGGTAATTTACCCGCCTTTTTAGCATAATCGATATTTAATGTTTATGCTTCTACTCTTTTCGGCGTATCACGAGGCGGGCATAATTTCGGAAAATACCAGATTTATATATATTAATTTATTGTAGCTTTACAAAGGTCATATTCTTCGTTTTTCTCTCTCTCTTGGTTCCGAAATGCTGATGATGTCTTATCCTCCCGAGCCGCGATGATTTTCAACTGCGTAAAAATTACTCCCGATTTATCAGCGATTTTATTCCTTGGGATAAAATCGAGAGGGAGCGTCATTCAACAATCTTCAATCTAAATCTTAAATCTTAAATAAAACTTTGTGTCTTAGTGGTTACAAAATCAATAATTCTCTCCCCTGAATCGATATAATAAATGCTTCATTTTGATATACTTTTCTCACCATTTTTATTAAAATTCCGTGAAAATCCGTGCAATCCGTGGTTAATTTTTCGATTTTTAGCAAATTCGTTCTAAAGGTTAAATCCTCAACGAGTTACATTTTCAAAATCGCTCATAACTCCTTATTTTACGTTAATTCAGCCTCATTCTGGCTTTATTTTTTACACCCGCTTTTTACGATAAAAACAGCGATTTCGACAAATTTGCGCAATTAGAAACTTGCGCAAATTGTTGAATTTTTACGTTTGCATCAGCGAAGTGAGGGGAATTTTAAATCAAAAATAATCGCGCCAGAAGAAAGCTTAATGTGCTTTCTGCGCCTTGATTGATATTGACTCCGTATTCACAAATGCCGTCTCGGCAGCCTTTCGTCACAGGATCATACAGCGGCGTTTTTATGTCATTTTCACCCAAAAACCATTCGAACGCTTTCTTTTGCAGTTCAGGATATTTTTTGTTATTCGTTGCCTGATAAGCTTTTGTGAGCATTATTACTGTATAAGCCGCCTCGATTGGCTGCTGGTCGAACTGTGCCCTGATTTGACCTTTTGTGTGCCAGCCGTTTGAGCCGACGAAACTGAAATGACCATCTTTATAGGTATGCTCGAGCATAAACGAGCAGCTTCTTTCCGCGATATCGAGATAATTTTGATTATTTAAAGTTAGCGCAGCGGTGTACATTGCCGCCGGCATAATCGCGTTTGCGTAGGATAAAATTTCTTCAAACCACTGCCAGTCCGATGTTGCGCTGTCGTTAAAATGGCTCGCAATGGTGTTTGCTGCGTTTTTAAGCAGGTCTTTCATTTGCGTATCATTTGGAAATTTTTTCAAAAATTCCGCCAGGCCGATAATCGCATAGCATTTACTTCTCGGTGGTATCGAAGAAATATGACTTGATATATCAGTGAAAAATTCTTTGATCATTGGAATATAATCTTCGTTGGGGCAGTCTGCGATAACCGTTCCCAGCGCCCAGATTACGCGCCCAATCGAATCATTAGCCGGTTCGCCATCCTGCCAGTTTCGGTTATAGTCCATAAAATTGAAAACTGTTTTATCAGGCTTAATAGCGTGATAGAGGAACGACAAATAAATTTCAAAAAGTTTTAAAGCTTCCGGCCGCGGATTTTGTTTATAATATTTTGTTATAAAAATAAGCGCTCTCGCGTTGTCATCCGTACAATAACCATGTTGTCTGGCGGGTATAATATATTTTGCATGCTGAATAATACCAGTATCGTCGGTCAGTCTTTGGAGATGCTCCAAAGACAACTCCGGGTACGTTTTTTCTTGCATAGCGCAACCTTTTTTAGGACTAAAATAAAATTATATTCTATTACCATTCGAAACTGTGTCAAGTAGTTATAATCAAAGGGGTTAAAAAAGCATTTTTTTTAATTTTTTTTATGCACACCTATTGACTAATTGCGTATTAATTGTATATACTACCAAAACTATAGGAATTTAGGAGTAAATTATGAAATTATCAACAAGAACAAGATATGGAATGCGTGCACTACTCGAACTTGCTTTGGCGTACAAAGCTGGGCCGTTACAGATTAAAGTCATTGCTGAGCATCAAAATATTTCGAATAAGTACCTTGAGCAGCTTGTAGCGATGTTAAAAACAGCCGGGTTGGTAAGAAGTATCAGGGGGCCTCACGGCGGGTACGTCCTTGCCAAACCGCCGCAAGATGTGCCGTTAGTTGATGTGTTTAAAACCCTTGAAGGGCCGATACTTACGACAGAATGCGTTGAAGATGAGGCTATTTGTGCCAACTATGCTGATTGTGTAACAAGACGTCTCTGGACGGAAGTTAATGAGGCAATATTGAACGTTCTCAGCAGTAAAACACTTGGCGACCTTGTAGAAGAAGCTGAACAAAGTAAGCAAAAAGCAAGTTATCAAATCTAACCGACAATTTAGGCAAATTAGGAGGTTTGTATGGCTAAAATCTATAATAACTTACTGGAAACAATAGGTAACACCCCGCTTGTAAGGATAAATTCCCTGAATAATACAGAAGCGCAGATTCTCGCTAAGATGGAATCCTTTAACCCTTGCGGGTCTGTAAAGGACAGAATCGGCCTTGCGATGATTGAAGCTGCTGAAAAGCAGGGCAGATTGAACTTGCATACGACCATTATCGAGCCGACAAGCGGAAATACAGGGATAGGTCTTGCATTTGCCTGTGCTGTAAAGGGTTATAAATTGAAGCTTGTTATGCCCGAATCAATGTCTACAGAAAGGCGAAAGCTTTTAAAGATTTTCGGCGCCGACCTTGTTTTAACACCTGCTGCTGATGGTATGAAAGGCGCTGTCGAGGAGGCGCTTCGGATAGTTAGCAATACCGGCAATACGATTATGCTTCAACAGTTCGATAATCCTGCCAATCCGGAGATTCATCGCAAAACCACCGCCGAGGAAATCTGGCATGATACAGATGGAGCTATCGATATATTAGTTGCCGCCGTCGGAACCGGGGGTACAATTACAGGTATCGGCAATGTTTTGAAAGAACGGAAGCCTTCAGCGAAGATTATCGCAGTTGAACCGGCAACTTCTGCTGTGCTTTCGGGCGGACAACCCGGACCCCATAAAATACAGGGAATTGGTGCCGGCTTTGTTCCGAAAGTGCTTGACACTTCGATTATCGATGAGATTATATGCGTCAAAAATGAAGAGGCAATTGAAATGGCAAAGCAGCTTGCGGTTAAAGAGGGTATTCTTGCAGGTATTAGTTCAGGCGCGAATATTCACGCAGCTTTACAGGTTGCAGCCAGACCAGAAAACAAAGGAAAAGTAATTGTTACATTTATCTGTGACACAGGTGAGCGTTATATTTCAACCGAATTGTTTCAGTAAGAGAATTGAATATGGGCCAAAACAACATTGACAAGATTGTCAAAGATTTGATAGAGACTTACGAAGCCGATTCCGGCATTAACTTTATTGATACGAAAAACCTTCCTCTGCGGGACAGAATCAATGATATTCTTGTTTTACTTATGGAAGTTATTTTTCCCGGTTATACCGGCGCAAAGGAAGTAACGATTTCAAACATAAGTTTTGTAGTCGGAGACATTCTGTGTAAACTCGAGGTAGAACTTGCGGAACAGATTGAAAGCGCATTGCTTCATCAATGCAGATTGAAAAAAGCTGATTGCGCAACTTGCCATATAATGGCGCAGGAAGTAACGCAACATCTTTTAAATCAATTACCTATGATTCGAAGTTTGATAAAAACCGATATTCAGGCCGCTTTTGATGGCGATCCCGCGGCATCGAGTTTTGAGGAAATAGTTTTAAGTTATCCGGGATTGCGAGCCATAACAACGCATAGAATAGCTTATGAGCTTCATTCAAAAGGCGTGCCGCTGATTCCAAGAATTATGAGTGAACGCGCACATTATGAAACAGGCATCGATATTCATCCCGGTGCACAAATTGGCGAAAGATTTTTTATTGATCATGGAACTGGGATTGTTATAGGCGAAACTGCTGTTATAGGAAATAACGTTAAGATCTATCAGGGCGTAACTTTAGGCGCTCTTTCGCCTGCGAAAGGGCAGAGTCTTCGCGGCGTAAAACGCCATCCTACTATCGAGGACGATGTTACGATTTACGCGGCTGCCACGATTCTCGGCAATATAACAATTGGAAAAGGCTCGACAATTGGGGGCAATGTCTGGATTAAGGATTCAGTTCCGCCGGGCGTTAATGTTATGATGTCTCGGCCTGAGCTTGTTTACATTCAGAAGAAGGATAAAAAATAATCTATGAACGAAAGCATCATTGAAAAAATAAATACTATAAAGAAAAAGAAGAACGCGATAATACTTGCGCATAATTACCAAACAGGTGAGATTCAGGATATCGCGGATTTTACGGGTGATTCGCTTGAACTTAGCCGAAAGGCGGCAGATAACAGCGCGGATGTAATAGTTTTTTGCGGTGTTTTGTTTATGGCTGAAACCGCTTCGATTCTTTCGCCCAATAAAACTGTCCTGCTTCCAGATAAAACGGCCGGCTGCCCGATGGCAGATATGATTACAGCGCCTCAGCTTGCAGAGTTAAAACAGAAATATCCCGATGCAGTTGTTGTTTGCTATGTGAACAGTTCCGCGCAAGTAAAAGCGATAAGTGATTACTGCTGTACGAGTTCCAATGCCGTTGATGTTGTAAATTCGATTGAAGCCGGCAGGAAAATTATTTTTGTGCCTGATAAAAATCTCGGTCAATATGTAAAAGACAGAACCGGCAGGGACTTAGTTCTTTGGCCGGGATACTGTCCGACGCATCATTTTGCGACAATTGATGCGGTTAAAGAAATTAAGAATCAGCATCCTGATGCGATGATATTAGCTCATCCGGAGTGTCCGAAAGAAATAAGAGACTTTGCGGATGTTCTTTTGAGTACCGGCCAAATGCTGAAGTATGTGAAAAACAGCGCAAGTCAAGAGTTTATTATCGCGACAGAAATTGGAATTATACATACGCTGAAAAAACAAAATCCGGGAAAGATTTTTTATCCGGCTTCGGAGAAATTTATTTGTCCGAATATGAAAAAAATTACGATTGAAAAAGTATTGTTCGCTTTGGAAGACAATAAGTTTGTTATTAAAGTACCAGACGAAATTGCTGAGAAAGCGAGAAAAGCTCTTGAAAGAATGGTGGGCATTTTGCCGAAAGGGTAAAAAATGGAAGAAAAAAAATATCATCTTGAAACTTTAGCTTTGCACGCAGGTCATGAAGTTGATCAGACAACGTTAAGCAGGGCTGTACCGATTTATCAAACGACAAGTTATGTGTTTAAGGACACAGGCCATGCTGCCGACCTTTTCGGTTTGAAGCAGTTTGGAAATATTTATACGAGATTGATGAATCCAACTACCGATGTTCTCGAAAAGAGACTTGCCGCGATGGAAGGCGGAGTGGCGGGACTTGCATTTAGTTCCGGAATGGCTGCGATTACAGCGTCGATTCTGAATATCTGCAAAACAGGTCAGCACATTGTTTCTGCGAGTACACTTTATGGCGGAACCGTTACATTGTTCAGTCATACCCTTGCAAAGTTCGGCATTGATGTAAGTTTTGTTGATCCGTCAAAGCCGGAAGGTTTCGAAAAGGCGATTAGAGACAATACACGTTTGATTTATATCGAATCGTGCGGGAATCCTAAAAATAATATTCCAGATTTCGAAAAAATTGTTACCATCGCACACAAACATAATCTGCCGGTAATTTGTGATAACACAACGATGTCACCGATGCTGTTTCGACCATTTGAATACGGCATTGATATCGTAGTGCATAGCTGCACAAAAATCATCGGAGGCCATGGTACGAGTATCGGCGGTATCATTATCGATTCGGGAAATTTCAATTGGGCGAATAGTAAATTCCCTGAACTTACCGAACCTGACGCAAGTTATCATGGCGTAAAATATGTAGAACAATTCGGGAATATCGCTTATATATTAAAGGCAAGACTGCAATTGCTGCGTGATACGGGCGCCTGTTTGTCGCCGTTCAATGCTTTTCTATTGTTACAGGGCATTGAAACGCTTCATTTGCGTGTTCCACGGCATTGTGAAAATGCCTTGACTCTTGCCAAATGGCTTGAAAAGAACAAGGCTGTGAGCTGGGTTAATTATCCAGGACTAGAATCGCACCCCGATTTTGCTCTTGCGAAGAAATATTTCCCGAATGGGCAAGGTGCTATGCTTGGCTTCGGTATTAAAGGCGGAAAAAAGGCCGGTGAGAAATTTATAAATAATGTTAAACTCGCCAGTCATCTGGCCAATATTCTCGACAGCAAGACGCTGGTGATTCATCCGGCAAGTACGACTCATCAGCAGTTGAGCGAAGAAGAGCAGCTTGCGGCCGGTGTAAGTCCGGACTTTGTTCGCGTATCTGTAGGAACAGAACACATTCAGGATATTATTGAAGATTTTGATAGTGCATTGAAAAAAGCACAGGAATAAGGAATAAACTATGTGGGATTATAATCCAAAAGTTATGGAATATTTTCTTAACCCGAAAAACGCGGGTGAGATTGAAAATCCGGACGGCGTCGGCGAAGAAGGCTCTCTTGCCTGCGGCGATGCTCTGAAACTTACTTTCAAATTGGATAAAGAGGGCAGAATCGCCGATGCTAAATTCAAAACTTTCGGCTGCGCAAGCGCGATTGCTTCCGCTTCGATTATGACCGAAATGATAAAAGGCCTTACTCTTGATGAAGCGTCAAAGATTACTAATAAAGACATCGTTGAAAAACTCGGCGGCTTGCCCGAACAGAAAATGCATTGTTCGGTTATGGGAATGGAAGCGCTCCAGGCGGCAATTGCAAATTACCATGGCGAAAAAGCAAAGAAAAAAGTTGAAGGCAAAATTGTTTGCACCTGTTTCGGTGTTACCGATATAGAAATCGAAAAAGTTGTTCTCGAAAATAATCTCGATTCTGTCGAACAGGTTACCAATTACTGTAAAGCAGGCGGCGGATGCGGTTCCTGCCGAGGTGAAATCCAGATGATAATCGACAAAGTACGGGGCAAAAAAGAAGAAGGTGTTCAAACTGTCCCGACGCACAAGAAACTGACGAATATTCAAAAAATTCAGCTAATCCAGAAAACTATAAATGAACAGATTCGCCCGCTATTGAAGGCTCACGGCGGAGATATCGACCTTATCGATGTCGAAGGCAGCAAGGTTATCGTTGCTTTTCGCGGAATGTGTTCACAATGTCCGACAGCGGAATTTACAATGAAAGACGTTGTTGAAGCAAGGCTGCACGAATTCGTCAGCGAAGATATAATTGTTGAAGAACAGACAGTGTAAGGAAACACAAATGTCAAGAGTGATATATTTTGATAATAACGCGACAACGCAGGTAGCGCCGGAAGTTTTCGAAGCAATGAAACCTTTTTTGACAGAACTATACGGCAATCCTTCGAGTATGCATACTTTCGGCGGCCAGGTCGAGCACTATATAAGAAGCAGCAGGGAATCAGTTGCAAAACTCATCGGCTGCGACAGTTCGGAAATTATTTTTACAAGCTGTGGGACTGAAAGCGATAACGCAGCAATAAAAGGCGTTCTGGCGGCGTATCCTGAAAAGAAAAAAATTATCACTACGCGTGTCGAGCATCCGGCCGTTCTTGCACCATGCAGAGAATTGCAGGGGTTAGGTTATAAAGTGGTGGAACTCGGCGTTGATAAGGACGGTCAAATCAATCTTGACGAATTGAAAGCGGAAGTGGACGACGATACTGCAATTGTAACTATAATGTACGCAAATAATGAAACAGGCGTTATTTTTCAAATCGATAAAATTGCGGAGATTGTAAAATCCAAAGACGTTGTTTTTCATACCGATGCTGTTCAGGCAGTTGGTAAGATTCCTTTGAATCTTGATAAAAGCAATATCGATTTACTAAGTCTCAGCGGTCACAAACTTCACGCACCGAAAGGCGTCGGGGTTCTTTATATTAAAAAAGGTACAAGGATATCGCCGTTTATTATCGGGGGCCACCAGGAACGAGGCAGACGAGCCGGTACGGAGAATGTCGCAGGCATAGTTGCACTGGGCAAAGCGGCCGAACTTGCGATTGAATATATGGAAGAAGAAAACACAAAAGTTAAAAAGCTGCGCGACAAGCTTGAAAACGCGCTTCTAAAATCCTGCAAAGATGCGAAATTGAACGGCGACAAAATAAATCGTCTGCCGAATACGACGAATATCAGCTTTGAGTTTATAGAAGGAGAAGCGATTCTGCTTTTACTTAATCAGTTCGGAATTTGCGCAAGCAGCGGTTCAGCTTGTACAAGTGGAGCATTGGAGCCAAGCCACGTAATGCGTGCGATGGGTGTTCCGTTTACAGCCGCTCATGGGTCAACAAGGTTCAGTTTAAGCAGATATAATACCGAGGAAGAAGTGGATTTTGTCATAGAGAAAATGCCTCTTATCGTAAATCGTTTGAGAGAACTAAGTCCATTTGTAAAATAATTAGTAATAGGAAGCAAAATGAAATTAATCCCAAAATTAATCATTATAGTTTTATTGTTTATAGTAAGTACGAATTATTCTCACGCCGCCGAGCAGCAGGGAAAAATAGTCTCGCATACTTTGAACAACGGCCTGAAAGTTCTGATTCTTGAAAAAGACAGTATGCCGGTGGTTTCCGTTCAGGTCTGGTATCACGTCGGCAGCATCGATGAGCCGAATGGTTTGAAAGGCATAGCGCATTTATTCGAGCATATGATGTTTCGAGGTTCGAAAAATTTCGGGCCGCAGGAACATTTTCAATTGATTAAGGCGGCAGGCGGTAATTGCAATGCTTATACATCCGATGAAAGAACTGTCTATTATGAAAGAGTTCCGTCAGACAAGCTCGATTTGGTTTTAAGGCTCGAAGCGGATAGAATGGTTTGGCTCAAATTAGACCAGAACGTGCTCGATACTGAACGCCAGGTTGTAATGGAAGAGTATCGGATGAGAGTGGATAACGATCCCATCGGTGCAATCCAAAAAGATGTTCGAAAGTTTCTGTTTTCCAATAATCCTTATGAATTCGGCCCAATCGGTAAAATGGAAGATATTCAGAATTTCACGGTTGAGGATTGCCAGAAATTTTATAATACTTATTACTCGCCAAACAATGCTACGCTTGTTATCGTCGGCGATGTTAAAGCTGATGAAGCTATCGAAATGGTCGAAAATCGATTCGGTTTTATAGACTCATCTTCGATTCCTGCTCGACCCGAGATAATTCTTTCGCCAAAACGGGCTTCAGTAGTTAATAAATCCACGACAGAACTTCCTGTCCCGGTCAGTCTTCTTTCTTTTTATACCGCCGGTGCACGTGATGAGGACAGGGCGGCTCTTGAGGTTTTGCTCTATAGTCTTGTTGACGGCAAAAGCTCGCGTCTCTGGAGATCGCTTGTTAAAGAGAAAAAAGTTGCTGAACATTTCACAGGCGAATATATCGAAGGTGCAAATAATGGTCTTGTAATTTTCGCAGCCGCGCATTTGCCCTCTATGTCGCGAAAAGTCGAAAAGAATATCTGGGATCAGCTTGAAAAAATAAAAACTTCAGGTCTCGAAGATGCAGAATTCAAGAAAATCAGAAATCAGATTCGTGCCGGAAATCTATTTGAAAAATATTATGTAAACCAGCTTGCATCAACTATAGGTTATTCGCAGGTGGTCAGAGGCGATTATGAATATTTTTATAAGCTCGATAAAGAAATTGAGAATGTAACGCAGGAAGACATTATTCGTGTCGCCAACAAATATTTTAATAAAGAAAATGTCGAAATGGTTTATTTTGAACCCCGCCATAAGATGTTCCTTGCCAATATCGCGGGTTTTTTCAAATCGCTTTTTAATTAAGGGTATGCTGTGAAAAATGTTAAATATGCTTTCATTTTAATTTTGCTTTCATTTTCAATGGTTCTTTGTGCTGACCAGCAGCCGATTCATTATCCTCCTATAAAGGATATAATTTTGCCCAACGGTCTGCGTGTAATGCTTATTGAACAGCACCAGCAGGAGACAATTTCTTACAGAGTGCTTGTCAAAGGTGCAAGAGCCGACCAACCGATAGGCAAAGAAGGTATTGCCGATTTTACTTCGAGTATGCTGCAGGAAGGCACGACAACTAAATCATCCGACCAGATAGCAGATGAAATTGCCGGCATCGGGAGCAGTCTTACCGTTTCACCTCAGCCGAATTTTGCCATTTTCGGTTTGGATGTTCTCAGTGAATTTTCACAGACAGGAATGAATCTCTTTTCGGATTTAATTTTAAATCCATCATTTCCGAAAGATGGTTTCAGCAGAATCAAAAAAGATATGCTTAACAGCGTAGAAATTGGTTTAACCGATAATGATACAATCGCTTTTAATCACGGCAGATGCGTGCTGTTTGAAAAGGGCGATCCGCTTGGACGATCGAACACGAAGAAAAGTATTCAGTCTATAAAAATCAAAGATATCCGCAATTTTTATGATAACTATTATCGACCGAACAATTCAGTTGTGTTTGTCATCGGCGATTTTTCGACAGAACAGATGCTCAAAGATATCACTGCTCAATTCGGCTCATGGCAATCGGCAGAAATTCCAAAACGCTTCAAGACCAATTCCGATTTTTCAAGTAAAGGCAAAATCAGAGTTGTTGATAAGCCCGGTATGACGCAGGCTGTGATTTATTTAAATCAATGGGCGCCGAACAGCACGAATCCGAAATATTACGATTATCAGTTGGCTAATTATGTTTTGGGCGGCGGAGATTTTTCTTCAAGACTCACAAATGCTGTCAGGGCAAAAGGCGGGATGACTTATCATATCGGCAGTTTTACAAATATTCATGCCAACTACGGTGTATTGAATATTACCACTTCAACTCGGAATCAGGAACTCTATAACGCTTATAAGCTGATTCTGTCAGAAATACAAAATTTAAGCGATAAAGGCGTAACCGATGACGAATTGCAAAGAGCACAGGATTATATTTCAGGCGCAATTCCATTGCAGCTCGAATCGCCCGCTCAGGTCGCCGATAAAATTTTAAGCTCGTTTATGCGAGGATTTACGATTGATGATTTATCGAAAGAAGTAATTAATTTCAATAAAGTTACGGTCTCCGACGTAAATAGCGTTATTCGTGAATTTATACAAACCGAAACTCTAAATGCGGTTATCGTTTGTGATTTGGAAAAAGTCGAATCGCAATTAAAACAGATAGGCGCTTACGAAAAAGTCAGTTATAAAGACGCACCCTACAAATAATCGACCCTGAGAATTAGCTTTCCTTTTTATCCGGAAATGGTATAATATTGCCATAGAAGGCGATAATTCAGGAGGCTATATGAGGACAATATTTTTAGTTTTAGCTATATTTTCTTTCCAAAGTTTTGCGCAAATTCTCGTTGATCACAATTCGGCGGCACAATTTAACGGCATTCCAGATTATTGGATTGAAAAAGTAAAACAGGATTTGCACATCGCTTACCAGCATACATCACACGGCAGTCAGCTTATTACCGGTATGAATGCTCTAAAAAATTTTCCGTCTTTCGGCACTAAATATAACTGGACTGACAATGGGGCAAGCGGATTAGATCTCGATGATTTGGGTATACCAGGATGTGCTGATTTAAGCGTTGGCGATTACATTGATGCTTATGGAGTTACACCCTGGGTTACAGGAACCAGAAATCTTCTCAACAATCCTGCCAATAATCACATCAATGTAATTATGTGGTCGTGGTGTAGTATGAACAATCACAATATCACGCGTTATCTCGAAAATATGGAAATTCTTGTCAGCGAATATTCTGTTGGCGGAACAAACCCGCGAGCCGCTGAGCATCCGGTCTTTTTCATTTTTATGACCGGCCACGCAGAGGGACAGCCTGAATCTGGATTTTTGTATATTGGCAATGAGCAGATAAGAGCGCATTGCGAAACATACGATAGAGTGCTGTTTGATTTTGCCGATATTGAAAGCTACGACCCCGATGGCATTTACTATTACAACAGACCTATGTGGGACAATCTGGATTATAATCCCGGCAGAACGAACAACTGGGCACGAGAATGGTGCAATGCGAATCCCGGAACTGAAATTGAACAGTTGACGACCGGCAATGGCGTTACTGGTTATACCGGCTGCGCAAGCTGTGCTCACAGCGATACTCCAACAACACAGTCGAGGCTTAATTGCGTACTTAAAGGTCGGGCGTGCTGGTGGATGTTTGCACGTCTTGCAGGCTGGGATGGAAGATTAAAAGGTTGCTGCCCTGTGATGGATCAATACAACAAAGTTGATTTTGCCGATTTTATAGTTCTCGCCGAGGCATGGCAGCAATATGATCCGGTTAGCCCCGCTGAAGTAACGGATGACGGCTGGATTAATTTTAAGGATTTACAGGCACTCAGCGAATTCTGGCTGCTTGATTGTACGTTCTGGCAATAGCTAAAATATCTTCTTGTGAACGTGACAGTAGGGCGTTTTGCCAGTCTTCTCATAATAATCCTGATGATACTGTTCGGCAGGCCAGAAAGTTTCTGCTTCTTTTATCTCTGTTTTTACATCATATCCTTTTTCTTTTAATATCTGCACTAACTTCTCGGCAGTTTTCTTTTGTTTATCATTGAGATAATATATTCCGCTTCGATATTGCTGACCAATATCAGGCCCTTGTCTGTTCAATTGTGTAAAATCGTGTATCTCAAAAAACAATTTAGTCAGTTTTTCATAATTAGTTTTATTCGGGTCAAAAACTATTTCGACCGCTTCAGCGTGTCCTGTTCTGCCGCTGCTTACCTGTTCATAGGTCGGCTTTTCTGTTTTTCCGCCGGTGTAGCCTGAAGTTACTGAAATAACACCCGGAACATTTTCAAAAAGATTTTCAACTCCCCAGAAACAGCCGCCTGCGAAAATTGCTCTTTGGCCGTTGGGTACAAAATCCATTGAAATAGAATTTATGCAGAAGCGTACATTTTTTTCAGTGTATTCTTCGCCTTTAAAAACATGTCCGAGATGCGCTCCGCAGTTTGCGCACAAATTTTCCGTCCGCATACCATCTGCGTCTGTTTGAGAAATTACCGCGCCCGGTATTTGTTCATCGAAACTCGGCCAGCCGCATTCGGATTTGAATTTTGAATCAGATTCGAATAATGGGAAATTGCACCTTTTACAGAGATATAGCCCGGGTTCATTAAAGTCGTTATATTTGCCGGTAAAAGGCCTTTCTGTACCTTTATGAATGATTACACGCTCTTCTTCGGGAGTAAGTTCTTTATACATATTATCCTCAACAATTCTGGAATTGTTTTCTTTTGAGTTGGCATATCTTATAAGGAATATTGTTCCTGCCAAAACCGCCAAAACGAGCAAAAAACGCTCAATTTTCATTTAACATCCTTAAAATTAAGTATCTTATAAATTATACTTAATTTGACGTTAATTGTTTTCTAAATACTTTTTTAGAAAACTCATTTTTCTGCAGTTTTTTCAGGTTCGGCTTTTTCGATGCGATTTTTACTGATTCCTTATAAAGTTTATTAAGGTCGCCGAGGTCTATATTTCCGTCTTTACGAACAAATATTGGAATTTTATAAATCGGAGTATCAATTGTAATAGTTTGACCGCCGTCATAAATTTTCTTTTTGTCCCACGCATCAACCCATTTTTCGCTCTTAGGCAAATATAACGAATGCTGCTTTTTACCTTTTTCCCAAATTGCTGAAACAAGGATATCCGGGCCGTACATATATGTCTGCCAGTCTTGCCATGCCTTCGGCTGTTTCGGGAAATTCAGGAACAAAGGCCTTGCGACGGGCATACCTGTTCTTGCTGCTTCTTTTGCCTGCTGGAAGGAATAATCAATCATTTTCTCATGAATTTTCGAATAAAGCCTCCAGATAGCGATAAGCTGTTTATCATAATGCGGCTCTTCTGTGAGGTCCCAAAATCCTTTATTTTCAGTCGGCCCAACTTCCATAATCGGACAGAAACAACTGAACGCAAGCCATCTGGCTGTTACCTCATGGTCGGTAATATTCGTATAGCCGCCTGTGTCAGAACCCCAAATCGGGAAACCAATTACTGCCGATTTTTGCAAAGCGATAATCGCGGACCGCAGCGCTTCGGGTATTGTTTTTTTATCTGGTATGCCCGCGCCAGTGTCTCCGCCCCAGAAAACCGCGTATCTGCTGCTGTTGGTGTAACCCGCTCGGGGCATTGTTATAAAATCGTCACTGTAAACCAGTTTGCAGATATCGTGCGCTGCTTTTGCATACATAACGGGATAATCGTTGTGATATTCTCTTGAGACTCTGCCATCAAAAGCTTTATTTTCATAGTCGTTGGGAATAATTTGTTCGGCACGATCCATCTTGAATCCCTTAACTCCCTGGTTCAGCATCTTCTCAATTCCTTTTTTCTGCCACCATTCAACCGCAGCTGGATTTGAAAAATCTATCAGAGCGCGTTCCAGCTTATCACGTTCAAGCAATTGTCCCTTGACACTGTATCCCTTTTCAAAAGCTTCTTTTGCCATATCGCCCATAATCCATGGACCTATCCAAAGCATAAATTTGATGTTTTTACTATCCAGCCAACCAATCATTTCTTCAGCATTTGGAAAACGGTCGGGATCCCATTCAAAATCATCATATCCGTTTATTCCTTTTGCCCACGGCCTGTCAACCCAGTAAATGCTCAGTGGAATATCGAAAGCTTTCATCATAAGAATATCTTCAACCACTTCGCTGTTGTAAGGAGCCGCTACAGGTGTTCCATCATAGTATTTTTCTCTTTGTGTGTGGTCATCCCTCCATCTGTATGTTCCAAATGCCCATCTTGGCGGTACGATTGTCGGGCCGACTCTCAAAGAATGTTCTTTCACCAGTTCTGCCGGTTCACCGCCGCTGATAATAACAGTAGTAAATGGACCTTCGAAAGTAATCTGAACAAGATTCGGAGATGATTTACAGAAATCAAATGTTCCCGGCCATGTACCTTCAACAAATACGCTGTAATTTCGGGATGATAAATAAAATGGACAATATAGAGATACGGTTGGTTTTACAACAGTTGTAACAACTTGTCCTCGCATGTCCATTGCTTCTGTCATTCCCGGCTCCCATGATAATTTTTGTTCACCGTCAACGACTCGTTCCATAATGCCTGTAAAATATTCGTCTTTGGTCGCGTGAATTGAAAAACCCCAATTGATAATTTCACTAAAACCAGTTGTTTCCAAATTTACTTTATATGAATTGCCATCTTTAGTGAAATTTAAACGTGCTCTTTTATCGCCTTCCAGAACCCATTCGAAAAAATCGATATTCGCGGAACTCAGGATTGCTGAAGGATTGCCTCCAAACAGGAATTTGCCTTCTTTTGTCTCAAAGAACACAGGCGATTCAACACCTCCAATTTGCAGAGGCCTGCTAAAACCGCGACCGTCTATTGTAAAAAGACTTTCGTTGTATTTGACTGCGAAAAGGTTTGATGCAAAAAATACTGTAATGCAAAGATATGAAAAAATCTGCTTCATATTTGATTCCTTTCAATTACAAGCAGGATTATACCTGAAAATAATTATGTTTGTTAAATATTTTTTATTGCCAGCATTCCTCGGATGGATTTCGATTGCAGTTCAACCATTCCATAGCTATATTCGCCAAATCAGCGAAATCTATTCCCTCACTTGTCCATCCTTCAGCAAAGGCGACATAATCAAGAAAATTCAGTTCACAGTTATTATCCGTATCCCATACAATCGGAACAAGGCAGTTATAAGATTTTGTTGTAAAGCTCAAAACCTGACCGCTTGTAATACCTGTTGAATTTTTTTCATCGATTCGCCAATAGTATGTTGTGTTTATATTCAGCGGGTCTGTCGGAAAAGACAATTCTGTTTGTTCGATTATTTGCGGTGGAGGATTAGTTGTTCCAAAATAAACAATATGCGATGTTGCCCCTGCGCCTGCTGCCCATGTCAGCGATATTCCAGATGTGTCGATATCGCCGTTTGTGTTCGTTGGATAAGGCAGCCATGATTCTGTCGGAGCTTCAAGTGCTTTCGGGTTCCATGGATTCAATGCGAAAACGTTGTTTGCGTCTCTCCAATAAATTGCTTCTTCATCAGTTAACTGCCTCGACCCGGGATTTAATCTGGAATTGATATTAATCAGCGCTCCTGTGGTAAGGTTTCTTGATTGGTATTCCCAAAGTCTTAAATTGCCCGGTTCTGTATCATTCAGATTCCACCCGACAGGATAAACAATAGAGCTGTACATTCTGCAATTTATTAATACTACCTGTGCATACGGATAGCCTGAAAACATTCTGCCAAGATATATATATCGAATGCCTTTAAGTACGGGGAAATTACAATCCACCATGAAGAACCCGTACAGACCATCCGGCGTTCTCGGCTGAGTTATGTATGAATTATTGCTCAACGACTTCATCACACATTTATCAAAATAAACAGTTCCAGAACCCCAAATATAATCTGTATCTCCTTCGATGTAACAATTTTTAAAATACATTTGTCCGTTGAGAAGCAATGTATCCTGCCAGCTTAGAAATTCGCAATCGAAAGCCATTCCTCTTTGACCTGAATGTTTTATTGTTTCGGCTTGTCCGGCGTTATCTCCCGCGGTGTTATGCAGCCTGATGTTATAAATTCTAAACCCATTCGAGGAGCATTTTACCATAGACCTGTAATCACTGCCCGGATTTAAAGCATCACGGTTATATCCTGCTATTATTGTTGTATTGGCATCTTCCCCGAGCCATGTTACATTTGTTTTCGTCGCCGGAATATGCACAAGCTCTCTATATGTTCCATTTTTTATTTTTATAATCGTTCTTGTGGAGTCATTATCGGTAACTGCATCTGTTGCACCCTGTATTGTACAAAAATCTCCGCCCCCATCCGCAGCGACAATGTAGTCGTTATCAGCGGCAGGTGGCGCAGCTTTTGGTTGTAAATCGCCAAATAGTATTGTCTGTTATCGCGGGTGAATTATTCCCGCCGCTTGTACAGAAACCTGCTGTCATTTTCACATAGTATGCTGTGTTGTATTCCAAATGAATGGATGGATGAATTTCCAGCACATTGCCGCTAACAGCAAACGGAACATAATTTTTTATTATTCCATTTAGATTAATTTGGTAGGGCCATGGATTTGATACCGAAGTTACCGGCGGGTTTGTCAGTACCTGCAAGTTTAGCTGATAAACAATCGAATCATCTGAAAGCCTGCAAATTTGAAGATTTCCATTTGTGGCAACAGAAGGAACAGAATCAAACGTAATACATAATTTCGTGTCGTAACATATTTCAGTTGCATTGTTAGCGGGCGAAATATTGATAATTTCCATTTCATCTGCTTTGGCAATTTGCCGGTATGTAAAACCAATTAGAAATAAACATATAAATTTTAAGATTTTTTTATTCAGCATAAGATAATCCTAATCCATAATGCTTTATTATACTGAAGCTTAGAGCATGGAAAAGTCAATATCGCGCAAAATAAATGCCATTTTGCGAATTATGTATATCCAAGGTGTGTTAGAACTCAATCCGACTCTCTGATAATGTATCTATTGGCATTATTTATAGAATATCAATGGATGTTAACCCAAGAGCAATGGCAGCTTTTGTTAACTCTGCAGGACTACTCACATTTAATTTACGCATAAGCTGATATCTATGCCTTTCTATTGTTCTGACAGATCTGTGCAGAAAGGCTGCCATTTCAGAATTGCTTTTTCCTCCTGCGATTAATTTTAAAATCTCGCGTTCACTAAAGGTCAGGGGTTTTCCAGCTATTTCATTGTCCTTAAAACTTCTCTGAAGAACTGATGTTACTAATGGAAACAGAACATTCTCATCAAGGGGCTTTTCAATAAAATCTATAGCTCCTGACTTAAGAGCTTTTACAGCCATTGATACATTAGCAACTCCACTGACAATCAAAACCGACAATAATGGTCGAAGCTGTTTGACTTCTTTCAGCAGGGATATGCCGTCCATACCAGGCATAATGACATCAGTAATCAAAAGATGGCACTCACGTTGCGGATTTTTTAAAGCTTCAAGGCAGGAATAACCATTATCAAAACATTTTACATAACATTGAAATTTTTCTTCCAAAGAAACCCGAATCGTCCGCCTTATGCCCTCATCATCATCGACAAAAAAGATAACAGCTTCTCTTGTGTAAACGTCCATCAAAGAAAAATACATCCTGTTGTAAATATAATTATTTGTTGATATTCATTTCATACCCTATCTATTTATAATTTTTTTTGACGATATCCGATTACAAAAAATGAATCAATCAAAAACAAGCTTCGTATTTTAAATCTTTTAAGTATTTCGCCTATTTTGCCTATATTAACCGCAAATATGCGTAGTTTCCGTCAATTAAAATGCGTAGTGTCCGTCATTAATTTAATTTTTTATTAAGTCGAAACATACATAAAGACAATTAGTTCTTTAAAAAAAACATAATGTTCTCCTTACAACGGGAAGGGTGTTGACAGGCATCCTTCCTCTCTTTGCTTAAAACGCAATACGTCAAAGATCAACAATCAGATGAAAGCGAAAAAAAAGTTGCCCTGTTAAGACCATTGTTTGATTTATGAGTATTGCGATGTTCATAGCATACGGAAAAGTTAATAAAAGCTGAAAGGAACTTAATTATGACTCAAAATGTCATTCAAACACAAGCAAGTAACTCCCTGCAGGACAGAGAAGGCAAATATCTGACCTTCGCACTGGGCAGTGAGGAATACGGCCTGGAAATCCTGAAAGTACGAGAGATAATCGGCTATATGGAAATAACCGCTGTCCCTCAGACACCATCATACGTTAAAGGAGTAATCAATCTTCGAGGACAGGTAATTCCAGTTATCGATTTGCGGTCGAAGTTCGGAATGGAGACAGCAAAAGTAACTGAAGAGACCTGTATCATCGTTGTCGAAATTCACCAGAACGGCAAGAAATTCAGCACAGGTATCGTTGTTGATCACGTTCAGGAAGTACTTGATATCGAAGGTGAAAACATCGAAGAATCACCACAGTTCGGCTCATCAGTCAACACCGATTTCATACTCGGTATGGGCAAAGTAGGCAATTCTGTGAAGATCCTGCTGGACATAGATAAAGTTCTTGGAAATTGTGAGTTTGACAAAATATTTCAAGATTAACAAAAAACTAAAAATGTATTTGTAAATTTTTAAGGAGTAAAAAAATGTTAAAGAATATGAGTTTACGAGGAAAATTAATGCTTGTTTTGGGAGTGCTTGCAGTAGTTGCGGCAACAATTTCTTATATCGGCATTTCAAAACTAAGCACTCTTAACGGAATGCTCAACAAAGTTGTGGATGTAACAAGTACACGCCAGGTATTAGCATCAAAGATTCAGAACGATTTACTTTTCATCCATAGAGCAGAAAAGAATCTTATTTTGGCACAAACTGTTGAAGAAATGGATAATTATGCCAAAGCTATGGAAAATAAAGAAAAGGAAATGAAAGAGAGTGTAGGGAAGCTGAAGGATATCGCTTCTGAAGAAGGTAAAAAGCAGATAGCACAGTTTGAGTCAGAATATGCCAAGTTTAAAGAGGTGTCTCGAAAAACTTGTGAAGCAAGCCGCAGAAACACCAATGCGCAAGCTTTTGATCTGTCCAGAGGATTGGGACGAGATTTATTTGATAAAGCCGCAGAAGGCCTTAAGAACATTGCAAACATTAACGATAAAATGGTTTCTGAAACTCTGGCTGAAGTTAAAAATGCTTCCACAGATGAAGTGAAAGTAAAAGTAGACCAGGCGGACAGCGCATCTACACGAGCTTTGCTTTCGGCAAGATGCGTACAGGATTTGATTGCTCTTCAGAGAGCTGAAAAAAACTTTGTCTTGTCAACAGATAAAAGCGATATGGACAATTATGCTCAGGTTATAAACGAAACAGATAAGGCTCTTCGTGACAAATTGAATGAAATCAGAGCAACAGCAACCGAGGAAGGCAAACGGATGCTTGAAGCGTTCGAGCCGAGCTACAACGCATGGCTTGAAAACAATAAGAAGATTCAGGCATTATCGCTTGAAAATTCCAATGAAGTTGCAAGACAATTATCTTGCGGCGAAGGACGCCGGATATTCGATGAAGCTGATGCAGTTATGCAAGTCATTGTCGATCTCAATGAAAAAGATATGAATCATGATAAAGATGAAAGTTACAAGATTTATTCGGTTGCAAGAAATACGATGCTTGCCATAAGCATTTGCGGTATAGTAATGTCAATGAGCCTTTGCCTTGTAATTATTCAAGGATTAGTTAAATCATTGAAGGAAACATTTGGGGGATTAAAAGGATGCAGTGCCGAAGAACTCGAGCAAACAAGTGAAACACTTAAGCGAATTATCGCAGGCTTGACAGAAGGCGCTGAGCAGGTTGCATCAGCATCGGGTCAGGTATCGAGCGCTTCGCAATCTCTTGCAGAAGGAGCAACAGAGCAGGCAGCAGGTCTTGAGGAAACATCTTCAAGTCTTGAAGAGATGTCTTCAATGACAAAACAAAATGCCGACAACGCTCAGCAAGCTAACACACTCGCAGGCGAAGCACGCAAGGCAGCGAACGAAGGCACGGAAGCTATGAACAGAATGAGCAGCGCGATTAAGGATATACAAAAATCATCTGATGAGACAGCAAAGATTATCAAAGTCATCGATGAAATAGCTTTCCAGACCAACCTTCTTGCTCTTAATGCAGCAGTTGAAGCAGCTCGCGCAGGTGAAGCAGGCAAAGGTTTTGCAGTTGTAGCTGAAGAAGTACGCAATCTTGCTATGAGGTCAGCAGAAGCAGCGAAGAACACTGCCAATATGATTGAAGAATCTGTAAAGAATTCAAAGAACGGCGTTGACATCGCAGCAGAAGTCGGCAAAGTTCTTGAAGAGATAGTACAGGGCATCGGCAAAACAACCGACTTGGTTGGTGAGATAGCTGCTGCTTCATCTGAACAGGCACAGGGCATTGATCAGGTCAACACCGCTGTCGCACAGATGGATAAAGTAACGCAGCAGAATGCCGCTAATGCTGAGGAATCAGCGAGCGCATCTGAAGAGCTAAGCGCACAGGCTGAACAGATGAACCAGATAGTCAATGAGTTAGCTGCAATAGTGGGTGACGCTACAGCAAAAACAAAATCTTTTAACAGTCCAGCCAGCCATAAAGCAGCACAGAAGACCCATGAAGTGGATGCTAAAAATCATCATGGATTGTCAACGTTTGATCATGCGATTCATCACATAGCAGGCGGAACGGGCAAAAAGACGGAAACCAAAATTTCCAAGCCTGTAAAGGC
>Ga0209417_1002903_pt1 | contig 24569 bp, 29 predicted proteins | sample RifGroF2_FD_184002 | JGI IMG/M metagenome (GOLD analysis project Ga0209417, IMG submission 184002) | Groundwater microbial communities from Rifle, Colorado, USA - Groundwater F2 (SPAdes) (version 2) | ecosystem: Environmental > Aquatic > Deep subsurface > Groundwater | place: Rifle, Colorado... | reverse complement strand
CGCGCAAATACGGCGACATATTAACAACAATATGCCACCAAATTTACCGGATATTTTGAAAGATACATTGGACGAAGAAACTCCATTTTAAAAAACCAAAAAAAACCGATCGGTCCAATTAAAAATAATCGATCGGTTTGAATCGAGGTTGATAATTTGTCTCATCATCTCATTTATTCACTATGACCAATTTAGAACAAATGACCGTTCCCCGTAAACTGCGCCATATTTACGCGCTTTTGCTCAGCCGGCAACACGGGAACCTTTAAAGCCAGCTCTTCCATTTTCTTCGTCGCTTCATTTTTCGGTTGATCGTTCATATCATGAATTTTAAATTTAAGCTCAAGCGCTTCTGATATGACCGCCGAAAGAGTCTTTCCTTCTTCCGTAGCCAGCTGTTGTAACTTTTCGTTAATTTCGTCTGTTAATGTTACGGTAAACCTAGACATAGTAATACTCCTGCCATTTGTTGATTTTCATTAAAAAGGAATAAGTAGATCGGCATCCATGCCTTCAAAGAGATATGAACTTACCATACAATAACACTGTAGTTAAAATAAAATGCATGAAAACCAGCAAAAATAGGTGGTGCAGATCTGCACCGCTTTTCAATTATAGTGGTGCAAACCTGCACCAGAATATCTCAACTCATTGATTATATGCAACAAAAAAGTGGTGCACCTTGGTGCAGATCTGCACCAAAATACACCGCTTTTTTAACGGTGTATAAATCATACAAAAAACAAAAAATTGTAAAAACCATGATTTTACATTGTTAATCAATAAGTTACATGAAACAGCAACTTATTGCGAGGGGTGTGCTGTTTTTCTTTAGCCGTAGGCTGAAGACGATGGGGACAAAGACAATTATTCACCTATTTTTTCCGACAAAGAAATCTTAAAAATTATTTTATTATGGCAAGCCAATTTCACATTCGGCGTTTGAGATGCATAAAAAAATATCATAAGCAAAGACTGCAACCTTCAAGGACGACGGTTGCAGCTCGCAAAATTTAGCCAGGATAATTTTTATTATAATCCTCAACCCAGTTTTTGCCGGCTTCAGTAATCTTGTAAAACACTGGTGTTTTGTTGCTATCAGCTTTTGGCATTTCTTGTGCTAAAATTAATTTATCAGCAATAAGATTTTTAATTGCTTTTGCTCTTTCTTCTTTACTATACGGTTTAAAAAGTTGCGTTATATCGCTTTTGCTTTTCAAGCCAGTATCACATTTAAATAATATTTTTATTTCCAAAGTACTTAAATTTTGCTTCATGGCAACTCTCCTATACTTTGTTAACTGTATAAACCATAAAATCAAATAGGTAAACAAAAATGATAATAAACTTTTATTAAAATATTTCAATAAATAGCTTTACAAATAGTTAAATAAATAGTAATATTGAATTATAGAAAATTAAAAATTCTCTATAAAGCGAAGCCCCAAGCGGCGCCAACCGCAAAGGGCCTCTAACCAAAACTAACTACGTAGGAGTTAATTATATGGCTAATATCAATCTTATCAAAGATGCGTTATCAATCCTAAATATTCAATCAGATTTTGTAACAAAAGACGAAATCAAAGAAGCTTACCGAAAAGCTGCTTTTAAATATCATCCCGACCGTAACCTCGCCGGGCTTGAAATGATGAAATTAGTTAATGTCGCTTATGAAACCCTAAAAGATTTTGAAGGCGAAACAACCTCTATTAATAAAAATAAAAAAGACTTCGGCGAAATTATTAATAATGCTTTAAATGCGATTATTAATTTAGGGCTTGAAATTGAAGTTTGCGGCGCCTGGGTCTGGGTCAGTGGAAACACAAAACCACACAAAGAAGTTTTAAAAGGCGCCGGTTTTCTTTGGGCACCTAAAAAATTATGCTGGTACTTTCGCCCTAACGATTACAAGTCACACAATCGTAGCACCTGGCCAATGGATCAAATCCGCAATGTTTACGGTAGTAGTGAAGTTAATAAAGAGTACAGAAAAGAAGAATGCAAACAAATAACCAACGATTAAAAGTAAAAAATATTTGAGCGCTTCATGTTCCCTTACATGCCCTGCTTTTCACCTTTCAGGGCAATGTAAGTGCTTCTACGTAGCCAACACGAAAGTCTACTAAAGTTTACTTGGGAAAAAGACCTTAGCACAAAACAAGTAATGAGCACTGAAAATAAAGCGGCAAAAATATTTGAATGGCTCATTGAATGCAAATAACGCCTAAAAATGCTGTCTATTTTTTAAAAACACGGCTTATCAGAACGAAAAATATAAAGGCTTAGTTTTTAGTTAAGACCATCAAAACCAATGAATACGCAATACAGTTGCGAAGGGTAAGCCAATTCAAATTCGGCGCTTGAGATTAAAATTTTTGTTTTCCTCATTCAGATCCCTCAAAACAAACGTCAGAGACATTTAATCTTAATATCGGACCCATCGTGTAAATTATTTTGCCCAGCAGTTACAACCAAGTCATTTTCAGATAGTCCTGACAAGACCTGCACATACCCATCTTGCAGATTCCCCATTTTAATTGGGACGGATTTCACCCTGCCATTCATAGCCACATAAACAAAAACGTTATCTAATGATTTAACAACACTTTCCTCAGGAATCACTATGACGGGTTTAGCTACATCCAGATCCTGCTTAATATTAACAAACAAACCAGGCGCAAGAATGTTATCTGAATTCGAGATACCTGCTCTTAATCCAATAGTGTGCGTTTGATCGTTAACCGATGGAGATATAAAAGTAACCGCCCCTGAAAAAGACTTATTCGGCAATGAATCAACAAAAATTTGAATCGACTGCCCTTTTGTAATTCGTGAAAAATATCTTTCAGGTAGCACATACTCGACTTCTAATTGATCACGATTGACAAGCGTCACCAATTTTTGCCCCGATGAAACATAATCACCGGGATTAATATTTCGTTCGCCTAAAATGCCTGAAAAGGGCGCGCGAATTGTCTTTTTATTCAATGCATCTTCCGCTTCGTTTTGCAATGCTAGTTTATCTTTCATATCGGCATACATCGCATCGATGTCTTGTTTTGAAACAAATCCCTGTTTTTGCAGCTTTAATGATCGCTCGTATTTTTCTTTCGCGGTTAAATAGGCTGCTTTTGCAGACATCACATCAGCCTTAGTTTTCACATCATCCAATTGTAACAATACCTGATCACTTGTAACCGCTTGTCCGCTTTGAAAATCAACTTGCTTGATATAACCATCACTTGCCGCGCTAATATCAGTTTTCTCAGGGGCAATAAGTGTACCAATAGCGGTAATTGTATCCGCTAAGTTCTCAACTCGAACTTTAGCCACACAAACTAAAATCGCATTTTCTTTTCTCGGCTTCCTAATGCGATGGTTTCTATGAATATAAAAAATAGAAACGGCTATCACGATAATAGCTGTCGTTAAAATTAATAATTTCTTTTTCATGCTGGTTTCCAATTAAAGTTACTTTTTCTATGTGCTCCGTGAGTATAGTTAATGGCTACTGGGATCTGCCACGTTTCGTTTAACTCTTGCAAAAAGCGAATACATAACCGGCGTCAAAATAAGCGAAAAAAACGTCCCAAACAATAACCCGCCTACAATAACTTGCCCGATCTGAGATCGACTATTTGCACCAAATCCGGTAGCTAACAATAATGGCATTGCACCAAATATCATGGCGCCTGTTGTCATTAAAATAGGACGGAGTCTAATAGAGGCCGCCTTCACTACGGCCTCTTTCGCATTTAACCCTTCATTAATACGAATTTGATTAGCAAATTGCGTTATCAAAATACCGTGTTTTGACACCAAACCAATTAAGGTCACAAGTCCAATATCGGTGTATAAATTCAACGATCCGCCAAATAACTTTAAAAAAAACAACCCACCAATCACCGATAATGGGACGGTCAATAAAATAATAAACGGATCGATAAAGCTTTCAAACTGCGCAGACAGCACTAAATAAATAAATAAAAGCCCCAACAAAAAAATAATCGTCATGCTGCTGCCTGTCTCCAACGCATGCTTAGCATTACCTTCAAATGCAAATTTTGTATCTTGCGGCAACCATCTCGGTAAGTTGTCTTGTAAGTAACGAACCACCTTACTTAGTTGATACCCCGGCTGTAATTGCGCGGTGATTTCTGTGGAACGCAGTCGATCATAATGATTGAGTGATGATTGCCCTAACGTTGGTGTTAAAGTTGCTAATGTGCTAATCGGCACCATTTCTCCATTCACATTTTTAATATAAAATTGATCAAGTATCGAAGAATCACTTTTATCGCTACCTAATGCTTGCACAACCACTTTATAACGCTGACCACCCATTGTGAAATTCGTGATATTAGAACTGCCTAACAATATCGAAATCGCATTATCAATCGTTTTCGCCTTAATACCCATATTTTCCGCCGCTTCACGATTGATATTGACGTCATATTGTTGACTATCATACTTCATATCGGTATCAGCTTGCGACAACCCTGGATATGTTTTTAGTTGATTAACCACGCTATTGGCCACTTGATATAAATGATCATAATCTCCTGACGTCATGATTTGAAACTCTAAGCCATGCTCACTATATCCAGGGCCCATCACAGCAAAAAACCCGCGATAACCTGGAATGATGTCGCTTGCCTTTGTCATCATGTCGTTAACGACATTATCCGCCGATACTTCTCTCTGACTCTTGGGTTTTAATGGCAGCACAATTTGACTTTGATTCCCATAGGCAAAGGTCACTATCGAATCGACTGCCGAATTTTTTTTTGCCACATCTTCTAATTGTTTTGTGTATTGAAATGTATAATCCGTATTCGAACCGGTCGGTGTTGAAAAACCACCACGCACCATGCCGGTATCTTCACTCGGTAAAAACTGTTTGGGTAAGCCATAATAGAAAAAAACACCTGCGCCAACAATAGCAATACAAATTAACAGTATTAAGCCATATAAAGATAAACAACGTTTTAAAAAAACCGCATAATGAGCTTGTAACTCATTAAAAGTACGATCTAAAAAATGGGTATACCGATTTTCTGATTTCATTTTTAATAGCTTTGAACACATCATCGGCGTTAATGTTAACGCTAAAAATCCGGAAACTAACACCGCGCCTGCTAGTGTAAATGAAAACTCACGCATAATTAATGCGGTTTTATCATTTAAAAACCCAATCGGCGCATAAACACCGACTAAGGTTAATGTCATCGCAATGACAGGAATGACAATTTCTAGCGATCCCTTTAAGGATGCCTGATAAGCATCTAATCCTTTTTCTATATAACGATGAATGTTCTCTAAAACCACAATAGAATCATCCACCACCAATCCAATTGCTAACACTAAGGCTAATAAAGTCAAAATATTAATCGAGAAACCAAAGAGCGCCATAAAACAAAAAGCACCAATCAAGCAAACGGGGATCGTCACCACAGGGATCGCGATCGCACGAATAGAACCTAAAAATAGGCAAATAACTGCTATCACGCAAAGCATGGCCAAAATAATTGAGCCATAAACCTCATGCACTGAACTTTTATAAAATTGCGAAACATCCATTGAGACGTGTGCTACCATGCCTGGCGGAAATTGACTTTGCAATTGTGGAATTAAATCGCGAATTGCTTTTGAAACAACCATAGGGTTCGCATCAGAAGCCACATGCACATCCATTCCCACCACGTCTTGTCCATTATAGCGCGCAAAATAAGGATCAGACTCAATACCTAACTTCGCCGATCCAATATCATTTAATCGAATAACATGACCATTTTGAGAGGCGATGACCATGTTGTTAAATTCATCAACTGACTTTAGCTCCGTATCTTCGTTAATCGGGAACGACATGGTATTACTTTTGATTTCACCGCCTGGCATTTGAATATTAGTGTTTTCTAAAGCTTGGCGCACATCATCGACTGTGATACGTCTCGCGGCCATTTCTTCAGGATCCAACCAAATACGCATCGCATACGGCTGCGATCCCCACATGTCGACCTCACCCACTCCTTCGACTTCTTGAATCTTATTCGCCACATAACGGTTTACATAATCACGAATTTCTGCGGACGTCATATTGGGATTGGTTAATGCGACAATTAATAGAAAATTGTCGCCAGACCAATGGCTAATAACCGGCTCTGTAATACCATCCGGTAGGTCACCTCGAATCGACGATATTTTTTCACGCACCTCACTGGCTTTTTCTGAAAAATCAACGCCGGCTTTAAATTTAATTATAACGTCACCAGAACCTTGACTAGCTGAAGATGTTAACGTATCAATGCCCGAAATCACCGCTACGGCTTGTTCGATCTGCATATTCACGCTTTGCTCAATCAACTTGGCACTCGCACCAGGATAGTTAGTATAAATATCCAAAGAATACTCTGGCACATTCGGGAAAAACCGCGTATCTAAATGAATATAAGATAGAACCCCAAATAAAAGGACAATCAAACTTAATACAGTCGATAAAACCGGCCTTTTTATAAAAGTTTCAATTAACTTCATAAGTATCCCAAAAAAACACCAATAAAACTCTGTCTCTCAACCATTTCATTCAAAATGAATCAATTATTTTTGCTCAAAAAAATTAACAACCATTTTTCAACTAATGCCGTGTTAGTAATATCTTTTGAATATTCATACTGGGGTATAAACGGCTGATTGTTTTTTCTTACTCTATTACGGATAACCTTCATTGGGAAACTGATTTGAGCATAGCCACTAGATAAAGTTTCTCGCCTATTGTCAATATAGGCCGTATCCGCATTCGTCGACTCCCCAACCAGCATGGTGTTAGGCATTCTCAAGGCATCACCAATAAAATCTAGACAAGCACTCACGCACATTCTATCCGTCAACAAATACAAACTACCTTTGTATAAATTTTCTGGCTTCCCCTCAGCTTCTAAAGCTTGATTTTTAGCAAAAGCGTCAATCATTGCTAATTCATTATTGGTTTTTAGTGCATTTTGAATAGTCTGCTTTAATACAACATAATATTTATAATTGCCACTAGCCTTTCCATACTTTTTTTCAGCTAATGGAACCGCCATTTGCTCTATATATTGTAAATTACCGCTCGATGCTCGCCATAATTCATATTGATTTTTTTCATAATTTATTTTTTCATACATAGCATATCGCCCATATAGCGAAGTTAATAATTCATCTCCCAAGGCGGAATCACCACCATCATTTCCCCGCAAATCAATTACAATTTTAGATTTGCTTCTTAACGAGGGGATTTGTTTCAAAAAATTGTTATACTTAAGTATGGGCTTTTCTGAAAATAACCCGAATGTTGGAACAGTTAGCAATATGATATTATTTGACAGTTTTTTAATCCTAAATTTCAAGTTCGGTGGTTGATAATCTTGAGACTTAATGAACTGCCAATCAGTTTTTGATATTACATGCCAAGCCAAATCTAGATCATACCTCCTGCCATTGTATAAAAATCGACAATTTTTTATTTTTTTTACAAAGGAATTTCCGTCATACATCATTAGCCGTCTTGTCATCATTAAATAGCTTACGTACAAATTAGAATTTCCACCATATGGAAATACATTTTTTCCCATCAATGCATCAGGAGATAGCCCATCGCATTCTATCAATACTGCTCCACTTGGAGGTACATTGTTTTCTATTTGAATGGTTTTATTTTCAGACTGAACCGCAAATACCCCTTGATCATACCTCACTACAAAACCAGGCCATTCCATATTAACTTCTGACGGTGCTATTTTTTTATTAAATATTATATTGATATGCGTATCTTGGAACCCACTAATGTAGTAACGCATAACGTACTGGTAATCAATGGCCGATTTAACATCATCTGATAAATGCAACGCCTGCAAAAAACCTTGCTTCAACCACTCGCTGTATGTCGTATTTTCTCTATCAATAGCAAAAGCAGTTTGCTTGCTTAGGATTTCATATGAAGAAGCCAAATCAACTTTAGTAAGCTTACTCCATGGATTCAGAGAAAGTCTTTCGTATGTTTTTTCTACCATAAAAAAACATACGAAAAATAAAAATAAAAAAAAACAGTTTTATTCAAAAGCATCTCCAAATATAGCTTTAATTATGTTTTATAGTTTAACAAAAAAAGAGGTACAATGCTCTATCTCGTTACTAAATATATGTATGCTTCGTTGAAGACTTAAGCATAAATTATTATTAATAATTGGCCCTTAGTTTAATTGACTACAAAAACAAATTATTTTAAAAAAATAAAGGATTGAGGCGTGAGAATTTTCAAAAAAACACGACTACCTGTTATTTTGCAGGCAGAAGTAACTGAGTGCGGGCATGCCTGCATCGCTATGATCATACAGTACTACGGCGGAAATGCTCGACTATCGACTCTTCGTCGCATTTTCCCAACCTCGTTAAGAGGTGTATCTCTTGCCTATTTAATTAAGATTCTTGAATATTTCAACTTATCTTCTCGCGTTTATAGAATTGAACCGTTGCATTTAAAAACCTTATTACTGCCTGCGATTTTACATTGGGATATGAATCATTTTATCGTATTAAAAGCATGCAGGAAAAATTATTACATCATTCATGATCCGGCAAAAGGTGAAAGAAAAATTTCTCAAAAAGACCTTTCTGAACATTTTACAGGCATTGCGCTTGAAATTGATGAGCCAACTTGTGAAAAACCGATTAAAAAACTACCCGAAAGTGAAAAAAAACTGGGTTTATTTGGCCTGTTGACCGGCATATCTGGATTCAACCGTGAAATAGTTAAAATTATTTTCTTGGCGTTATTATTGCAGCTTGTCACATTAATTGGCCCAAAATACATGCAGCTTGTTATTGACAAAGTAATTGTTTCAAATAAATTGCAATTATTATATTTACTGGCCATGTCGTTTTTCTGTCTTAAAGTGCTCGAGACACTAATTACAGCTATAAGATCCATCGTTATCACAAACCTTGGGATCCTAATGAATCTTCATCTGGGCACTAAAGTTTTTAACCATATGATACGTCTGCCCATTGAATATTTCGAAAGACGGCACCTGGGTGATATTGTATCCAAATTCGGTTCCATTGAACAAATAAGGCAACTGGTAACACAGGGATTTATGGAAGGTGGAGTTGATGGTCTTATGGCCACAATGACCCTGATTATGATGTTGTTTTACAGCGTAAAACTATCACTTATCGTTATATTGACTTTAATTATCTACACAATAATACGGTTTATTTTGTTTGCTAAATTTAAAGTAGAAAACGAAACTCAGTTAAACTTACAAGCTATTCAAAACTCTAGCTTTATGGAGAATGTAAGAGGAATTCAACCTATAAAAATTTTTGGCAAGGAAGATAGCACTATAAAAAAATGGCGCAATAAATATTTGGCTTTCTTACATTCGTCCTTTAAAGTATCAAACTTAAACACTCTTTTCATGGCGTGCAAAAATTTTTTGTTCGGGACCGAGTTGATTCTCATTATATTTTTTGGTGCTCTTTTTGTAATAAAGAAAGATCTCACGATAGGTATGCTTTATGCTTTCGTTTTTTATCAAACTATGTTTTTAACTGCGGGTGATAGCTTAATCCAGAAACTTTGGAGCTATAAAATGCTCTCTATATATTTAGATAGATTATCCGACATAGTAAATAATAAAACTGAGGAGCTAAACACAAAAGAAGGGATTTTTTATTCAGGATTTAACAAAAAAATTCAAACGTTAAATTTATCTTTCTGTTATTCCAGCATAGAACAAAATGTCATAAGCGACCTTAACTTAACAATTAATAATAGAGAATTTGTTGTAATAACTGGGCCATCTGGCTGCGGAAAAACCACTCTATTAAAATTGCTCATGGGACTACTAAAACCAACATCAGGAGAAATTATAATTGATAATATTAGTCTTAATAAGATTAATATAAAACAGTATAGGCAGACCATTTCATCAGTGATGCAAGAAGATAGTTTGTTAGCCGGTTCAATTGCTGAAAATATAAGTTTTTTTGAGCAAAACGCCGATATTAGCCAAATAAAAGAATGCGCTCAAATAGCGGGCGTACTTGAAGATATTGAATCGATGCCTATGGGATTTTACACTTTGGTTGGAGACATGGGGTCAACATTATCTGGTGGACAAAAACAACGCATTTTATTAGCAAGAGCCCTGTATAAAAAACCGAAAATACTTTTTCTAGATGAAGCAACTAGTCACCTAGACATATCAAAAGAAAACACGGTAAATTTGGCAATAAAAAACTTAGGTATTACTAGAATTAGTATAGCTCATAGGAAAGAAACTATTGAAATGGCTGATCGTATAATTTATTTAGATAAATTGAATAAACAATAGTTCGATAAAACTAAAAAAAAGAAAATGCCCTTATGCTTTGAAATAGAAATTTGTGAGTATATAAATACATACAAATAATCACAGAATAACAAATAATGAACACCGCAGTTCCCCAAAAAATGCTTCTTAAAATTCTTCTTGTTTCATTTTGAATTGCTTCATCTGAAATAAGTGAATTATTTTGAGCAAAAAAAACTTCTTTTCTAAATAAATTTCTTGGGAAATGTTTGTCTCTCATAAAAACTGGATGCGCCTTAAATTTGTTTAAATTTTATCTTCTTCGCCCGCTGTTTGACATTTTATGTCAGAGCATAACTTTGATGAAAAGAAGGGGCACCTTAATGATTTTTTATCTATCGTTTTTAGGCCTCTAACCCAAAAATTAAATTTTTCTTGATCAACATCTAAAGTGCCGTCTGCATTTACCTGACCTACCCTGTTAATTTCTTTATCAAAAGCAACCGTACATTTGGCAATAGAGCCATCAGCCCTAATGATGAATTGGTTAGGGGATGAGGCATAACAAATATAACTACCTTGCTCTTTATCTTCAAGAACATACGGAGTTAAATGCCTTTCGCTCAACAACTCTAACATTTCCAAAATAATCTCTTGCTGTTTATTTTTATCTACAATTTTAATGCTATCAGACTTACTGCCACCAAGATTTGATATCCCTCTTATAAAAACTTTAAAACGAGGATCATCTGGAAAATTATCCCCGATTTGATTGATTAATTTTTTAATATGGTCTTTATTTTCTGGAGTAATATGAACGCGAAGAATCACCACGAATTTCTCTTTATTCTCTCTCATGTCGAGCAGGTTTTTCCATATTACATCAAAAGTTCCTTTCTTATCTGCTCTAATTCTCGACAAATCATGGAGTTCTTTAGGCCCATCGAGGCTCACCTGAAAATGCTTTAAATTTAGGGATATTAATTTGTCAAAAATCGGCTTAGTTAGTAGATACCCATTAGTGGTCATATCACTAATTAAAGTCACGTTATTTTCGTCACACTTTTGTTTTGCATACGACAAAATATCAAATACGATATCATGCTCAATTAACGGCTCGCCACCAAACCAACCAATATGGAGATACTCTAGCTCTGGATCACTTGTTCTTTTTTGTAAAAAATTTTTAATTGCCTCTGTTGTTGAATCAACCATTCTCCCAATCTTGTAATCTTCATAGCAATAGGTACATCTGAAATTACATTTTTCAGTTGGGAGCAAAACCAGCCCTAAAAATTTATTAGATAAACTTAATGCTAATTTATTCATGTTTACATCATAATTCTGGTTATCTAACATACTTTATCTCCTTAGTAACACAATATAAAAATTCAGGCGAAAATCCTACAAATCCAGCGTTAAGGCTTCTACATAAATAATCACATAGAATCACAAATCAGCTATAGGATTGCGTTTAAAAACAAACGGCAACCCTATAGTTATAAGGCTCTTGTAAGAAAATGCTATTTTTGTTCAAATAAATTGTTTAAAGCTTCACAGCCATGGCAACCAGCATCACAACCACCGCCACAACAGGTCTCAGGAAGCTCTTGCAATTTACCAACAGCACCGCTAATTTCTGAAATAACCTTCTCGTCATGTATAATAATTCTGCCATAATTATCTAAGGCTATATTATTTCTAGAAAGCCAATTCTTTAATTCATTGTTCATGAATTTCTCCTGTTATATTTATTCAAATACAAAAAACCATCTCAAGATTCACAGCCCGTGCACCCAGTATCACACCCAGCACCACAAAGCCTATTCCCGCCGCCAACAAGTTCCGAAGTTAATTCATTAACAGCCCCATTGATTTCGGAAAGAATATCTTGATCTCTAATAAGGATTCTACCTATCTCATCAATTGCCACACTATTACATAAAAGCCATTTCGCTAATTGTCCACTCATGACATTTCTCCTTAAATAAAAATATTTAACTTCAACCGCCGCAGCTAGTATCACAGCCGCCGCCACAACCCATATTCCCATCTGGAATATCTTGTGCCAAAGAACTGACCGCACCATTAATTTCAGATATCACCTCTTGATCCTTAATAAGAATTCTACCTATCTCATCAATTGCCACACTATTATATAAAAGCCATTTCGCTAATTGTCCACTCATGACATTTCTCCTTAAATAAAAATATTTAACTTCAACCGCCGCAGCTAGTGTCACAGCCGCCGCCACAACCCATATTCCCATTTGGAATATCTTGTGCCAAAGAACTGACCGCACCATTAATTTCAGATATCACCTCTTGATCCTTAATAAGGATTCTACCTATCTCATCAATTGCCACACTATTACATAAAAGCCATTTCGTTAATTGACTGCTCATAATCTTTCTCCTTAAATAAAAATATTTAACTTCAATCACCGCATCTAGTATCACAGCCTGCACCACAACCCATATTTCCAGCATCAACAAGCTCTGAAGCTAATGCACTAACGGCACCATTGATTTCAGCAAGAACGTTTTCATCATCAAGAATGATTCTCCCTACATTATCAACAGTAACTTTTTCTGTTAAAAGCCACTCTCTTAAATATTTACTCATAGCACTTCCCTCTATTTTAAAGTTTGAACAACAAGTTAAAATTAACTAATTAATCCTAACTTATCCCCATCTCGGTCACTATCGCGACCAAAATTCATTTTCAAAACACGATACGCTTATCGGCTTAAGTCTAAATATATATACTTAGCTCTCAACTTAAAATACAAATACTCAAGGGCCGCAGCCTAAGCCACAAGAGTCATCTTTATGGCACCCTAACCCACATGGAAAATTATGATTTTCATCGTCTAATTTATTTTCTGTTGCGGATATAGCCCCATTAATTTCAATAATAATTTTACTGTCACTAATAAGAACTCTGCCTAAATTATCAAGCTCAATTTCGTTTGTTAATAACCATTCTTTTATCAGGCCATTCATTTTTCAGTCTCCTATTTAAAAACCAAATACCCATTTTTTTAACCTTAAAATCTCTCGCGTTTTTCGCTATCCTCCTTTTGCGCTTTTTTGTTGCGATGAATCAGTTGTTCAATATCAGCCAACTTTTTGATCGCCTTAGGCCAACCACATTGGCTGGGAAGCATAAATAAACTGATCGCAAGATCACGGCGCTGTAGCTGATAAAAGATTTCTCCAGGTTCGACTGGCGCGGCGATATCGCCATAAACGATTTTATCAAGCAATTTGTTATCGATTGCATTATTGAAGTTACTCATCGCACTTTCCCTGCCCCTCTTGATCATCGATGTCTTTAGCGCATTTTTTGCTTTTGCTTTCTATTCCCTCTTGGATGAGTTTGTAAATTTCTTCGCGATGAACTGATACATTTTTAGGCGCTTCTATGCCGACTCTTACTTGATTACCCTTAACCCCTAATATCGTTACAATGATTTCATTCATTCCAACGATCAAACTTTCTCCGATTCTTCGAGCCAAAATCAACATATAAAACACTCCTTAATTTTTTATATGTTAAGCATCATCTTATAAAAAAGATATTTTCTATATTGGTGGAAAGTATGTAAGTAGAAAATACGTAGAGAATTTAATTTAATAACCCTATAACGCTAGTCATTCTGTAGACGATTGAGATTTCCAGTATATTTCAGCTAGCTGAACCTTACTATAGCAGCACAATTTTCTTTTAATATTGTGAATGTGTACTTCGGCCGTTCTTTCAGCTATTTCCAATTTTCTTGCTATTGTTTTTGCTGTCAATCCTTTTGCAATGAGAGCAAAGCACTCTCGCTCTCTCGAAGTTAATTTCTGTTCTATATCCTGATTTTCATTTGAGAAAGCCGAAGACGGCAATATAAATTGTTTGTATAAATCCATTAATTTCATGAGTTGTGATTGATCATTTTCATCTATTGTTATTCCAAACACCCCAATTCTTTCTCCATAACGATTTATTAGTGGTACTTTATTGGTGATTGGTTTAATGACTTTCTCTTCGTGATCATAAGGATGAAATATTGGATCATGGTAAAACAACAATGGCTCACCTGTGATGATTATTTTATTATTAGTTTCCTCCCAGCTTCTGGCTAGGCTACTGCTTATATGTCCATTCATAATTCTCTCTATAAAATAGGCTGTTTGTCCTATTAAATCATGATGTGAAGACAACCCATATAGTTCGGCAACAAGCTCATTACACCCTAAATATATGCCGTGAACATTTGTCCAATATACTTGCCCAGGAAGCATGTTAACAATATCGCTTAATATGCCTTTCAAATCTTCCTGTGATTTTTGATTTGGGCTCCTTAACAAAACATCCAACGCAGTAGATTTAATGGTGTTCTTTATTAGTTCCAATAATGCCTTTTTTATGGAGTGCTCAATTCCATCTGTATCTGTAATATACAGACCTGTATTAAATGCAGTTAATAAATATAAGCCCCTGCCAAACTTTTTTATTTCCCATTCTGCTATTATTTTAATGGCGTCTTTTTTTATAATACTTTTCCATATTACTGGAACCCCCTGTTCCAAATACGTTTGAATATTTGAAGGAAGAGGCAATAAATTACTATCTTGTTCACAAAGCTTAAAGATACTAATTTCTAACACAGCCTCTTCTGTCCAACCGTACAATTTTAGCGCCGCAGCATTAATTTTATAAATTGTAAATGTCTGTGTTAAGATGATAATAGGATTATAAAAGCTATCTATCGGAATAGCTAAATTGTTCGTCCTTACTTTGATGTCAGTCTCTTTCATACATATCCTTGAAGAAAATCCATATTAACTTTTAAAAAAATCATAGCTCGGTTTTCAAAAAGTTTAACATCATATAGCCCGGGTACAAAAAATCATCATATAAGGTATCTGTTGGATTTGTTTTTTCCAAAAAATCAATTAAACGAAAGCGTGACAACATAAACGGTGACAAATATTCTGATAGCATATGAGAAAATACATTAACCGAAACTGTTCCATTAAAAAATGTATCTTTGTACTCCTCTTGAATAAAATAATTTTTATTTGGTTTATCAAACAATTGTTTCATTGGATGTTCTACAACTAATAAAAGCTTCCCATTTAATTTTAAAACGCGATAAACTTCCTGAAAAACGTTTTCCAAGTTACCCTCATGTTCTAAAGAAAATTGGCTAAATACCATATCAAAAAAATTTTCTTTAAATGGCAAGCAACTATAATCTGTTAATATAATTTCTGCGTTTTTCGTTCGTTTTTTAGCCGCGTTTACCATAGGTGTCGATATATCAACCCCGTAAACTTCTGCTTTCTTTGCGGAAAAATATTGCAAATCGATCCCCGTCCCGCAACCAATATCTAAAATTTTTTTATTCTCCAAACACTCCCTCAACATTTGCCTGGCTTCAATTCTATAATTTAAGCCGTCTTGCTGCACCGAACAAAATGCATGAAAAACATCACCATCATATTGTTTCTTGTTTCTCACAAATAGCTCCTTTTGCTATTTAATGCTATATCGCTGTGGAATGATATTAAATCATATTAATAAGGACTTTGGTGGCATTTTTTAAAAAAGGCAATCTAAATATGGCGTCTACGTAGAAAATACGTATATGCTTTTATGCTAATTCAGGTAGCATTTAGAAAGAGGAGTGCAATGTTTATGGGTTTAAATGTTTCTTTTCCTTTGTTTTTGGATAAAACAATTCAAGCCATTACTTTATTATTGGAGCAAGAGTCTTTAGATAAAAAAATTCAAAAAAAAGTGTTTCATAATAAAATGTTAGGTGGATCATTCGAAACTTGCGGCTTCATTAGGAACAACCGCAAAGTTTTTGATATCTGCCTTTCCACTATGGCTGGATGCCCCATGGGATGTAAGATGTGTGCCACAAATTATTCAGACAAACCTTACGAGCGCATATTAACGTCTGAAGAAATGTTGGCCCAAATATATATAATGATCAAAAAAATCCCTCTTGATTTACTAATAGAACCAAATTTTGTTGTTGGCTTTATGGGAAATGGAGAGCCATTTTTGAATCTACAAAATATTATTAAGGTTATCAAATATATTGAAGAGACCTCACCTAATCTCATTAAGAAATACAATATATCAACCCTAGGAATTAATCTTCATAAGATAGACGAGATAGCAAAACTTTCTAATACAATAAAAAAAGACATAAAGTTACAGTATAGTCTCATCAGTATTAACTCAAAAAACAGAAGAAAATTACTCCCAAGAGCTACTCCTTTTAAACAAGCCATACCCTACTTAGATCAATATGCTAAACTTACCGGCATCCCAATTAAATATAACGTTCCATTAATAAAAACCGTTAATAACTCAATTGATGATTTTAAATTAATTGCTAACTTCATTCTCGAAAACCAATCATACAGAGTTTTAAAAATTTCTTCTTATAATTCTTCCCCTCAATGCCCCTATATTGGCTGTTCGGATAATGAAATATATAATGCTATTAGCTATTTTAATTCACAGGGAATTAAGCCAAAATTGTTCCTGGGTGACCGTAATCAAGAAATACATGCAACCTGTGGATTAATGAGAATTCATACGCAAATTAAGGAGATATAATTATGATGTCGGCGGGAAATGACTTTTATCACGCAATTGCAAAAGATTATGCGACTTATGGAGACGATGCGGTCACTGATTGGTTCCTTGGTTTTTTTAATGTGTATAAATATTTATCTTCTCCATCTGGTGATATCAAAGGGAAAACCGTATTAGATTATGGTTGTGGCACAGGAAAATTTTGTCGTTTTTTAAAAGACAAAGGGGCCAGGGTTATCGGAGTTGATGTTTCAAGCGACATGTTACAAATAGCTAAAACAATCAGCACGGATGATATTGCTTATCATCATATTCAAAGCGGATGTTTGGACTTTATCCCCTCAAATTCTATCGAATATGTCACAGTAAATTTCGTACTATGTATTTTAAATCTCGAATCCGAGATGCTAAAAATCCTAAAAGAACTTCAAAGAGTTTTAAAGGCGGACGGGAAGTTGGTTATGTTAAATGTAAATTGGGAACAGGCTCAAAATCGTGAGTTTATCTCTTTTAAACCAGAGCCAGTGAAAGAACTAAGCCCAGGGCAACATTTACATATTACTTTAAAGGGGAAAAACCCTATTCAGGTCGAAGAACATTTTTGGCCCATCACCTCTTATTGTTGTTTATTTAAACAAGCCGGACTAAGCATAGAAATGGTCGATCAGCCAAAAGCATCGGAAGACGACAAAGGACATCCTTGGTTAGATGAGTGTAACTACGCTCCTTTTTCTATTATCGTTGGAAAAAAGGGATGATTGTTATTTTGGTAAAATCAAATTTAACAAAACAGCAGTCATCCCTCCAATGGTAATGCTTGAGCTAAAAATCTCCTGAATACTACGCGGAAAATAGTTAAGGATTTCAGGATAAAAAGTTAGACTAAACCCTAGCCCAAAAGACAATGCCATTATGATTAATTCTCGTTGATTAATTTCACCCAATGAAATTATTTTAATGCCATAAGCGGCTATAGTACCGAACATAACCAAGGTTACTCCACCGAGCACAGGTTTAGGCATTAAGCTCAAAAAAGCACTTAATGCGGGGAACAAACCACAAAGTATGAGAATAACAGCTATAAAAACCCCTATATACCGACTTGCGACACCAGTTATTTGAATAATCCCATTATTCTGAGCAAACGTTGTTAAAGGAAATCCACCAAAAATTGAAACAAATATAGAGTTAATCCCACTACCTAACACGCCTCCAAAAATTCTATTCGAGTATATCTTCCCAACAATTGGCTCTTGGGAAATCAGTGACGTTGCTGTTAAATCACCAATGGATTCAATTACAGTAAGTAAGTAAATCAAAATTATTGGGATAAGATGAGTAAATCTTAAATTGAATCCAAACCGGAAAATCATGGGAAAATTAAAGATAGGAACCCCATTTAATGTGTTATGCAGTTGATGGTAATCGGATATGCCTAATAGAAACGACATTAAATAACCAATACCAATTGCTATAATAATTGAACAGGCTCGGAAATATTTATTTTTTGCCACATAAGATACAGCAATAGTAAAAACAACTATAAAAGCCAATAGTAAATTTTTTGTTGGATTTGATACAAAATTGCCTTCATTTAAACAATCAAATATTGATATCTTAATTAACGATATACCAATAATAGTAACTAAAATACCCACTACCAAAGGCGGGAAAATTTTCCTCGTAAACCGCAATAAAAAGCTTGCTGCAACTTGAAATAGCGCGCCCAAAAAACATAATCCGAAGATTAGCGGCAGACCTCCTTCACGCCCCGCAATAATTAATGGGATAATAAAGGCAGAGCTTGTTCCTTGAACACTGAGTAACCCTGACCCAATATTTCTTATTCTTTTTGCTTGGATAAACGTTCCTATTCCAGAAAAAATTAAATTCATCGACACAATATAGCTTGTAGTTTGAATATCAAAATGAAGTGCATTGCATATAACAACAATGGGAGCAACGATAGGTATAAGAACAGCTAATACATGCTGAAAAGCAACAAAACATGCTTGTGAGAATGGAAGCCTTTCGTCTAATGTAAAAGCAATGTCATATGTTTGCTTCTTATTTAACATACTTTAAAAATGGGCAAAAAGTTTATTTTTAATAACGGCATATTTTACTTCTTTTTCATTCAATCCTTAATCACTCACATTCCCATAACGCTTAATTTCCCCATGGCGCTTATAGTAATTAAAAGCATCTAATGAATTTGAAGTAATAGCTTGTCTTATCGTGACTACTTGCCGATCTTGATAAGATTTTGTTGATTCTTCATGAATAAGCTTATCTGAAAAATCAACGCCTGGAACAGCAGCATCATACCGAGTTGCAGCAAAAACAACTTCTCTTATCCCTGCCCAATAAATAGCAGCCAAACACATTTCACACGGTTCCGTACTGCTATATATAATACAATGCGAAAGCTCGCCATTTTGAGACAGCTTAGATTGTTCTCTATGTATTTCCCCTAAATTATCAACTCCTAATTGTTTTGCAGCTTCTCTTATTGCGCTAATTTCAGCATGTGCTGTAGGATCATGCTCATTAGCAGAATGATCATATCCAATCCAATACCTCAACACTTTCCCTGTTTTATTGTCAACCTGTACGATAACTGCGCCAAATGGTCCTCCTCCATGTTTCACTGCTTCAAGAGCTACGTTGTTTGCTAATCGTATCCACTGATCGCTAGCGACTTGAATCCCTTGGTAAGCCTTATCAGAATTAATATTTGCTTCTGAGCATTGGTACTTTTCACACAGACTTTGATTTAACAACGTACATTTTGGGCAATACTGATCCCAATTCTGATTATTATTGCTAGAAAGTATTTGGCTAGGTTTTTGGTATACTCCATGCCACTCAGTAGCTGTTTTTTTCGTATAGTCCGGCACAGACAGATTAATTATCTTGTCTTGAACAAGATTGGCATAGATTATTTGAGAAAAAAAACAGAATATTAATATAATAGATCTTATAATTAACTTCACTATCCACCGCCTATTTTAATGTGAAAAACTTAATGCTATATATTTTTTTTAAAAAATGATCAATATATTTTCAGTTTATCAGCGCGCTAAATTAACAACAAGCATTTCTTTTTTGTTAGCCGCTTAATGCAAACAAGATTTTTATCAATTAATCATAAAAATAAACCCCATACAGCTCCCGCTAAAGACAAGTAAGAATTAATGGAGTAATCTATTTACAAATTGCTATCAATGGGATAGCAAAATAGCTTTATTAGTTTTAAAATTTTTTATGAAAAAAACACGATTTAGTAAACAAATACAATTTATAGCAGAGATCGATAAATTAAAAACCATAAAGCGCTTATGTTGGCTGCTAGATGGATCACGACAAGAAAATGATGCAGAGCATTCTTGGCAACTTGCTGTAATGGCTATTGTTTTATGTCAACACTCTAATCAAGAAATTGACTTATTAAAAGTTATTAAAATGCTCCTTATTCACGACATTGTAGAAATAGATGCGGGTGATTGCTCAAGATACGATACACAAGCCAGAATAAATAAGTATTCGCTTGAGAAAAAGGCTGCTATTCGTATTTTTGGTTTATTGCCAAAAAAACAAGCAATTGAATTTAAAAATCTATGGGAAGAGTACTGTGAACATAAAACCCCGGAAGCTAATTTTGCTTCGGCAATTGACAAATTCCAACCAGTTTTTCATAACCATACAAACAAAGGAAAACCATGGGATGAATACAATATATCAGGAAAGCAAATTATTGACGCCTCAAAAAACATTTCTACTGGATCAGAAAAAATCTGGCAATATGCTCACGAGCTCATAAAGGATGCAGTCAAGAAAGGATTTATAAAAAAATAAAATCCGTAATTGGAGTACGTAGAGGGTGTTTTCGGATAACATTAGCTCCATTTATACTAATGTAGTTGTCATTTTATTTCGCCTAGTAAAATTTACTATCTAAAATTACTGACTATTTAATAAAATGGTTGAATTACTTAGCCACAAAAAAAACACCACACAGACACACAGCATTTCGATAAAAATTGGAATATATTTGAGCGCGACAATTAACTTTGCCGGCTAACTGTGCTTTATCTGATCGGCTTTATTCCCAGGCGCCAAAGCATCAATATGTTCATCAAATATAATCGTACCCTCTCTGCGTAATCATGAACAATCAAGCTTAGATCGTTATCGCTATTCATATCCAGAACATGCGCAGACCAAGGATCGTCAAGCGATTGTGTAATCTCTTCTAATTCTCCCAACGAATGATTTAAAGGCATGTTTGCTTGAAAAGACAGGATCCGTTAAAAACACCCGTCCATGATAATGAATTTTTAATGTTGCATTACGAATAAGTTGCACGAGCATATCTTTTTCTCTTCAACAAAATCTCAAGATTTTTTCGATACCATCATCATACAAATAAAATAATTACGCCTGTATAGTTATTTGAATTAGTCAAATTTATACTGCTGAAATACTTCTTTTGCAATGAACATCGCATTCAATGCAGCAGGAAAACCGGCATAAACAGCCATCTGTATAATCGTTTCAACAATTTCTTTTTTTGTGCACCCCACATTTAACGCAGCCTCAATATGAATTTTAAGCTGTGGCGCGGCTGTACCCATGGCTGCACAAGCGGCAATAGTCGCGATTTCCCGTGTTTTTAAATCAAGTCCAGGACGGGAATAAATATCACCAAAAGAAAACTCGATGATATATTTTGCTAGATCTGGCGCGATATCTCGAAGCGATTCAATAACTCGTTCGCCTACGCTGCCATCGATTTCTTTCAGTTTTTCCCACCCTCTTTGATAGCGATTATCATTCATAACATATCCTCCAACATGATTAATACAGAAATAACTATACAAGTTAGAGCGCGCTCTAAGTCAAGCGTTATGTTGTGTAATTTCCATTTTTTTATAAATTTTTATTTTGTTTGTGATAATAGCCAAGTTTTCTTGCAATAAAGAAATTTCAGCCATGACCTTTTGCTGATGAATTTCTAACATTTTTTTACGAGCACTGATCGTTTTATTGCCTTGCTTTCGTAGCTGAGCAAATCGTCGCATGGCGGCAATCGGCATGCCCGTTGTTTTCAATCGTTTTAAGAACTCAATCCATTCCATATCATTATTTGAATAACAACGATGTCCCACATTATTACGCCTAATGCCGATGATCAGCCCCTCCTTTTCATAATAACGCAACGTGTAGGCGCTTAATCCGGAAAGATTTGAAAGTTGCTTGATGGTTAAACATTGAATAATAGCGTTGTTTTTAACCATAGAACCACAAGAATTTTTTGTTGCTTTGACCATGGTATTTTCCTTTTTTAAAAAAGATTATAAGAATAATAAGCCGATTTATCCATCAATACACGCTAAGTGAAATAGCCTTTATTAGCTCTCACATAAATATGTCTTTTCAACCATTATCTAAAAAACTTGTAGTGATTCAAATTTATGGTTGTGATTTAGCGCGAATTTTGTTGAGCCCTTGCTTTGCAAGACCATATTCGGGAGTTAGCTCGAGCGCCTTCTCAAAAAAAGACTTTGCCTTATCAAATTCATTAAAAGCAAGATACACCTCTCCTCTTGCGGAATAAAAACCACTGGTGTACGTTTTACCCTCAGCGTGATTTTTCATGCAAGCTTCGACTTGATCAAAATAATTTTTTGCTTTAGCAATATCTCCTTCCTTTTCTGCAATCAATCCCAGTCCTTGCAGCGTCCCTGCTCGTGAAGGTTCATATGACAATGCTTTAAAAAAGCAATCTTTAGCATTTTGAATATCCCCTCGAAGCAAATAAACATTTCCCTTGTTAGACCAAACACGTGGATCTTTGTCGTCAAGGGCTATCGCCTTGTCACCGCACGCAAGCGCTTTTGCATACTGACCCAAATGAGCAAATAATAGTGCTTGGTTAGCAAAGCCCAGCGCAAAAGTTGGATTAAGTTTCAATACTTCTTCACTACATGTAATGGCTTCGTCAAATTTCCCTTGAGCATACTTAGCGCCTCCTTTGATTTTCAAAGCTTCTATGCATTTTGGATCGAGCGTCAAAGCTTCAGTGCAACAAAAAATGGCTTCGTCATAATTTCCAGCGTCATACGCTAAAGCACCTTGCTCAACCCATTCCTGTGCTGTTTTTATCTCGTTATATTTTTTAGCCGTCTCTTTACACCTCAAAGTTGTTTCGAGCGCATTCGATTCAAATGAATTCTTCCCTTTTAATTTTAGGCGCTGTCACTCCGCTTTACAAACAATTCGCGCGCCATTGCTCAATCAATCAAACAAAGAAAAAATACTAAGAATTAAGCCATTTTGTCCAAGTATAATGTCCTTCATCATCTTCGCCACTTTTGATCAAACCTGCTTTTTCTAAAACACGCCATGATGATGGATTATCCTTGCCTGTTTTTGCTGTCACAGCATTAACGTCTTTTTGTATCAATGCCCAATTGCTCAGTACAATAACAGCTTCCGTCATATAACCATGCCCTCGATAGGGCTCATTAATTCCATAGCCTATTTCAACCTCGCCTTTTTCATTCGGCGGGCCCATAAAACACGCACTACCGATCACGCGATTCTCCGTTATTAAAATGATTTGCCAACTCGTCAACCATTGGAGATTCGATAAATCCTTTTGGGCCATTTCCAATAATTCTTCCATGGCAATTTTAACTTCTCCTTCTAAATTTACGCCTTCAGCAACTAACCCTAATTTTTTCTCCATCGCTTGAATATCGGTTACAAACAATTGAAACTCAACCAAACTCAAAGAAATAATTCTTAGCCGTTTACTGCTTAATTCAATCATCGCTTCTTCTTTTTTATAAACTGTAAAAACTCTATGGGCGCGCCTTTGACCAAAACAAAAGCTACGATAACTCCTTCATAGGGACTGTTAGGCTCTATAATAACCTCGCGGCCTTTTATGGCTTTATAAATGTCGTCAACTTCAAATGCAACATGAGGTAATTTTTTTACAATATCAGGAAGCCTGCATTTTGATCCATAGCGCATCCATTCAATGTTGAATTCGTTTTCCTGATATCCGGAATGATACACATCATAATCAGCCAGATATTCTTCATTTTTTAACTTCTTAGTTGTTGGTATGCCAATATGGCTATACCGGTATTTTCGATGATCCATTGTTTCTCCTCTTGCTTCGCCGACTATTACTGTATAATAATAATTTGTTACTGTTGGATAGTATAAGCCGATTTTACACATCACAGGAACATCCAAATAGCGTGAATACTGAGAACGAAAAGAATGCCCTAAATAGCAGAAAACAAATCAATCAGTTTTTATATCGTTTCTTGATATTAGCAAGACAAAAAGAAACCTATAATTTCCGGATGAAAGGAACGACCTAAAGAAATTTGGTTAAAATACATATTCTATTGGAGAAAAAATAGTGAAAAATTCAGATGTCTTTGTTAATAAAAATAAAATTACAGCCTATACGTCTGGTCAATTGGACGGGCTAACATTTGCCGTCAAAGATAATATCGACATAGCCAATGAAATCACCGGTTATGGCAGCCCAGGCTGGGCAGCGACCCATTCGAAATCAACCGCTAATGCTATTTGTATC
>Ga0209417_1002900_pt1 | contig 24586 bp, 28 predicted proteins | sample RifGroF2_FD_184002 | JGI IMG/M metagenome (GOLD analysis project Ga0209417, IMG submission 184002) | Groundwater microbial communities from Rifle, Colorado, USA - Groundwater F2 (SPAdes) (version 2) | ecosystem: Environmental > Aquatic > Deep subsurface > Groundwater | place: Rifle, Colorado... | reverse complement strand
CTCTACTGTATTTACCAGCTAGATATTCACCGTTTGTGAGCTTGGAAATAGGAATTACATCTTCTAATTCAATATTGTTTTCGAAACCAGGGAAAACTGCTGTTAAATTGCCGACCTGGTAATTTCTGACAAAATCAGCGCCTTTTTTGCCAACCGCAATGATATCGCAGTCTGCACATTCCTCTTTTACGAATTTATTTATTTTCTTAGCCATATCGGCATTGAATGCACCGCAGAGTCCTCGGTCAGATGTGATAAAGATAACAGCCGCTTTTCTTGAGTCGTTCGATTTGAGTAGGGGATGATCTCCAGGGAGCGACATATGAACTAGCTTAGCAAATATATTCCAAGAGTTTTGGACATAACTTCTCGCGTTCTGGATACCCCTGATCGCTTTTTGCATCTTAACAGAAGCGACCATTTCCATCGCTTTTGTGATTTGTTTTGTGTTGTTGACCGATTTTATTCGGCGTCTAAATTCTTGTGTCGATGCCATATAAATAAATTTCTAATTACTAAATTTCTAATTTCTAATCAATTTTTTAATTTTAAAATATTCAATTATTGTTCGAACATTAAGCAGTAAGCAAGTAAGCCGTAACCGGCAAGCTGGTTTGTCATCCTGAGTGAAACCAAGGATCTCTTTGTGTTGGGATTCTTCGCGGAGTTTACCCTGAGTTTGTCGAACAGGTTCGAAGAATAAACATTGACTAATTAAAGTATTATATTGTATAAATAGCTGCAGGAAGGGGGTACGGGATGAATGACCACCAAAGAATTTCTAGAAAGGTAGTCGAGGCTTTAAAGAAGATGGGGATAGATGCTTCGACTTCATGGTCTGGAAACAACCTTATTATCTATCGGTCCAACAGATTGGATCCTGATAAGATGGCCCTGTTTTGCAGCTTCTCAAGTGCTCTAAACGCGGTAGGATTCAGCCATAGTGTTATGGCAAGTGAGTAGCTGATCCAAGATCTTATCTTACCGTCCGGCGTTGACAATGCGGTACTAATGTGTTGCACTGGTACGGAAGTGGTATTATTCTGTTACTGTTTAAATGATCTGGCCAATGCTATATAAGCGGCGGCCATTTTTTATTTAAATGTGCTATTTTCTTGATTGCTTATCAGCCTTATCATTTTCTTCTACGGCAGCTTCCACTTTTTTTACATTTTTACTGAGGAAGGTGATCAACTTTTTTTCGTCTGCTTCAGATAATTCGCCTTTTTCTTTTATATTACTTAAAATTTCCTTGATACCCATCTTGGCCTTGGACAAGATGTCCTCTTCTGCCTTGGCTATTTCATCGATCTCATATCCATCTAAATATCCGTTTGTTGCAGCGTATAAGATAATAACCTGTTCTTCTACTGGCATCGGCTCGAACTGTGGTTGTTTTAGAACTTCTGTAATTCTTTTGCCGCGTTCAATTTGCTTCTTTGTGGCGTCGTCAAGATCTGAGGCAAATTGAGCAAACGCTGCCATTTCACGGTATTGTGCCATATCCAGCTTGAGGCGGCCAGCTACCTTTTTCATTGCTTTTTTCTGAGCGGCACCACCAACTCTGGAGACAGATATACCAATATTCAAGGCAGGGCGAATACCCTGGTAGAATAAGTCAGTTTCAAGAAATATTTGTCCGTCGGTAATCGAAATAACATTGGTTGGAATATAGGCTGACACATCTCCGGCTTGGGTTTCTATGATTGGCAAAGCTGTCATCGAACCTCCGCCAAAATCTTTATTTAGCCGAGCGGAACGCTCTAGAAGGCGTGAATGAAGATAGAAGACATCGCCAGGATAAGCCTCTCTTCCCGGAGGACGACGAAGAAGTAGCGATACTTGTCTGTATGCCCATGCATGTTTGGTCAGGTCGTCAAATACAATCAGAACATCCTTGCCTTTTTCCATAAAATATTCACCGATGGCACAGCCTGCATAAGGAGCGATATAGGAGAGCGGGGCAGGATCAGAAGCACCTGCAATTACAATAGTGGTGTAGTCCATGGCTCCAAATTTTTCTAATGTGGCTGCTAGCTTGGCAACTTTCGATTGCTTTTGGCCGATTGCAACATATATGCAAATTGGTCGATCTTTTTCTGGAAGGTCTTTTTGATTGATAATTGTATCGATTGCAACTGCAGTTTTTCCTGTGCCTCGATCGCCAATAATAAGCTCTCTTTGACCACGACCAATTGGTATCAACGAATCGATTGCCTTAATTCCGGTTTGGAGCGGTACTGAAACTCCTTGCCGAGTGATAACTCCGGGTGCAACCTTCTCAATTGGCATGGTTTTGCTTGATACTATAGCCTTTTTGCCATCTATAGGTTTGCCAAGTGGATTAACTACTCGGCCAATTATGTCATCACCAACTGGAATCTCGGCAACTTGTCCGGTCGTTTTGACTTTATTACCAGATTCAATATCGAGATAATCATCTAACACAATGGCACCGATAGACGATTCTTCTAGGTTTAGCGCCATGGCCATCACTTTGCCTTTGGCAGTTTCTATCTCTAGAAGCTCGCCACTTTTAGCATTGGAGAGACCATATATTTTTACTATTCCGTCTGCTATCTCGGCTACTTCTCCAGAAATTTGTTCCTTTTTCGAGGCATCGAAATTTAGAATCTCGGCTTTTAGCTGTTCTATTAAATTCTCTTTCATATCTTCTCCAGTCATCCTGAACTTGATTCAGGATCCAGTTACTATTGTATAGATTCCGGATCAAGTCCGGAATGACAAATTGCAATTTTAATTACTCAAAGATTGCCTGAGCTGTCTTATTTTGCCTTCTATGCTCAAATCGATCTCAACATCATTTACTTTAACTACGATGCCTCCAATAAAGCGCTTTTTTGCAATATTTTTGATGATAACTTTTTTGGCAAATCGTTTTTCAAGCTTATTTTTAATTTCTGCTAGATGTTCATCGTCTAAAACCTCTGCTGAATAAACATCTGCAAGGATCATATCAAGGGAAGATGCGTATTCTTGGTCTAATCGGTTGATTATTTTGGCTAGATCTTTGTATTGTCCGTTCTTCTGCAGTAAATACCAAAATTTAGAAGCGATTTTTTCGGGCTGATCGCTCTTTAATGACTCAATTAGCAACAGAGCATAGATTTTAGGAGTAAGTTTCATAGGTGTTTGGTTAGAAAGTTAGAAGGTTGAAAGGTTTTAAGGTTATTCCTTTTTAACTTTGAACTTTCTAAACTTTTGAACTCTTTATAATTCTTTTATTGCTTTCTTCGTTAATTCCATTTTGGTCTTATCATCTAATTCATTTCCGACTATTTTTTGTAATCCAAGCACAAACAGGTCAGATAACTCCAGTTTTGCTGATGTCATTGCTTTGTCCTTGGCTAGTAGCGCTTCTTCTGCTGCATGACTTCTTATCTTGTCAGCTTGCTGTGCTGCCTTCTTAATCGTCTCTTCCGCTTTTAGATTGGATGCCTTTTTTGCATTCTCCAGTATCTCGTTTGCTTCTTTGAAAGCTTTTTCGCGGATTCTTTCTGATTCCTCCTCAGCCTTAGAAAGCTCAATTTTGGCCTTATCGGCATCAGATAGGCCTTTTTCTATTTTTTCTCGCCTTTCATCAAGCATCTTAATGATTGGCTTGTAAGCAAATCGTTGAAGCAGAAAAAGTAGAATTAAAAAATTAACTGCTTGTGCTATTAACAATTTTAAATCAATTCCTAAAGCGTCCATAACAAACCTTTCGGTTTAATTTCCAATTATCAATTTCCATTTTTCAATTAATTTTCAATTGGTTGGTTGATAATTAAATGATAATTGATATTTGGCAAATGATAAATTATAAGTTGCAATTAGCAGAAAGCATGAATGCTTGCTGCGTAACTGCTTCTTAAACAAAGGCGATGATAAGTGCGACCACAAGTGCGTAAATGGCGATGGCCTCTGCAAAAGCGATAGCCAATATCATTGGACCTTGTACTTTGCCAGCAGCTTCCGGGTTGCGCCCGATTGCCTCAAGCCCTTTTGATCCGATCATACCGATTGCTATAGCTGGGGCGATAGCACCAATTGCGATAGCAGCGGCTGTAGCCAATGTTTTCATTGCTTCTGCGTCCATAAAACTCCTTTATTAGTAGTTAGTTTGCTAGCAGTTAGTACTTAGCTAATTGCTAATAGGCTAATTGCTAATGCTCACTGTGATCTGTGATTGCCATTTTAATAAAAACTAAAGTAAGCATTGTAAACACCAAGGCTTGTATCAGACCAACGAATAGCTCGAGGCCATAAAAAGGAAGGGGTGCAATATAAGGAAGAAGTACAGCGATGATGGTGAGGAGTACTTCTCCAGCAAAGACATTTCCAAAAAGCCTGAAAGAAAAAGAAATAATTCTTGAAATTTCTGAGATCAGCTCTAAAATACCGACAAAAAACATAATAGGATTTTTGAAATTGATAAATTTGCTACCATATTTGAATATACCTATTGCTCCTATTCCGAAAATTTGTACTGAGATAACAGCGATAAGGGCCAATGATAAAGTGGCATTTAAATCAGCGTTACCGGATCTGAAGAGAGGGACAAACACTTCTTTGCCATGATGGATTTCATTGAAGCCAATTGTACCGACTCCCGGTAGAAGGCCAAGCCAGTTGGAGGTGAGTATAAATAAAAATATTGTCGCAATTAAGGGAAAGAACTTCTTGGTTTGTTTCATGTCGCCAATTACGCCGTTGGCCATATTGAGCAAAAATTCAATTATCATCTCAAAGACATTTTGAGCTCCAGAAGGAACTGTTTTTAGCTGTCTGGTAACTACCGCTGACATGCAAATTAGAACGAGTGCAGCAAACCAGCTCATTATCATAGAGTTAGTGATGGGCATAGGTCCGATATGTGCGATTTTTTCGGCAGCGAGTGAAATTTCCATTTTATTGAGATAACTTATTTTCGATTGTTTAATTAAAGTTTTTTATTGCTTCACGAATTATGTTTCTAAGGGTGAAAAACACAATGATTGTAGCAATTACCAAGCCAGTAAGAAATAAATAAGGGGATGTGTTGAAGTACCTATCTAGCCAGCGACCAGCGAGCCCAAATATTACAAGGGGAATTGCCGTGGCAAAGCCGATCTGTCCAATAAACGAAAAAGAAAAAACCAAACTTTTTTTCATAGAAGTTTCTTATTCCTCCTTAAATAATTTTAGGAGACAGGTATATTGTATCAGTAGAGTTTAGCGGGTCAAGTAAGGGGAGAGTTGACGGCGACTACAATTTTATGGTAGCAGCTGTTATCATTTTTATAAAAGAAGGGAGGAAAATGAGATCGAAGAAAATAGAAAGAATGGAAAATTGGGATGTTTTGGCCCAATCCTGTATTGATGGAAGATTTATAAAAGAACTATTGATTGGATTACTGAAAAAACTGGAGGAATTTTTGATTTTAGGACTGGCATTGGTTCAACGAAGGCTATATTAGATTCAACAGTTGATAGGAGATCTTTCTTTAAGGTTGTTAAAACCTCTCAAAGGCTTCATGGTGTAAGACAAATCTGGATCTTTGACCATATCGACTGTGGTGCTTATGGCGGAAGTGAAGCTTTTGAATCACCAGAAAAAGAAAAAGATTTTCATTCAAGAAAATTGGAGGAAGCTAAAGAATTGATAAATAAAAAATTCCCAAACTTAAAGGTAAGAAAGTTTTATGTTGATTGGAATAGAGTAATTGAGATATAACTTTATAGTATGTTCGAGTTATCTGAATAAAAAGGCTGGTAGTACGCTCCGCTAACCCTATCTTTGTCATATGGCTGTTCTTCCTTTGATTCTAAAAGGTCTCTCAGTAAAACATTTTTTATGTCTAGGCTATTTTTACATCTTGGGCAGGCAATATTTAAATCCATTTTTCTCCCTTTATTAACTTGTTCTATTTTATGCTGCTTATCAAGGGATAGGTTTGGATAAAATCATAAAATTGGTCTCATAATAATCATTTTAATTAGCGTTAATTCCAATTTTGGTATAATAAAAAATCGTATATTAACCGCTGTAAAAAAGGAGGGAAATGGATAAAGTTGCTAAGGTATTTTCTGCTGCTACTATTGGACTCGATTCATATTTGGTCGAAGTTGAGGTAGATATTGGAATGGGATTGCCCTCCTTCACTATTGTAGGCCTCCCTGACAAGGCAATTGACGAAAGCAAGGAAAGAATTCGCGCGGCAATTAAAAATTCTAAGACGCAATTTCCTCAACATCGTCTTACTATTAATCTTGCACCGGCTGACATTAAAAAAGAAGGTCCAAGCTTTGATCTGCCAATGGCCGTCGGCATTTTGGTAGCAGGAGGTCAGCTTGAAAATATTGAAGAATACAATAATTGTTTGTTCATAGGTGAATTATCTCTAAATGGGGAGCTTCGTCATGTGAACGGGGTTCTTCCCATTACTATTTTTGCTGCTAAAAATGGATACAAAAGAATCTATTTGCCAGAGGTGAATGCCTATGAGGCTGCTTTGGTGTCGGGAGTTGAGATAATGCCTGTTAAGTCTCTTAGCCAGCTGATTAAGCATCTCAGAGGAGAACAAGAGTTAAAAAGTTATAAAGTTCAGAAAGTTCATAAAGACAAATTGGCACCAGAGACCTCTGAGTTTGACTTTAAATACATAAAAGGACAGGAGCAGGTAAAGAGAGCTATAGAGATAGCAGCGGCGGGAAATCATAATATTTTGTTATCTGGCCCTCCTGGATCTGGAAAAACATTGCTTGCGAGAAGTGCCACTACGATATTGCCCGAAATGGACGAAGAGGAGATGCTGGAAGTGACTAAAATTTATTCAGTAGCAGGTATTTTTAATGGTGAAAGAGAGACATTGGTTAAAAATCGTCCGTTTAGAGCACCTCATCATACAGCCTCCAATGTGGCTTTGATCGGTGGAGGTCAATGGCCGAGACCAGGAGAGATTTCTCTTGCTCATCGCGGAGTACTATTTCTAGATGAATTTCCTGAATTTCCAAGAAATGTTTTAGAGGCTCTTCGTCAGCCCTTAGAAGATGGCATTGTTACAGTTTCAAGAGCGCAGGGAAGTTTAACTTTTCCGGCCGAATTTCTTCTCATTGCAGCACAAAACCCCTGTCCTTGCGGATTTATGACTGATCCAGAAAAGCATTGCATCTGCACTCCTTCTCAAATAATGCGCTATCAGAAAAAAATCTCAGGACCACTTTTGGATCGAATTGATATACACATTGAAGTTCCTAGAGTGAAATATGACAAACTATCAGAGGATTCGGTTGCCGAAGAATCAAAAAAGGTCAAAGGAAGAGTTGAGGCAGCTAGAGGATTGCAAAGAAGGCGGTTTGAAAAATCAAAAACAAAATCTAATTCAGAGATGAACTCTAGAGAGATGAAAGAATATTGTAGACTTGAATCAGAAGCCAGCAAAATTATTGGCCATGCAGTCGAGCAGATGAAGTTGTCTGCTCGTGTTTATCATCGTCTTCTTAAAATCGCCAGAACGATAGCAGACTTGGAGGGATCGGATGTTATCCAAACGAATCATGTGGCAGAGGCTTTGCAATATAGACCGAAAGAGAAAAGTTATTAGTTAGAAAGTTAAAAAGTTAGAAGGTTAAAAAGTTAGAAGGTTAAAAAGCTGGAAAGTTAGAAGGTTGGAAAGTTAGAGGGGGAGCAAGATGGCAAAATTCAGTAGTTTTGAAGAAATTGTTGTTTGGCAACAATCCAAGGAATTGGTCATTGAGTGTTATAAAATTTTTAAATACAACAAAGATTATTCTTTTAGAGATCAAATTCAGAGAGCTTGTATTTCTGTTATGAATAATATTGCAGAGGGTTTTGAAAGAAAAGGAAACAAGGAATTCATCAAATTCCTTTATATCTCCAAAGGATCGTGCGGAGAAGTGAGGTCAATGTTGTATATCGCCAGAGAACTGAAATATGTAATTGAGGAAGAAATTACTATTCTATTTGAGTTATCATTGGGGATCTCAAAAATGTTAGCTTGTTTAATAAAGACTTTGTAGATTTACTTTCAAACTTGCAAACCTTTAAACCTTAAAAACTAAAACTATTACGCCTGTATATTCGCGGCTTTGTAAATCCAATCGCCAATGGTATCAAATAGCGTTGTTTTGGTTTCGATGAAATACGAGATTATGAATAATACTATGATTAAGCCAATTAGAAATAAAATAAATCGTATGTCTTTTGAAATATGCTTGTATTTCTCTGCTAGTTCGTCGTTTAAAGAGTTGCTCGCAGCCACTGTGGCTGTTTGATCGGTTTGGGTTACAGATTGTTCGTCATTATTTGTAGCTGGCTGAATTACATTATTTGGAATAGTTTTTTTAGCTTTTTTGAACTTTTTTTTCTTTGACATATATCTCCCTTATAATATTATGTATAGTCTACTTAATTTTTAACATAGAGATTATGTAAATGCAATTTTAGCGCCTTAAATATGATAAAGTTAAATGGACAATTAATTTGGGAGCAATATGGATGAACAAGAACCAGCTGAGCTAATGTCAGATCAAGAGATAATCAATTATATATTCAAAAAGCTTGATAAGGATGAGATTTTTTTTGGTGATGCAAAGCAGGAATACGAACAGGTCATAACTGCTTATGTTGAAGCTTATAAATCCGCAACAACAGACGAAGAGAGGGCAAAGGCCAAAGAATTGAAAAAAAAGTTTTTTGAAATTACTGATAGAGAGAGGGATAGTGATCGACTTAGCGAGGATAGAACTTTTTTCAAATGGCAAGCGTTAAGAGAGCTTGTACTTGCAGAGATAGCTTCCGAGCTAGGTCAGTGGGAGGAATATATGATTTATCTTGGTGGGGCATACGATTGTTTGTGGAGTGCAGATCATGAGAGCGATGATCTAGTTTTTAGTTTGATGAAGAAAAAACTTAAGGAAATGGGAATAGAAGAGGATGCTAAGGAATATTTAACAGAGGAGGGAATTATTCACCAATAGATTGGCAATGTTTAAGGTAAAAACGGGGTTTACACACTCGCGTAATTATGTTAATATTTTTGTGTTAAATGTATGCCGATGTAGTCCCGATGCCCCGATAATCGGGGATACGGGATCCCGACAAGCTAAACTTCGTCGGGACTCAGTAGCACATTTGTTCAAACCTGCGAAGATTCGCAGATCATTTAAATTTATTTTTGCCGATGTAGCTCAGTGGTAGAGCAGAGGACTGAAAATCCTTGTGTCGTCAGTTCAATTCTGACCATCGGCACCAGTTTAATTTAGATCTGATAACATTGTACATTTATTGTAATGAATTGGGGCCTGGTGGCCGAGTGGTTAGGCAGCGGTCTGCAAAACCGCGTACCCGGGTTCAAATCCCGGCTAGGCCTCCAAAACATACGGATTACGAATCAAACAAATATGCAGATAGTATAGTTCTTTTTGGAAATTGGTAATTTCAAATTGTAAATTATCACCTGAAGGCGATGCGCGGGTATCGTATAGCGGCTATTATACGTCCTTGCCAAGGATGAGATACGGGTTCGACTCCCGTTACCCGCTCCATAAAAAAATGATCATCGTAAAGATGGTCGTTTTTTTATGGCAATGACAATAAGGGGGTCGAAGAGCCGGACAGAGCGAAGGCGAAGGAGGCAGGGTAGGAGGTCGCATCCAGCAGGTGCGAACCTATGACCGACTCCCGTTACCCGCTCCAAGAAGAGAGTCCCAACTTGTTTGGGATTTTTTTCTTGGATTGATAGTTTGGGATGTCGAAAGCCGGAGGGTAGGTGGATCGTTTAGCTTGGCATTGCTCATTTGTGACTTGTTGGGTTGCAATCGGATGAAGTATGCAGTAATATACTAAGAGTTTATGACAACAACCTTACAAATTATACAAATTATTTTCGCTGTACTACTCGTAGCTATCATTCTTCTTCAGCAGAGGGGAAGTGGCTTGGGCATAGCTTTTGGCGCTGGTCAAGGAAATGTGTACCGCTCAAGGCGTGGAATCGAAAAATTTCTTTTTATTTTTACAATAATCATTGCAGTTCTATTTAGTATCACGGCCATTCTTACTGTATTTCTTGGCTAGTTTTTCTATATGAAACAAGCTTCTTTTAGCGTTTCTAAAAATTTAGGCACTCATATATCCTCTCTTAAGCATTTTCTGAAGAGATTACGAGGATCTTTTGCTTTGATGACATTACAAGAGAGAAGATTGTTCTATTTTTCGATTTCAATTTTTGTTGGTTTGTCTCTGCATTGGGCGAATGAAGCTTATATGAACAATACGGAGCCGGTTCCAGGTGACGGAGGAACTTACAGGGAGGCCGTATTTGGTGAAATAAAATATATTAACCCGATTTTAGCCTCGTCTGACGCAGAAGATTCAGTTTCAAAATTGCTATTTTCCGGCTTAGTTAAGTTTGAAAATGAGAAAATAGTTCCTGACTTAGCGGAAAGTTGGAATATATCCCCGGACGGTCTTTTGTATTCATTTCAATTGCGTGAAAACTTAACCTTTTCAGACGGAGAGCCCTTAGATGCCGAAGATGTGGTCTATACGATCGAGAAAATTAAAGACCCTCTTTTTAAAAGCCCTTTGTATGACCCTTGGAAAGATGTTGAAGTCACAGCAAACAGTGAAAAGGAAATAGTATTTAAGCTTAAGAACTCATACGGCCCGTTTATCTATAATTGTGACATTGGCATCTTACCTAGTCATTTGCTTGACCAGGAATTTAACAAGAAATTTACTGGATCAGGTCCGTTCAAATACAAGAAGGCTAAGACGGTTGACAATAAAATAGTCGAACTACAATTGGAAAGAAATGAAAATTACTATGCCGAAAAAGCGCATATTGATAAGGTAGTTTTGTCTTATTTTAGTGATCAAGGCAGCACTGAGAAGGCTTATGGAGACAGAAAATTCAACGGTATCTTCGGAGTACCTGTGTCTAGTAACAGTTTCAATTTTAAGTCTTCCAAGCGATTGGCTCTAATAGCTAACTTAAGAAACGCTTTCTTGAAGGACAAAGTAAATAGAGAAAAGCTTCTAGGAGAGGGAAGTTTTGATGAGCCTCAAAAATTTACCCTTGTTACACTTGATGCTCCATTGCAAAGAAGTAAAGTAGAAGAGATAAAAGAGGAATTTTCAGGAAGAAATGTTGATTTGGAGATTGTTTTCAAAAATGCGGTTGATATTCAAAGCTATCTCAAAGACAAGGATTTTGACCTACTTTTATATGGTTTCAATTTCAACCGCGACAGAGACCCGTATGCCTTTTGGCATTCTTCCCAAACTTCAAATTTTGCCGGTTTGGCCAACAAAGAAATGGATGTCTTAATAGAAGACGCAAGGATGCTTCAAGATACCGTTGAAAGAAACAAGAAGTACGATGCTTTTTATTCTTTCGTTGATACCGAATACATTGCTAAATTTTATTCGCCAGTTGAATATTTATTCGGGATCAAGGGTGATCTCAAAGGGGCTACAGTGGCTGAAGATATCGAAGCTGGTTCTCGATACCAGAAGATCAACCAATGGTATTTCAAGGAAAAAAGAATCAAAAAATAATCTTTCCTCATATCGCCCTATTGACAAATATTGATTATAGTGTATAATTGTATTCAATGTGAGCCGAAAACGCAAACTCGCTGAAAAGCGGGGACGCAAAGCCAACGGGTCTAAACCTACTTGTTAGGAATGATCGCCAGGCTGCCGAAGTCAAAGTCCTATAAAGGATCTGTGTTTCGGCACAGATTTTTTCGGCTCCGGATCAAATTCGGAGGTGTGCACAATGTTAGGGTTCAAGTATCTTAAAAAAACAGTCTCACTCGAAAGAGAAGTAGTGGGGATTGAGCCAAACAAGCTCACTCACTTTCGCTATCGAGATCTGAAAGCCCAAAAGGTTTTGATCACTCAGATCAGATGCGATCACGAGGGTTGTGGAGGATTGGGGAGTGGAGTCGAGATTCTACTTCCTGTTACAGGAATCAAGAATGTTGATAGCCATTGCTTCAGATGTGGTTCTCCGTTGATGGCAGAAGTTGAGTTCAATTAGATTTCGCGTACCGGGGGCCAGCATGTCTGGTCCCTTTTTTATGCTTTGACATTTCTGAACATATCTGTTAATATAAAATCAATAAAAAAATCTTATTATTAAACCAGCTTGAATATTTTTTCTTTAAATTCTTGTTGGTGCGAGAATTTTTTTATTCATGTGAAGTTTTTTATGTGCGCGCTTAGCTCAGTTGGCTAGAGCGCCTCGTTTACACCGAGGATGTCGGGGGTTCAAGTCCCTCAGCGCGCACCAGTAATCAGCTGGCAATTTATTGTCTGCTGATTACTGGTTGCTTTTCTGGCTGAGGGACTTGAAAGCCGGAGGACGGGTAGTCCGAGGCGGGGTCGAGGCAAAAATCAGCAGATTTTTGACCGTGACCAAGTCCCAAGTGTCATCTGGCAATTTATTGTCTGCTGATTACTGGTTTTGGGGGCAGGTGGTGAAATTGGTATACACGCTACCTTGAGGTGGTAGTGGCCGAAAGGTCGTGCAGGTTCAAGTCCTGTTCTGCCCACCAATATTGAGTAGATATTCAGTGATGATTATTCGGGGAATTTGAAACGGAGAAATTTAAGGACTTGAAAGCTCCCGTAACAAGTACGGGATAAACTCCGGGCATGTTTGCCCGAGGCGGGGTCGAGGCAAAAATCAGCAGATTTTTGACCGTGACCAAGTCCTGTTCTGCCCACCAATATAGTATTTAAAATTTGACATTAAGTAGCAAACATATAAATGAACATTCAAGAACTGTTATTTAATCCTAATCCTGATCCTTCTGGTGCCAAGTATTTACCACTATTGATTGTTTTTGCAATTGTCATTCTACTTGCGGTTGGAAGCAAGTTTGTTCGGGGGATGTTTTCCAAGACAGCTAGAAGATATTTCATTCCATTTTTAAGCGTTGGCATAGTGGGACTGTTAAACCTTTTTGCAAGATATGAAAATTTGCCATGGCTTGGGTCAGGAATAGTGTTGCTGGTTGTATTCCTGGTGTTTGCAGTGACGATTATTGTCAATGTTGCGTGGTCGGTAAAAAATATCCCGGCGATGCTGAAAGAAAGTAAAATCGAGGAAAGATACAACAAGTATCTGCCAAAAAATAAGAAATAAATTTAGCAGCTAGCTAGTATCAAAAATTAGCTGACAACTACATTTATTATTAAAAAGTTCAGTTTACTAAAGGGGATTAGGGTATATTGAACAACCTCAGCTAAATGTTGGAAAAATATTTAGCTAAAAGAAAGGATTCCTTGAAATCCGCTGTAAAGCAAAGATTTCACAGGACAAAGAAAAAATGGAAGAAAAGATAGAAGAAAAAGAAATTAAATCAACAAAAGTCACGATGGAAGATCTGATGAAGGAACTTGGAGACAATATCCTTCCTTTTGCTGAAGGCGACACCGTCGAGGCAACTATATTGGCAGTCGGTGGAAATAGAATCTGGGTAGATGTTGCAGGACAGTCTTTGGGATTTATACCTGAGAAAGAAATTACTGCTAAAACTGGTTTGAAGCCAGGAGACAAGACATTTTGTACCGTAATTGCTATGGAAGATGATGCTGGAAATGTCGTTTTGTCTATGAAGCGTGCTGACAGAGAAAAATATTGGGCTGAGATGGAAAAGGCTTTTGAAACAGGCGAACCAGTCAAGATCAAGGTTACTGATGCCAATAAGGGTGGATTGATGACTGAAATCGGTGGAATACAGGGATTCTTACCTGTGTCACAGCTTTCTCCTACCAATTATCCTCGAGTTTCTGGTGGTGACAAAGATGAAATTCTTAACCGTCTTAGAAGATTTATTGGACAAGAGGTATCAGTTAAAGTCATTAATTGTGATAAAGAAAGCAATAAATTAATCTTTTCCGAAAAAGCTGTTAGAGCGCTCGAAGTGAAAGAAAAAATTGAAAAATATAAGATCGGCGACAAAGTTAAGGGCAAGATCACTGGAATAGTTGATTTTGGTCTATTTATGAGCATCGACCCACAGGTTGAGGGGCTAGTTCATATCTCTGAAGTATCTTGGAGCAGGGTCAATGATCTTAGCAAGCTTTTTAAGGTTGGCGACGAAATTGAAACTATGATTATATCGATTGACGATGGAAGAGTTTCACTCTCAATCAAAAGACTATTGCCAGATCCTTGGGTAAAGGCAGCTTCTAAGTATAAAGTCGGAGATGTTATTAAAGGTGAGATCACCAAAATAACTCCATTTGGAGCTTTTGTTTCACTTGATAAAGATATTGATGGATTGGTTCATATTTCTGAACTATCTAAGGATCACATCGTTGATCCTGGTTCTATCGTTGATCTTGGAAGAGAATATGAATTCAAGATTATCTCTATTGAGCCTGATAGTCACCGTCTCGGTTTATCTTTGAAAGTTGATGGAAAAGAAGTGAAAGAAGAAAAAGAAGAAGTAACTGAAGCTGTTGAAGAAAAGCCAAAAAAGACCAAGAAAACAAAATAATTAGCAGTTAGCTGGTTAGATAATAGCTAATAACTAACCGCTAGTAAGTGAGGACCATATGCAAATAAAATATCTTGGAGATGAAAAGTTTGAGATAAAAGCCAAGGAAGCCGTAGTAAGCTTGTCGGATAATATATCTGTTAATGGATTTGTTTTTCCTGGCGCTGGTGAGTATGAAAAAAGCGGAGTTTTTATTGAGGGAATTGCTACAAATGGTGATGTGATATATTTGGTTCGAACCGAAGATATGAAATTGTGTTATCTCGGCAAGATGTCTAACGAACTTTCAGATGAGGAAGCGAAAGAAATCGGAGATGTCGACATACTTTTCTTGCCTCTTGGTGAAAATGGATCTATGGAAATCAAAAAAGCACTCAAAGTGTTGTCCAAAATCGATCCAAGAATAGTTATACCTATGCTCTATAGCTCGTTGGATGAATTCAAAAAAAGTGAAGGTATTCATGATGGCGAGATTCCGATGCTCAAGATAAAAAAAGATGAATTGCCTGTTGATGAAAGAAGAAATATTATATTGACACCTGGTCAATAATCCAAAAAATAAAAGAGTAAAGCGTAAATGAGGATGAGAATTCTAAAGTTTACGTTTTACCTTTTAAGTTTTGAGTAATATTATGGGCTCATTCAACAAGTTAAAAAATATCCTGGAAGAGAGGGATAATTTTTTGCTTATTTGTCATGTTTCGCCGGACGGGGATGCTGTTGGGTCTCTGGTAGCAATGTCAAAACTCTTGAGGCACTATGGTAAGAAATTTCAAATGGTTTCAAAAGATAGCATTCCTTTGGTTTTTCATTTTATTGCAGAAAAAGAGAAAATCACCGATGACTTTTTAACTGGATCATTTGATACGATTATTTTACTGGACAACGGTGATCTTAGAAGAACTGGTTTTCCCGAGCGCATTAAAAAAGCAAAGAGTAAAAAAATAAAGATAATAAATATTGATCATCATCCAAAGAATGATATATGGCCTTTGGCTGATATTAATTACGTTGATACTGATTCCTCATCTGCTTGCGAATTGCTCTATGATTTTTTTGTAGGAATTGGGTTTGATATAACGTCTTCTTTGGCAACGACATTGCTTTCAGGAATTTATAATGATACCGGAGGATTTCAGCACAGTAATACTTCGGAAAAAACTTTCACAGTGATAGCAAACTTGTTAAGTTTGGGTGCTCAGCTAAAAACAATTTCTTCTAATATTGTTCAAAATAAGCCAATTTCGAGTCTTAAGCTTTGGGGTATCGCAATGAGCAGATTAAAAATTAATCAAAATTTCGATTGTGCTTACTCTGTTCTGACTGCAAAGGATATCGAAGAAGCGGGTGCATCTATAGACGAGGTATCTGGTCTTGTCAATCTTTTAAATACAACTGCAGAATCCCGGGTAACTCTATTGCTTTACGAAACATTTGATGGTAAAATCAGAGGCAGTTTAAGGACTGAAGATGATAAAATTGACCTTTCGAAAATGGCGTCATTGTTTGGTGGAGGAGGACACAAGAAGGCTGCAGGATTTTCGATGGGTGGTAGAATTCAGCTAAATGAAAGTGGTCATTGGAAAGTGAGTTAAAACAGATGTTTTTGAAAAAGCGAAAAGGACCAAAAGCTGTATATCGGGTGGACGGATAATTTAAAAACAAGGTTAATAAAACATAACTCTAAAAAGGTTGAATCCACTAAAGACAGAACACCTTTGCGGCTGGTTTATTATGAAGCTTGTTTAGAAAAAGAAAAGGCTATTGGTCGTGAAAAACAGCTAAAGACAGGGTTTGTCAGGAGCTACCTTAAAGAAAGAATTTAATTTTGCCCGAGTGGTGGAATGGTAGACACGAAGGACTTAAAATCCTTTGGCCTAATAAGTCGTGTCGGTTCGAGTCCGACCTCGGGCACCAGAAAAAAATGCTATATTTTATAGCATTTTTTTATTGGTGAATAAAAAAAGAGGGCTGGATACATCCAGACCCTCAGGTTATTTGGGTATTGACAACTAGCCATTGGACTAACTCATTCTTCGGTAGAGTCGGGCTTGCTTGTCCTTTTCTTCTTTGCTGTGTTTCTCGTTCTTTTCTGCCTGTATTTTCATTGTACTTTTGATCTGACTTATCGTAGCAGATATTGTTTGATCATTCTTTAGTGTGCCGATGTCAAGGAATGGGATAAGATCCTGAAATCCTGAATGGATACCGCCTGCCCTGAAGGCACGGATAACTTCTCGAAGGTAGGACTCCAAGAGTTTATCGTAGCCCTTATCGCTCAAGAAAGAAGCGATCTTGTGGAAATGAGAAAGCATTGAAAATTCTAGAGGCTTCCCAAGTCCTAGGAGAAACTCAAGCCTATTGGCGAAGAGGCTGTCACCCTGCCATTTTTCGGAATAAAGGTCTAGGCTGATATGGTTGTTGTAGCAGATATAGGCGTCTTCCCATTCCTTTCGGGGCTTTCTTTTGCCTTCCGCTTCCTCCTGGATGATCTGGCGCATAGTGTTGTCTGCTTCTGTGATCCATACTTCAGGCATGTTCTCCGTGTTGATAAGCCGTCGGAAAGGATTGTATCCAGAAGCATCGTCTATCCCGCAGAAGGGAGAGGGATCATTCAGAAATATAATGCCGAAGACGCTCCTTGCTTCTGTGGATTCTACCGGCAGCAACGGGAGCAACTGAATGGCAATCGAATTGGTACGAAACAGTATTTCGCTTGCTTTCTCGTTGTCTCTTTTCTGCATTGACAGCGCTTCTTCTGCAGAAGAACAAACCAAGTCAATAGCCATCGCTTGTATCTCGGCTGGCAAGCCACTGAATGCTACATCATCAATGTTATCCAGTTCATGGTAACTACCATTCCACTTGATCGGTAACTGGATCTCGGTTGGAGATAGAAGTAACGCCAATGCCCTTGCCCGTAGAGACAGTCTGACCTCCTTATCCTTGACCAAGGCTACCAGCTTCTGATAGTCATGGCGGACATATTCCGCCCAGTCATTCCAGACACTATTGTCTGATCGATATTGAAGCAAGTGCTTCCAGCGATTCAAGAACCCAGCGATTCCTTGCTTATTTTTTCTAAACACATCTTCCTCCTCAGGCGCTAGTTGCGCAAGACTTCATTTGTATAACATAAATACCTTTAAATGTCAATCAATCGAGTCTGCTGGAATAGGCAAAACATTTATTGGCGAAAAAATAAAAATATGCTATTCTTATTATAGGATTATTAATTTAATAAGCCTTTGAACAAAAAAAGATCGCAGTTTTATTTTGGGTTCGTTGCATCGATGATTTTAATGGTGGGGATAGCAATTTATTACTTTGTTCCCTCCGCTTTTGGTGATACAGTCTATCCTTTGAAATACGAGGAGTTCATAAGGACATATTCTAAGAAATATGAAGTTGATCCAGCACTTGTGGCAGCCGTGATACTCCAGGAAAGCCGCTTCAATCCAAACGCAGTATCTCCAATGGGGGCGCAAGGACTGATGCAGTTTATGCCAGGTACAGCATCAACGATGGCAAAAGAAACTGGAAGATGGCCAAGCTATAATATATTTGACCCTGAAACCTCGGTTGATTTTGGCGCAGCACATTTAAGAGATTTGCTCTTGAAATATAATGGTAATTTGGATGCTGCTCTAGCTGGATACAATGCAGGGACTGGTAATGCCGACAAATGGGTTAAAAGCGGAATTCTTGATAAAATCCCTTTCAAGGAAACGAATAATTATGTTAAAAAGGTAAAGAATTATCAACGCGTGTATGCTTCTATGTATCCTGTCGAGCTGGGAATTGAAAATCCTATCAAAGTTGAAAAATCTGACAGTACAGCTGAAGTTCGAGGATTCGTTTGGTCACAGATCTTTAGCAATCTTGTGAATGGAATATTAAATAAAGAAACAAATTGAAATCAATAGAATTGAGAGAAAAATTTCTAAGCTTTTTTAAGGAGAAGGGACACCAGGTGATCCCTTCTGCTTCTTTGATACCCGTAAATGATCCAACTGTTTTGTTTATCTCGGCTGGTATGCAGCCACTAGTGCCATATATTATGGGCGAAAAACATCCCTTAGGCAAAAGACTTACGGATGCTCAGAAGTGTATCCGGACAGACGATATAGATGAAGTGGGCGACGCTTGCCATCATACATTTTTTGAGATGTTGGGAAATTGGTCTCTGGGTGACTATTTTAAAGAGGATTCGATTAGATGGAGCTATGAATTCTTAACAGATACTAAGTGGCTAGGGCTTGATAGAGACAAGCTTGCTTTTTCAGTATTTGAGGGAGACAACGATGCTCCTTTCGATCAGATTTCCTATGATTTGTGGATTGAGTTAGGGGTGAAGTCAGAAAGAATTGCTAAGCTTCCAAAGAAAAATAATTGGTGGGGGCCAGGCGAAACTGGACCATGTGGTCCGGATACGGAAATGTTTTATTGGACTGGCAAAGAAAAAGCGCCTACAAACTTTCAAGAGACACATGAGGACTCTCGTTGGGTAGAAATATGGAACAATGTTTTTATCGAGTTTAACTGCTTGTCTGGCGGCAAATTGGAAAAGCTTGAGCAAAAAACTGTCGATACTGGCATGGGACTTGAGCGTGCGTTAGCAGTCATAAATGGATTTAATGACAATTATCGAACGGATTTATTTTGGCCTGTTATTCAAAAAATTGAAGAGCTGAATGGGCTTGGTTATATATATGGTGATAAGTCAGACGATGAATATATTAAAAGCGGAGATGAATGCTGGGTTGATGTTCGAAAACAATTCAGGATTATAGCCGATCATATAAAGGCAGCAACTTTTGCAATATCGGACGGGGTGCTACCGTCAAACAAAGGCGCCGGATATATTGTGCGACGGCTAATTAGGCGTGCGATTGTAATGGGACACAAATTACAAGTAGACGGGAACTTTATAACCAAGATAGCAGATGAAGTATTCAAAATATATGAAGGAATATATTACTCTTCGAACGCAAGTGAGAAGTCTGATAGTTCTCGACAAGTCTCGAACAATAAAGAGATGGTTTTGCGAGAATTGGAGAAGGAAGAAAATAAGTTTAGCAAGACACTTCAAGGAGGAATTAATCAGTTTGACAAATGGTATAGCTGGAACTCGTCAAAGGATACAAAGCTAATACCTGGTTCTGTGATGTTTGATTTATTTCAATCTTATGGGTTTCCGCTCGAGCTTACTATTGAGGTTGCAAAAGATAAGGGATTAACGGTTAGTGATGAAGAAATTGAGCAATTTAACGATTTACTTAATAAGCATCAAGAATTATCTCGTACTGCTTCGGCAGGGATGTTTAAGGGTGGACTTTCCGATACAGGAGAAAGTACTAAGAAGTTGCATACTGCGGCTCATCTCTTGCTTGAGTCATTGAGGCGAGTTTTGGGTGAACATGTATATCAAAAGGGATCAAATATTACTCCAGAGAGATTGAGATTTGATTTTTCTCATCCTGAAAAGATGACTCCGGAACAACTTGATGAAGTTGAGGAAATGGTAAATGAACAAATCAAGAAAGATTTGCCAGTAACCGTAGAAGAAATGACAGTTGATGAAGCAAAGAAACAGGGGGCAATGGGAGTATTTGAATCGAAATATGGTGAAAAGGTAAAGGTATATAAGATTGGTGATTTTTCCAAGGAGATTTGTGGTGGTCCTCATGCATCTCACACCGGAGAACTTGGGTATTTTAAGATACAGAAGGAAGAGAGCTCTAGTGCAGGAGTAAGGAGAATTAAGGCAATCTTAAGCTAGAACATAAAATACAGGTGATAAATAGAAAGAAATAGCCAGTTAACCGGCTATTTTTTTAGTTATTCCATTGACATATGTTTAATTAGATTATATAATATTGCCACCAGGAAAGGGGGAGGACAATGAAGTTCTGGATTTGGATTATGTATCTGATTCCGATTCCAGAGCTTACCCTCTGGATTGGAAGTTTTCTGCCTGAAGGCACCTATGATTGTGTCTTTGCTCAGGCATATGCCTGGGAAAGATTCTGGAACCGGGGTAGGCTGATTAAGTGCGATAAAGAAGTAATGGCATTAGTCAATAAAATTCGAGCGGAAAACCCGACGGCGCATGATGGACAGCTGTTCAGAATCTTGCAACTAGAAGGATTCAAACCGGGAAAATCGAATCGTGTGATAGCCCATTATTGCATAGAAAAGTCCGAAGGGATCAGGAAGATCTATGCGCAGTGGGAGGTAGCGATGGAGATCTTCAGAATTGAACCCGGTCTATACAATGGGGGACTTCTGCGGACGATCTGGCCAAAGCCAGGTGCGAGTTACATCACTACCAAGGAAGTGAAAATTGATTCTGTAAAGATGATGGTTGAAGACGGGCTTTCGGATCCGCTAGAGATCGCCCATCATGGCATGTGGCCGAGGGCGATGCTCATAATACATAAGTTGGGAGTTGCACCTGCTCCTTTCATAAGAAGGATTCCTTGGACAGGACAAAAATCTGGACAACCAAAGACAGCCAAGTGGTCGTCGTGGGTCCCGTACGAGACTTTAGTTCGTATTCATCACATCGTGAAGAGGATAGTGGTTTAGGAGGAGAACGGATGTATATCAAGGGCATGGTAGAGCGGAGTTTCAATCCCAAGTTCCCAATAGGATTGAACACAGGGGACGGAGATATTCTCCTGTTGGAGGATCCGGATAACAAGATAGGCATAGATGTCAGGCACAATCCGATCCTGTGGATGCAGCTAGAATCAAGGATCGATTACCCAGGAGAAGGAAGTCCTCTGATTGTCTACAGTGTCTTGAAGGCAAATGAACAGAAAGAGGAAGTTATACCTAGGGGTTAGGGGTGTCGGGGCTGATCGGGCGCTATATGCCTGATCTGCCCTTTTTTATTTGCTATTTAAATTGCATAGTTGTTATAATAAGTTTAGCTGAAATTGAGCACTAGTTTTGGTATAAGTGAGGGAAAATGGGACTATTTGGGTGGGGAAAAGGTAAAAATAAGCATGCTGTAGCTCTCGACATAGGGACTGAATTTGTGAAGGCCCTGATTTTTCGTGTCGAGGATGACAAGGCTTATGTCGTAGGCACAGGAAAGCAAAGACAAAAGCTATCTGATATGCAGGGAGGGAAAGTTACCGATATTTCCGGAGTAGTGAGAAATTGTGAAGCAGCACTGGATCGTGCGTTTGAAGAAGCTGGAGTGGCTGCAGACCAGTGTATCATAGGAATTGCTGGAGAACTCGTCAAAGGTACTACTACGACTGTGTATTACAAAAGAGATAATCCAAAAGAGCGCATAGATGTTAAAGAGCTAAAAGAGATTATTGCCCAGGTCCAGGAGAAATCTTTTGAAAAGACTCGATCAGAGCTTGCTTGGGAAACTGGCTATTCGGAGATAGATGTAAAGCTAGTAAATTCTGCGGTCGTAGATGTAAAAATTGATGGTTATCGAGTTACAAATCCAATTGGTTTCCAAGGAAGGGATATACAAGTAGGTATATTCAATGCTTTTGCCCCGATTGTCCATCTGGGGGCCCTACAGACCATTGCCGAAGGACTTAATTTAGATTTGCTTTCAATTGCAGCTGAACCGTATGCAGTGGCCCAATCAGTAGGCGACGAAGAATCTAGCGAGTTTTCTTCTATTTTCATTGATATAGGTGGAGGTACAACTGATATTGCCGTGGTAAGGGGCGGCGGAGTCGAAGGAACCAAAATGTTTGCTATCGGAGGGAGAGTATTTACTAAATCGGTCGCATCAGTTTGTGATCTATCATTTGACGATGCAGAAAAGTTAAAGTTAAAATATTCTGAAGGAAAAATTAAGGACGAGAAGTTGTTAGCAAAAATATCGACCGCTCTACGGAATGATTGTGAAGTTTGGTTGGCCGGAGTTCAAATTGCGCTAGAAGAATTTTCAAATGTTGATCTGTTGCCATCGAGAATTTTGTTGTGTGGTGGAGGATCTCTTCTTCCTGAGATCAAGGAATATCTGGAAAAGAAGAGTTGGATTAAAAAGCTTCCTTTTGCCAAACAGCCAAAGGTTGACTTTATTAGACCGTCTTCCATTACCAGTATCGTCGATGAGACTAAGAAGCTTCAAGGTTCGCAAGATATCACTCCAATGGGGCTTGCCAACTTAGCCATTGATTTGGTCGGTGATCCGAATATTGTCGAAGGTGTTTTTGACAGAGTTATTAACGGCCTGAAGGGCTAATACTGGGTGACAGGTAGATTGATCTTCGCTTTTACATAAATAGCTTAATATTTGATATAATATCTTTATGAATGAAATTATTTACTTAGAGCCAGATGAGGAGATTACATCTGTTATAGATAAATTAAAAGCAAGTGAGTCTAACTCTGTTGCTTTAGTAATCCCGAGAGGTGCGACATTGGCTCAAAGTATTGTAAATTTAAAGCTACTCAAAAAAGCGGCAGAAGGTATTGAGAAAGAGATTTCTTTAGTTGCCAGTGACAAGATCGCTACCAATTTAGCTTCTCAGCTGGGAATTGCGATATATTCAAAAGTGTCCGATGCTCAAAAGGCAGTTTCTCCTAAGAAAGCACCTGCGGCAAGTACTTTGCCTGACCATGACATTTCGTTTAAAATCAATGATTACTCGGCAAAAGCGTCTGGTTCTGTCGACGAAGACGAGGCAATACCTATGTCTGACGAAGAATTAGGAGAGGAAAACCAATACAAGGAGGCGATATCAGAAGCACTGAAAGAAAAAGACGAAACAGACGAGATGCCCGAAATAGAGGAGAAATCACAAGAGGAGAATGAGGAAGACGAAGAGCCTGAAAAAAAATTTGAAAGTAAGCCTATTTCTGAAAAAGAGTCCACAATAAAGGAAAAAACAGATAATCCTGACAAGGAAATAGGTTTTTCTCGGAAGCCATTCATCGTTATTGCTATTATTTCCATAGTTTTGATACTTGCGGCTTCTTATCTATTTTTGCCCTATGCAACAGCAAAAGTCATACTTAAAACAGATGATTATAAATTCGAAGACAATATTACCATTGGTAAGGATGTCGCTGAGATATCAGCAAAAGAAATGCTAATTCCAGGTAAAATAGTGGAAATCGAAAAAGAGCAATCTAAAAGCTTTGATGCCACGGGTAAGAAGGATGTCGGAGAAAAGGCTACCGGTAAGTTAACTGTTTATAATGATTACGACGACAAGCCACAGCTATTGCCAGTTGGTACCAAGTTGTCTTCTGGCGGCAAGGTTTTTTTAAGCACAAAGGAAGTTTCAGTTCCTGGCTTCACTTTTACTATTTTGCCGGGACCAAAGCTGGTTACCAACCCAGGGACAGTCGAAGTTACCGTAGAAGCTGAAAAATCAGGTGATCAATACAATCTTGCACCATCTAATTTTACTATTACAGCTTTGCCGGCTGATAAACAAAGCAAAATATATGGCCGTTCAACTACTGCGTTCACCGGAGGTGTTACAAAGGAAGTAAAGGTTGTTACAGAAGAGGATCTTGCAAATGCTGAAAAGCAATTAAAAGAAGAGATACTTACCAATTCCAAAAAAGAACTATTGCAGGTGGCCGAGAATCAGCATGCTGCTGTAATCGAAAGCTCAATTACTGAAGACATTGTGCTTTCCTCAGCCAGTAAAGAGGTTAATTCTGAAAATGATAAGTTTGATTATACGCTGAAGTTGCACCTGTCTACTTTGGGATTTTCCCAACAGGATTTATTTTCAGCAGTAAGGCAAGCGGTAGAGCTAGAATTGGAAAATAAAATGTTGATTAATCCAGAAAAATCAGAAGTAACATACCAACTTAAAGAATCAAATGCTGGCAATATGGTACTTGCCATTGTCCTAAACGGAAAAGTTGCAACAAAACTGGACGAAGAAGCGCTGAAGAATAAAATTAAAAATAAGAATTTATTACAAGCAAAATCCTCTTTAATAGGCGATGCAGTTATTTCCGATGTTGCAATTTCTATATGGCCGAATATTATTAAAAGGACCCCGGTCCTAACCAAGAGAATAGATATAAACTTTGATTATTCTAAATAGCCGGGGTATCA
>Ga0209417_1002898_pt1 | contig 24612 bp, 24 predicted proteins | sample RifGroF2_FD_184002 | JGI IMG/M metagenome (GOLD analysis project Ga0209417, IMG submission 184002) | Groundwater microbial communities from Rifle, Colorado, USA - Groundwater F2 (SPAdes) (version 2) | ecosystem: Environmental > Aquatic > Deep subsurface > Groundwater | place: Rifle, Colorado... | reverse complement strand
TATTAACAGCTTCTCAACTGGATTGCTTGCTAAGTTCTTTTTAATTTACAATAATGGAAGCGATCCATGGCTAATAAAGAAAAAGTAGACAATTTACCGCCACGCAATATCGATGCCGAGAAATCTCTTTTGGGATCTCTTTTGGTTGACAAAGAAGCCATTAACAAAGTAGTAGATTTCTTGCGTGCCGAGGATTTTTATAATCGAAATCATCAGATAATCTATGAAGCGGCATTAGTCTTATTTGAAAAAAGAGAACCGATTGATTTATTAAATCTATCTAACCGTCTTCAGGATTCGGGCAATTTAGAAATAGTCGGCGGACTTTCCTACTTAACTTCTCTCGCAAATACCGTTGCGACCTCGGCTCATATTGCCTCTTATGCTAAAATCGTACAAAGAAAAAAGCTACTCCGAGATTTAATAGATGCCGCTAACCAAATAGACGACCTGGGTCATCGTGAAGATGAAGATGTTGAGATATTGCTGGATGAGGCGGAAAAGAAACTATTCTCAGTGTCTCAGAGATCACTAACAAAAACACTGGTACCGCTGAAGACAACCCTGTCGTCCGCCATGGAGAGGATTACAAATCAAGGCGATGGCATTCTCAGAGGTCATAAGTCTGGTTATTCCGATCTAGACAATCTGTTGGGCGGTTTTCAAAAATCAGATTTGATTATACTTGCGGCCAGACCTTCTGTTGGTAAAACTGCTTTTGCTGTAAATCTGGCGTTAAATATTGCCAAACAGAATATACCTGTTGGTATATTTAGTATGGAAATGTCCGTCGATCAGGTGGTTGATCGTTTGATTGCGGCTGATTCTGGTGTTAGCTTATGGAAAATGAGAACTGGTAAACTTTCTCATCATGAAGAGCATAATGACTTCCTGAGAATAACAACGGCCTGCGAAGAACTATCAGAGATTCCTGTTTTCATTGATGACTCGCCTTCTCCTAATATTCTCCAAATGAGAGCTATGGCTCGCAGACTACAGTCCGAATACGGCCTGGGATTGTTAATCATAGATTACCTCCAATTGATGGCATCTAATAGACGCTATGATAGTCCCGTGCAACAAGTAACTGAAATATCGCGAGGCCTAAAGGGCTTAGCCAAAGAATTAAACATACCGATTATTGCCCTATCTCAATTATCACGTGCTATTGAACAAAGAGAGGGTAATAAACCGCGCTTATCAGACTTGCGAGATTCTGGATCTATTGAACAAGACGCCGACCTTGTTATGTTTATTCATAGAGACGATAAAACCAATTATGCAAATGCCGAAAGAGATGGCAAATTAAACGTCGCCCAACTCCTCGTGGCCAAGCATAGAAATGGTCCGACCGGAGAAATTGAGTTTAGAATAAATCCTGACAGCCTCAGATTCCAAGAAATTGATCGAAGTCATCAAACTGAAATTATATAATATGAATCCTAAGTTTAAGCACATAGTCTCCCTTTTGAGAAAATTACCGGGTGTTGGGCCGCGCCAAGCGGGACGATTTGTCTTAGCTTTACTTGAAAAACCGGAAAGCGAATTACTGGAATTGGGTGAAGCCATAAGTAATTTAAAAAGCGAGATTACCTTTTGTGAGATATGTCATAATTTGAGCGATAATCATCTATGTGATATCTGCTCGGATAAACGAAGAGACGCGACCAAAATTATGGTGATTGAGAAAGTTACCGATCTTGAATCCATTGAAAAGACCGGCTTATATAAAGGTCAGTATCATATCCTTGGCGGTACCGTTAATCCAGTCGACGGAGTGTTTCCAGAAAATCTGAATCTTGATTCATTGGAAAAACGCATAGCAAAATTAGCTGTTGCGGATCAGATAGAACTTATTATAGCCACTAATCCAAATACGGCTGGCGAAACAACGGCCATGTACATTCGTGACATGCTAGGTAGTAAAACTAATGTCAGGATCACTCATCTTGCCAGAGGCCTTGCCTCTGGCTCTCACCTTGAATACGCTGACGAGATCACTCTCAAAAATGCGCTAGAATTTAGAAAATAACCTACTTCGGTCCAAGCCTCTGACTCGACCGATAGTTCTCGCTTCCTGCGAGCTCGACTATCTACACGCTCGGCTTTTCGAAGATCCATTTTTTATCGCTCTTTTGGAGCTATATCAAATATGTTATAGCCGAAAAGACTGTGCGAGTTCTCGCTATAGGCTTGGACCTTCGCTTAATAAATCTTATAAAAAAGCCCGCCGAGGAGAAGCAGGTAAACTTATAATAGATCGCTAGCACGTCGTTGACTTTCTACGGTTATAAAAAGAGGGCGGCACTAGTGCCGCCCCTGGACTGACTTACCGACGCCTCGCTGTCGCCTTGCGCGAAATCGATTTCGTCGGCGTGGCTCTCTTGGCCACTGGCTTTCGCGCCGACGGCGCCTTGCCAACAGCCACGCCCTGCTGACGCAGGCTCGACACGCTCACACGAGCCCCCCGAGCTTTGGCCGCGCCGATGTAATTACGAGCCACCAGCTCCATCACCACATTCTCATTGGCCACGAAGGCGGTCAGATTCTTCTCGCTACACTCGACGCAGCGGAAAAATTCCATCGCCAATATCTCGGCCCGTGCAGGGTTCGCTTTGAGCTCCCTCAGCTCATTCAGAGCTATGCGCGCATCACGCGCGTAGGCCTCTACCACGAACCGGGCGACCTCGGCCTCCGACGTCCCGATGACACCAAAGCTCAGGTCTTCCCTACGAAGAGTGATCCTGATCTCCAGCAAAGCCGCATTGGCCTCATCGCCAGTCGAACCAGGACTCCGAACGATCTGGAACCTCTCAAGAGCATCCGCGACGACAGCGTCGCGCCTCTGGAGGGTTTCAAGTTCGGCCTTTTGCGCCGCGATGCGGTCATCCCTCAAATCAATGAGGAATGCCAGAACCGCAACGCCCAACATAGCTCCAATGACAAAGATCGTTTCTGCCTTCCTCATCTTATCCCCCAATAGTTACCGAGTTACCGTACTTTCAGTGTACATACATTATAGCATAATTAGCCTATTTTGTAAAGGCCCACCGTAAGTTACCCCCGACATAATCCAGATACAAGATAAAAACTCGATATCTGGAAACTCGGATATGTGACTTTTGAGAGGCCCGTGCAGGCGCGACGGCGCCGAGCGAGAGAGTGATTTCTCAACAGAGAAATACAACCCGTATTCGAAAAAGTCATATATCCAAGTTCAGCGTATACAAAAACACCGCTTTAAGCGGTGATTTTTGTTATTTGGATTTTAGTATAAGGCTGGCGATGGCCTTTCTTTTTATGCTGACGAGTCTTATTTTTATATTTAAATACTAGTTTTTTCTTGGCCTTTCCATCCTCTACCACATCAGCCGATACTGCCACACCTTTCAAAAATGGCTGGCCGACTTTGACATCTTCATCATTAACTAAAAGCAAGACCTCATCAAATACAGTCTTACCATCTTTAGCAATAATCTTCTCTATTAAAAGAGAATCGCCTTCCGCGACTTTATATTGTTTTCCGCCCGTCTTTATAACGGCAAATTTCATAGCTTAAATATATTACACGATCCACTACCGAAAGTCAATTAATATAAATCCCGCCTGATTGGGCCCCTAGGGCCTTCTTTCAAGCGGGACAATGTGAAATTAGCCGGCTACAAAGTTATCAGTCAATCTCCAGTCTCCAGACGTGCCTAGGATCAGGCACAAAGGTTTCAGAAATCGCAACACCCACTCGATAACCCATATAAAAAGTTCGAATCAACCATCCATCAAACACCGGCAGTCTACTTATGTGGTATTTGTCAATGATAGACTACGTGAAATAGCGTGTCTCCATAGAAAATAAAAGCCCCACGATGTTCTGTGGGGCTACCAGACAACGCTGGACTTGGATTGCTTTAGGCAACCTGCTTATAGGTCTCGGCGAATACCGTGGCCTCAATGATGTAGGGCTCGCCATCGAGCTTGCCTTCAGCATCGCAGATGTCTGCGAGCATACAGTTCGCGTCGCCGGTCTGGGGTTCGCCCCAGGACGCCATGATCTCGATCGGTTCGCCGAACGGGTTCTTGATAGCCCGGCAGTAGCCCTTGGCGGAGTAGACGCCCTCTTCAGCCGTCGCTTCGTAGCGATCAAAGAACTTCTCCCCCGAGATGATATACTGCTCACCCGAGGGATTGGTCATAATCCAGTCACCATCCTTTGCGGTGTTGACCGTCTCCTTGGCGCCGCTTGCGAGCACAGTGGTGATTGTCTCACCAGGAACTGCAGGCCGAGCCTGCACACGACCCTGCTTCTTGTAGATCGGAGCTTCGGCCAATGCCGACATGATCTCCTGCGCCTTCCGATCGACCTTGGTAAAGGACATTGCTGACTCCTCTTCTTGGTTCGAGTTTATTCCCGAATGTGTATTAATTATATCATAAAATAATAGTAGACGTCAATAGCAAGCATGCGGGCTGGCGTCTATGACACCCATTTATAGTAAAAGAAGACCCCGCACCAGACGAGGCTTGGAGCCTTCAGTCTTGGTACGGGGGTTTTGCGTTACTTGGCAGTAAGATGCTCCATTACGACCTTCTCGATGGAAGGCAGAAGCTCCTGCCATGAGAAAACTCGGCCCTTCATGATATGAATTTCGTATCGCGAGAGTGTTACCGCGGCCACGCCCTTGATACCGAATAGAGCATGTACCATCGGGGTAGCCTTGTCTGACTGTGCAGTGGGGCTAGGAAAGGACAGCGCCTTCCGTTGAGAAATCTCCTCCGACACGTGGATCGTGCAATAGTCTGAGATCGTGCGATCCACTTCGACCTTCATACGAAGTTCGCTGTTCCAGTTCGCATAGCAAACCTGGAGGGTGCGTCCGATCTTGACGAGCCAGATGCCGAAGCGTCCCACCTTCATACGCAGTGGCATGTTGGTAGTGATGCGCTCCCAGCGATATCTGACTGCCCTTCGAATGCGTGCAGTGAGGCTTCTAAGAAATTTCATGACTGTCTCCTTCTTGCGCTTGTTGAAGTTGATGCCTGGCGCAAGACCTTTTGAGGTGGCAAGTTCTCAAAAGTACAGCCCGTTAGCTGTATCTTAATTATACCATACTTTAGTGGTAAACGTCAATGGTAACGTTGCGACATAGTACTGAAATACCTGCTAACTTCTTTCAAGTTCTTAATAAGACCCTCTCTAGTAAAACGGGCTTCGCTTAAAATCGTGTAGAACGTCATACGCTAGGCTCTTCGTATGTTTCATAGTCAATAGTTAATTCCTCCCCGGCAACAATCTCCTTAATTGTTATAAATGTTTCTCCGTCATTTGTTATTAAATTAGGCTTCTTAGAGTGATTCACGAAAAACGATATATCATTTAGATCTAGCCCGTTATAGGAAACATAATAGTAACCCCCTTTGTGAACATAAAAATCATGAATCATAATCTGAATAGGTGCAGGTAGTTTGCCGATATCAAACTTTGAAAGTTTTATCCATTTTAGGGGTTTACAAGAAGCGAATGGATTCTTATTTTTAGGAATTGATCTAATCGCAAAAACTCCAACCCCCTTATTAATTGATGGCTTTATCCTACAATAAGTCTTAGATAATTTTTTAATCTCATCACTCTAAGGCTTTGCAATCTTTATTCTTAAGACCTAAATCTTGGGCAGTTTCGTCTAGAAAATTGTAAGCCATTGCATCGGAGAAACCCTGGATCCGCAGCTTATTTCTATAGCCCTTAATATCTATGCTGTTATAGGTAATACAAAAGTAATATGAGTAGAAATCATCAAAGACCTCCTTAGAGATGAAGCCTTCTTTGTAATATTGAATTATATCATAAACAAGCATTATGTAATCATCCATGGCATAATCATCAATATTGCCACCATTACTTTTTAAAACTGGCCTACCATAAAGATACTGATCTTCAATCGCAATTCTCACACTTCTATACTTAGGATCATCCATGAAGACCCTGCTAAAATTAAAAATGAATTCTCTTTTAGAGGCTCTTTCATCCATTTTCTTTTCTAAATAAAAAGCGGCGCCTGCACTTACGATAGTTGAAATTAATACCGAAATTATTATTTCTCTCAGAATCTCAAATCTTTCTCTCTTTACATAATTACCAATATTTTTATCCATAAAGACTGTGATAAACTAGGATTTTATAAACAAGATATTTAATATGAGCATAAGATAACTTTTACCACTGCTGTTGGTGCAATTATTGAATTTGACTTGGCAGCCCCGACGAGATTTGAACTCGTGTTACATGGATGAGAACCATGTGTCCTAACCGGGCTAGACGACAGGGCCATTTTCCATAGAATTATAACAGAAAAAGACTAATTGACAAATATGGTCGTTTTATTACATACTCTGGACAGTCTCTTTGACAAATAAGGAAATGCCATGAGGATAAGAAAACTGGCTGTATTGGCCGTATTGATAATCTCTATATCTATGTGGGGTTGTGATATGTTCAAGAAATCGGTTTTATCATCTCCAACTCCAACTGGTAGCGATATCGTAAGCACCGGATTTGATATCCAGGGGAAAACAGAAATAATTGGTAAAAACAAAGATGTACAATTCAAATTACTAGTTACCCTTAGCGACGGCACTACCCAAGACCAAACTGCCGCGGCTATATGGGAATCATCGAATATCGTGGTCGCAACTGTTGGCACCAAGAGTGGCCTAGTCACCAGTAAAGGTTATGGTGAGGCCCAGATCATGGCCACCTATCAAAACACTAAAACTTCGTTCGCGCTCAAAGTTATACCACTCACCATACTACTTGAGGCGATTTCTGATGATATGGCCATATTTAAAAAAGACGAAATTAAATTTTACGAAAAATATGGTTACGGTGGCGGAGGAAGAGGATTCAACGTCGCTGCAATTTCTCCTACAACAGGTGAGTTAATCTATCCGGTTAAAAACTTTGATACCTACGCATCCAGAGAAGATGGTAAACAAATGAAAGCAATGATAGATTTTATTAATAGCTTGCCCAATGGAACATTACTCTTGATTGCCGTGGCCGACGAAGCCGGACTCAATACTTGGCCAGTTGGAATACTCCCTCCATATACCTCTTGTACGTCAAAGGTTAATCCCTACAATGAGCAGGGCAAGCAACTTCTTGAAGCCTTAGGCTCTACTATGATTAGAAAATATTGCTATAGATATCATTGGGCCATGATTACAATCAAAGGCAGCGGTAAATTAGCGGAAGATTACGACAATGATTATTATCAAGTTACGATTAAGGCAAGTTTGCCCATTGTTTAAATAGAAACCAAGGGGGCTGTCTTTCTTAAGAAAGACAGCCCCCTTTATAATTTTCTAAGATAGTTTAATAAATTATTTCGCTAGCCATTTTCTGCTTTGGCGCACTAATAGTTCCGATTTTCTTTCTGGCTCCGCCATTATTTCCTCTACTATTTTCTCCATACGCATACCTTGAGAACCCTTAATCAATACTACATCCCCTTCTTCGATTAATTCTTGGACTTTCTTACTAGCCGTTATCGCATCATCAAAACAGAATATTTTATCAGAAGACATATTTTTTGACGCTGACTCGGCGATAAACTTGGCACGGCTACCAACACAAACAAGATAATCGCAAAATTCACCGGCTAGCTCACCGATATTCCTATGAGCCATTTCAGTATATTCACCTAATTCCAGCATATCCCCTAATATTCCGATTTTTCTACCACCCCTAACTTCTTTCAGAACTTTTAGGGCCAGTTTGGTAGCAGATGGGGAGGCATTATAGGTATCATCTATAATCTGAGAATTTTTTATACCATCTAACAATCTCAGCCTGCCGGGTTGACCATGAAAATCGACTAAGGCTTCGCTGATTTGTACGAGATTCATGTCTAGTACGCGGCCAACCGCACAAGCTGCAGCCGAAGACAGGGCTATCGCCTCGCCCAACGAACCGCCAATATTGACCGGCAAAAAGCTGGCACCTTCGGCAATTTTAAATGTAACACCAACTATCTTATTGTTATTATCATAGCGATATCCAAAATTAGAAACTCTAAGGTCCGATCCCTCAGATAAACCAAATGTTTTTATCTTTGATCGTGTAGTACCTCGCATATTGCGCACCAGATCATTATCATGATTTAGTACTGCGAAATCATGATGTTTTAAAACTCTGACTAATTCCGACTTTTCCCTGGCAACCGCTTCCTTGGTTCCAAAGTATTCGACATGCACCGGAATCTCGCCAATTTCAGTTACAACCGAGATATGCGGTCTATATCTTCTAGATAGTTTTTTAATATCTCCGGGATGATCAGCACCATATTCCAGCACTAGGACTTCTGGATATTCGTTTTTAAATAAGAATATGCGCCAACCAGTCATTAATACCCTGAACCATAGTTTTATATTGCCACCGTCTCTGTAATATTCTTCTGACCAATCGCCGATTATAGTCATTGGCAGGCCCAGTTCATTATTCAGATTACCGGCATTAACACGCACTGTGTGAATTTTACGAACAACTGTAGCAATAGCGTCTTTTGTGGTTGTCTTACCAACGTTGCCGGTTACGCCAATAATCATCGGTTTATACCGATGTAATATTAGTTTGGCAATTATCGTTAATTTAAATTCGAGTATTTTTTTAAACATTGTGATGTTCTTAAATACAATGGCAGTCTTTGAAGCCAAAAAGGCCGCCATTGTATTTAATTTTTGAGCATTGTAAATATTTTGGTTAAGAATGGGCTTTCTGAGAGGCTTACGGAGCGCGACGGCGCGAGTAAGAGATGCTTTTTCAGTAGGAAAAGACAGCGTACTCTCAGAAAGCTTATTCTTAACCGCTATCGAGTGGGCGGGATGTTGAAATAGTTAATCAAAAAACTGGCAATTTCGCGATAGGTTGGCGAGAGACTATCTGACGCATAGGTTACACCCTTTGGCTTGTCCATCTTTATTAGAATAACAAATTTAGAATTATACCCTGGAGCGAATCCCATAAAGTCATGAATAAACACATTTTCAATGTATCCACCCTTACCATCAGACATTTGTGCCGTACCTGTCTTTCCAGCTACATCATAGCCCTTTATACGAGCTTTATCAAAACCGTTATCTATTACGCTGATCAACATGGTTTTAAGCTTTGTTGAGGTTTTGTCAGAGATAGGAATGCCGACAATAGATGGCTGAGTAGTGACAACCTCTCCGCCCTCTTTAATGACCTTGTCTACCAAATATGGCCGCATCAATTTACCACCATTAGCGATCGCGGCATAAGCATTGATTAATTGAATAGGTGTAACGGCGATGCCCTGGCCGAAAGATGCGGTTAGATAATTAATTTTTCTCCCGCTATACAGGTTGGTAATGTCACCAGCTAATTCTCCAGGCATATCAATATCTGTTCTCTGGCCAAAGCCCATATTAATAACATAGTTCAAAAAGTTTTCATCACCGACTAAATTCTCAACATACATTACACCGGTATTTATTGATTTCTCAAGAACTTTCGACATTGAGACAGTACCAAAACTTTGCTGATTAAAATTTCTAATTGTAAATCCACCAATAGTGACAAAGCCAGTATCGGTAAAAGTAGAATCGGGTGTTATTTTTGCCAAATCAATCCCCGATGACATGGTTACCGGCTTGAAAGAAGAACCCGGCTCAAATGATTCCTGTGTTGCACTATTTAAGAACAATGATGTTTTGGCCTCGCTGTATTTATTGGGATCAAATGTCGGTCGGTCAGCCATAGCTAATATTTTCCCGGTAGTCGGGTCTTCCACTATGATTGTCCCCTTTTCCGCATCCCATTTCTTTAAAAGATCCGTCAAAACGGTTTCAATGTAGCTTTGGATATTTTTATCTATTGTTAGCACAACATCAGACGGCCTTCTGATAATCTTCCCCGAATCATCTGACTTGCCAGAAAACCATCTGGTAAATACATCTGTTATCGAATTTGGGCCAGCCTTCGTAGAACTTTCTGGCTTACCGAATAATTGCTCATTATAATATTCCTCAATACCATACTGGCCAGACCTGCCATTCTTATCATAGCCCAAAAATCCAAGAACATCTGATCCCAATATGCCTCCGGGATAAAATCTATCCGTTTCATAAGCGATAGAGAGGCCTTTTATGCCCAATGATTTTATTTTATCAACCTGTTCATTGGTTAATCTTCTCTGTATGACTTTGTATCTATTCTCACCGCCTACGAAAAAACCCTTCAATTTCTCAATGTCTCCGCCTAGAATAGAGGCTAAATCAGTAGATATCTTATCTATATTGACTCCAGTCATCATGGCTGGATTAACTTGAACCAGCGGAAATTTTTTATTTGTGGCGGCAAGATATGCACCACTTTGATTATCGCCTTGACTACTTTTCAGATCTTGAAAATATATATTACCCCTAGTCAGGACGTTACTTATGCTATCTTTCTGGGAGATTGCCGTTCTCTGATAATCATTGTGCCGAACATAGGATAAAATAAAAAGCCTGTATAAAATCAGGCCTGCAATCAACATATACACTCCGAAAATTATGTAATATCTTGAAGTACTAACATTTCTCATTGCCAGGTATTATTATCTTTGCATCGCCACTCCGGCATCTCCGTATAGCGCAACAGAACCATCTCCCTTGATCATATTGTTTGACTTAGCAAACTCCATAATTATTCCCACATCATCAATTACTGTACGCGACACCGACAGAGAACTGTTGGTCTCGTTTAATAATGATATTCTATCAGTTAATGTCTTGATCCGATAATTATTAGCAGTAATGCCATTCATTTGTATCACATAAACAAAAAGCATCAACACAAAAAGCCCGATAAGCATCAAGTTTATGGCTAACCATGAATTCGTCTGAATAACTTGCGATCCTCTCTTACATTTGGCATTTAGTACTGTCAATTGTTCCGGCAGAGGCATTCCGACCCCACCCGGCTAACTAATAATTATAATTTTTCAACTATCTTCATTTTGGCACTTCTGGATCTGGGATTGGCTCTCGTTTCAAGCCATTTCGGCTTAATCGTATCTTTGGTTACAAATTTTATTATTCCCTCGCTGGCTTTTAATTTAAACAAATCTTTAACCGTCTTATCTTCTAACCCATGAAATGATATGACTACCAATCGCCCACCTTTTTTTAAAATATTGATTGCTCCATTTAAACCCTTCTTTGTCGTCTCGATCTCGTTATTAACTTCTATTCTTATGGCCTGAAACGTCTTCGTGGCAAAATGGATTTTTTTGTGTTTATACCAGACTGGAACCGACTGATCTATTATTTCTACCAATTCCGTTGTTGTAATGACTGGTTTTTCCTTTCTTGCCTTATTTATATTCTTAGCTATCTCTTTGGCAAATTCTTCTTCTCCATACTTTATTAAAATATCTTCGATTTCATTCTGTGTATATCTATTAATAACATCTACAGCCGATATCTTCTGTGCTTCTGGATTAAATCGCATGTCCAGCAACTGATCCCTCTGAAATGTGAAGCCGCGACTGGCTGATTCATAATGCCATGACGAGACACCTAGATCGAAATATACGGCATCCGGAATTATTTTATGATCATCGGCAATCTTCTCAATGTTCGCGTAGGAATCAACAATAATGCTTATAGATGGATCAAGCTCAAGCTCCTCTGCCATGACCGGATCAAATTCAATCCCTAATATCTTCAGCCCGGGAAATTGCTCTCTCAGGGCAGTAGCGTGGCCACCTCCATCAAGCGTTGCATCAATGACTGTCTTATTATTACCATCGCCAATATTTAAATACTCGATTGTTTCCTTTAATAGTACTGGAGTGTGGATCTTATCTTTATGCATTAAATTATTCCTAAATCACCTAATTTCTGAGCGATACTGTCTGAATTTTTTTCAATACCCATCTTCATGGTTTCCCATCTCTGCTCATCCCATATTTCAATTCGATTTAATACACCCGTGATAATCACTGTCTTTTTCAAATCTGCTGATTTTTTCAAATAATCTGGGACTAATATCCTACCCAGAGCATCAATGTCTACCTCGACTGCACCCGTTAGAAAATGCCTGGTAAAGTTTCTTGATTCCTGTTGACCCAGTTTTAATTCTCCGAGCTTGTGGATAAACTCTTCCCAATTAGCCACAGGGAACAAGAACAAACAACCATCGAGCCCTCTCGACAAAATAGCCTTATCGCCTAGCTCTTTCCTGAACTTTGAAGGTACGGATAACCTTTTCTTGGCATCAATTATGTGTTTGTATTCTCCTATCAACATGTAGTTATCCACTATTACCCACTTCTTCCCACTACAATCTCAGTATATTCCCCTCCTCCCCACTTCGCAATGTGCATAACTTTATAATAAAAAAACCTCTCAGCTTCAATCGCGAGATCGAAGCAGAGAGGCAGATCAAACTAGAACTTACGATACTACGGTTGTTGTCTCATCGCTTGATAACCAGTCAAAACGCTTAGCAAGATCGGGAAAAATCTGAGCCAGATTCGTTAAGAGGTGTGGCAAGCCCCCATGAACAAACTTGACCCACCCCATTCCAATCCGGCTGGCACCACCATTAAATGAACTATATATAAATTCGTCCGCGTTCATTACCGAAAATGCCTCTACGAGGATATAACCCCGCTTTAACATGGTAACCTTCCAATTAAGACCGGAAGTTACAAACTGGCAGATAATTTCACCAGAACGAAAGCGCGAAACTTCCGATTCGGTCAGTAGCCCTAAGGCTATTCCGACCGTGACGTCAATCTCTTCTTTCATCTCGTTAAGCCGACGAGAATTCGTCAGCATTTGCGAAACTTGCTGTCTGCTTACTCCCATTGTGCCACCTCTTGTATCCAAGATGCTATCGCATTGTTTTGTGACCAGCCCGCAATCTAATCACCCAGAGGATATGATAGCACTTTTATTTTATCTGTCAATATGTGTGGGCGGTACAGGATTTGAACCTGTGACCCTTGCAATGTGAATGCAATGCTCTACCGCTGAGCTAACCGCCCAAAAACATATAAATAATATCAAAACAGCGACTTTTGAAAAGTCGCTGTTTAAATACCTAGTTTGTTTATTATCTTCTCGTGAGGACCTTCCAGTAATACCCTTACAAAACGGTCAAACATGCCATAACGATATTGGAATTCATCCTTATCCATTAGGCTGAACTTAATCTCCTTTCCTACCTCTGCCTCCAATGCTTTCAAGAATGTTCGCAAACGATCTTTACTAATATCGTCGCCGACAATAAACAAGTCTGCGATCTCGCCGCCTGTGCTCTCATTTAGGAATAATCCCGAAATTATAGCCAATCGGATTTTGCCGAGACTGGTAATTCTATTAATCATACGATCAATTTCTGCCGGAGAAGATTTTAAAATTAAACCCTTGAGCTCATCATAAAACTCATAATTAGAATTCAAAACATAATGCGGCATCTTAACCTTTGGTATTTTAGCGACATGCTTTCTCGAGACTACTCTTCTAGAAGCAATCTTTCTCTTTCTTAAAATATGTTTGTGGTTCTTGTCCTTGGCCATTTAAGTTTTTTTTAACAATCCTATTGAGTGCAATAGTTCAACCTCTTTTTTTACCGTTTGATGTGGTTCCTGAATTCTATTAGTAAGATCTTTAATACTGACATCGCCAGGATAGTTTCTAAACATGAATTTTAGAATTTTAACTCTGGCCTTGGAGCCAAACAATAATTCTAGAGAATAACGGCCATTAGTTTTAGACTTTGACATATATTGGATATCAAATACAATGATTATAGACACCCCCAGTTTATATAAACACTGATTAAAAGGCAAGCCCTGAGCTGCTATAGCTATCTGATGAGATAATCATGTATATTTACTCCGGAACACATCTGCTAAAATAAATTATAACCATGGATAAAATCACCATAAAACCTACAGCGCAAGAAATACTCATAAAAGGGTCGAGTAGCGAAGGTCACATTGATATTTATAGTTATGATTTTGAGCAGAATGATGATAAAAAGGGACTTGGCCATTTATTCATGGTCGGCAACATCCAGGATCAGGATGGAGATGAATCTGATGTTCAATATATTACAAACCTCATTGCCTCTCTAGCAAAACGAGAATATTACGCTCAAGGCGATATCGCACCTAAATTAGCATTTACAAACGCTCTTAAAAAAGTAAACGACGTCATTGATGAATTTTTTAAGAACAAAAATCTACAGATTAATGCTGGACTTTTTGCTATTGCCGATGAGAGTATTTATATTTCGCGACTGGGCAAATTCAAGATCTATCTAGCACGAGATGGAAAAAATATAGACGTTCTTAATAATATTGAACACTTCTCAAAAGAGCATCTCGAAGAAAGAAAATTTTCAAATATCATTTCGGGCAAAGTTCATGTTGGCGATAGAGTTCTGGCATTCTATCCAAATAAGGCAGTTACATCTCGCGAAAGATTTATTAAGGCCGATTTTATTAAATTTGATAAGACAAATTTTATAGACAAGATCAACGCCCTCAAAGAAGCAAAGAAAGATTTTGCCTGTGGCGCACTCTATATTGACGTGAATCAACACAGGGAGCCAACCGCACGAAAGACTAAGCTTAAGAGCGAGACTATTAAACTTAATCCGGAACATGGTACACCAATTCTAACTGCTGAGACCAAAACTGAAGCTACAATAAACCCTATAACTCTTGCAGCAGAATCTAAAGAAAAGCGGATCAATCCAGTTATAACCCGCGAAACAGCTGAATTGAATATTGGTATAAATAGTAATAATGCAAAGCAGGAAATTCCTAGAATAATTGCTGCGGAATTCCTATTCGGACACAAAGGAAGTCCCCTGCGATCTCTGTTGAAAAATATCCACATTTCAGATTTTAACCCAAGAAAACGTTTGATTATTGGCCTAGTTGGTATCGTTGGCATTGCTATTTTGATTGGTCTTGGATTTACGGCTAGATCTGTTCTGACAACAAATCAATCGGACCGACAGTTCAACGATAAGCTCAAAGAAATTACTAAAAACATCGGCGCGGCTGAGGATAAAATCGGTACGAGTGATTTTATTGATGCTCGTAATATTCTTGCTAGCTCGTATTCTTCTTTGGTGGGTTCTGGCTATTATGAATCCCCCAGAGTTAAAGATACATTAACTGAAATCAGTAAGCTTCTAGATAGCATGGACAATGCGAGTGAAGCATCGGTTTCCCTATTTGCACAAATTCCCGAAAATGATGGCCTAATAAAATTAATTTCTAATCCGGGCGACAACATTCAGGCTATGCTCGCTTCAAAAGATAAAAATTTTATAGCCTCGGTCAATGCCAATGGCGACACATTTGACACAGTTCAAATTGCCGATATTACTCCAACTAGTCTACTGTCACTTCTAGGCTCTTCCTACGATATCGTTAGCGATGATACCGGACTCAAGATGCAAGTTATCACAGATACAAAAACAAGATTGATCGATTTACCAGCTGATAAACCGATGAAAGATGGTGCTTTATATGAAGATAATTTATATTACCTATCAGCGGATAAAATATTTAAGATAGTAGATGTGGCTAAAAATGGCAAAGAACCAAAGTTATGGTCTCAGGAATTAATCAGTAATAATAGCGAACTTATAGCCGTTGATGGAAATATTTATACATTAGGATCTGATGGTATTTATGGTTTTTATTTTATGGGTAAAAAGAAATTTGATAAAAATATCCAAATTTCTGCTCAAAAAGGAGACATTCTATTATCCACCAAAGACGGTAAATACGTCCACTTAATTAAAACTGAGACTGGCAGGATATATGACATAGAGAAAACCACCGGCAATTTAGTTAAAACAATCAAGATCGGTACGGTAGCTAAAATATTGGATGCTACGATAAGCAGCAGCGAAATAATTTACATCGCAACTTCGGATAATAAGATCTGGAAGGTCGCCTACTAGAAAGATATCTGCAATTAAAAGAGGCTCGGCATATGCCGAGCCTCTTTTAATTAACGCCTTACTTTAACTCCACAACTGCTCCTGCAGCTTCTAGCTTCGTTTTAATTTCATCAGCTTCGGTCTTTTTAACTCCCTCCTTAACATTGGCCGGTGTTTTGTCGGTTATATCTTTAGCCTCCTTGAGGCCTAATCCGGTTAATTCTCTCAGAACCTTAATAACCTGAATCTTTGCGCTACCTGCATCCTTAAGAACAATGGTAAACGAGTCTTTTTCTTCGACAGCTTCTGCATTACCAGCACCAGCGGCGGCACCAGCAGCAGCAAATGAAGCGGCCGAAACACCAAACTTCTCCTCTAATGCCTTTACTAAATCATTTAATTCAGTAATGGTCATTTTCTCAATAAACTGTATGAAATCTTCTTTGTTCATGTTGTATTAATTTATTTTTAATCTTAAACTGTAGGGATTTTTTTCTTACTAATTTCGTTCATCACGATAGCTAGACTAGATAGTGGATACTTGAGCATTCCGAATAAACGTCCAAGCAAGACTTCTCTTGATGGCATCTTAGCCATCTCCATGAACTGATCATTGCTAATAAATTTACCATCAAATAATGCCCCAAAAAATTGTAGAGCAGTGTTTTTCTTGGCAAATTCATATAATTTTTTAGCCGTTACGTAAGCATCATCTTTGCCCATAGCTAAACCTAACGATCCGATCATTGACAAGACATCTACGTCCCCTGAGCCCTTAACGGCTCGATCAATAATTGTTTTTTTCGTAACTAGATAATCAGCGTTGATTGAACGTAAAAGCCTTCTTAGCTCTGTCATCTGGGCGACTGAAAGACCCTTCTCACCAGTCCTTCCGAAAGAAGTAAATACTGTCAATTTAGAAGCTGGAATTTTGCTCTTTAAATTATCTGCATCGGCTAATTTTTGTACTTTTGTTTTCATTTTGAATAAATAAAAAACGGTTTTTCAACCGCAGACGTATCTCATATAAAGCATAAGCCCTGTATGAGTGTGTCGACCAGAGATACTCATAGGGGTAATCACGTCGAGGAGACTTCTGGCTTCCGCCCGCTCCTTGTCTACGGCCCAACTCTACAATCATATCAAAACCAATATATATGTCAATGGCTTACTGCCCTATATATTTCGCCCTATTAGCAGTATGTTCCCAGCCTGTTCTTGAATAAATAATCTGGCCCGCTTGGTTAGAAAGATAAAAAGTATACGGACTTTCTTGTGGATTCAGAGCTGCTTTAATTGATTTAATTCCAGGATTTGATATCGGTCCCGCTGGTAAGCCTTTGCTAGTATAAGTATTGTATTCGGAATCAATTCTAATCTCTTTACCAACTGTGATCTGAGATACATCACAATTAATCTTATCTCCTGTTGCCTTAAAATTTCTAAGACAAGCTCCATAGCTCACCGTTGCATCAATTTGAAGAGGCATGCCCATCTTTAAGCGTTTATATATTATACCCGCAACAATGGCCATATCTTTTTCGCTCCTAACTTCTTTTTCAAGCATCGATGCGATTATGACAATCTCTTTTTTCTTGTCTAGAGTAAGATTTTTTAACAATTCCTCCGTCTGTTTATTATAATTTTCTATCATTTTTGATCCGATAGTCTTTATAACAGCTTCTCTCTTTAGTGAATCGATAATTCCACTACTAATCGTTGCCTTGTTATCTTCTACAAAAATTGCATTGTCTGCATTAATTTTATAAGTGTCTGGGAATAATTGTCCTTCGTTGGACGCATATGTCTCTGCAAACTCTGATTTCTGAATGAAACCTAGCTCAGCAAGCCTTTCATCGATTTCCCAAATATTGTAACCTTCGGGTATAAAAGTAGTTATATCTTCTGGCAATGATAGGCCCTTACTTAATTTAGTTAGGACTTCGGTTAAACTCGCCCTATCTTTAAATACATAGTTTCCGGCTTTCAAATTCTTATCCTCGCCCAATGCCGCAGCATAAACCATAAACAGATATTTATTCCTAATAACGCCACTATCACGCAATTCACTGGAAATTTGAGACAATGATAAACCTCTAGAAATTCTAACGGTAATTTGCCCCTGATCAAGTCTAATTGGGAGCCAGACGGCGAAAATTAATGCTAAAACACAAATTACCGCTATAGTCAGCGCGGTAATTTGTGTTTTGTTTAGATCCCTAAAGTGTAAAATCCTTTCCTTAATTTTGAATTTATCCATGCCCAACCATTATATCATAAACCTACGGTAATGGCTTCTGATCAATGGCTTTCTCTTTGGTAGCTGCTACTCCACCTTTTCTTAGTTCTTCAAGTTTTGTCAGTACGGTTGCATTGTCTTTATTCGCTTCTGTGGCTAAGATTTTTTCCATTTGCTCAATGGCGCCAGTGTAATCTTTTCTTTCTTCAAGTAATAGTCCGAGATACCATCGAGCATTACTATATTCTGGTGACAGAAATATAGCTCTTTGCATAGCTGCTATAGCTTGATCTTTGTTGTTGGCTCTTGAATATAATAATCCAAGTTCGAAGAATAAGCCTGGCTGATTAGCGTTAGCAGGAGCAATCTTCTCAAGTTGAGCAATAGCTTCGGCAGTTTTACCCTCTCGGTCATATACTGTGCCTAGATTATAAATAGCTACTCCATAGTTATTGGCCAGCTCCACTGCTTTCTTGAACGCCTCTTCTGATTTAGCAAGTGTATCCTCGACGTCTTTCTTTAATTTCGTAGCGCTATCTCCGGTTGCATTTTGAGCTAACTGTCTGGATAGATCAGACTTAGCAAGATAAGTATTGCCAATACCCAGATAGAGCGAAGCGTCTCCGGGTCTAAGTTCCAGGGCTTTATTATAACTATCGGCTGCCAGTTTATCTACGCCATCCACAAGACCTAAAAGTGCTTGATAAACATTTCCGAGATTAGACCAGTTTGCCGATTCTCGAGGACTAATCTGGGTAGCTTTCTGGGCAGAATCAACCGCCCTAGACGAATAACCTTGAATATTTTGAGCTTTAAGGTTGGCATCCTCACCTTTCTCGGGAACTCTGTTAATCTCAACAGACAGCATATTAAGCGCAATCTGTGAATCTGCGCGATAAAATCTGTCATCATAGGAGCTCCACCCAACAGCAGTTGCCATACTATCCTGCGCTTTCTTGTAGCTATCTAGAGAAGTTTTAGTATCAGCAGATGACTGGGCATTGTTTCCCATAAGATTTAATTTCAACGCACTTACATAATTAATATCGGAAGCATATATCGCGGCACCGAAATAAACACCTACCAGAACTAAGATCAGTCCGGCGATAAAACCTAATGATGCAGTTAATGACAACCAGGCCTTGTCCTCTACGCTGAAAGATTTTTTTTCTTGGCCCCAAAGAGATAGTGCCATCAACGCCAAGGCTACGTACATTACAAACATAATGGTCGTATTGAATGGATAGAAGAACATGGCAACAAAAACAGCAAACACAAATGATAACATACCAACAGTATCACCCGATTCATCACTACGAATTGTATTTCTAGACTTAATAATCCCCCAGACAATAGTCCAAATCAGGAATAATAAGGCTACGACTCCCACTAATCCATTCTGCGTTACCATATTCATAAATTCAGACGTTGCGTCGCTAAATTTAGTCGTAGATAGAGTGGTATCGGCTAGTTTATATGCACCATATTTATCAAAAGCTAATGAGAAATTCTCAGGCCCATATCCGAATACGATACTATCTTTTAAGGATTTAACGGCAACGTCACCAGAAAGCTGATAAGATGGCGCGATCTCTACAGGTAAGTTTTTCTTTACAGCATTAATATTAAAATTAATGACAAGTAAAAATACTCCCAAGACTATTACCGTCATTGGTAATAAGAACCTAGACATCCTGAATTTGGCAGCTCGCATATTCTCAAATACGATCATGCCAACCATACCAGCGATTGCCACCGTCCAAAGTACCCACCAATTAAGGATAACTAATATAGCTAAAGCTACTACAACGCCAACTTTATCAATAAAGAGAAATCTCAAATAACCAGTTGTAATTTTTAATTTATTAAATAAAGGTAAGCTTAATGCCGCTAATAGCCCCAAAGCATTTACAGATCCTATTGTATTAAAGGATCGGCTCTTGATAGCTGCGGCCCAGACAACATGTAATCCTAAAATTTGCAACAATCCGTACAATAAGGCTATGGCTATGGATAGAGAAAAAACTCTTCTCAGAGCCTTGCCACCATCTTCAAATGTATTAACCGATAAGAAGTAGAATATTGTGAGAGCAACAATTGACACTAAAGAAGTGCTGAGACCGTCTCCAGCACCAAACATACTTCTATATTTTATAAATGAAAAAAGTGTAGCTAATATCGTAGCTCCGAGTACAGCTAGAACAGATAGATCTAAGAGATTGGAACGCCAATTTAATTTTCCAGAGGAGACTATGCTTAATAGCCATAAAATCAGACCCACGCCAGATACAATAATTAACAACAACTGTTTATTGTACTCAAGCGGACTAGAATTAAAAGTTATCACTAGCAATGGCAATAAAAAGGCACCTACCAAAAGGATCGTACGAATGATTTTACTATAAAAAGTGGCCTTCTGCTCACCTTCTTCGTCAAAACGAGGGCTAACTGGATCTTCAAACGATGCCGTTACAACTCTAAACTCATTGCCAGGAGTAGAAACATCAGTTCTTCCCCTTCGAAGAAAATTAAATGCCATGCATTTATAGAGTTTAATACCTTGAGCATTTAGCATTCCAAGTAAATACTCAAACCATTAAGACTCACTTTATAACTCTGATTACATTCTATAACATTATTCTCAATATGTTATCCACAGAAATTACAAAGGCTGCCATTGCGCAATGGCAGCCTTTGTAGTGGTTTTTGAGGTTTTATGCGGTTATTTAGACACTCCTTCTGATATCTCGTCACTCATGAGGACTTCGCGCAATTCTTCTTTCTCGTCTAGTAATTTATAACTATCGTCCACGAAGTGACCATACTCTTTCCTAGTCTTGAATTGATCCAAGATAAGCTCGCTACCAGTCACCAAAGAAAACGATTGGTGTGACAGATAATCTTGGTAGCTACTCCAGTCATACTTCAAAGAGTCGCTAACAATCTTTGCCTTCTTTGGATTTTGATGAATATAGGCAGATAGCCACAGTAATTGCTTGTTACCTATAACTGGTACTTGCTTGTATCTATCCTGGAATACGTGTCCCACTCGTTTGTATTTAGTATTAAAGTACTTTGAATAACTTGTCATCAACCTTAACATCAAGGCTGAAATCGGTAATTCTGTATTTTGTCTAATCATCATATGAAAATGATTGGGCATCAAGCAATAACACAGTAAAGAAAACGACTTGTCTGGTAATGGGACTATCCTAGAACCCGGTATAGACAAGGATTCTTCCGGAAATAAATACTGACGAATACGAAAAGTAAAGAATGAATAATCTTCACTATTTTTAAATATATTGATTTTATCATTACCTCTATTATAGATGTGATAAATACCATCTTTTGATGAATTTTTATAATCTCTATTATTCATAGTTTTACGGTCTTATACTCTCATTAAATTACAAAGGCTGCCATTGCGCAATGGCAGCCTTTGTAATTTCTGTGGATAACCCTAAAGGCGGCCAGTAGGCCGTCTTTAGGGTTGGGCTTGGCTGGATTTGAACTAGATCGGGTGAGACATATCCCGGCAAAGACTGGACGAGCAAAGCTCGTCTCTAATGAAACCACGGCCGTAAGGCCGTGGTTTCATTCTTAAGACAATCTAAGGTGATGAGAAGCTAGGGAGTTGATTTAACTGGGACTTCGAGTGCTGGGGTTGGAATTGGAGTAGATGCTGGTGTAGCTTCTGGCGTAGGCTCAGGGGTCGGAGTTGGGGTTGGGTCAGCTGGGACTTCGGGAGTAGGTGTTGGAGTTTCCACTGGAAGCGAACTGACCTCTGGCTGAGGAGTGGGAGTAGTAGTTATATCCCCTACTAGTACGGGTATAGGCTCTGTACTTGGAGCTGGAGTTGTATCAGATGTTGGTGCAGGAACAGAGTTTGAATCTGGAGTTGATGTCGGAGTCGGAGCAACCTTATCTTCAAAGCCTTTGCGGCGGGCAATTGCCATCCAATCAAACTTACCGGTTGATGACCCATTAAGCTCTTTGACGATAATTCCATATGGAGTCTTAGTTGCAACATAGAGTTGACCGGTAATAGTGTCGGTGACAGGAGTTAAGAGAACTTTTAAAGGAACCTGGTCCGAAATTACAGAAGTAAATGAGAAGTCAAAGTATATTCTTGCTTCACCATTCACTAAGTCCCCTGTCCCAGTAAGCTGAATCTCACCACGAGTAGAATCAACGCCATAAGTAGCTAGGTAGTTACCATTTTCTTCCATATCAAGTTTGGATTGGTCAGCAGCTTTGGCACCATTGCCTTCAAACATGGAACGAGTTTGATCATCAACATTCGGAGCCAATGATACGTCTCGGCTTAACCAACCACTAAACATCATGGGCAAATCAAAATTCCAATTAAAGGCACTGATGGTACTATGATATGTTTTATTAATACCCTCGGCTATAACATCGCCCTTGGCCCAGATGGATTTAAACATTGCAGTTATGTTTTCGGCCAAGGCTGCAATAACTTCAGAAATGGAGCTACCGCTAGTTGATCCTACGGTGACACTGCTTGAAGTATTAGCAGAGTTCTCAAAAGTTGAGACCGAAGGAGACCAATATGTTGGATTAACATAAACCTTAATCTTGTCATAAGAACCAGAAGCAATCGTATCGATCGGCTCAAGGGCCATACCAATGGTCATCCCGCCAGACACAGCTTTGACTGCCACCCCTGGAATCGTAGAAGAGATAGATAGCCTATCGCCCGCTTCAATGGATCCGTTTTCAAGAGATACTTTAACATCAGACTTGCCAGAGAAAGATACGGAAGTAGAAGCAATACCGCTCAAGTTAAGATCGCCAATACTAGTTACCACTCCGGCTACGCCCTCCCCGCCCAAAGCTACTCTGAACTCACCCGATCCAGATGCATAAGATACAATGTCACCAATACCTAAATTAGACGAATTAGAAAACTCCGCAGTCTCATTCTCTAATCTAACCAATCTTAACTCCTGGTCTTGTTGCACCAAATGAGTGTAGACATTAAATGCATCTTGTCTGAAACTAACCAGATCACCTTTATCGTTATAATTTAACCATAATTCCTTGGGTAAACCTGAGTTTTCAATTTCTTCGGCACTAAAACCTATAGTAGGAACACCTGGGTCTCGTTTGTAGGAAAATTTTATAGCATTTAGTTTTAGAAATGGATTTATATCTCCCATCCAGTTCCTTTCAAGAATATTCTTAGTTTTTTCTGAAGAAGAAGATACGTATAGGTAGCCCGTTCCTCCCATAACTATAGCCGTACCAGTACTACTGCCCATATTCAAGGCTTGAATCGGACTTGTATCAGTAACTCTTACAGCCGCGGCATAAAGGCTTCCCCACTGCTTTGCGGCAGATCCAAGATTATATGACATGGTATTGGCTGGGGTAGTGTGATTCCCGACAGTCACGCCACCAGTACTTGATATTGTAAAGCTGGAAGGCGACGCATCGTATAGATTTAATTCAGCAACAGAAAGATAGACATCTCCCTGGTTAGCAGTAATATCCAATCTATAATAACGATACGGGGTTGTATTAGAGAAAGTATATTCTCTCTGCTCGTTACTACCCCAAGCAGAAACATTAGTCTGGTTATCTAGTGTCGTCCAGCTGGTACCATTATTGCTACCTTGAAATGCCCAAGTCTTAGGACTTCTGGTAGTGTAGGTTAGTGTACCAGTTAGTATATACTTAGTAATCGTTTTCTCATTACCAGATCCAAGATCTAAAGTTAGTCTACCAGTAGCAATTCCGTTAGCGATCCATCCGTAATCATTGATAACTTTATCGAAAGCGGTATATGCATAATAAGTCGTATACGTGCTACTTGCAGAAGCGACATAAGGAGAGGGGGTCGAATTTGATGTTAATGTTGGGATATTGTCACTTAGAGAGTTGGGTGGAGCGTACACTTGGAACATAGCGCTTGGCTGTGTCGTACCAATACCAATATTGCCACCCTTAGCAATTCGAAAGATAGAAGTTCCCGACGAAGAAGCAATGTTAAGCATATCGTAATCCCCAGAAGTACCCCATATATCAAGTTGAGTAGCCGGTGCTGTCGTCCCTATGCCAACATTGCCACCAGCCTGGAAAGTAACTCTATCTCCGCTAGAGGTTCCCTGTTCATAGAAACGCATATCAGTATTGCTACCATTTGTCGCCGGATATAATATCCATCCCTTAGACGATAAGGAAGAATTATATAAAGATATACCATTTGTACCACTAGCAGTACTAATTTCTAGCCTACTTCCAGGCCCCGTCGTCCCAATTCCGACATTACCTGATTTAGTAACTCTTAATACTGAGGTACCAGAAGAAGAAGCTAGATTGAAGATATCATTGTTACCTGATGTACCCCAGATGTCTAATTTACTGCTTG
>Ga0209417_1002896_pt1 | contig 24627 bp, 23 predicted proteins | sample RifGroF2_FD_184002 | JGI IMG/M metagenome (GOLD analysis project Ga0209417, IMG submission 184002) | Groundwater microbial communities from Rifle, Colorado, USA - Groundwater F2 (SPAdes) (version 2) | ecosystem: Environmental > Aquatic > Deep subsurface > Groundwater | place: Rifle, Colorado... | reverse complement strand
AAGACATTGGAAGCATATGAAAAAGCAATCCCTGAATATCTTCATTTCTATAACAATGAAAGACCACACATGGCCTTGCAAATGCAAACGCCTATAGAAGTGATGCAAAGGTATTGACTAGAAAACAGCTGAACGGGGACGGAGGCAACCTTAAATCTCCACTTCTTCCGCGAACTTTGGAACGTATGCGTCGTAGCCGAGTTCTTTGAGGTGCGCGGCGAAAGTCAAAGATTGCTGTTCTTCGCCGTGGACAATGAAGATCTTTTTTAGGCCTTTGATATTTGAAACAAAATCTATTAAATCACTGCGATCGGCATGACCGGAAAACGCGTCCATCTTCACGATATTTGCATTAACTTTATATTGTTTGCCGAAAATATTGATGACTTTTAAGCCTTCAACAAGCTTGCGACCGAGTGTGCGATCAGCCTGATATCCAACAAATAAAACAGTTGCCTTTGGATCCTCAATATTGTTTTTGAGATGATGAACAATACGGCCGTGCTCAGCCATTCCCGATGCGGAAATAATTATGCATGGACCCTTGTATGAATTGAGTTTTTTTGAATCTTCGGGATCGGAAATATATTTAAGCGTGCCAAACCCAAATGGATTTTCTTTGCCATGAATAAGCTTGCGCGTTGCTTCGTCAAAACATTCGGGATGCGCTTTGAATACATCTGAAAGCTTGACTGAAAGCGGGCTATCCACGAAAATTGGAATCTGTGGAATTGCCTTATTTTTGCTTAATTCATTGAAGTAATAAATGAGTTCTTGCGTGCGTTCAAGAGCGAATGCGGGAATCAAAATTTTGCCACCTTTTTGTGCGGTTTTGTTTACAATGTCCGCAAGTTGAGCCTGCACGTCTTCGATTGGCTCGTGAAATCTATCACCATATGTGCTCTCAATAATCAAATAATCCGTTTGTGGAAGATATTGCGGATCTTTGAGAATTGGAAGGCTTCTGCGACCAATGTCTCCCGTATATGCCATTGTAAATCTTTGATTTTTTTCTTTATCATAAACAACAAAATGCGTGATTGCCGAGCCAAGAATGTGACCGGCATCATAAAAACATGCCGCAAGACCGTCTTCAACCGGGAATGCTTTTTCATATTCCACTCCGACGAATTGAGTCATTGCTTCTTTTACATCTTCAACTGTATAAAGAGGCTCAATCGGAGCTTGATTTGGCTTGTTTGCCTTTTCGTGTTTTTTGATATATTCCATATCGCGAGCCTGAATCATTGCCGAATCCATAAGCATATATGAAGCAAGATCTTTTGTAGCGAGAGTTGAATAAATTTTTCCTTTAAAACCTTTGTGCGAAAGTGCGGGAATATTGCCGCAATGGTCAATATGCGCATGAGAAAGGATCATTGAGTCGATTGAGCGCGGATCAAATGGATATGCATTGTTTTTCGCAAAGGATTCCTTGCGTGGGCCCTGATACATGCCGCAATCAAGCAAAATACGCTTATCGTTGAGCATAAGCAGGTGTTTTGAGCCTGTGACTTCGCGAGCTGCCCCGCAAAAACGGATTTTCATTTGTTTTTGTTTAATTTATATCATTATATCATATAAAATGAGATTTAGCAAATGGGGACGTTTCCCGGGTTTAGCTTTTACATGTGGAGCGGGGACAGAGGTGTAGCATTGACTTTGTGGTAAAAGTATACTACAATTGTAGTGATAAATAACTACATAATTATGCTCCCTAAATCAAAACTCACTCAAAGCCTATTTACGTACTTTTTTTTAAATCCTGAAAAAGAGCTTTATCTGAGAGAATTGGCCAGAACACTCTCTTGCGATGCCGCAAATCTGGATAAAACCCTTAAAAAACTTGAAAAAGAAGGTTTATTTAAAAGCGAATTTCACGGAAAACAAAAATATTATTCTTTGAATACATCCTTCCCTCTTTATGATGAGTATAAAAAAATCATTGAAAAGTCATTTGGAGTTCAGAAATTTTTTAGAAGGATTTAATGATATTAGTGTAATCTATATCTACGGATCTTATGCAAAAAATGAAATGTCTGCAAATAGCGATATAGATGTGCTCGTTATAGGCAGGCCTGATGTGTTAAAGCTTTCTCGTGAAGTATCGGAATTTGAAAATTTGTTTAATAGAGAACTGAATTACACGATTATTGATGAGAGTGAATTGGCAAAAAAAAGACAGAACGATCCATTTTTAAAAAATATATTTAAAGGCAAAATTATAAAAATTACATGAAATTTGAAGAGAAGCCAAAAATTTGATAGAAATATCTGAGAAAATTTATACTATTGTAAAAAATTATGTTCAAAAGAAGAGATAAAGTTATCTTAAAAATTGAGAATCTTGCGTTTGGCGGGCAAGGGATTGGGCGCGTGGCCGTTGATGATGAAAAAGGCGGCGAAAGTGCTGCAAAAGGAGCTGGCGAAAGCGCACCGCGCAAACTCGCGGTTTTTGTTGAAAATGTGATTCCCGGCGATGAAGTTGAGGTGAGTTTTTATCATATCAAAAAGAACTTTGCAGAAGCGAATGTTGTGCGAATGATTAAGCCATCGGAGTTGCGTATTGCGCCACAATGTCGTCATTTTGGGACTTGCGGGGGATGCGTTTGGCAAAATCTTAATTACGAAAAACAGCTTGAATATAAGGAAAATCAGGTTCGTGAAAGCCTTGAAAGAATTGGAAAATTTGAAAATCCACCTGTGAAGAAAATTATCGGATGCAAATCACCTTGGGAATATCGAAATAAAATGGAATTCAGCTTTGATGGGTCGGGTACAAATTTGCAACTTGGGCTACATTTGGCACGAATGCATCACGATGTTGTCGACATTCAAGAATGCTTTTTAGTTTCCGGAATCTGCGTGGAAATAACAAAATTTATACGTGATTTTTTGAAAAAAGCAGGTGGCAGCAATTGTAGCGGCGGCAGCAACGACGAGACCGCTCTCGATTTGCGAAATTTCATTATACGTGAGGCAAAAACAACCGGTGAAATTATGGCGAATTTGGTGACGGGCACGGAATTTGACAGTGGCCTGATGGCACAACTTGTCGCAGAAACAAATAAAAAATTCCCAAACAAAATCACATCTTTTTATCACACAAAAATTTCCGATAAAAGAGGCGAAAGAAAAAGCATCAAAGAAGAACTAATTTTTGGCGCACCTGTTATCCGTGAAGAACTTTTAATACATAGCGAAAAAATCAAATTTGATATAACTCCAAGTGCGTTTTTTCAACCAAATACATTTCAAGCGCAGGTTTTATATGAAACCGTTTTCTCCCTTGCTGATGCCCAAAAATCTGATTCGATTTTTGATTTATTTTGTGGAACCGGAACGATTGGAATTTGTTTTGCGAAATTCGCGACTAAAATTTTTGGCGTTGAAATAAATGCCAGCGCAATTGAAATCGCAAAGAAAAACGCCGAATTAAACAACCTGAAAAATATTGAATTTTTATGTGGCGACGCAGAAAGAACCCTTAAAAATCTCCCTCAAAATCCGGACATAATTATCGTTGATCCGCCACGCGCCTGCCTTGGCGAAAAACTCTCCCTAAAACTCGCCGGATTCAAAGCCCGCAAAATCGTTTTTGTTTCATGCAATCCGACTACTTTTGCAAGAGATGCGCGCGTTTTAGTAGACAATGGCTATTCCCTCCGCGAAGTTCAGCCTGTCGACATGTTTCCGCATACATATCACATTGAAACCGTTGCAATTTTCGAAAAAAATTGATTTTTATCTAAGTCCCGTAGTTATGCTGACTATCAACCCTTTAACGAATTCAGGTTTTACTACAAAGCTTAAAGCTATTACCGCCATGATGAAAACCGTAATTATAACCCCAAATGGAACCCTAAAAGATCTTGATGGTTTTTGTTTTTTCATGTGAGGATTTTAATTTAATCTAAAATTCAGTTTAACAAATTTCTATACTTTAATACAGCAATATAATTTGTCATTGATTTTTGAACACAAATCGTATAAATTGGCGTCTAAAAACATAATCTAATTATGCAAAGCACAACGGAATCATTAAGAACAATAGATATAACAGGGTTATTAAGAAGAGGGCCGATCGCTGTTTGCAATCCTGAAATTGCGGCAGTCCTTGGATGCATTTCAGATAATGTTTTTAACAGAGCACTTTTGATTTGTGAAATATATGAAGCGCGTGGAATAAAACTGAAAGTTAAATTTCAATTTCAGCAAACTACGCATGAAGACGCAGAGACTAAGCCCGCCGCTGTTATTCTAACCTCTGAGTCGGAACCAAATCCTTGGACAATGGAAATATCTTCTGATGTCTATGGCAACGTAAAGCAAGCAGTTAATGCTCCTAAAAGAAAATTTAAATGGAATCATTAATCCTAAAAATTCTTTGTGATATAATTCTATTAATAAATCTAACCTCCTCAATATGAAAAAAATCATTTCCTTTATTGCGTGCGCCTTATTTTTTGCTCCTTCGGTTTCTTTTGGGGCCAGTTTAATAAGTGGACAGAATATTGATATTAAAAATCCAATTTTGGAAAACGCTTATATTACAGGACAAAACCTAAATATCGGAGCGAATTTGAATGGCGATTTTGTTGGAGCCGGATTGAATATAAATATAGAAAATGACGTTCGAGGAAGCGTTATTTTGGCCGGTGCAAACGTTAATATAACTTCAAATGTCACCGGAAGCGTAAGGATCGCCGCGAGCAAAGTGAATGTGACCGGCGTTATTGGTGGAGATTTATTTATTATGGGTAGCGATGTCTATGTCGCAAAAAATACTGTTATCAACGGCGATTTGATTGTTTTTGGTAGCGATTTGAAAATGGATGGCGTTGTTTATGGGAATATACAAGGAAGCGTTATGACGATGCGCGTACGTGGGACTGTCGGGAAAAGCATAAAAATGAATATAGGAAATTACGCGGGTTTTGCGAATGATGCCCGCGTGAGTGGTGATTTTGTTTATTCCTCAGCATATGCCTTTGAGGTTCCAAACAATGTTGTTCTTGGTGCCGTAAAACATAATCCTGTTGAGCTTTCTTGGAGAGATAAGGGTTATCTTGGAATCACGGCCGGTAAAGTTTATAACAAATTTATAAGCTTTCTTGGACTTGTTCTTTTTGCGCTTATTTATTGCTTGATTGCGCCAAATGAACCTGTGAAAATCAAGAATATTATGCGAAAGAATTTCTGGAAAAGCCTTGGAATTGGCTTTTTGATGACTGTTTCGATCCCCGTTGCAATGGTTATCTTTTTTGTGAGCATGATTGGCGTTCCAATTGGATTGATTTTGGGAGTTCTCATGATTGTCGCAATGTATGTTTCTAAGATTTTTGTTGCCGCTTTCGTCAGCGGATTTATGTTTAAAGATACGCATAATAAATGGGCAACTTTTGGAAAAATAACTCTTGGACTTTTCATTTTGATGATTGTCGGCTTGATCCCTTATGTTGGTCCGGCCGTAAGCGTCATTTTATTCTTCCCTGCGTTTGGAGCGATCGCTATGCGAAAACATGAGGTTTGGAAACTATTAAAGAAATAACAAAATCCAAAATCCAAATTGTTCCAAATGAATGTCAAATTTGGGCTTGTTTTCACGAAATTAAATCTTAAATTTTGCTAGCCATTCGATGGCCTGAATTTTGGTTTTGATTTTTTTGGCGAGTTGAAATAAACGAAGCTCATCAAGAATTTCTCCGATTTTTTCACCGGGTTTTATTTTCAATTCTTTCATTATTTCTTCGCCTGTTAAAAGCGGTTCAGGAACTTTTGAAACGTGTTCAAGGTCATGACGATAAAGCTCCATAACCTGATTATAAAGCCTTAAATCGAGCGGTTGTGAACCCATCGCATCAGCATAAAAAACATCTGCGAGGGCAAGAAAATCCTCATGCAAAAACCAATGTCTACGACGACCAACATTCATTTGCGTGATATTTAACGATAGCATGTGATGCTTAACAAGCCATGTTATATCTTCTGTCATTTTTTTGGAAAATCTCAAACGAGATAAAATTTCTTGTGCGATTTCAGCGGACTTTTCACAGTGACCGTCAAAACGAATTCGCTCTTTCACTTTAAAAGTATCCGGCTTACCAATATCGTGGAATAAAACCGCGAATTTTGTATCAAGTGTAGCTGTCAGTTTTAGGCTTGATAGAGCCAACATCGTGTGCTCCCAGACATCGCCTTCTTGGTGATATTCAATTGGCTGGGCAACGCCTTTCATTTTTTCAAGCTCTGGAATTATATGTTGAAGAATTCCGGTATCGCTCAAATCTTCAAAAACTTGGCTCAAATTTTGACTGCTCATCATCTTAATAATTTCGTCACGAATGCGCTCTTTTGAAATTTTTGTAATTAATGCGGCATGCTTTTTAATCGCATTATAAGTTTCCGGATGATAACGAAAATCAAAAGTATTTTTAAAGCGAATCGCGCGAAGAATGCGCAGATGATCCTCGAGAATTCTTTGATTTGGATCGCCAATAAAGCGAATCATTTTTTCATCGAGATCTTTTTGGCCGTCAACATAATCAATGACTTTATCCGCTATTGGATCATAAAAAAGTGCGTTGATTGTGAAGTCGCGGCGTGATGCATCCTCCTTTGCAGACGTGAAAATAACCGCATCAGGACGGCGTCCGTCGGAATAACCGCTGTCGGATCTGAAGGTCGCAATTTCAAAATGATGGTCGTTAACAATCGCCGTAATAACGCCAAAACTTTTTCCAAATTCGAGTGTTTTTGGAATGAGTTTTTGAATTTGATCGGGCGTCGCTGATGTTGCGATATCAAAATCCTTTGGATGAATTTCAAGAAGCATATCGCGCACGCATCCACCTGCAAAATAGGCTTCAAAACCGTTGTCGCGGAGAAGTTGGATGATTTTTATTGCGGTGATGCGCATGGGGACGGAGGTGTTACAGGTTTATTTTAGCATAATGGGGACGGAGGTTGAGGCACGAAGGCAATTCCGTGCTAAAATAAGCACATGAAAATCCTTGGAATTGAAACTTCGTGTGACGAGACTTCTTGCGCTGTTGTTGAAAATGGCACGCGCGTCCTATCTAATGTGATTTTTTCGCAAATAAAATTACACGCAAAAACCGGCGGAGTTGTTCCGGAAGTTGCTGCGCGCGAGCATGTTGTTAAAATTATTCCGGTCTTAAAAAGCGCTTTAGATAAAGCAAAACTGAGCATGGATGAAATTTATGCGATTGCGGTGACTGCAAGGCCGGGACTTCTTAGCTCGCTTTTAATAGGAACAACGACTGCGAATACGCTTGGACTTTTTTTGGGCAAACCCGTTATTCCGGTGCAACATATTGATGGGCATGTTTATTCGAACTGGCTAGATGGGGACGGAGGTAGAGATGCGGGGACGGAGGTAATTCAAAAAAATGCGCCAAAATTCCCAATCCTAGTTTTAACCGTTTCCGGCGGACACAATGAAATTTTCCTCATGCGCGATCATATGAAATTTGAACTTATCGGCGAAACCGTTGATGATGCGGCGGGTGAAGCTTTTGATAAAGTCGCAAGACTTCTTGGACTTCCTTATCCTGGCGGACCTTCAATCATGAAAGCGGCAGAGAATGGCGATAAAAATGCTTTTAAATTTCCGCGAGCAATGATGAAAGATAAAACTTTTAATTTTAGTTTTTCCGGAATCAAAACTTCTGTGCTTTATTTTATGGAAAAAGAAAAACGTGCCGGCAGAAAACCGACGAAAAAGTTTGTGAATGATGTTGCGGCAAGCTTTCAGGAGGCTGTTATTGATGCGCTTGCGACAAAATTGATAATGGCCGTGAAAAAATATCCGAATATTAAAGAAGTGCATTTGGCCGGCGGCGTTTCCGCGAACATAAAATTGCGTGAAGAAATTGCGCGTCGATTAAAAAGCTTAAATGATTCAAATAGCGCAAATGGCGCAAAAATTACCTTTCGCTACCCTCAAAAATTCGAATATTGCACTGATAATGCGGCAATGATTGCGAGTGCGGGATATTTTAAATCCAGTCTGGATCTGACCCTATCCCGTGCGGCTTGCGAGTACGTAGAGGCGTCGGCTGAGTTTTAGGCTGCTCTTCTTTGTGCTGTTCGCCCATTATATGCGATGCTGCCCATCTTCTTAATGTATGGACCCCTCTTTGAAAATCTCCGTGTATATAAGATTGCATTAAAATTGCCATTAATAATGATGATATGGTGACTCTTACCAATCTTCTTTTGGCTTGTATAAGAGGATCGAGATTTTCCATCAATACAACTTCTTTCTTTTTATAATACTGTATTATACCAAGATTAAGCGTCAAAACATATTCATCATCATCTTCCACTGCAGAATCTATCTCTATTCTATGATATTTACCCATAAGCATTAATTTTTAAACAGATTTTTATTTTAAGTAAAATTGTGCTATCTGTCAAGCTTTAAATAATCGCACTAATTCGTATAAGTTGCCCCACCAACCTTTTTACTATATAATTTAAATTAACGGTGTCGCTTCGCGACAGTTTATTTATACGCCTGTGTTCCGTTACACGGAACGGCGTGCTCAAAATTTAATCACTTTTTTATATGCCAAACACTGATGATGAAGGTACGATGACCCCCGGAGGAGTTCTTCAAACGCCAAAAGGCGTTCACGATATTCTTCCAAATGATCATGAATATTACACTTATATAAAAAAGGTCGTGCGCCATCGATTGCGCCAAGCCGGTTTCCGCAGAATCAGCACGCCAATGTTTGAATTTACACAATTATTTCAACGCGCGATCGGTAATGACACGGATGTTGTTTCCAAGGAAATGTACACTTTTCAAGATAGAAAAGGTCGCAGTTTGACTTTGAAACCGGAAGGAACGGCCGGAGTTGTCAGATCTTACATTCAAAACAGCATGCAAGCTTTGCCACAACCGGTTCAGCTATATTATATTGAGCCACATTTCCGCTATGACAGGCCACAAAAAGGAAGATACAGACAATTTTGGCAACTTGGCTTTGAAGTTATTGGCGAAAGCGATGCGGCTCTTGATGCGCAAACAATTTATCTCGCAAATTTGATAAATAAGGACCTTGGAATTGCTGATTTATTCACGGTTCAATTGAACTCGATCGGTACGCCGGAATCTCGAAAAGAATATATGCGAGTTTTGCAGGATTTTTATTTTGATAAAGAAAGGTCTCTCTGTGAACTTTGCAAAACGCGACTTAAAACAAATCCGATGAGACTTCTTGATTGCAAGGAAGAAAATTGCCGAATTTTGGCTCAAATTGCACCTAAAATTGCTGATTATCTTGATGCGGAATCAAAAGAATTTCACGAAGATTTAAAGGAATATTTAACTGAACTTGGAATTAAATTTGTGGAAAATCCTTATCTTGTGCGCGGACTCGATTATTATACGAAAACCGTTTTTGAATTTTGGGATAAAACAGAAGGTGCGCAAAACGCTATCGGTGGCGGTGGAAGATATGATGGACTCGTGGAACTTCTTGGAGGAAAGCCAACTCCAGCAGTCGGTTATGCGGCAGGAGTCGAAAGAATTGTTGCAAATATGAAACGTGAAAAAATTCGCGTTCCACACAAAGACGTGATACACATTTTTATTGCGCAACTTGGCAAAGAAGCAAAGAAAAAAGGACTCTCTTTAATGTCGGATTTGCGAGATGCCGGAATTAAAACAATGGCTTCTCTTGGCAAAGATTCGGTACGAACACAGCTTGGACTGGCGGATAAATTCGGTGCGCCTTATACTATAATTATCGGACTGACGGAAGTGCGTGAAGGCGTTGTGATAATTCGCGATATGAAAGTCGGTACGCAAAAAACTGTTCCGTTTGATGAAGTAATTCCTACTGTCGTAAAATTGATTGGGAAACAGAATTTGGATACATATAGTGCGGGGGAACTGAGCTACGAATAGAACTCAAATCTGAAATCCGAAATATGAAATCCAAAACAAATTAGAAATACTAAATTCGAAAATAAATGCGAAATAAAAAATTGAAAATAGCGGTGCTTAGTTTGTGGCTTGTTGGTGCGATTTTTAGCATGCCGTTTAAGACCGCAGAGGCAGCAAATTCGCTTTTCCTTGATGTGCCGGATGATAGCAAATATTTTCAAGCACTTTTTTATCTTAAAAATTCAGGCACTGTAAAAGGTTATAGTGATATGACTTTTAAGCCGAATAATACAATTACGCGTGCGGAATTTTTGAAAATGATTATGACGCATGCCGGAATAAAAAATATGCTTCCAAAAACTGAACTTTTTAAAGATATGCCAACTTTTACAGATGTAAAAAGTTCTGATTGGTATCGCGATTCTATAAATCATGCTTATGTTTTGGGTATTGCAAAGGGTTATTCCGATAACACTTTTAAGCCTATGCAAGCCGTTCAACTGGCCGAAGGACTTAAAATGCTTTTCATTTCGCATGATACAAATGTCCCGACAATAAATATTAAAGAATCGCCATTCTTGGATGTTCGTGCGAGCTCTTGGCTTCTTCCTTATGCAAAATTTGCGTGGGAGAAAAATATGATTTTGATGCAAAACGATGGCAAACTTCACGGCGAAACAAACGTAACAAGGGGTGAGGCCGCAGAGCTTATTTATCGCTTATCTATTATTGCGAATAAACAATTTGCGCCGTTTGATTTATCTTCCGAATGGCCAACTTATGAAAATAATTTACTTGGACTGAGTGTAAAAACTCCTTTTGATTGGCAAGTTATTCCGGAAGGAACAAGAATCGTTTTATGGCTTCAGGATAAGGTAAATAAGCAAACTGATTATGAATATATATCCCCTTCTTCCGCAAAAATCGTAATCAGACCAATGGTTTTATCCGGCGATGATTTGAAAACGGATTCATATTTTGAAGGTGTAAAGCAGTTTACAAAACGCGTTTTCCCAAATGATGAAATTAATTTTCAGCAAGTGACGATTGGCGAAAATACGGCGCTTCATTTCACAATCCCAACCAAAAATATTTATAACTGGTACATTGTTATAAAGGGCCAACCAAAAGCATTTGTCGTTTATACGCAGATTGGTAGCGGCAATGCGCTTAAGCAATTTGAAACCGTCGTAAATCTTGTTATACCAACAATTAAATATACTCCTAGTGGTCTTTCTGCTGATCAGCAAACGGAAATTGATTCGTTATTGTCCAAGGCCAATGCAGCTGTTAATGTCGAAAAAGGTGCCACAGAAGTGATCAGATTAATCGGCGACACAAGCATAATCGAGACGGATGAAATTGGTGTTGGCATCGGCCCTGTTGATTATTATTTCAGCAAAAAGGTGAACATCACGATAAAAGTTGAACGCACGTCGAATACGATTCTTGGAGTTAGAGGCGGGAAAAACACCAAGTTTTAAATTATTTCTTCTTTAGGCCGGATCTGATTGCCGCAATCTGATCTTCTTCGTTAGATTTTATTACAGATTCAACTTCTCGATCGAATGGGCCTTCGACTTCGTCGGTTAATTGTCGTGCATATTCGGCTTCCGCGTCCGCGACTTCTTTTTCGTTTGATTCAACGAGTTCTGCAAGTTGTGGTTTTGCCTCATCTTCTGCTTGGCGCAAATCCGCTTTTGCTTTTTCAAGTTCAGCTTTCTTTTTCTCAAGGAAATTTCCAAGATTTGCGTGCTCTTTTTCGAAAATCGCCATAAGCTCATGCGCAAGCGCGTCTGTCACGCCTTCGTTTGTGAGCCTATCGATGTATGCTTGTTTTTGCGCATCCGTAAGGGACTCGGCATTAAGTATCAAAATGTATAATTGTTCAGGTTGAAAATCCATATTACTTGGTTGTTATTTTTAAATATTCCGCTTCTGTAAAAGAATACGTCTTGTATTCCGTACCTGTTTGCGTTGTATATCTTCTATCGGAAAGATTGAATGCAATTCTTTCCTTGCCTGACGCGCCGACTGCGACGAGAATCCTTTTTCCTCCACGATCCTCCATTTTCTGCACAGTATAGTCTGATTCTAAAGCGCTTTTTAGTTTTAATTTAAATCTATTTCCAATTTTTAATTGCCCAAATGCTTCAGCCATTTTCGTTGCGTCTTTTATTTCAGGCCCAACTTCCACTCCAACTTTTTCATAAGCCTTTGAATATTTACTCTTCTTACCGCGATGCGCATTCACCATCTCGCGGAGCGCTTTTCTTTCATGCACGGCCAAGCGAGGTAAATATGATTCAACTATTGTTTTTAAACGAGCGCCTTCACCAAACGCATTCTCTTCTAACAATGCATCTATATCACCAACTAAGCTTGGGTCATAAAGGCAAACCAATTGACGTATCGAATCTTCGAGCTTCCTAACGTCGTTAAATTTTTCACTAATCCTTGATTCATATTCTGATTTTTTCATTCTTGCATCGGCTTGAATTTCGCGAACGTTTTCAAGCACTTTTTTATTAGCTCTATATGAAACCGGATCAGTAACTTTTCTGACAAGAGGATATCTGAGTTTCCCTCTTATCCCTTTGCGTAAATAAGCCATTCCTTGTTCATATAGTCTTTGCATCTCTTCTGCTCTTTGTATCTCTCCCTCAACTTGCGAAATAACATTATTACAAACATTGACCCTTTCCGTTATTGTCTCGTATTTTCCGATGCTTATGCCAAAAATCCTTGAAAGCCTTCCTTGCTGCGCCCTTTCTGCCATAGTCACCCCTTTTTCATATTTTGCTCTAAGGTTTTCTTCAACTTTTTTATCAATAACGTGCTTTATCGCACCTTTTGCAGTTGGGTGCTTCCACGTTTCTTGCATGCGAGAAACAACATTTCTTGCACTGTTTTGCATGGACTCAAGAGCCTTATCTTTGCGATTGTCTAATGTTTTTTTATATTCATCGATTGCGGCAAGTGGCTTTTGCCCTTTTTCATCCTTCAAAACATCAACCGCGTCTGCATCTTCGTTGATTTTATTCCAAACGACTCTTTTTTGTTTGAATGGCGACTGATTGTATAAGTGTAGAAACTGCATTTTTTTGTTTTTATTTTTGTTTTTTTAGTTTTTTGAAGCGTAATTTTTCGCCTTAAAATCCCAAATTATTTCTTGCCCATCGCTGACAATTTGCCTTCAATGAAGCTCGCGTCCTTAATCAATTCTTCACGGAATGTTAAAGCTTCTTCAACTGCAATTGCGCTCATATCGATGTTTTTTGCTTTCAAAAATGCTTCGATTTCCGCATCTGTTTTGCATGCGTCAAAAGCTGTTTTATCCTCATCGGAAAGCGAATTTAAGATTCTAACCATAATTCTACCTTCCACATTTTCTTCAATTGATTTTGCAAATACTTCTTTTTCCGCTGCGGAAAGATTTGCAATACCCAATTGAACGAAGAGATCATCGTACGAGAATGTTTGTTGTTTTGTCATATTTTATTTGTTTAATTATTTATATTATATATTAAGATGCTAATCTTCTTGCAATTTCCGCCGGAGAAAGTCTTCCGCCGGTGATTCTTACAACTTCATTGACGAAATTTCCGGCATCCGGAATCTTGAAAACTTCATTCGGCTTAACGAAGTTTACACCTTCTTGGAACGCTCCATGAACATCTGTGATTCCAGGGCGTCCTGTTACAAATGGATTCAAGCTCTCCATCCCTCCAAGAACATTATGATTTGCAATATATGTTTGCAATTGCGATGCTTCTGAACCTGAAAGTCCAAGTTTGAATGGCATTGCCTGCAACACGCCCGGATCAATATCGCCCGGCATACTATCGATCATTTTAAATGTTAAGTCTGCAGGAACTGGACCTGGTGTTGGGCCTGGAATTGGTCCCGGAGTAACCGGCTCTGGTGGAGGCACAACTGTTGGCTCAGGTGGTGGCACAACTGGTGCTGGACCTGGTGCAGGATGTGGTCCTGGAGTTGGCGCTGGTCCCGGAGTTGGTCCAGGTGCCGGCGTTGGCGCAGGTGTTGTCTTAGGCAAATCTGAAGCAAGTGAATAGCCTGCAACAAGTGCACCAAGCAAAACGCCACTTAATTTCTTAATAATATCTGTCGTTCTAATATGCTTCTCACGCTTTTCAACTTCTTTAATAAATTCCATTTCTTTTTCCATTCCAACTTTCAAAGCTTCGTTCATAAATTCTTCTTTTGTTGAAGTAATAGGAAGCTTATCAATTGCTGTTTTTATCGCAGTATCAACGTGAAATCTATGTCTTTTCCAGATATCTTCCGCAAGTATACCACCGTAAAAAGTTGGTAAGCCCGCTGCTGGTGAGACTGAAGCATGTGGCTTATAACCAGGCTGTCTTCCAGTTGCAAGCGTTGTATGAGCGGCTAGTCTTTTTCTTGATTCCTCTTCTGTCATAGAACCAACTGTTACACCATGCAATCTTGTTAATCCAAAAGGCTTATTCCCTCTTGTAGCGCCGAACCTTTGCTGCATAAATTCCCAGTTTCCTTCCCATGCAATTTGCGAATTCACTCCAAGCCATCCGGCTTTTAAAGCGATTAATGGCACTGCAACCGGAGCTCCCGCAAATGCGACTGCAAGCCCTGTTGCGCCAAGAAGTGCACCGGAAATTCCAAGTCTTGCGACAGGATGTTGTCTCCAAAATGTTTTAAATTTTTCCCATCTTGTAGTTGATTGCAATTCAACTTCTTTGCCAAGAAGGGTTTTTCTTTCATCGATAAGCTCGCTAACGATTTTTGCTCTCAAAGCATCCTTAAATAATTCTCTTTCAGCCGGTGCACCATAAGGCATGCCCTTTAAACCCGCATCAGCTGAAACATTATGCAAAATTCTTCTTCTGAAAATGTCTGTATAATTCGTTCTTTCCGTATCGATATTGAATTTTCTTGATCTCCACTTTCTAATTTCACGCCTTGCTTTCGCGTAATTCTCGCGTGATTTATTAAGATCATCGTCCATTACATCTTTTTGCTCTCTGATGTCGACTGATGAGTCCTCTGTCTCTGAATATTCAAGAGCTTTAATATCAACAGGCGTTTTTTCGAAAAGCATAAGAGCTTTAAGGATCTCTGCAATTTCTGTGCTTGGCACTCCTCCAGTTTTATATTTTGCTATCAACGTATCCAAAAGACCTTTGCCTTCTGATCCTTCTTTTCTAAATTCTTCACACATTTTTCTTAATCTTGCCCTTAATTTGCCTGGCGTTTCACCTGGGAACTCTTGCCTCATATACTTCATGAATTCTCGATATGTAGCCATGTCTTTCTTAAATTCATCTGGACTATCCGATGTATTCCAAACTCTATTTGCTGGTTCAAATCCAATGTCTAAACCGCTGGCATCTTTATGTCCCTGCACATTATCGGCTTTTCCGTCCCTGGCCAATTGAAGTAAATATGAAATTGCGTGCAACATCATAACATCTGCGACTCTTTTATCCGGAGACAATTTAACTCTAAGAGCCATATATTTTACATAATAATCTCGATTGTACTTTCCACATTCCGCAATAGTCTTCTTTAAATCTTCAAGAAAGTCTATGTCAAATGGACCAACAAGAGAAGGTGCCGCTGAGCCACTTGTCGGTGCATTGATCATTTTATATAGCTCTTCAATCACGTCTTCTGATGTATCCAAATCATCGAGAACTTTTTCTTTTTCTTGTTTTGTTAAAGGTAATGTTCTTTCAATAAATACACCTTTTGTTCCAAAAATTTCACTCAAATATTCATAAACTCTCTGCACACATTCGTCTAATGTATACGAACCATCTTTATATAAATTCTCATATCTCGCAAAAGCCCTTTGCTCATCCGGATTCATTTTTGATGGATCCATGAAAAACTTATAAGCCTCGTCTTTAACATAAGCAGGGCCCGATGGTGACTTCGCTTTATCAGCATCAATTGATATGCTGGCAATCTTGTTTAACACGCCATAATATCTTCCCCTGTCAGCATTTAAATTTAATTTATATTGATTATATGCGGCTTCTTCGCTCGCATCTAAACGAATTTTCTTTGTTGTTGTTATTTTTTGTCCGAGAAGCGCATCTCCTTCATATCCCCTTTGCCACGCTTCAAATTTTCCCGGCACTGTTTGCCAGTGTGGCTGTCCGCCAAGTTCAACAACTTTATCCCAACGAGCTATGTTATTTGGGCTATTCTGCTCTTCTCTCGCAAGTTTGCGGAGAACAGCAATATGCTTCAATAAGTTTTGACGTGTATCTGGAGTTCCCGTTGGAAATTTAAATTTTAAAGCGTCTACAATGTCTGTATCTGTTGAATTAGCTAAATCATCCAAATCGTCAAAGGATTTCATAGCTTTTAGCGGATCCGGGATTGTAGCAACTGACATCCTCGCCTGCTTAATAACCTCTGTTACCATTTTATCTACGGCATCTTTGCTTTTTCCATTTACGACTTCTCTAATTTTTGCTTTTTTCTGATCTGGCGATAAACCCAGCACTGGTGGAGTACCTGTAGGGACACCGTCCCACACAGCCTTATCTATGCCTGTAAATGCTCTTTGTTGTTCGTCTTCCCAATGATTAACCTCATCAGAAATAACATACCTTTTTAGCTGAGCCTCAATTATCTCTTTAACTTCTTGAAATAATTTCTCCTTTTCCGAATCGTCAACTAAAGACGATACAGATGTTTTCAGAGTCCCAAAAACATCCAATAGCGTTCCGGTTGGGGCAGCTAAAAGCGCTATAATTTGAGCTCTAACCGTATCGTTATCTATAGATCTTTCCACTATTTGCCTTACGGTTTCTTTTTGCTCTTCAGGCAATATGCTTTCTGTGTTTAATTTTGTACCTGGTGCCATATTTTATTTGTTTATTTTTTATTTTTATATTTAAAAATTTTTGATTTCTGGATATTTGGCTGCGAGAGCGTCAAAAGTGGCGCCCGGTTGCATTGCGTCTTTTGCAATTTGTGCGGCTTTCATTGGGTCTTTTGCGACCATTTTTTGAATGATTGCTTGCACGTCTTTTTCCATACTTTGCTTTTCTTGCGCGGAAACTTCAGACAAAAATCCGTCGATAACGGGAAATCTATCAGCAAAGGCTTTTGCCGTACCAATGAGCTCGCCGGTCGTTTGTGCTTGCCCGAGAGCAAATAAAATCGCCATCAAACTCGCCATATCAAGCTTCTGTTTTTGAAACTCTTCATTAACGAGGTTTTTTAGTCTTGTAACGAGATCAGGCATAGCAAGTTCCGCCATATTTTTTTGTTTTTATTTCAATAAATCTAATAATTATATCATGTTTTTAGTAGATTGTAAATACAATTTAGGCGGGTAATGACGCCGGGAAAATGCGAGTAAAAAAACTTAATTTAAATTATTTTTTATCGCGTTAATAGTTTTTGCTTAGTTCTCTCGAATTTATCTATAACGCCTTGTAATCTATCGATTTCTTTACCTGCTCTAGCTGAGGCAGTTTTAGCGTCCACGTTTTGCGGATTGATTTTTAACGGACAATGAAGGCAATTTCTGACCCTACTCTTTACCCTAAAAAACGTTGCTAACATAGCCTCTCCTTCTCTCTTTAATCCGCTGCTGATAATTGGTCCTATAGGAAATTCTATGGGCCCTATAATTTCTGGTCGATTTAATTGAAATTGATCGTCGGTATTTTTTTCTACAAAGCCATTGTCGTTCATTGCATACACTCCATCGCAATCATCCCTATCCTGACTTACATGCGCACTATACCACCTTTCAATCGTAGTTTTGTAACACGGAGATCGCACCGCTTCGCTTATTCTAATAATATCTTTCCTAGAAAAATCAGTTTTACGATAATCACCAGGCCCTTTTGTTTTTGGTCCAAAATAATTCGTGGAATCATATGAGCGCACCGGATAATCAGCTGGATGATATTCTATTGTAACGTCACATCCTGGTGAAACATGCAAAAGGGTATCCGCATTATCTAAACACGTCGTCAGTGCTTCAATTCTGCGCCTTATCTCTTCCTCTTGTTGGTCAATAAGTCTAATAAATTTCTCTATTTGATCCGGGTTATACGGAGGCAATTCTCCTCCTTTTGACTTTTCTACTGCTTCCGTGAACCTCTGCAATAGCGCTAAATCATTATCTTGCTCCATGTAAAATTTTATTAAAGGAATTTATTATATAATCTTTATAGAATAAAGCAAATGACTTTCGGGTAATACTGTTGGCGGAAACAGACAACGAATGCGCCGGCGATCGATTTGACATATCGCCCCATATACAACATAATTCATCCCTGATCAATTAAAATAACGGATTTATGAGCGGATATGGTTCAACGATAGATAGGCCTCTTGGTGTAAGCGTAGAGGAGGAACAGGCCGTGATACTGCGAGATCAGCTGAGCCTTATGAAAAATCAGCTTCCTGTAGAAAGATATTCCGATAGAAGTATACAGCCAGGCGGATTTATAAACAGTCCGCAAATTCATATTGATATGCCAAATGTAGCGGCTGATTTGGCTCCAAAATTTAGAGAGCTTTTAGGCGCTCAAAGAGAATTGGCGAGTATCACCGAAGGACTCGGCGTTCAAGGGCAACTCGTTTTAGAAAATGCCAGAGTCCAAACCGGCGTATTAAACAACTTGGAAGGTCATGAGCGCAGAGCGGTCCAACAACGGAACCAAGCTTTAAGACAATTAAGCCAAGGAATGATGGAGCTCAGTTCAGTTAATCGAGGCGTAGGCAGAACGAATAGGTCTTTAGCGAGCATTGATAGAGGGGTTGGTGGGGTCAGATATGACATAAGCCACCTTGAAGATTCTCTTTGCAGATTAATGGGCGACCTTGGAACGGGAATTGGATATATCGGCGATGAACTTGTCGCAACACGCATGGCTGTTGTTGATGCTTTACAGGAATTCCAAGATATCTTTTTATGGTCTCACAGGGAGCAAATGTGGGTTAGAAAACAGACACTTGAAGCTTTGCAAAATCCTGCGCAAACCGCAGCTTATGAGGCTTGGGCTATAGCGGAAAAGTGCCGCATGGCTGGTGACATACAAGGCGCTTTGAGAATGTATAAACGAAGTTTGGATACAAATCCGGCTGAAAATAGAAATTATTTTTCATTGGGACTGATACATCTAAATACCGGCGATACCGAAGGTGCTATGGATTATTTCAATACAGCGGCTTCATATTCTTCAGATGATTTGAATGCGCAAGCGTATTATTTAATGCATCTTGCAAAGATAGAATTTTTTCAAAAGAACTTCTCGAAAACAAAACAATTACTGGAAGAAGCAATTAATCTTGACGTCACAAATCTTGAAATTTGGTATGACCTTGCTCTCTGCTCGATTAAACTGGGAGACAAGGGAAAAGCTCTCTATTATGTTAAAAACTTATTACATGCAAATCCAAAATACGGCTTCAAAATAATCGGCAATCCTGAATTTGCATCTATCATGGAAGATATTAGGAGGATTTTGAAGTGGGAAGCTTAATGTTCAATTTGATATTTATAATGGAAGTCTGATAGATTAGCTTTATGCAAAACATTTATAAAAAATCTCTCGAATTACACGAAAAACTTGGTGGCAAACTTGAAACCGGTTTAAAGTGCAAACTTGAAACGCGCGAAGATTTGAGCTTGGCTTATACTCCTGGGGTCGCCGAAGTCTCACGTGAGATCGCCAAAGATCCAAAAAATCTCTACAAATACACTATAAAAAAGAACACTGTTGCCGTTATTACGGATGGAACGGCTGTTCTTGGGCTTGGAAATGTCGGGCCTGCGGCTGCTTTGCCCGTGATGGAAGGAAAATGTGCGCTTTTTAAGAAATTTGGCGGAGTTGATGCTTATCCAATTTGCATAGACGAGCGCGATCCGAAAAAGTTTATTGAAATTGTAAAAAAGATTTCGACTGGTTTTGGCGGAATAAATTTGGAAGATATTGCGGCGCCACATTGCTTTGAAATCGAACGAACTTTGATTAAAGAACTTGATATTCCGGTTTTTCATGATGATCAGCATGGAACAGCAATTGTTGTTTTGGCGGGATTAATAAATGCTTTAAAAGTTGCGGATAAAAAGATTGGCGATACGAAAATCGTGATTTGCGGAGCAGGTGCGGCTGGGCTTGCTATAGCTGAATTATTGCATTTTTATGGGGCAAAACACATTTTGATTGTTGATACAAAAGGAATTATTTATGAAGGTCGCGAACATATGGATGAAGAAAAAACGCGACTTGCGCAGATTACGAATCCAAAAAAAGTTTATGGAAATTTCACAGACGCACTTTATGGCGCAAATGTTTTTATTGGCGTTTCAAAGGCCGGAATTCTGACGAAAGAAATGATAAAAACCATGGACAACGATCCAATTATTTTTGCGATGGCAAATCCTGAACCGGAAATTATGCCGGAAGATGCGAAAGCTGCGGGTGCTTTTATTGTTGCGACCGGCAGGAGCGACTGTAATAACCAGATAAATAACGTTGTTGCGTTTCCCGGAATCTTCCGCGGAGCGCTTGATAAAGGCATAAAGAAGTTTGATTTGGAAATGTTTGTTGATGCGGCTAAAGCGCTTGCGGAATGCGTTATTAATCCAACGCGTGAAAAAATTATTCCTGAGCCGTTTGATGGGAAGGCGCACGAGGCGGTTGCGAGGGCGATTTAGGGGGACGGAAGCAATTTTACGAAAAAATCCCTCCAATTCAAGGAAGGATTTTTATCCAGCAGTTCCGAAAGCTGATAACTATACACATTATATCATAAAAAATGTGAGTTTATGAATTTGTTAAGACTGGTTTAGAGAAATTTAATGTTCGTATGATTTAATATCGCCGTCGGCAGAGTTGGGCCCAGCAGGTTGCCACCGAATAGCTGATAACTATTCTAGATGAGTTCGACTCTCATTGGGTCCACCCTGCCGACACTTTTCGAGTTAAGATTTTTGTCAAGATCGGCTTTGGCAAGCCTTTTTTGATCGCCTCTCGCTTGTCCCGTGACAAGCTCAAATCTAACTTCCTATGAAACCGTTATGTTATAATATAGAATTCCACCACGTGGTGACGCAAAAGTTTCGCGCTTCAAATTTCAAATTTGTTTCGTATTTCGTTTTTCGGATTTCGTGCTTATAATTTAGTTATGTCAGGTCACTCCAAATGGAAACAAATCAAGCATAAAAAAGGTGCGAATGATGTGAAAAAGGGCGCAATGTTTAGCAGACATTTTAAACTTATTGAAATTGCCGCAAAAAAAGGCGGAGGCGATATAAGTATGAATCCTTCGCTTAAGCAAGCCATAGATAAAGCGAAAGCGGACTGCAATATGCCAAGCGCAAATATCGAACGAGCTGTGAAAAAAGGCATTGGCGAATCAAAAGATGGCGTCGAGAGTGTCGAAATTATGTACGAAGGTTTTGGCCCGGAAAGCGTTGCGCTTTATATCCAAACTGTGACGGATAACAAAAATCGCACATTTAACTCTCTGAAATTAATGCTTGATAAAAACGGCGGGCATCTTGGGTCTGCGGGAACAATTGGTTGGATGTTTAAACAAAGCGGATATATGACTTTGGCTTGTGGAAGCGATGTGAGCGCCGACGAAATCGAATTAAAGGCTATTGATGCGGGAGCGAGCGACGTAAAAGCAGATGGGAATTTGATTGAAATTTACACCGAACCGAATCAATTAATGCAGGTCAAAAAATCCCTGGAAAACGCCGGACTCAAGCCTGAAAATGCGGAATTAACTTTTGTTCCAGCAAATATTGTGAGAATAACCGATGCTGAAAAAGCAAAAAGAATCCTCGATGTTCTTGATATGGTTGAGGAAAATGAAGACGTGGTAAATGTTTACAGCAATTTTGATATTGATGCGACGGTAATGGAAAAGCTTTAGCGCACTAAAGCTAAAAACACCCTCTTTCTAACGGTAGCGCTTTTACCTTTGATCCTTTTTCCTATTGTTTCCTCTTCTATGCGTGTTACCACCACTGTTCTATGTAAATCCAAAGGCCCTAATGCCCCTCTTCTATCCATCCAAAGAGGAAATTCTTCTTGAGGTTTTTCGCTTCCATCCCTGGATACATAAGATAATTCTTCTCCTGATTCCAGCCTTCCCAGCTCCTCTACGGTATCAATATGCATCGCTGTGTAAGACATATAAAAAAAATTAATAATGTGCACTACTCTTCAAACCTATACCCTGATTTTGGCGCGTGCGTTTCATCACTACTTTCCTGGTCCGCACTATTTTCCTCCTCAATAATTTCTTCTTTTTGAAGTTTTAATTCAATACCGCTCGCCGGTTCAACTGATTTTTTCGCTACAGGTTTTTTCGCACCCGATTCTTCAATTTCCTTATCCATCTCTTCTCTATCGTCTTCTTTTTCTTTCAAAGTTTTTGGCTTCCTACCTACGCGTTTTTTTGGCTTACTGCCATCGACTTCTGCTGTTAATTCTTCAACCACTTCCTTTTCAATTTCCGCCGTTTCGGCTGGATTTTCCGCAACTTGCGCCTCATATTTATAAACCGGCGTCATGTCCGGCGTTTCCACTTTTTGCACAACACCAATTTCTTCACCATTTTCATCCGCAACAATATTCAATCTATTTGCCTGATATTCCTTAATTTTTTCAATTACATATTTATAAACTTTATCAAAATCCGGATTTTTTACTTTGAACCCTGCGGCTCTGCTATGACCACCGCCACCAAAAATAGAAGCAATTTCACTTGCATCCACACTCGCCGAAGTTGTCCTTATGCTGCCGGAAATCACGCCTGCGGATTTTTCTTTAAGAAGCAAAATAACTTCTGCGCCCGGTGCATTTGAGAGCAAATCATCAATAATTTCTCCGACATGTTCTTCATCACTTTCCGTATCTTTAAAGTCTTTTTGCGTGACAGTTGACCAAACAAATTTATACGCTTCATCAATTTGGATCTTGCTCAAAACACGACCCCAAAGCTTAAGAGTACTGAGCGGTTTTGTCTTATATATGCGCTGAATAATTTCTTGCTGACGTCCGCCTTTTGCGATCAAATATGCGGCCCAGTCAAAAGATTTTGGAGTTGTATTTGCGTTTTGGAAACTGCCCGTATCTGTGATAATTCCCGCCAAAAGCAATGTCGCAATATCATCGTCAAACAAAACTTTTCCCGTTTCTTTTTCAAGTTGTTCGATAATTGGAATCAGGATTTCTGTTGTAGAAGAAGCCATTGCATCAACGTAATTCACGCGACCAAATTGCTCATTTGAAATGTGATGATCGATATTCAAAACCGGAACCTGCGTGAACATATCAACATTATCTTCGTATGAACGACCGAGCTGTTCAAGCGTCGCGGTATCAACTGTAATAATCAAATCATATTTTTCCGGACCATAATTTATTGAAATATCTTTTGGCGAAAAACGGCCACCCTTAGGCGTAATCACGATGTGCGTCTTGCCGTCTTCTTCCTCTTTTTTTATTTCCGCAACGTGTGTTTTGTGCGTATCAATTGTAATAATAAAATCTTTTGTAGCTGTTAATCTATCGCCGATTGCGTGAATCACAGGCAAAAATTCATATACATTTGGAACAGGATCCGCAGATACAACCGTGACTTCTTTGCCGAGCTTCTTAAGCACGACATAAAGGCTTAAAGCGCTTCCAATAGAATCGCAATCAACCGGAGCAGAAGGCATAACAAGAATTTTATTGCTTGCTTTAATAAAGTCTATGATCTGTTTTTTATCGGATTCGTGTGCCATGTATATTAAGTTTCGTAAAATTATTTTTAGCTGTCTTCTGAAGTGCTATCTGTAAATTATACTATAAATTTTTAAATTAGTCAAACCTAATATTTAAGACCGCTTTGCGCCTGACTAAGGGGAGAAATATACCAGATTAAAAAAGAAAGCGCAACAAAAAAGCCCCCGAGATTAAACGGGGGCTTTATCTCTATAGTATAAGTTTAATACACCGCTATCATCTTACTGGCGACTTTAGCCTCGCCATTCAAATACCCCACCAGAATGAATGAATACCAGTGCGTTTTTAATTCATGCATTATAACTCCCGTGAAAGGATATTCTTTCACATTGCTTTGTTTAAAAAATGCCTCTAACAATACCGGATATGGATCAGGCAAATTTGGAGCGCCATACCCTCCCTGCCCAACATACATTTTATACTGATATTTTGGATCTAATCTACCGTCGACCGTGATTTTAGCCTTCTCTATGACTACGCCTGGCTTATAGTATGTAACTTCTTCACCTCTATTTGTGATATAAACGTCTTTCAATTTTATCGAAGGTGTAATTTTCGATAAAACCGTTCCAAGATTAACAGTTGCTGCCTGCTGTTGTGAAGCCGCCGGAGCTTGGACTTTTGGCAGATTTTGTCTTGCCGCCATTTGTCCTATCGCGCTGCCTTTCAGGCCTGAGCCTGAAGAGGAATAGACAGCTACTCCAATCGCGCCTACTGCAACGATCGCAATCAGAATGATGATCGCTTTTTTCATTTTCGTGGGGGTTAAAGATATACCAACTTTTAATTATAGAACAAAGCTTTTGCGGAACAACATATAGGACTGTTTTCTAGTCAATACCTTTGCATCACTTCTATAGGCGTTTGCATTTGCAAGGCCATGTGTGGTCTTTCATTGTTATAGAAATGAAGATATTCAGG
>Ga0209417_1002894_pt1 | contig 24646 bp, 25 predicted proteins | sample RifGroF2_FD_184002 | JGI IMG/M metagenome (GOLD analysis project Ga0209417, IMG submission 184002) | Groundwater microbial communities from Rifle, Colorado, USA - Groundwater F2 (SPAdes) (version 2) | ecosystem: Environmental > Aquatic > Deep subsurface > Groundwater | place: Rifle, Colorado... | reverse complement strand
CGCCTCCGCCAGTTGGGAAATGTCTTTGTTGGCTCGCCCTCTGCGAGGGCTCGCCAGCCGATTTTAAGCGCAAATTGGAATTTTTTATCTTTCAAAATGAAGTTCGAGCCGATATTTTTTAGGAATGCTCGGATTTCTTGATTGTCGCTTTGCGACAAAAGAATTTTGGCTTGGCTACTGGCTAAAATCATTTCTTTCATCGGTTCGAGCCAATTGTTTCCTTTTTGTTCAAAATCTCTTATCTTTCCCAAAATGTCCTGCTTTTCGTTAAGCAGTTTTGATTTTTTGGCTTGATATTCTTCGGGTTCAATGCCTTTGCCACCGATAAACAAATCAAGCAGATTTTCGGCTTTGCTTTCAATCTCTGCTTTTTTGGTTTGGAGATTTTGAACAAAAACTTTCGTTTCTTCTCTCGCTTGCTCTTTTTCTTTGTCTATCTCGGCAAGCATATTGTTTGCCCAATCGTCAGGCAAAGAAACTTTTTGAATAATTCCTTTAATCTGTTCAACAAGATTTTCTTCCCGCAAATATTTTTCATCGCACGTTTGTTTTTTCTTGGTGCAACGATAATAGTGATGCCCTTTTTGTTTTTCGGCAGTTATGAGGCAGTCGCAATTTCCACATCTCATCAATCCCGAAAAAGCAAATTCGTGTTTTCGTTTGCGTTTCTTTTTTCCTCGATTGCTCATTACTTGTTGAACAGAATCAAAAAGTTTTTTGGAAATAATTGGCTCGTGCGTTCCGTCATAGATTTCACCGTTGAAAGAAAACACGCCGTAGTAAATTGGATTTTGTAAAAGTCGCTGGACACAGGAAACCGAAAGAACATTGCCTTTGTAGCTTCTTAGCCCCGCTTGTTCCAAAATTATCGCAACAGCTTTTAAGGTATATTCGCCAGTTGCGTAAAGTTCAAATGTTTTTCGCACAAGAGGTGCTTTTTCACTATCAATATCAATTGCTCTTGTTTTTGGATTATTGGTATAGCCAAGCGGGGCAAAGTTTGGCCAAATGCCTTTTCGCAGTTTTGCCCGATGACCTCGTTTGATATTTTCGCTTAAATTGTCGATGTAGTATTTACTTTGGCCAAAGGCAATGTTCATCATAAATTTCCCTTGCGGTGTTGAGTCAAACCAAAATGTGGGAAATTTCAAATCTTTAATCTTTCCTGTGTCCAGCAAATAAATGATTTTACCGCCGTCTATGGAATTTCTAGCCAGTCGATCCGGATGCCAAGCCAAAATTCCTTGGGCTTCGCCCTTTTCAATCCGAGCGAGCATTTCTCCGAACACAGTTCGGCCAGGTTCTTTGGCAGTTTTTGCCTCGCTAAGCGAGGCGACGATTTCAAGTCTTTCTTTGGCGGCAAATTCTTTCAATTCGGAAATTTGAGATTCAATACTTAAAACTTGTCTTTCTTCGCTGTCCGTTGATTTTCGAGTGTAGATAAAATATTTCATAGTTCCTCCTTAAAAATTAAAAATGAAAATTCGGGAAGCCCGCTTTTGGCCAGCCCCGCAGTAGCGGGGCAAAGATAAAAAATTCCAATTTGCGCTTAAAATCGGCTGGCGAGCCCTCGCAGAGGGCGAGCCAACAAAGACATTTCCTAACTGGCGGTGTGCGTTCGAAAAAATTCGAACAGATTTCGCCCAAAATTTGTAGGGCGGGCGGAATTCCCCCCAAACCCCCCTTCCGCCCGCCGCACCTGTCCGCCTCTGGCGGAGAAGCGGCCCTTTTGGATTGAAAAACTGCCAAAGAACCTGAAAAAATATCGGCTCGAACTTCATTTTGGGCCAAAAGCGGGCTTCCCTCATTTTTAATTGGACTATTTTCATTTTATTTGTTATCATATTTATGAAGGGTTAGATAAGCACCCATACTAATACTATCATACTAAGGAAACTATGAAAAGTCAAAACAATAATCAAACAATAGGGGATAAGATAAAACAGCTTAGAAATAAGCAAGGATTAACACAGGACGAATTGGCGAGAAAATCCGGCCTTCCCTATACAACACTGACCAAAATAGAAACAAATGTCATCACTAAACCCTCTATTCAAACGGTTATGAAGATTGCCAAGGGCTTGGGAATTAGTATTGATGACTTAATGAAATAAAACTATGGAAAATAAATTCGGAATTTCTAAAAATGTTTTTGTCTTGGGGCTGGTAAGTTTTTTTAATGATGTGGCCTCGGAGATGATTTATCCCATTGTTCCGATTTTTCTCACCAGTGTTTTAGGTGCGCCAGTAGCGATTGTCGGTTTGATAGAAGGCATTGCCGAATCAACCGCTAGCGTCTTAAAAGTTGTTTCCGGCTGGCTCTCTGATAAACTTCAAAAGAGAAAACCCTTTGTTGTCGCCGGTTACTCATTTTCAGCCATTTCTAAAATACTTTTAAGCTTGGCTTTTAGTTGGCCATTTGTTCTGTTTGCCCGTTTTATCGACCGCTTTGGTAAAGGAGTGCGAACTTCAGCCCGGGATGCTTTAATTGCCGAAAGTTCGGACACTTCGACTCGGGGAAAATCATTTGGTTTTCATCGTGCCCTTGATACCTTAGGAGCGGTAGTTGGTCCACTAATTGCTCTTTTGGCAATTCATTTTTTGGATAATAATTTTCGTTTGATTTTCTTTCTCGCCTTTATACCGGCTTGTATTGGAATTCTCTTGTTGCTCTTTTTTGTGAAAGAAAGGAAGAAAGAAGCAAATCTTTCTCCTGCCCTTAATTTAAGTTGGCGCAATCTTGACCCATCTTTTAAGATTTTTTTATTGATTAGTTTCGTTTTTGCTTTAGGCAATAGTTCGGATGCTTTTTTAATCTTGCGAGCACAAAATCTGGGCTTGTCAGTAACTTTGGTTGTGTTGGCTTATGTTCTTTTCAATTTTACCTATACTATTTTTTCAATGCCTGCCGGTATCATTTCTGATAAAATTGGACCCAAAAAAGTGCTTTTTTCTGGCTTCTTGCTTTTCTCCTTTATTTATCTTTTTTTCGGTCTTACAAAAGTTAGTCTTTTTCTCTGGCTTCTATTTCCATTTTACGGAATGTATATGGCCCTCACCGAAGGAGTAGGGAAAGCCTATATTTCTAATTTAGTTCCACAAGAAAAGACTGGTACGGCTTTTGGTATTTATCAGACTACAATCGGCCTCTGCACTTTTTTTGCTTCTCTTATAGCCGGATTGCTTTGGACTTATATTGGCGTTAGCGCGCCATTTATTTTTGGAAGTATCATGGCGGCAATTTCTGCTTTTTTGTTTGTTGTTTTGGAAAAAAAGATAAAAATTGCTAAAATATAAAAGAATTTGCCGCCAAGCCGAGCGAGGCTTGGAGTTCCGCCAAAAGCGGAATGAAAAACTTGGAATCGTCCAATCCAAAAGGGCCGCTTCTCCGCCAGAGGCGGACAGGTGCGGCGGGCGGAAGGGGGGTTTGGGGGGAATTCCGCCCGCCCTACAAATTTTGGGCTAAATCTGTTCGAATTTTTTCGAACGCACACCGCCAGCCTGTAATTTTTTATTATGATTTTAAATCGTCTTAGTCTAGGAGTGTCACTGATTTTAGTTGGTCTTTTTTTTGAAGCTTGCACTCCTGCGCCTATTTCAGATGTTGGTTTTCCTGATCCTAAATTATGCCAGGCCACGGAAACGGGCTGGGATTGTGTTTTAACCGAAGAAAAAGGCACATCTTATTCTCAATTTGAGGATAAAAATGAGGAATTTAAAAAAGCTTGCGAAAATTTAAGTGGGCATTGGATTTGTTATGGGAAATGTGCGCCTTTTGCTAGTCATTATTGTGATTTGGTGTATCAGGACGCCGGAAAATCATGTGAAAATTCAAATCAATGCCAGGGGTTTTGCACCATTGAATCACCTGATGATAATCTTGGGAATGGGAAATGTGCGCCTTATCCTCTGCGAGCTTGCGATCGCTGGTATGAAGTAAACGATGGAGTAGTAACTGACCATGCGAATATATTATGCGATTAATATTAGGCTTCGCCCCATCCTTATCATAGCACATTAAATGTGACCAAAACCTTGCAAGAACATTAAAAAATCATGGCCAAATTATTAAAATTTGTTCGATATTTATTATCAATGGGAATCATAATCGGTATCTTAGTCGTTAGTTTAACCTTGGTGTTTCCTAATAAATATTTGCAAGCTGTCAAACAGGGAGGCGAGTGGTTTCTTAACAATCAGGATAGTCAGTTTATTTATTATCAATACAATCCAGCTACTAAGGAATACCCGGCCAAGCACCAAGAACTTAGAGAATTAGCGGCTCTTTGGTCAATAACAGAGCTTAATAAGTTTCTAAAAGATTCTGACTATCAAGTTTTAGCCCAAAAAGGTTTAAAATATTTTGAGCCCTTTTTTGTTTATGATCAGAATAATGATTTTTCTTATCTTAATATTACCCCTAGTCAAATTAAGTTGGGTTATAACGCTTTTATAATTTTATCTTTATTGAATACGGATTATCCAAAGGAAGAATTTTATTTAGAAAAATTTGCGAACGGTCTTTTGTTTCAACAAGAAGATTCCGGCCAATTTAAAACTTTTTTTTACCAAGATCAATCTGGTGGCGAAGATTATTATCCAGGAGAGGCTTTGCTTGCCTTAATGACCTTGTACGAGCAAGGTGCGGATCAACGGTACCTGAATGCCGTGGAAAAAGCTTTGCCCTATTACCGTAACTATTGGAAGGAGAATCCCAATACCGCTTTTGTCTCCTGGCAAAGTCAGGCTTATTTTAAATTTTATCAAGCTACAAAAAGTGAGCTGGCTAAAGATTTTATTTTTAATATGAATGATTATTTATTAGAACAGCACGCCCCTAAAGATGAATGTAAAAATTTTAATTTTTCGCAAGGAATTGTAAATGCGGTTTATATCGAAGGGATTAATAAGGCTTATGAATTGGCCAAACAAGCCAATAATTACAAAAGAGCCAATTGTTATCGTCAATTTATTAAGGAAGGTGTCGCTTATTTGCTGACTTTGCAATTTACACCCCAAAATAGTTTTGGGATTACCGAGTTTGATCCACGGGCAATGGGAGGGTTTATTGGCAGCCCGCAAGATACCTTAATGCAGGTGGATCGCAATCAACATGCAGTTATGGCTTTAATGGGAGCTTTGGAATTAGGAATTTTGTAGCCGCTGTTTAAATTTACTCCCCCTTTTTGGTATAAAATTCAATGGCCTGAGCAAGCTCTAGATGATCTTTGGCGTATTTTTGGATGCTCACTTTTTTCTGCCAGGCTTCACAGGCTTGAATTAGGGCGCGAGCTCCCATCTTAGTGCCTCCGGGATGAGCATGGACGCCGCCCCCCATGGTCGTGATGAAATCCGTGTGTCCAATCGCTTCAATATAGGCTTTTAATTTAGTGGGATTGAGTCCACCCGAGGCAATCGAAACCGTGCCCTTCATGCCATACCAATCTTGTTCAAAAAATAATCCTTTCACTTTAGGCAAAAGCGCCATGTGTGCCGCAGTTACATCTTCTTCTTTTGTCCCCGCCATTTTTCCAATGCCCGCAGTCCCGGTATGAATCCCCGAAGAACCAGCCAGTCTGCCAAATTTTGTCATGACCAATACCGAATATCCAATGGGATTTTCAAGACGTGTCATCGCTCCATGACCAGCACGATGGAAATGTAAAAAAACATTGGGCCAAAGCCGACGAGCGGTTTGTAATGCCATCCAGCCCGCGGTAATGCCATCCACCAAAAAGCAAAAACTTCCTGGTCGCATTTTTTTAATAATATATTCAGCGCGACGCTTCATGGTGTCAAAATCAGACGATGAAATATTGAACGAATGCATTTTGTGCCGACCAGTTTCATCTTCGGCGCGATTCATAGCTTTCCGAATCGCATCAACGGTTTTCATATAAGGACAAAAATCTTGATCCGCTTGCGGTTCGTCGTGCTTTACAAAATCACCGCCACCTGCCCAAAATTGATATGCTTTTTCAGCAAATTCATGAGTTTTGAGTCCGATTTTTGGCTTAATAATAGTTCCCAAAATAGGCCGATCATAAACATTCAAATATTTTCGTAATTCTTTGATGGAAGTTTTAGGGCCATCGTATTTTTTCAACATCGCTTTCGGAAACCAAACATCGAGAAGTCTCAGCGCTTGAACTTGAGCCATTCCAAAAATATTCCCCGCGATATACGTTAAAATATTTTGCACATTTCCTCCTCGATCAAAAATTCGCAAAGGGAAAGCAATCCACACAAGATTTTTTTTGCGATCGACTTTATACACCTGGGCATCCAGGCTGGAAGCGAATTTTGTCGCAGTCACTTTAACATTCGACCCCGTGCTAGATTCAGCCGCTACCTCGGAAGCCGCGTCTAAAATATCACGTCCTTTTTCCGGGATAAGGTGAAATACAGACAATAAATATTCGCCTGATTCGGGATTTTTCAATTTTAAATTAATATATTCCTTTTGCATAGGGAGGGGTTAATAATGACTCTGTTATTTTATAACAGATTATTTTAAGAGCTCAAAATTTTATCTTCGCTCATTAGTTTAAGGAATTACAAAAACGGAGGTATATACTTGCACAAGTAGCGGTTTTCTTATTTAGTATAAAATATGAATCTCCTCTTGCTCGCCATCGCTCCATCTTTTGCTCTCGGGATATTTTTTTATATCAAGGATAAATACGAAAAGGAACCTCTTAAGCTATTACTAAAAACATTTATTTTAGGCACATTAACAATTGTGCCGGCGGCAATTTTAGAGGGCATATTGTTTTCATTATTTGGCCTCGATCTTTATCAAATTAATAATTTACCAACCCTATTTTTAAGTATGATTTTTTTTGTAGCCTTAATTGAGGAAGTAGTGAAATTTAGCGTGGTCCGGTTTTATATTTGGAATAAAAAAGATTTTAACGAACCTTATGATGGGATTATTTATACAGTAATGGCTTCTTTGGGGTTTGCTACTTTTGAAAATATTCTTTACGTTTTTAGTTCTGGGGCCACAGTTGGTCTGTTGCGAGCTTTTTTAACCGTTCCAGTTCATGCCTTAACCGCAGCTATTATGGGTTATTATATTGGACTCGCAAAATATCCTCGGGTTCCAGGCAAGAATCAATATCTTATAAAAGGTTTAATGGTGGCGATTTTATTTCACGGCACTTTTAATTTCCTGGTTTCTAGTAAAATTGTTTGGCTTATTTTGTTTGCTCCTATTCTGGTAATTTATGTGTGGAAAGTGGGAATTAAAGCTATGAAAATTCATGGCCAAGCTTCACCTTTCAAGAAAGCGCTTTCGTAATTTTTCCAAATAATCCACGGCGCTATTTAATTGCGTGTCTATATTATTAGCTGCATCTTCGTCTGAAATTTTCACAATAGTATCTGGGGTAATCCCTACTTCATCAATGGAGCGATCATTCGGGGTATGCCATTTTGCAATGGTTAAGCGTAAACTAGAACCATCTTCTAAGACCTCCACAGTTTGTACGCTGCCTTTGCCAAAAGTTTGTGTTCCCATAATTATGCCTCTCTTGTAATCTTGAATTGCCCCGGCTACGATTTCGGAAGCCGAAGCTGATCCTTCATTGACTAAAACAACTAAAGGTAAATTCACCAATCGCGCTGATTCGTTAGTATAGAAAATTTCATTATCACTTTCATGGCGATGTTTTGTCACTACAGCCACTTTTTTCCCTTCTAAAAACTCGGAAAGGATATCAATGGAAACATCCAAATACCCTCCGCCGTTGTAGCGTAAATCCAAAATTAAGCCCTGAACTGGCTTTAAAAGTAATTCCTGAATTACTTTATCAAATTCGCTGGCTGTATTTTCATTAAATTGATAAATGCTAACGTAGGCGAGATTTTCGTTGGCGCCATAATATTTGATCTCAACACTGGGAACATTAATTTCAGCTCGTTCAATTGTAAGTTCAAAAGGGTCAGCGATGCCTTCCCTGATAATTGTTAAGGTAACTTTTGTCCCGGCTTCACCTCTAATTTTCATAATAGCTTCAAATAAATTTAAATCAGCTACAAATGTATTGTCGATTTTATAAATTACGTCCTCAGCTTTTAATCCGGCTAATTCCGCAGGAGATCCTTTTAAGGGAGCCATGACTGTTAAATTGTCATTTTCCATGGTTAATTCAGCTCCAATTCCCTTGAGTGTGCCTTCTAAATTATTTTGAAAATCTTGATTTTCTTGAGGTGTCATAAAAGTGCTGTGGGGATCTTGTAAGGAATTAACTAGTCCTTTAATCGAACCATAAAGTTGATTTTCGGAATTAATGCTACTTTTGTCAAAATATTGATTCGCGATTTGATCATAAACTTCCCAAAAAAGATCCATTTTTAAGGGGGTAAGCTCATTGTCCCCTGAAGATGAAGTTGGTAATGGTTTTTGTAATTGATCTTGGACGTAATAAAGAGTTATTCCCCAGCCAAGGAAAATTCCTAAACCAAAAATAAAAATAATAGACAGTCCGGAGCGAGCATTGCGAGAAAAACGCATGAAAATTAAGTTAAAGAAAAAACATAAAGAAGATACAGGAATTTTTGGTAAATTAGAATTTAATTTCTTTCGTGATTCTTTCTATTTTGGTGGCTTTTCCATTGCGAAATTCCAAAAAAACCGCATTAAAAGTTGCCGGATCGCCAAAAGTAATTTCATGCTTGGTTGGCATCTGAGAAAGAAATTGCTCAATAATTGGTTGAGCGTTTACGCCAATAGCTGATTGACTTAGCCCCACAAAACCCACATCGGTAATATAGGCGGTATGATTTTTTAAAATAGTTTCATCAGCAGTTTGGATATGGGTATGTGTGCCGATTACGGCCCCAACACGATTAGTCGCATATAAACCAAAACACATTTTTTCCGATGTTGCCTCAGCGTGAAAATCAACTAAGATAACATCAGGTCGTTCGCCAACGGTCTTTTTTAAGATTTTATCCAAAGTGCGAAAAGGACAATCAAGATCTTGTTTCATAAAAACGCGCCCCATTAAATTAATAATTAGGATTTTTTCTAATTGTGCGGTTTTTACGATACTGTATCCCATTCCGGGGTTAGAGTCAGGATAATTAGCTGGCCTGATAATAAATGGGTTTTTAGCATTCATTAATTCAAAAACAGGTGGATGATTCCAGATATGATTACCGCTGGTAAAAAAATCTATTCCAGCCTGGTGAAGTTCGTGGGCGTGCGTGGTGTTTAAGCCTTTTCCGTGCGTAACATTCTCGCCGTTAGCTATGGTGAAATTAATTCTTAAATCTTTTTTTAATTTGGGGAGAATTTTTATTGTTGCTTCGCGCCCGGGTTGTCCTACAATATCGCCAATAAAAAGAAGGCGCATAAAAATAATTAGTAGAGATTAAAGCTGATTTATACTAACAGGTTTTTTAAAATATTGATAGAATTAGGGCATGGACAAGCCTTTTTGTATTATTTTTGACTTAGACGGGCTGCTCGTAAACTCGCAGCCCCTACAATACAAAGCTTATAATCAGGTCTTTTCTGAATATGGTTATCCCATTTCTCCCAAAGAGTGGCGTGAGTGGATTCGTAATTCCTATGGGGCACCGGAATGGATTCAGAAAAACAACCTTCCCCTTGATGCTGAAAAAATTCGTGCCCAAAAAAAGATTATTTTTGATCAACTTATCTGGCAAGAAATGGAATTAATGCCTGGAGCCAAAAACGCAGTTATGCGCTTATCAAAAAAATATCCACTCTGCATTGCTTCGGCTTCACGCCGCGAAACAATTGAGGCCTGTTTAGGGAAATTTCACCTCACTTCCAAATTTAAGAAAATTATTCCAGATGAAGAAGTAAAACGAGGTAAGCCTCATCCGGATGTTTTTTTGCGTGCCGCTAAAGTCATGGGGTTTGAGCCCAGTGAATGTTTGGTTTTAGAGGATTCCCCGGCTGGTTTAAAAGCCGCCAAAGCTGCTGGAATGAAGTGTGTTATTTGTCCTGATCCATTCAGTAAAACTCCCTTAGTTCAATTTAAAAGCGCTGATAAAATTATTAAAAGCTTAAATGAAGCTATTTTTTAATTTGTGTAAATAAATTTTACTAAGTGTCCCAAAAATTACACAAGCCAAAATGCTGGTTATCACGGAGCTTAATATAGGAAGAAACCAATTTGAAACCGTAAAAATAGTCAAAATCAAAGCGCTCGCTAAAAAGAATTGTAACTTAGTCCAATTTTTATGATAACGTTCTGCGCCCCATCTGGTTATTATTAGAGAAACAAGAATTTTAGCTAAATAAAGACTACCTAAATAAAACCCAATTAAAACTATCCCAAGCGGTATACCGATAAGGCTAATAAGTAATAATAAGGCCATCAAAGGAGTAATAATAAAATAAAGTAATCCGTAAAAAAAGTTCGTTGGCCACGATTGATTGAGTGATTTTAGGGCTTCTTTGAAAGGATGGTGCGTAAATAAAATAATGAGAAACAAAATTAAAATACTAGCAAGCAAGGCAATTAGCTGGAAACGACTAACTAAATAAGTTTGACTAGTAATGGGGCCAAGCGTAGTCAAATCTTGCACTCTAAATCTTAACCGCGGATCAAATTGAATGGTTCCAACGTGAGAGCTATCTTTAAAATTATTTTTATCCAAAGGTTGCCAATAAACTATGTTGCCTCCAAAAACCGCGGATTGATCAATCGAAATATCTCTAATGGCCGCAACATTAGTATTCCCTTTTACGTCTCCTCTTAGATTAATAGTAGTGCCTCTTAAATTTAGATCCCCATCCACTTCTCCGTTTAGATGCAATTTGGCCCCGCGGGCAGACACATTGCCTTTGACAACACCATTAATTTCTACAATCCCTCCCCTAATGATTACATCGCCGCCAATTATAGCTGTTTTATTAATAATGACTTTACCAGCTCGGACAATCAAATCATCGCCAATATTCCCATTAATCACTATTTGCCCACCGGCAATGCGGGCATCGTCTTGAATATTGCCATTAATTTCCGCTTGTCCAGCAATTAAGAATAAATCACCTGCAATCGTGTCATCAATTTTTACCTTACCTCCTAGCGCGTTTAAGTCGCCATTAACCGGATTTTTAATATTAAGATTTCCGGCTGCCGTATAAAAATCGTCAGGCAAAGAATTTGTCGTGGAAATAGTTTCTCCAATTTGATAATTAAAAGCGTTGACTGTTTTTATTATTAAAAATTGGCCTAAAAACACGGTCCCCAGGATTACAATCAGAGCAAGAAGTTTAAAGCGGTTAGGCATAGGAGACAAAAATGCTAATAAGTTTCGTTAAGTTTAAAACGCAGTAATTTTTGATTAGATAGTACTTCGATACCCATGAAAAATAAAGTACCGACAATCATAAAGTCTCCATATTGCATAAACAAAGAAAGCAGAGTAGCCAACGAAGTGCCGACAATAGTTAATGGTAAGGACACGTAAGAGAATAAGGCCGAAACACCGGTTGAGTAACTTTCAATTATTCTAAGGAGTGCAATCCCAAACATAGAAAAACCGACTAAACCGCCCATTAACAGCGGTACTAAATTGAATTTAGGTTGCAAAGCCATTTTTATGGCTCGATCCAAAATCAAGGGGTTAGCTTTGGGCGCAGGATAGTTTTTTAGCGCCAAGGAAATATTTTTAGGAAGCGACATGGTGTGGCGGTTAGGAGATAATAACTGTGCGAAAGATTAGGTGGGCTAAAAAGGATTTTTAGGTATTTAATTTTTCTTTTAATTGATCTTTTGCCCTTGAGAGATGAGTTTTAATAGTATTTTCGTTGAGACCCATCATTTCCGCTATTTCTTTGATTGAAAATTCATTTTGGTAGAAAGCAAGTAGGACGGTTCGGTATTTTTCATCGAGTTGATCCACGCAACCCCAGATATGATTTTTTTCCATATTTTGTTCCACGTCATCTGCTACAGATTGGCTGTCTTTTAGTTCATACGCCACATCCTCAAGATCGATAGTTTGTTTATTTTTAAATTTTTGATAATGATTAATGCCTTCATGGTAACAAATTTTACAGAACCAGGTTTTAAAGCTGGACTCCATTTTGAAGTTTTTTAGGCCATTTATCACCTTGATAAGGGCTTCTTGTAAAGCATCTTCGGCATCTTCTTTGTTGCCGACAATGCGGTAAATTACCGAGAAACCTAGCTGGACATATTTATCGAGAAGCGTACGGAGAGCTATTTCATCCTGGGTATCAAGGTAAAGTTTAATTAAATTAAGATCAGGGTTTTCTTTCAAGGAATTTCATTGGTTAGGTGGAATTCCACTATAATAGACAAAAGCTTTTAAGAAAAGTTTCATCAAAAACAAAAATTTTCTATAAGGGGTTCTTTAAATTGACATTTGATCCCAGTCCATAGTACAAAAGTATTAATGTTAATAATTATACACCTTCGTTTTTATAATTACGTATAATAGGCCATAAGCCTAAATACCTTTTTGGGCTTACTTTAGTCGAAATTATTTAGGAGAAAGAGTATAATTTATTAGTTAACGGTCTTTACTGCAAAAAGATATGGAAAAACCAAAAAGCATTCTTTGGATAAAACGATTTGCTATTTTACAGGTAATTTTAAGCTTTCTTTTAGTGGGATTATTGATAGCAGTGGCTGGCCTCGAAATTAAAAACGAAGTCTGGCTCTCCTTTAAGCAAGGCTTTTTAAGTCAATTAGCCTCCCAGGGAATCAAGGAATACAATTTTCAAATTGCCGGAGCTATCGCCGCTTCCCCATTGCTTGGTATGGCTGCGTCAATTTTAGCATTAATGGCAATTCAGCGTAGGGAAAAAAGGTTAACGTATATTACGTTAGTGGTTTTGGGCGGACATATTTTGGCAGGATTAAGCGGTGGTACTATTTCTTTGCTGTCGGTTGGAATGTTTGTTTTATTGCTTACTAAAACGGGTAAAGAATATGTAGGGCTCAGCGGAGGAAGGCCAAAAATACGGGGGATAGAATAAAATTCCTCACTGTGTATTTTTTTATTTAGTCTGTTCTTCCAAGTAAGCTAATTGATTTTTTGCTTTTTCGTTGTAGGGATCTAATTCAATAATTTTTCGAAAAACATCTTTTAAATTCGTCCATTTAGAAAAATGTTGATAATAATCAGCTAGTGTCCATAAATAATCCAAATTACGTGAATCCAAGCGCGAAGCTTCCTCAAAGGCCAAAAGTGCTTTTTCTTTTTCGCCCAATTCTTTATAGATATGCGCTAGGTTAACAAAACGACTAGCTTCTTTATTGTCCAATTCTATGGCTTTTTCGTATAGCCTAGAAGCTTCTAAAAGGCGGTTTTGTTGATAAAGAGTTAAGGCTAAATTGCTGTAGTATAAGGGATGGGGCTTTAAATCGGTCAATTTTTGAAAGAAAAATTCTGCCCTAGGAAGATTTTCTTGTTGTAAATATAAAAGCCCCAATTTAAAATTAGCGTCCAGGTGGTCGTTATCAAAAGAAAGGACCTGAAGTAGATATTTTTCCGCCACGGCGTAATCTTTTTTTGAAAAATAAAGCTCAGCTTGTTTAAAGGCTTTTTTAGATTCTTGGATGCGACGTGTTTTTTCGTCACGAGCCCGTTGCTCTTCTTTTCTTTTAAGCCGTATCTCCTCAAAGGCAGGGGGATGAGAAATTGATTCCTTTGAAGATATTTCTTCGAAATCAGGTTTGGCTTTTTTTTCGAGTTCTTGTTCAAAAACAAGACTACGTTTAGTTAATTTCCAACGTTTCCAAAAAATCCAAAATAAAATAATTAAGCTGATAATAAATAAAATCCAATAAAGCATAATAAGCAATAGTCAAAAATTAAGATAATATTTCCTCTCGCTGGGGCATAAAAAGTAATAAATTTTCAAGGGAAAGCCTGGTGTTAATATTGCGTTCAAGGTCAAACCTGGTTTTGGCAAGCGCGTCGATCATTTGGAATAATTCGGAATAGGTATAGGTTACGATTTTTCCTTCCATCTTTTTATAAAGCAAGCCGCGTGTCATATAAAGAAAAAGTTCTAAAAATATTTTAATTTCATTTTGATTTTTGTAAAAATTTTCCACAAACATGAATCGATCTGTTGTATTTGAATGTTCAAACAATTTAATAATTTGATCATAAAAATCCTGGAAAAAACGCAAATAATCAGTGTCTTGCAATAAAATTTTTGCTCTTCCTGGTTTTCCCATGGAAAAAACCGTAATCATTTCTAGTGTTTTAGAATCTAAATCAGGTCGAATTTGCAACAAATAATCTTTAATGAGGCTTTCTGAAAGAGAAGCAAATGAGACATTTCTTGTTCTGGAAACAAGCGTTGGTAAAAGTTTTTGTTTGCAAGTTGTTGTTAATAGAAATAAAACCTGCGAAATCGGCTCTTCAATGTTTTTCAAAAGGGCATTGGCAGCTTCAAGAGTTAGGCGTTCAATGTTTTGCATAATAACAATTTTATAATCACTATTCGAAGTAGTGGAAAGATGACTTAGTAGTTCGCGAACCTCTTCGATTTTTAGTGATTCCCCATTGTCTAAAAATTCAAAAGTATTAATATGCTGACCTTTTTCAATTTGTTTACAGCTCGGACAAACCCGGCAAAAATTATTTGGACATTGCAAAATTTGGGATAGGGTTCTGGCAATAAGTAATTTCCCAATTTGGCTAGGACCTGAAAACAAATAAGCATGGCTAAGATGATTTTGCCTCAAATCGTTTTCAAGCTGCGTAATGGGTTTGGTATGCCCGACAATAGGCCATTTATAAAGCATAAGTAAGGCTAGATTAGACCTAAAAGGCGGTTTTTGTCCAATGATCTTCTTGTCGCACTAAGAGCGAGGAAGCTTTTTCTGGATAGCGCATTAGTGGTTTTATAAAATTTTCTAAGCAAATTTTATTTTGCGAACCTTTTACTAGGATAAGATCATTTTTACGCAGATGTGGTTTAAAAAATTGAGCCGCCTCAGCCGCGGCCTCAAAACAATAAATATTTTCTTTTGGCATACCAGCAGACCGAGCACCATCTGCATAATAGCGCGCATCCTGGCCTATAGTAATTAAAATCGTAGCTATCTTGGAAACAAATTTCCCAATGCGTAGATGTTCTTGCTTGGAATAATCGCCTAATTCGTTCATGGAGCCCAGAACAGCGATCTTCCTTCCCTGTAAATCATTTAAGGTTTCCAAAGCCGAAACCATGGTATCCGGAGAAGCGTTGTAGGAGCTATCAATAATTATTGAATCATTAATTGCTTCAATTAAATTTAATCTTCCGGGTGGGAGCTCGAAAGTTTGTAGTGCGTCCAGAATAGCTTTAAGTGGCATTCCTATTAAAAAGCCAACCGCAATAGCTGGCAGCAGAACATAAACTTGATGACGCCCCAAAAGATGAGGAAAATGCAAATCATGAGATTGTTTTTCGTAGGTAATGGTAAAGGAAAGACCATTTTTACCGTGGCGTATATTTTCTGCTCGTAAATCAGCTTTCGGAGATGTCCCGAATAGAATGAGATTGCAAGTAAGTTCATGTTCTAAGCGAATTATATTGGGATCATCACAATTTAAAATCGCCCAGCCATTTTCCGGTACAGATTTAACCAAATGAGATTTTTCTTGGAAAATACTTTCAAGATTGGTGAATTGACCTTTTGCCAAATGAACAGGCTTGATAGTTGTAAATACGCCAATAAACGGTCGTAGTGCTTTTATTAAATATTGAATGTCACCTGGTTTATCGGCGCCCATCTCTAAAATTAAAATTTGGTAAGGGGGGTTAGCTTTATTAAGATTCCAGGTCTGTAGAAAAGAATTAAAAAGAATACCTAGCCACTTTATGGGGTTAGAATAACCAGTTTCCTGTTCTAAAATGGCCAAAAAAGTACCAAAATCACTATTGTAATTTTTTTTTGCGCAATGAGTCGTTTTTTTTGCAGAAACTACAGTATAAATTGCTTCTTTGGTGCTGGTTTTACCTACTGACCCGGTAATAGCCACAATTTTAGGATTGATTTTACGTAGGCGCCATTGGACCAATTTTTCTAATAAGAAAAGAATAATGGCTTTGGGAATCTTTTTAAGAGCGATCATTAGTTTAATTTTGTGGTTAGAGAGATAATCAAAAGTATCTATGTTGTTTTTATTGCGAATTGGTATGATCTTTAAGTGGATTTTATTTTAACACAAATGAATTGTTGCCAAATTAAAATTAGCGGCAAAGTGCAAGGAGTTTGGTTTAGGGTCGAAGCTAAAAAATTGGCCGAAAAATTAGGGATTAGGGGTTGGGTTCGAAATGAGCCAGATGGAACAGTTTTAATTCAAGTTGAAGGCAAAAAATTTGCCTTAGATGATTTTATTAAATGGTGCCACCTTGGGCCAGAGAGGGCAAAAGTAGAGAAGATAGAAATTTCCAGGTGTTATGAGGCCACCGAGAAGGGATTTTTTATTCGAGATTTCTAAAAGTTAAAATAACCAGTAAAAGGTGTTCATTTGTAGCCAATTATATTGCAACAAAGCACATGCTCTATTTGCAACGATGTTTACTGTACTACTTTTACTATTTCTCCAAAAACTTCAGGCTCTGTCGCTGCCAAATTAGCGAGAATTTTGCGATCAAGTAGGATTTTCTTTTTAGCTAAAGCTTGGATAAAACGACTATAAGATGTTCCACGTTCCTTTAAAGCAGCAGAAATACGAATAATCCAAAGTGCTCGAAATTCGCGTTTTTTATTGCGTCTATGAGTATAAGCATATTGGCCAGCCTTCATAACAGCTTGTTTGGCTTGGCGGAAGAGATTTCCGCGTTGTCCGCGATAGCCTTTAGCTGCTTTGAGTATCTTTTTGTGACGCCTGAGTTGGGTTGTTCCTCTTTTAACGCGAGTCATAAAATTTAAAATTAGGAATGAATAAGTAAAAAATTAAACCTTAAGTAAGGCTTTTGCCGTTTTTGTGTCGCTGCTACTTAAAATAAATGCTTTTTTTTGCAGCTTGGTTTGGCGCTTATTTTTATTGGTAAGAAGGTGACGAGTTGCAGCTTTGCGACCAACAACCTTGTTGTTAGCGGTCAAGCGAAAGCGTTTTTTGGCACCACTGTGAGTTTTTTGTTTCATAGAATATGGTTTTTTAACGAAGAGGAGAAAGAATGGCAAATAAATTGTAACCTTGTTTTTTAGGGGCTTGATCGACTTTGGCAATATCTGTTAAGGCATTAATCATTTTCTGCATTTTTTCAATCGCGAGATCAAAATGGGAGAGTTCACGGCCTTTAAAAATTAAAGCGATTTTAATACTGTGTCCGTCTGTTAAAAATTGGCGAGCCTTCTTGGTTTTAGTTTCCAGATCATGAATGTCGGTGCGGAGGCTTAGTCTGATCCCTTTTACCTCACTTTTTTTCTGTTTAGAGCGCTGTTTCTGGTCTAGTTTTTTTTGACGGTAAAGGTATTTCCCATAATCCATTACTTTGCAAACCGGAGGATGCAGATTAGGCGCTACTTCAACCAAATCCAATTCTCTTTCTCTCGCAAGCCTAATAGCATCTTCAATGGATTTAATGCCTAATTGTTCTTGCTCATCATCAATGAGCCGGACGGTACGGGCTTTAATCTGATCGTTAACTCGTAGAAACTTGGCGATAGCCTAGTAGGTTAACAAAATTGAGCGTGGGCATTGTAGGAAAAAGGAGGCATAAGGTCAAGCTATTTGTGTAGAGCTAATGTTTTAAGGTGGCTTGAGCTGCTGCCAAGCGGGCAATAGGCACTCGATAAGGAGAGCAACTTACATAGTTGAGGCCTATTTCATGGCAAAATTCAATAGATTTTGGATCACCTCCGTGCTCTCCGCAAATGCCTATTTCTAAATTTTCCTTGGTTTGTCGGCCTAATTTAACGCAGGTTTTCATTAAGAATCCTACTCCGGACTGATCAATACTAGACGTTGGATCTTCAACTAAAATTCCTTTTTCTAAATAATAAGGCAGAAAGGTGCCAACATCGTCTCGACTGAATCCATAAGTCATTTGGGTTAAATCATTAGTCCCAAAGGAAAAAAAATCAGCTTCCGGGGCGATTTCATCTGCGGTTAGGCAGGCGCGTGGTAGTTCAATCATGGTGCCAATTTTGTATTCAAATTTAATTCCCTCTTTCAATTCCTCGATTACTCCTTGAATAATTTTCTTTACAGCTTTGAGTTCCGAAACATTGCCAATTAAAGGAACCTCAATTTCAGGATGAACAGCTAAGCCGCGGTCGTGACATTCAATCGCTGCAGTTAAAATAGCCCTTACTTGCATGGCATAAAGTTCAGGGTAGGTAATTCCTAAGCGACACCCTCGATGTCCCAACATGGGATTTACTTCATGTAAATTGGTAATAATATCTTTTAGATGCTCAATGGTTAAATTCAATTCAGTCGCCAAATTTTGAATGCGTTTATGCTGATCAATATCCGGTAAAAATTCATGTAAGGGCGGATCAAAAAGGCGGATAGTGACTGGAAGTCCCTTCATAACCTCAAAAATCTGTGCAAAATCTTGTTTTTGTATTGGCAAAAGTTTATCAAGGGCTTTTTTTCTGGCTTCAGGGTTATCTTTGGATAGAATCATTTCTCTCATTAAGGGAATACGTTCTTCAGCAAAAAACATGTGTTCAGTTCGACACAAACCAATTCCTTCTGCTCCAAATTCTAAAGCTACTTTTGCGTCCTCCGGGGTGTCGGCGTTAGCTCTTACTTTTAAAGTACGAACATCATCAGTCCATTGCATTAATTCTCTAAAGGCGCCGTCTAATTCTGGTTCACACATGGGCGCTTCGCCTAAAATAACTTCTCCAGTTGTGCCATTTAGGGTGATAATATCTCCTTCGTAAACTACTATTTCGCCGGCTGTAAATTTACGTTCTTTGCCATTGACAATGATGTCGCCGCATCCTGCTACGCAACATTTCCCCATTCCGCGACAAACCACGGCCGCATGGCTAGTATTTCCTCCTGTTGAGGTTAAAATTCCTTGGGCCGCGTGCATACCATGAATATCTTCAGGGCTGGTCTCCTTACGCACTAAAATAACCTGGTCCCCGGTTTGAGCTTTTTCATAGGCCTCATCAGCGGTAAAAATCACTTTTCCGGTTGCTGCTCCAGGGGAAGCAGGTAATCCCTTAGCTATAACCGTAATTTTTGCTTTTGGGTCAATGGATGGATGTAGTAACTGTTTTAGTTGATTGGGTTCAACCCGCAAAAGTGCGGTGTGTTTATCAATTAGCCCCTCTTTTACCATTTCCGTGGCAATCCGGACCGCGGCATGGGCAGTACGTTTTCCGTTACGGGTTTGCAGAATAAATAAGCGGCCTTGTTCAACCGTAAATTCAATATCTTGCATGTCGTGATAGTGGTTTTCAAGTCGATCTTTAATACTGACTAATTCTTCATAAACAGTTGGCATCTGGATTTTAAGCTTATCAAGCGGAACTGGGGTGCGAATCCCGGCTACCACATCTTCACCCTGGGCGTTGATTAAATACTCGCCATAAAATATTTTTTCGCCGGTGGAGGGATTACGGGTAAAAGCCACACCCGTACCAGAATCTTCGCCTTTATTGCCAAAAACCATGGCCTGAATATTAACCGCAGTGCCGATGTTATGAGGAATACCGTGCAGATTACGATAAGTACAAGCGCGTTTGTTGTTCCAGGAATTAAAAACTGCCTCAATTGACAAGCGGAGTTGTTCTGAAGGTTGTTCTGGAAAGGGTGAGTTTGTGTGTTTTTGAATAATTTCTTTGTAAATTTGGACTAATGATTTTAAGTTTTCGGCTGTGAGTTCGGTGTCCAGTTTTATTCCTTTTTTTTCTTTAAGTTCGCAAATTGCTTCTTCAAAATGGTCATGGTCTACCCCCAGTACTACATTACCAAACATTTGCACAAAACGGCGGTAGGCATCGTAGCAAAAGCGTTCGTTTTGGGTGTTGCTAATTAAGCCTAAAACAGTTGTATCGTTAAGTCCTAAGTTAAGTACAGTATCCATCATCCCGGGCATGGAAATTTTAGCTCCGGATCTGACCGAAACGAGCAGTGGATTCTGTCCATCCCCTAAATTTTTACTCATATTTAATTCCAATTCGGCTAAATTTTCTTTTAATTCTTCTTGAAAGCCGCTGGGATATCCCTTGTTGATCAAAAAATAATTACAAGTTTCAGTCGTAATGGTAAATCCAGGTGGTACTGGTAAGCCCAATTTGGTCATTTCTGCCAAATTGGCTCCCTTGCCACCCAAAAGTTCTTTCATATCTTTAGACCCCTCAGAAAAAGGAAAAATGTACTTCATTATTGACAAAATTAAATTTTCAAGTATAAAATTAGGAAATTAAAATTAGTAGAAAGGCCAGACTCTACAGCGATTTACAGGCCTAATATTAAAATTAATTCAATGCTACTCTAGCTAAATTTAAATTTAAGTACAACGAAAAATGAATACCCCCCCCTAGAAGGTTAAACAAGAGAAACCCTAGAATGGTTAACAAAAATAGAATTAGCTCAATTAATCTATCTTTACCAACCTCTTAGTTGCATGGTTTCTTCTAGCCTCTTTAAGGCCGCGATGAAAGCCGCTTCACGATAAGTACAATTATATTTTTTGGCTAAATCATCAACATGATGCCAGGCGTCAATCATGATTTTCCTAAGTCGTTCCTGTACTTCTTCCGCAGACCAATAATAATTCATTTCATTTTGCACTAATTCAAAATAGCTCACAGTTACTCCCCCCGCATTAGCTAAAATATCCGGTAAAATTATTACATTTTTTTCTTTCAAAATAGTGTCTGCTTCAGGAGTAGTTGGGCCATTGGCCAGTTCTAAAATTATCTTAGCCTTAATTTTGGCCGCATTATTTTTCGTAATTTGGTTCTCAAGAGCGGAAAGTACCAAAACATCACACTCCAATTCCAAAAGTTCTTCATTGGTTACTTTTTTGCAAGATTCTCCACTTTCAATTCCGGCCACAAAGCATTCTCCCACTTCTCCCTTTTCTAGTTTGCAACTAATTGCGGTTTCGGGTTTGAGGCCATTTTCGCAAAAAAGTCCTCCTTTTGAGTCTGAGACGCCGATTACTTTAAACCCTTCTTTGGCTAATAATAAAGCGACATTGGCTCCAGCATTTCCAAAACCTTGAATAACCACTCGCGTTTGTTGCGGGTGCTGCTGGCGATTTTTTAGAGCTTCCAATAAAACATAAACTCCACCTTGAGAGGTTGCTTGGTCGCGGCCGATAGATCCACCTACGGCTAGGGGTTTTCCCGTAACCACCCCTAATTTATTATAGCCTTGTAATACCGAATATTCATCTGCAATCCAGGCCATAATTTGTGGGTTGGTGTAAACATCTGGCGCAGGGATATCTTTTTCCGGCCCGATAAAAGGCGCAATGGCGCGGGTGTAGCCACGCGTTAATTTTTCTAATTCATTAGTGGATAGGGTTGTATGGTCAACCACTACACCTCCTTTGGCTCCACCTAGCGGTATATTAACTACAGCGCATTTTATGGTCATCCACGCGGCTAGGGCTTTTACTTCTTCCATGTCAACCTGGGGATGGAAACGAATCCCCCCCTTGTAGGGGCCTCTGGCATTATTGTGTTGGACCCGAAATCCGCGGAAAATTTTTATTGACCCAGAATCCATACGAACTGGTATATTTACTTCCAAAATTCGCTCTGGATAACTTAGATGATCTTCGATATGGGGATTAAGCTTTATTAAAGCAGCAGCTTGGCGCATTTGGCGGATAGTATTTTCAAATAAAGACATAAATAAAGATCAAGGATAAAAAATAATACGCCTTTGTGGCGTGGCTAATTTTATTTTAGGGTAACGGTTTTCTTTTTAAAAGACGATATTTAAAAATTTTTGACCCAGGTTCTTTTCCAGCTCCGACGTTAATATACCTCCTGCTGGTAACATTTCTCGCATAAAATTCTTTTGTCATAACTTTTTGGCCAGCCTGTCTGCACTGCAATGTGGCATTTTGCGCAAAAAACAGACCTCATCGTGCCATCAAAAGGAATCCATTTAAAATTTTCCTGTAATCGGCGGGCATATTGGGTATAGGGTAGAGGCACATTCAATCGCTGACAAAACGTGATGTCATTTTTTTGAATTTGAAAAGGTTTTTCCGCAACATCGTCCCAAAACACTTCTTTAGTAACTGCATCATTTGCCTCGTGACTGCTGTCTGGGATGTGCGACACATCGAGATAATGCGATACTCTTTTCTCTTTTTTTGGATTGAGCCTAAAGCCGTATTCGCGCTGTTTTTCATCACTCAGTGGCCAATACATATACGCCCAACTTTCGTCGTAAGGATTGGCCGCAAAATATCCCGGGAAAAATTCTCCATATTCGCCAGTTTGTTTCATTTTGGCAATGATTTCGCCTTTGAGTTGCTCATACTCCTGCGGAGAATACGGTTTATTGAAAATGTGATATTTCTTTCCCACAAGACCGCAGCATCCCCAAATATGATCGCATTGAAAGCAATGAGCAGCGTACTCGGCATATTTACATTGAATCGTATTGTAGCAAAATTTGTTGTCGTAACATTGGTCCTGTGCCAAAGAGCAATAATAGGCTAGCTCGGTGTTAATAGCGGCACTAAGGCAATCCAAAGTATCCTTTGCTCCTCCTCCTTGGCGGGCAACATTGACGCAATCCTCAGATGGGCCAGTTATTAAATAGCAATTATGGCAATTTTTACATTGTTCCAAAAAATTTCCAGAAACATTATCACATTTATCCACAATGGCGGCTCTGAGCCAGGCTTGCTGTAGCATCATGGCTTGAAACATTTTTTTTGCTTTCTCATAAAAAGATCGTTTTCCAAAATCGAATTCCTTTCTTTTTTTCTCCCATTCCTCTTTGGTTAATTGTTGATTGAATAGGCAATATTGTTTATTGCGGAGATTGCTGCAAAAGAGGCAATACTGACAATTTCGGCAGTCAAATAAAAAATAACTATCACTACATTGTTGGCACATGAAGCCGTAAATTAGGTGGAAACAGTTAAAACAATAAGTAATATCTACGCAGAGTTCACTAGTATTACTAAAGGTCAAAAAATGACTATCCTTGCAATAGAGAGCTCGATAACAATATTTTAGATCTTGGTTTTCTAGGCCAGAATGACACAGGTAGCAATTTTTGGAATACCACCAGTCATCGGTGTATTCAGAGTTGTCGTTGCCGCCAACCATGCTGTGCGCGATGGGTGATTTTTGAAAAAAATCCCACATTTGCTCAAAGAGTGGTTTTTCAGGATCAAAAGTAGCTCCTGGAGGGTTCGCATTTTTGACCCATTCATCCCGATGCCATACTGGGTAAGGACAATTTTTGCTAAACACAGAAATGATGTTTTTCCCCGTTTTATCACAAGGCCGTTCATGCAAATGCCAGTGCTGCCAAAATGCGCCCAACTGCATGAAGCGGTAAGCTGGTGAATAGTGAGGTTCGCCTTCTATGCCCATTTTTCCCCGAAGCTTCATTTCGGCTTCTGAAATCGTGAAGGGCTGACCCGTTTTTTTGCAAATTTTTTCCATGCGCTCACTATATTACAACATGCGATGTTGTGCACGATAAGAATGCCCCCTACATTCCATGGTTTTATTTATAATTTTGCAAGATAAGCGGAATAGATTAGAAGTTGTAATCAAAAGGATTTCGCGCTTTTTCGGCTTCAATTTCATCTAATACTTTATTTGCGCCCTGCTCAAATTCTTTAACAGCCGTTTCCCCTATAATGTTATCCAGGCCACTTAATAATGCTTGGAGGTTATGTATTACGGCTTTATTTGGAGCTTTCACTGCTTCCTTAAGGCAAGCCTCCATAAAAGGGGCACGGAGTAGTGTTGTTCTCATTCCCCTTAAAGTAGCTTCTAAGATAGTGTTATAACCAATTTTAAAACCCATAACTTTTACAATCCGGTTTGCTAATGATTTTCTAATTCTAGTAATTTCTCCCTCTGCCGCCCTTTCTTCTTGATTAACTTCCGGTTCTTTGGCGCTAGCAATAGGATGAAACTCTTCAAGGTGGGAATCTATTGCATTTTTTAGATTGCTTTCTGTATATGCGCAATTTGAACTCCTTTTTTCCTCGGCGATTTCATGGTCATTAAGCCATTGGGTAACTGTGGTTACAATAGCTTGGATACTCATTTGGCTTTCTAGTTTTACCCTGAGAACGTTATGGCAACCTGTTAAATCCCCAATAGGTATATATAAACCCTCTGCCACCCATTCCAAAATTCTTTGCCTGGGGACTCTTTTCGCTTTAAAATTTTCTACGTTTTCCTGTAAAATTCTGGAAATAAATTGACCTAACTGGTCAGCGAACGGTGCATCAATTCTCGCTTCGGGGCTTGTCGGCGCAGCAGGTGGGTTTTTCATTTTGAATATTTGAATATATTTATTTAAAGATTGGGACGCTCGCAAAGATTGTTATTTATTTTAGCTTTTTTTATAAATTTATCAATCCCCTGTGCGGTTCCATAGTCTCGAGGGCACCCCTGAGATGAGGCGGGATTTGTAGAACAAGTTAAAATATACAGCGATTGGAGGTCTCATATCCAGAGTTTCATGGGGTCTTTGAATATTGTATTCTAGA
>Ga0209417_1002889_pt1 | contig 24687 bp, 17 predicted proteins | sample RifGroF2_FD_184002 | JGI IMG/M metagenome (GOLD analysis project Ga0209417, IMG submission 184002) | Groundwater microbial communities from Rifle, Colorado, USA - Groundwater F2 (SPAdes) (version 2) | ecosystem: Environmental > Aquatic > Deep subsurface > Groundwater | place: Rifle, Colorado... | reverse complement strand
TTATCTATTTCCAGCGTCGGATCATCACAATATCTTTGCAATGCCTCCCATTGATTCATGGCATAAGTTATTGCCTTGCCCATAGGACTCTTAGGCAAAACCTGATCCTTATATTCATTCAAAACTGCCTTGATTTCCGCGAATATCGGCTTGGCTTCTTTCTGTCTGGCTTCTAATAATTGTGTATCACTGTAATTTTCTTTTTTAGCTCTGCTTTCAATTTCATAAAGCCTGCCCCAAAGAACCATCATCCTTGCAGCTTTTACAGGGTCGCTGTCCAATGCATATTCGAACTTTCGCCTGGCGTGAGAATTACAGCCAATCTCCGTAGCATCAGTTTTTCTGAATAACTCATCATAGCCACTATAGGCATCAGCCTGTACCTTGCCGCTATATTTGCCGAGGAATTTAATTGGCCCCTCTCTTGACCTTGTCGGCGTAAAATCAAATACCACATTATGCTTATTGTCAATATATACCCACAAATAGCCGTTATACGTTGAACCTTTGCGGTTTGGACATTTTACGGGGATTTGGGTGTCATCAGTATTTATCTTTGGCGATTGAAGTATCTTTTCGTGCATCCGGCCAACCAAAGGCTTTAAAAGGTCAGCACATCTGCCCACCCAGTCGCACATCGTTGATACATTAATATCAACACCATGTCTTTTTATAATGCCTTCCAGCCTGTTTAACGGATTATGGTCGCAATACTTACTCGTAATAATGTGTGCAAGTAACCCCTCGCCTGCAACGCCTTTATCAATAACCATCGGCGGAAGCTGGCCTATAGATATATTTCCTTCACACTGCTTGCAGGCATACTTGTGTCTGACATATTTCTTAACGTAAAATGAGGCAGGCTCATATTCCAGCTTCTCAGTTTCCTCAGAGCCGATACGCTCCTTTTCATTATTACATACAGAACAAACCTTTTCTTCTTCGGCCGGCTCGATTTCAATAACTTCTCTTTTAAGTTCAGCAGGCAAAGGTCTTCTGCCATTATGATTGGCGTTTTTTACAGGTTGAACCTTTTTACTCTTTGTCTGTTTCTGCTCTTCTATCTTTGCCTGAACTTCACTGTAAAGATTTTCAAACAACAACCTCTGCTGGGGATCAAGCTTTTCACTCTTTTTGCCGAACAACTGACGCTTGAGATAATGCAACTGGCCGGTAAGATCATCGATTTGGCCAAGCAGAGTAAGTACCATTTGTTGCAGCGTTGTGACATCTGTGGGTAGTTGTTTTACTGATGATTCCGCTGTTATTTTAGTCGTCCCTGACATAAATAACAATATAACTGCAATTGCGGTAAAAGCAAGCGAAAAGTCGTATAAATGCAAAATAATTTAAAAATATTTTACGGTTTTTGTGTTCTTATATAGCGTTTTCGCCGTCGTGCCTTTAAAAGATCAATGCCTTCGAGTATCCATGACAGTCTGGCTACGTCAATTTCCAGTGATGATGTTTTTGGAGGATAGTTTAATTTTTCATAAGTTCCTTCTTCTAACCTTTTATACCATATCACAAACCCGGTACGATCCCAGAACAATATCTTACACTTATCCCCCGTCTTATTGAAGAATACGAATAGATGTCCGCTGAATGGATCGTTTTGCATAAAACTTTCGGCAAGCATAGAAAGCTTACCAAATCCGCATCGCATGTCAGTCGGCTGGGTATATATGAATATCTTTACTGATGATGGAAGCGTCAGCATAAACCAGCCGCCCGTGCCACCGAAAGAACCATACTCAATGTCGCACTGTCAACGCCGGCAGGTATTCGCAACGTGTTGCCGGAGGTAAGCAAAAGTTCTATGGCGACAGAAGCATTTTGAGGCATCGCCACCTCGATGAAAGCTGATGACTCGGGTTTACATTGATCCTCTTGTTCCGAATCATCACCAGCCAGCTTTTTTCGCCAAATATAAAATGATGGTTCCGCCAAACCTTCCTGCTTGCAAAACTGACGAACAGAAAGCCCGCTTGATTTAAATGTTTCCAGGGCCATCTGCCAGAACTGCTGCTGGTCGTCTTTGGTTGGTTTTTCAGCTTTAATAGTTTCGCTCATAGTTTATCTCCGAATAATACTATGAGCCGATTATCAACTTTTCAAAGAACCTCGCAAGATGCAGTTGGCCGGAAAGTTACCTTAAAGCCTTATTTTGCCATATAAAGCACTGGTGTGAAGCATAGTTTTATAATTTTCTAATGGTATATAGTCTGGAATGGAATTGCTAGAGCCTACACAATATGCCCCGAAATGCCCAAGATTTAAAACCCTATCTTTGACAAGTCCAGCTATTTCTTCCTGTGTTCCAATAGAAAGTGTATGAACGCAAATGTTTCCCAAAAGACAGAGTCGATGATCAACCATCTCCCTGATTTTATAGATATCCAGACTTTCCGGCTCAATAGGGTGCAGTGCGTTAAAACCCGTTTCGATGATCGTATCAATTAATGATGTTATATCGCCGTCCGAGTGATAGATAAAAGGCTTGTCGGCATTGCGGCAGATTTCGGCCATTGTTCGATAAAAAGAAAATATTCTTTCTTTTAACCATTTAGGCGACATCATAGGACCTGTGCCATAGGCCACATCATCACTTATGCATACCGCACCAACGAAATCCATCTTGACTACTTTTTTTAGAATTCTTATCTGGATGTCGGCTACATGGTCGAGAAGTTTATCAATAACTTTGGGGTTATCATACAGCATTTCTGAAAACTTCTCGAGGCCAAATAACTGCCATGCCGTAGTAAATATTTTTCCTAATACAGAAATAATTTTCATACCCGGTTTAAGATATTTTGCTTTTTCTAAAAAATCAGAATAATCCATAGTCTCAGGATCAGGCCACGGATATGAATATATATCTTCTATAGTTTTAATCACGCCGGCATATTCTTCGGCCCATATTCGCTTCCCATTACTTATATCTTGCTGATTTTCTTCAGATACAAAGTCTTTATTATGGACGCCGCTGACATCAATCAATCCACAACTTGTTCGTGCAAAGTCATAGCCTGCCTGATAACAAAATTCCACTTCGTCTTTGGCAGATAACTCCGAAATTCCCAGATATTGCTGCATGATTTCCTTACAGACTAAAAATTCTACATTCGGAACACGATATCCTGTGCCGCCCATTAGTGTTGCTTTTAAATTTTCAAAGTCGGGTTCAAAACCAAGTCTATTCATATAATTTCTCTTTACAAGAGCCTGTTGCACAATGTTTTTCAAATCCAACCATTGGACTCGATGGCTATGTGAGCAGGACGGCTCGTCTTTCCTGCCTTCACTAACCCTTATTCAAATTTCAACTATAACTTTCACTTATTTTTCGGCTGGACGAATTTAATCTCCGACCAATTTACCGACAAACAATCATTTCTATTAATTCCAGAAGACTTTTCCGCTTCGCCACAACTTCAGAAGGTTACGCGTAGCGCATATCAGCGACCACTCGCTGCGGCAAGCTTCAATTCCTCGTCGCATAAACCTGTCAAAGCCGTGAACATCCTTAATCTGTCCAAACACCGGCTCAACCGTCTGGCTTCGCAGCTTATACAATTCTCTGCCATGCTTGGTCAGAAGCTTTCACTCCATCAACTCCGTCGCCGACAGGCAATCCGGCATCTGCACACAGCCGAAGTATTTCAAGAAATAGTGTTTCCAAATACGATTCGTTGTCCTTGCGAAAATGGCTTATCGTAGTGTGGTCGGGATACTGGTTTGCCGTGATGACTTTGTACGCCACATCAGTCTGGCAGTGCTTTTCAATCCGCCTGCTGGATCGCTCACCGGTGCAGAAAGAATATATCAGCAGACCGACCATTATAGATGGATTAAAGGCCGAGTTGTCTAACGCCATCGCTGCGGTATTATTTGTAGAATTGTTTCAGGTCAATCTGCTCGACTGCATCGAGAATAAACCACGCCAGACGATCCGGGGCAGCCAGTCAACCAGAGATGGCGGCAGCAGATAAGGCTGATTTCGGTCGCAAGGCAGGAAATTGTAAGCCATATCATAATCCTTTATGAATGTTTAACCAATCCATTGCACAGATTATAACCGAAAAGCTGGAATTATTCACTTTTTAAAAGAGCAACTATTATTTATGCAACAGGCTCTAATAAGTTTTTCTTAACGATGGGATAAAGAACTGTTAAAATTAGTGCCATCAAAATAGCTGGCAGGGAAGTTGTAGCAAAAAGTATTTTCAACTTTACCAAAGCTTCGGGTGTTTGTATTGCATCAGTACCGGGTCTAATGCCGGATAGCGTGACCATCCAGCTTCCCGCTGCAATCGCTATGGTAAAAGACGCTTTTTCGATAAAGCCGAACATAGAGCTGTATATCCCTTCTCTTTTCGTTTTGTTTTTAACGCTATCATCATCGCAAATATCTGCCAATATTAAATACGATACAAGGCAACTTATTGGATATAATACACTAATGAAAAAACTGGTTATCAAACACGCATAGGGATAATTGGGATTGAACACCCACCATGAAATTGCTACACCTAAAAGCCATAAACCCATGGCCAGATATAAAAGTCCTTTGTTGTTGATTTTCACGTTCAAAAATTTTATCAAAACTGGCAAAAAAAACATGATGAACGCCCCAATGGTACCATGAATACCAATGATTTTTGCTCCCAACTCGCGATATCCCTGACATACATAATAGATGATAAGGCACATGAAAATGGGCGTAACTACAACTATGGATGCCAAAGTAAAAACATATATGCCCATGAGCATTAAAAAGGAACGGTTAGTGATCGCGGCCTTGAAACTTTCTCCGAATCTTAGCTTTTCCTGTCGCAGAGTTGCCAGATTCCCTTTATTAAAGACAGCACACAAACAACCTGTTACGATCATTAGCAAACCGATCATGAGACCCATATTTCTGCTTGCTTCAACCTCGTTTCTGCCCAAATAAAAACACAGTTTATACGACCACGGAAACAGTAATGTAGGAATAGCCATCAGCGCCGTTCGACAAGCAATTACCCTGGCTCTTACGTCAGAATTGTAAGAAATCTCATTTCCTAAGGCGATGTATGGTACTAAGAATATTGTTGTCCCGGTGTACATTAGGATCAACATAAAAAACAAATAACAAGCTTTGCCAAAAGACGTCAGGCTTACAGGAACAAACCAGATCATCGCAAAAAACGTGGCGGATAATATTGCTCCGGCGAAAAGATAAGGCCGTCGGCGCCCCCATCGCGTTCTCGTGTTATCAGTTACGATCCCCATAACTGGATCAGTAACGGCATCCCACAACCGAGTCAACGCCAAAAGCGTACCTACCAATGCGGCATCGACTCCTAAGGCAATGCTATATATCGGCAAAACCAGATAAATCAGTATTCCGGCAGGAAGTAGTATTGTCCAATAACCAGTCGAATAGGTGAGAATTTGCCAAATTCCTAGTTCGCCGAATGTTTTTGCCTTATCCAAGCCGCAAACTCCTAAATAGCGCGATGACACTCACTATATAAACCGAGTAATCTTGCAGCAAAAATCATAGCAACCGGATTTGCGGTCGTCCTGTTTGCAAGATCAACCTGACATATACGTATATACCCGTTTCCAAACTTTTGTTCAGCTGCAGCCAGCGTGGGCACCCAAGCATTGTTTTGGTCGGGATTTCCGGTTATCAATATGGGTGTAAATTCCGGAGCAATGAATGTAGTGTGCAAAAACGGACTGACATATCCCATATCCACATCAAACCAGAACCTGAAATCATTGGGTTCAAAATCCCTGGCCAGTTGATGTCCTGTTTTGCGACTAATAAAATGTCTTGGACCCATTTCGCATTTAGACACGTTGACACGGCTGGTACCGATTTTATATTCGCCAATTGGAAGTTTCAGAAAAACAGCCAGAGCGCCATTCCTAACAAGTTTCAAAATTTTCTCTTTCGATTTTTCGAATAATCTGAGATCATCAATAAGAATCAAACCGTTTCTCATAGATGGTTTGGTGAAATCTGTTTTTAGTCCTAGGGTTCGTGCCAATCTGGCAGATTCGCCCTTTTTATCACCTATTATATATGCCTCTTTTTTTACACAATCTGTGGTTTTTGGAAATACCGAAAGCTCAGCTTCGTTATCGTTTAGAATTTTCCCTTTGAAATCTATCAATGCCGCCTGTACAGTAATTTTCGTGCGACTTGAAACCTCGGGGGTTCTAAAACGAAGGAATCGCTGAAATTTACTACTGCACGCAGGAACATTGGCTTTGAATTTCCCTGTCGAGGTGACTCTGCCGTCAATGACTATCTGTAAATGAACATTGATATTCTTATAGCTTATATCTTTGTCGTTGCAAATCCATACCTCTAACAATATCTGCTCTTTCGAAAAAAAAGCATGTCGATCGGTACGCAAACTGACAAGTAGCGGCATAAGTGCTTTACGATAAGCAAAATATGCCGGTTTGGGATTACGATCTACATCCATAAGCGCCTTCATCCAACCAGCCGGCCATGCATCAATCAATAAATGAACTGCAAAACTTGTCATTCGTGCATCACGACGAAAAGCCTCGGCCATTAGTCTGATAACCCATCTTTGATGTTCCTGGCTGGCATGTACCCAATCATCAAGGGTGTGTTGTGCATCAAACCACATATAATGAAATCTGCCTGTCTGACAGCCTATAATACTTTCCGGGCACCATTCTGTTTGATCTTCTCCCTGCGGAAGCCATTCCTTGGGGTAATATTTTTGCATAACCTCACCAAAATCCAGACCCTCAGCGCCAAATTCCCCACAGCCATAGTACCAATTCGGTTTGACAAGTTGCCAAAATCCCTTGTGTAATTTACCGAGATCAATACCATGTCCGGTATACCAGCCGGGATAGCAATGGTTGTCTGGCAAACCCGGTCCAGGCGGATCGTAATCCCCATCCACGGCTTTTATTACTCTTTCAGGATTATTCCGTCTTATAACAATATCAGCAGACTTGAAAAAATCATTGAGTTCGGAACGCACCAGATGCCTATGAGGCCTATTAAGGCCGTTCGGGAATGGTTCATTAATATAGCTTACCATAATATTACATGGATGGCTACGAATCAGATGTTCCATCTCGTCGGCCTGTCTGACAGCCTCGTGAAATTGATTACGACGAAGACAGCCAAACAACGGCAAATCTGTCTGAGTCATCATGCCGAGCATATCACAGTAGTTATAAATTTCCTCTTGTACGGGGCGTTGCGTCAGCCGAAGAAAATTCAAATTGCAGATTTTGGCAATCAGAATATCATTTATTAGCTGATTCCAGTCCTTTTTTATAACGCATTGCTGTTCATGCCCCATCGTGTTTGCGCCACGAAGCCTGATTTGGCGGCCATTGAGAAAAATTTTTCCTTTAGGGCTATTTTGCGTGTCCATCTCAAAGGAGCGCATTCCGAACTGCCGCTTGGCAACATCGATAACCTTTCCGTTGCCATCGAGAAGTTTTGCCTGTACCTGGTAGAGCCATGGATTATTAGGCTCCCAGAGACGAGGGGCTGGCATATCAAAAGGCAATTTGAAGTAGTTTATTCCGGGTCCGGCTAATAATTCAACCTCACCTGTACTGTCGGGTTTAGGCATATCGCCTATACCTGCCATACAGTCTGTTTTTAGAACATATGTTTTGTTTTTAAAAACTGTTCCCCCGAAGTTTTGGCCATATACAGAAAGTTCTATCATTAGACGTTGTGAGCCTATATTGCAATTATAAATTTCCAGCCACGCTTCAGCCGTGTTTTGTTTCACTAACGGTCTAACGAAAATATCACTGATATGAATCCTTGCTCTTGACTCAATAAAGACATCTTGGTATATACCCATACCTGGCGGACAGTGATGCCAGCCAACCTTTGGGTCATCCCATCCGCAGCCGGTGGCAGCATATATTTTGTCTCCGTCATAGCTCGTTCCTGCAATGGGAGGATTGCCCATGCATGTGGCATCGTTTTCCACCTTAACAACCATCGTGTTGCCTCCGAGCTTCACAACAGATGTAATGTCAAATTCAAATGGCGAAAAAAAACCCTCATGTGAGCCTATATATAAGCCATTAATGAATACATGCGACTTATAATCCACTCCTTTAAAACAGACAAAAACAGACTCTTTCAGGAAAGACTTGGACAATTTGAATGTGGTGCGGTAATAAGTTGCCGCCCTGCCGCAGGGCGGCCCATAATGAGGGATCGTTATCTGTTGCCACATACCGCCCCCGGCAACAGTATGACCACCGAAATCCTCCAAATCCATTGAGGTCTGTTCTCGCCAATCAAAATGGCGTAACATCAAAACTTTTCGTAATGACGTAATGTCAGGAGCAAGATTTCTCATGAACTCAGCATGTACTTTTTTTATCTTGAGCAGTTCCTGATACAACGTCGTTTTTGAATATATTTTTGAATTTGGGATGAATTCTGATTTTTTGGAATATTTTTCCAATGTTATATATCGTCGAGGTAAATTTAAAATACCCGGTTTAACAAGCTTGTCTCTAATTTGCAGATGATGTCCTGCTGCAATATTTGCAAACATATCCATTGATGACATAGGGATTCCATTCATTAAGAATAAGGAATTGAATTTTTCAAAGCACAAAATAATTTCTTACCCTCTTCAACATTGGGTGCTTCGGTAATAACTATAATGTTGCGTTTTTTTGGCCAGTCACCTTTAAGTAGCCGATCCGTGAAAGGAAATGCTGAGCCATACTGTTGAAAAATCAGTGTGACACGTGGTGGGGCATTATGGGCCAGTTCCCATAAATCATGATACTGACAATCACAATCCAAACCCGTTAGACTGGAAAGGGTGAAAAATTCTTTTATGATACTGTGAGCATTGCCGCAATAATGTATCCTGCCTCCGCCGACAGAATTGATAAATCTTGCATCACGAGGGAATATATGTTTTTTATAAAACTCCGGGCTGATCATTGTAGTCGAACAGTTGCTGATACGGGCAGTGCCTTTCCACATTGCACCCCAGTCGAAAAACCATGTTGGATCAGAACTAATCATATTTTTCAGATACGGCACAAGTTCTATCATATAGTCTGTAATAACATCAAGCAATGTTTCTACTGCATTAGGATTATCATAAAAATCTGTCAAAATGTCATTGCCACATAGAAGATGAGCGGTATTGAACGGACTTTGAATATCAGGGTGCTGTATATTTATACCTTGCGGCAGGTTTTCCAGCCAGATTTGTGTCCATTGCTTCAACTTGCCATACCAACCTGCCTGCAAATTAGGTCTGCTTAGCTTATAAGCATCCTCGATATTATTTAAAATAGGCGAACCGACAGCAGGCAGAGAATCAGAAGGCATTATAAGCTCGGCCCCAAACGCTGCCGCAACTTGACCCGTACCAAAATTGACGCGCACCGTCGGAACGTAATCATCACCTATTTCGAGATGCGGTTTTATATGTCTCAGCTGCGTATCCAGCATAGCAAGAGGATCACGCAACTGTTCATACCATGTTGGAATATTATTGATCGGTACATTAACTATGACCATTGGCATCGCCTTGCATGGATCGTTATAAAGACGCTTATAGCCGCCATACAGCAGGTTAAATCGCTCAAGTTCGCAATCGGTGATCTCCAAGGAGCACATTCGGGGCATGGCTAATTCTCACTTATAACCGAAATACATTTTACTTTTCTCAAAACGAATCCTTTTACTGTGAAGCCAGAACATCTATCATTGTCTCGTTGCACAAATTATATATACCGATTAGAAAATCTTTTATGTGCCATGGCGATAGCGATCTTTGTACAATCCTATTTTGTTTAAGGGGATAGATTTAATCGCGGGCATCTCATCAAGCACTTTTAAATCATGTCGAAATTGCAGCTTATTTTCAGAATCCCTCACAAAAGGATACTGATCTGACTCGCGATTGTTTTCAATATGTACAATGTTGGGGTCAACTTTCAAATTAATATTTTCTGTTCTGCAGAAAAGATTCCCTGATATCATATTACCCACAGGTATTGCCAACTCATTAAAATCGGAAGGATACTTGGCTAATTTCGGGAATGCCGTGCTCCATGGTGGCTGGAGGTGATTTATTTTCTTGACCATGTTTTGATACGCTGTTACCACAACATGGCGATGCGACTTAACACCTATAGGGTCTATGCCAACGGGATGTTTCAAATCGATGAACACATTGTTTTCAACAGTAACATCTCTGCCACCGTTTATGGTTATCGCCTCTCGCCCGCCTTTTTCAAAAATATTTCCACTGATAAGCTCACCAGAGACACAGGAGTCATAATATATCATGTGTGCTCCTAACCACGGCGAGTCCGGACGCAAGCCGATAATATCATGGAAATAGTTATGACGAATTGTATTGCCACAAATGCTGTAATCTTTATCCGAATTTATCGCACCGGAGTCGTCGGATTCGAGACAGACATGGTGTATTTCATTAAGTTCGATAGTATTGTAATTGCCGCGGTAATCGATTGCTGCATGCGGAGCATCGTGTATCAAATTATTGGATACAAGATTGCCTACACCGTCGACGGCGACCGCGAACTGGTAAGTCTTTGCCCTGCGTGAAAAATGATGTATGTGATTATTTATTACTTTGTGATCCGCACGAGTAAGGGTTTTCTGGTCGCCGCCGGTAAGGTAAATGCCGCCCCTGCCAACATTATAAATATCACAGCTCTCAATAGTATGCTTTGAGCCGCCCAGTATCCTCATCGCCCAGCCGCCGGTGTTTCTCACTGTACAACCAGCCAAGGTATTACCTGTTCCACCCTCAACAACAATTGCGGTGTTGCGGCACATCTCGAAAGTAATTCCCTCAAAAGTTACATTCGAGACATCCTGCATTTTAAGCAAAGGCTCTGTCAACAGTGAAATGCCAATAATCTTATCTTTGAGTTCTGCCGGTGGATAAAAATACAGCACACCCGTACAAGTATCTATGTAATACTCACCCGGCATATCGATCTCTTCCAACATATTAAGGGCATAATACCGCTGTCCCTGGCCAAGAACGCCTGTCAAGCCATATTCGTGCGGAGCAGAAAGTGTAATCTCAGAGTTGTTTGGATCGATATAGGAAACTGAAATACAATCATCCGCCCAATCATAAGCCCAGTAACCGTGCAACCAGACCTCGCGGGCATTGACCCAGTGTTTGGGGCGGTCCCCCTGATATTTGAATATACCTGGTACATAAGTTGGGCCGATTTTAAAATCACGATTGATATCCCGTCTGTATTGGCGAGGCCGCGAACCACTCCTAATCACTTTTTCTATTTTCACATAACCCTCATTGGGCCATCGAGCAATAGTCATAGGCTCATGGTCGAAAAACAGTTCTGATGGGGCCGGCCTCATCGAAGAACCAAAGCCAAACCGCTCCATCTGCCCAATTTCATCCGGATTAAAACCTATGCCGACAAGATCTGCTGCGAGTACTTTATCGCGAGCAGACACTTCTACGATATGATTCCTAATATTTGCATCGACGACAGGTTTAAATGCCGAAGCAGGGATCAATTTGCCGCCAAGTAGATGTACTTTTTCATTTTTAAATGCACAATAGATCACCGGCGTATTTTTCGAGCCTGAATCAATAGCTGCAAGTTCAAGTGGCTGTTCAAGATAATAACTGCCGCCTCGTAAATATACCGTAGTTTTTTCTGCGATATTGCCACACTTAGATGCCTTGATCGCATCACGAGCGGCCTTGATGGTCTGGAAGGGTCGTTCAAGTGTACCGGGATTGCCGTCGTTGCCGTACGGCGCAACATACAATTCTATAGCAATGCCAATACTCGAATTACATAAAGCAACACAAATCAAAAGCCACACTATCCCGTATTTCATTTTTCATCCTTTATAAAAACTCACCGCTGGTATGTTTTTGCAGTCTTACACACCGCATTTTTAAGTATTATATCATCAAGAAAGCCTTTGTAAAGAAATATTTTGCGCAAAATCGTTTTTATTTATTTCTATATATTTCCGTTGCTAAAAATGGCTTCAAAAAAGGCAAATTGTCTCCGAGTAAAATCGGCCATAGAACTTTATGCCCACTTTTAACAAATAAATGCGGTTTTTGGGGTTGGATTCAGAAGCCGAAACATATCAGTGGCTATATTTTATACCATAAATAAAGGGCACACACTTTTAATCGTACGTCCTGAATTTGTGTATTGACACATGATAGATTGTATGGTATTGTGTAATTTGCGCAAATTGAAATATTTGGATTGCGTATGAAAGGTCTTGACATAAGACGTGTGGAATTTAAAGAATATGGACTTTGTAAATCGTTAATGAAGGTGATTTGATTTTGGCAGGCCAGTTTGTCAGATCGTTACGGCGGGCGATATAAATGGCGATTGTACAATCAATTTTGAGATTTTGCGATATTGACCAGCCATTGGCTTTGGTAGGAATGAAACTGAAAGCGTGGTGGAGAACTACAATTTTACAGCATTGTGAATATATTTACTAACAGGTTTTCTAAGGAATAATATGAGTATTGACATCGATCTTAATGGTAATAAACTTGTTTTAGATGATTTGACAGGAGGCATCCTGAGTTTACAGGAAAAAGAAGGAACAACTCTTATTGATACCTGTTCAAATCATAGCGGAATAATCGATGTAGCTTGCCCCTTACCGAACTATGGGCCTTTACGGCTGGCGAGTCGATTCTCAAAAGTGGCAAATATAGTTGTTTCAGACAATTCTGTTCATATTAGCTATAATTCTCTGTCCCCAAGCCGTACAGATTTGGGTTACACTGGCGAAGTATCAGTTCTTATCAAAATTTCTGAGCATCCTGATGGAAAGAGCCTCGTGTTTGAGGCAGAGGTTGATAATCAGTCGGATTATCATATTCCACAGGTTTTATTTCCTGACTTCATGGGATTAGTAGCCGTATCAGGACATGAACACACCTGGTTTCGTCAAGGTGGCGTAAAAGTTCGTCCTTTTATAGAATTAGGGGGGACACCAACAGCCGGTGTTCATCAGTTTTGGAAGGGAGGCTGGTGGGAATGCTTTCTGCCGGGCAAAGGATGGTGGGGTGGAACTACGCTGGGGAGGTGGTCTCATTTCGGCAGCCTGAGGGCCGGACTTGGGGTATTTGATGAGAGTTGGTATCCCGACCCGGAGCACGCTGTTTTACTACGTGTTTATGAATCTACCGGTAAGTGTCGAATGTGTTTTTCTCGCGAAATGCAGAATTGGAAACAGTTAGACGGAAAAATTCAAACTAATCCCGCGTTAGTTATCAATCCTGGGGCACAATGGAAAAGTGCGAGTTTTGTTGTAACACCTCATGCCGGCGGCTGGCCGCATGGAATTACCACATACCGTAAACACGTTCAAAGCCATGATAATGATGTCGCAGTACCAGCCAAGCACGTTCAGGATGAAATAGGATTTCGTACGGTTTTCATGGCGGAAACCCAGGAATACGCTCCTCAATATTGTGAATACAAATGGAATGATCTGCCTAAGGTAGCAGCGGAATGTAAGGAACATGGGATTTCGGAGATCAATTCATGGGGCGGCCTGAAAGGTTTTTCTTTGCCGATGCAGCTAATAGAGACGATTGGGACCAAGGAAGAATTTGGCAAGTCAGTGGACGAATGCAGGAAGTTGGGCGTAAATGTTTCTTTGATCATTTCTGTAGTAACGTGTGACCCGGAAACAAGTCTCCGGTTTGGCGGCAGCGGAAAGCAAAGCGAGGGGTGGAATTATCATACACAACTCATACCCGCTATGAACCCCGGTTATTTTACGTCCCTTGCCGGTGATCCGATGGATACATGCAATCAAGCCTGGCAGGATGCTGTTCTTGAAAGCATAGATTCCTTGCGTGAAATCGCACCGATATCTATTTGCTGGGACCAGTTATTTTTCTCCAAAGGCCAAAGGGATTTAACTTATGTAATACGTGAAATTCTCAAAAAAACGTGCGAAAAAGACCCTCTCTGCACGTTCAGCGCCGAAAGTTTCACATGGCTTGAAATGGAATCACGTTATGTTCACTACACTTGGAATTGGAGAAGTGACAGCATATTTTTATGTGACGATACCTCACATAGAACAGCCGATTACGCGGCTCCGGCCCTTTCTGTGTGGAAAGCGCCTAGATTGAATCTAAATGTTGAAACCGACCGCATACGCATTATCAAGGGTTTCACCGATAATTTTTATCTTAACTTTATGATGCGAAAACCAGACAAAATATGGGGCAGTGCTAACTTTCACGACTACCCGGAAACAAGTGAATTGGTTAAGAAGTTGTCCTTGCTCAGAAAAAAATTCCTGCGTTATTTTAAAGAAGGCATTAATTTGGGAGATGGTGTAATGGCAGATGATTATACTGTCTTGCACACATCAGCATATTTATTGCCGGATTCATTGTTGTTTTTTGTATTGAATAATACCAATAAAGTCCAGAGAAGTGTAAAACTCGGCATTAATATTGATAGATGGATGAAGTGTCATGAATATGGATTTGAGATTTTGCAATATGACATTGATGCCAATTGTGTGATCCGGAAATTTATAGAGTCTGTTGATTGGAGAAACCAAATTGATATTATAGAATCCGGAGAATTGATAATATTTGAAATTCGTGAAGACACGGCCAAGTGCAGGTTGTAATTTATGCAAGAACAACCCGGTTGCCTATTTCCGAAATGTCCTTGGCTGTGTCAGCAGTTAAGGACGGCAGATGGATGAAAGTACGCAAATGGGGCACCCCGCCTACATAATAGTAATTTCAGTCATAATAAAATATAAAAAATATCAAACGCTATGGAATGGTAATTGGCATCAGGAAAAAAGGAATCAATAAATACAGAGAACTTCATGCTAAAGCGTGGCCGAAAGTTCTCAAAAAAATCGGGGACTGCAACATAAGAAATTACTCAATTTATCTTGGGCAGCTTCGAGAAAACAAATATTATCTTTTCAGCTATTTTGAATATATAGGTGATGATTTTGAAGCTGATATGGCAAAGATGGCTGCCGATTCTACTACGCAAAAATGGTGGTCGCTCTGCAAACCTTGTCAGCGGCCGGTTGAAACAGCAAGAAAAGATGAATGGTGGACGGAAATGGAAAAGGTTTTTCATTGTGATTAATTGAGGAAATAATAATGGATCGCACAAGCAATTGCCTGAAAAAACTGGAAAGAATGAATAAAACACTTTGTCATCAGGAACCGGACCGTGTGCCAATAAGCGATTTTTTCTGGGGAAGTTTTATTAAGAAATGGCGGAAAGAACTTGGTTTATCCTCTGATACAGACCCTTACCACTACTATGATATGGATTTTATTATAACCATACCTAATATGGATCCTCAAATCAGAACGTTCGAAACAATTGCTGAAAATGAGCAGGAAGTCGTGGTCAAGACAGGTTTCAGAGCAATTCTCAGAAAGAAATTTTCTCTTCCTATGCCTGAATCCATAGGGTGGGAAGTCGATACTATCGAAAAGCTTGAAACATTTGAATTTGATGATCCTGATGATAAAAGACGTTTTTTTGAAGCTGGCGACAATCAAATAGCTGGAGTAGGCGACGGTTTCCAGAGAAACACACCGGCTTGGATGGATACTGTTAAGTCAATGCGACGTGATTTTGCAGTACTTGGCAGTATGATTGAATGCAGTGAATGTCTCACCCGGTTGATTGGTCAGGAGAATACTATGCTGTGGATGGGAATGTATCCCAAGCGATTAGGCAAAGTTATTAATCGGATCGGAGAATTTTATTTAAACTGCGCCAAGGCCGAGATAGATGCAGCTGAAGGGTTGCTTGATGGTTTTATGATTTTTGGAGATGTTGCATACAAGAACGGAATGTTTTTTTCGCCCGACTACTGGAGAACTTATTTTAAACCCTGGGTTAAAGCTATATCTGAGTACTGTCATCGGCATAATTTGCCTGTTTTTTATCACGGTTGTGGAAATGTGAGTAGTATTCTTGATGATTACATTGAAGTTGGCATAAATGTATATAATCCGTTGGAATTCAAGGCTGGATTGGATGCTGTTGAACTGCGAAAAAAATATGGCCATAAGATAGCATTCTATGGCAATAATAATGTTCAGATATGGGAGAGCGGGGATAAAGAGCTAATTAGGAAAGATGTCTTACGTACACTCTCGTCTGCTAAAGGTGGTGGATATATATTTTCATCTGATCATTCGGTTACAAGTAATGTTTCCGGCAAAATTTATGATTATATAATCAAACTGGTACGTAAATATGGCCAATATCCTCTGAATTTTTAAAAAGAAATGATCAAAACGATGGTACTTTCTTTTGATAAACTAGATTTCTGCTTTCGCAGAGATGGCACCCATCTGTTGAGTGGAAGTAATAACATTGAGGTTTTGGTATGAAGCGATACGGAATGGCAATAGGTCTTAAAAAAGATAAAATTGAAGAGTATAAAAAACTTCATGCAGAAGTCTGGCCAAGTATTATTAAGTTGATTAAGAAGGCTAATATCAGTAATTATTCTATCTATCTTGGCCGGCTCGAATATGACAAATACTACCTGTTTGGCTATTTCGAGTACGTTGGCGATGATTTTGAAGCGGATATGACTGCTATGTCTATTGAGCCAGAGATGAAGAGGTGGTGGCAGCTTTGCGAACCCTGCCAGTTGCCTCTTGAGACCAGAGTGGAAGGCGAATGGTGGTTGTTTATGGAAGAATTTTTTCACGCGGATTAAATGAATAAGATATAAGAAGATTAAGTTTTGTTAAAGAATAAGGCATATCAAGGCATATGAAAGATTTTGGTCACGGTGAATCGACAGGATTGGAACAGACGGTACTGGAAAAGATACTTACGGGCTTTGTGCCTGAGGATCTCTGCATAACCAGTAGCGACAAGGATATCCTGAGACATCTTGCAGAAAGAGTATCAGCGGTTGCTGGAAGTGTCCAAATGCAGGAGAAATGCAGGCTTTGGAAGAGACACAACGAGCTGGAAAAGACACAGCCTGTTATACTTTGTGCCCCCGAAAACGGGTGGAATGAAATGATTACTGAAGCTCAGATGAAATGTACGGGTAAGATATCCCGACGATGGGAAATGGACATTCGAAAAGAGCTGTTCTGGGCTGAAGTGATGGGAGATGATAAACCAGTTGAACCTTATTTCGACATTCCATACACCGTTTCGGCAGATAACTGGGGGCTGGAAACTTTATTTCACAAGACTCATGGTCATGGCTCCTATGTATGGGATAATCCAATCAAAGATTATGCAAAGGATTTGAACAAAATTCATACTCCGACATTTGCGATAGATTGGAAAACAACAGATGGGTGTGTTGAGTTGGCAAAAGATATTTTCGGTGATATTCTCACTGTTCGACTCAAAGGCTGCTGGTGGTGGTCACTTGGTTTGACTTTGCCGGCAGTGATGCTCCGCGGTTTAAGTAATATATTCATGGATTTTATTGAACATACAGACGAACTGAAAGAGCTGCTTTCAATAATTTCCAGAGGGTATATGCAAAAGCTGGGCTATCTTGAAGATAATAATCTATTGAGTCTTAACAACGATGGAACATATGTATATGAGCCAGTTAGATTTCAGGATAAATGTTTTGAGGATGTAAGGACTGAGTGGGGGAGTTAGGATTTAATCAGATAGAGAAAGCATATTTGTTTGTAGAATAGAAAGAGTCGCAATGAAAAAGTATTTGATGGTTCTGGTTATTTCTGTATCAACTCTGAATTTTGCATATTCAAGTGAATACAAAATGCTCTTACTGGGCGACAGTTGGGTTCAGGCAATGTATCAAATGAAATCGTTTCAGCAGGTTTTTGAACAGCATGGCTATCCGGATTTTAAAATTAAAGGTGACAAAACGGCCATTGGGGGTACCACTGCCGCTTTTTGGGCGAAGCCGGAAAAACTCGACATAATATCCACTGAACTTAAAGATAATCCGTCCATAAAATATGTCCAGATATTCCTTGGAGGAAACGATATACTTTCCGGCAAATTGCGCAAAGGCTGGCATACAAAACTGTCCGAACAGGATGCAGTATTGCTATACGACAAAATTGCAGCAAATATGGCAAAGATTGTTAATTGTTGCCTGAATAACCGGCCTGATGTTAAGGTTGTTATCAGTGGCTATGATTACCTTAATTTTGAATACGCAAATTCGATAGATCCGAACGGACCATCGTGTCTTTTATGGCAAAATCTTGGATGCCCGCACCCTGCGGAAATAAATAAAGTATTTTACTCGCTGGAGCAGAAAATCATTGCCTTATCTGAGGAAAATCCGCGTTTAATCTATGTAAGCAATTTTGGTCTGATGCAATACAACTTCGAAGGAATAAACAAAGATTCTAATGATGTTTATTCTCCACCCGGCGATATTAATCTGCCTTGTCCACCTACCTTGCTCAATGGAAATGGCCGGGACAGCATTCACTTAAATCCTAAAGGTTATTTGCTGGTAGCTGAGAATTTATTCAATAAGTTTTATGCTTCAGATTTTCGTAAAGGCGGCACCAAATAACAGGCTTTTATTGTGTGCGCTATTAAAAGGAAATTAGTTATGCGGAAAAATAGTGTTTTAATTATATCTATCGTGTTTGTTACATTAGCGACCGTTTGTTTTGCGGGGTTGACGGGTTCTCAAAGACAGGCGTTGACAGACATTGCCAATGGCGGAACCGGTATTGGCTGGACAGATTTGACCTTGGCACAAAAACAAGAACTCAAATCGAGTGCCAACCTGTATCTTTCCACATATTATTCTTATCACATACCCAACGGTCTTAACGCCGATGTCTGGTTTGTGAATTTCAACCGCACTGCGGTCGTTACTTATCCGAATCCGGGATATTTGGGACTGGGTGACAGTGCGACTTTCACAGGAATGTATCTTGCAGCACTTGCCCTGAAATATGCCAATACCACAGATGAAAGCGAACGTCTTGTCTTGCTCGTCAGGATTAACTCTGTACTGGACATGTTTGGTGTCCTGATACATGTTTCTGGCAAAACAGGATTTTTGGCTAGGCACGCGGTAATTATGTCGGTACCGGCTGATGGCAAGGTACCTGATCAATATCTCCAGTATTATTCCACTTATGATCACTTCAAAAACCGGACAAGTTCAAATCCCAATCTCGGCCCAGATGCTTTTGTCGGCGCAACGGGTTATACCAATTATGCATGGCTGGGCGCTAGTGAAAGGGATACTTATGTCGGCGTAAATTTTGGCTTGGCCGCTGTGCTGGCAAAAATCAATGATCAGAATACTCGTAATAAGGTCAAAAATATTATCCATGCGATCATTCAGGACCTTACCGCCAGTGACTGGTACATCAGGGACGGAAAATCAGGCGGGTTTCTCAATGTTAATCTTTATCGCGTTTCTGTAACATCCACACTAAAGGCAGCGTTACTGAGAACGGCAGCTACCGCTGATCCGACTTTGTACCGCAGCGATTATATCAGCGCAGCTAACAATGCGCCTTCTTTAAACACATTGAACAGCAGCGAATATTATGCAAACACACTCGAATTTGATCTCATGTATGCCCTCAACGTTCTTGAAGCCATGGATACAACTACATCTTTCGATTCCAAATGGCTAGGCCGTTTACAGAACGACTGGAACCAGGCGGCAACACATCTTAATGCGTATTTTGCGGGTGTTTATCTGGCCTGTACCCAAAATACTTCGGATGCAAAAGCGGTAGCGACCCTACTGGGCGAATTAGCTGATTTTCCTTCCGCGCCTCGCTGGTGGAGAGAAACACTCAGTTCAATTTCCAGTTCCACCGCCAGTCATGTTCTCAACAGAGAGATTGACGACTTTCTCTGGGAAAGAGAACCTTTTAACATTGTTACGCTGGGCAATGCTATTTCAGTCGAATACCCCGGCATTGATGTGTTTCTACCGTATTGGTTAGCGTGTGAGGCGAGGCTGACTGACTATTGTGGCCAGCAAGGAACCGTCTATTTGAATGCTGATATGGATCACGACTGTTATGTAAACTTTGTCGATCTGAAGATGTTGGCTGACAAGTGGCTGATAGATTACAGTTTTTATGATTTTGCGTCTTTTAGTGCGCAATGGTTAAATTGTACTGACCCAGCCAATTAGAACTGTCTATTTTGAAGGAGTTTTTCAAAATCTAATCTTTGTTATATGGAGTAAATTGTCAATGAATAATGGACGTATCTCACTTCTTCGACGTCGCCTGATGCAAAAGTCTATACACAGCTCTTTAATATTAAGTAGTGTCCTCCCTCTGTGCCAGAATAAGTGAGACAGTTCCTCGCCGTTAATTAAACTTGAGGGCAAGGAGATAAAGAGGTGGTGGCAGCTTTGCGAACCCTGCCAGTTGCCTCTCGAGACCAGAGTGGAAGGCAAATGGTGGTCGTTTATGGAAGAAGTTTTTCATGCGAATTAAATTGAGCAGGGAAAAGATTTGTTATCACGGCTGAAAACATCTATTCCGTAAGAAAGTATAAATTTGCATGGTCCTTATGCCCAATTCGATGAACGCGGCAATTTCGTAACTGAAACAAATCCGGGCTTCACTGATTCGGCGGGTATGAATTTTCAATTAGTACTACAGTTGCGCATTAGATTTAAGTCTCTTTTTATAATGGTAGTATTTAGCGATGGCTTGATGTCGGCGTCGCCAGAATGACCACAGTAAGGTTTTTTCTACATCATTCATTTTGGGCCAAACGATAGCAATAAGCATACGACGAATTTCCGGCTCAGTCAATGGCACCAAGTAAGCGAACTTTTTTTTGCTGGTTTGTCATTGTTGGCCTTAGCCCGAACGACCGTCAAAAATGCCATCGCCAGCATCGACAACGACACGTGCCGATACCATCCATGCCAGGATCTGACTTCATATTCATCCAGACCTGTCTCCTGTTTTGTTGCTTCAAAGCAACATTCAATGTTCCATCGTTGCCCAGCAGCAATCGCCAAGTCTTGAGCAGTTGCATTTGTCGGTGCCAAGCACATGTAGTATGCAATTTCGTCCGGTGAATCAACGCTCCGTCGGAACAACATCCACTTAACCAGGCCTGATTCATTCGGCACTCCGAAACGACCGGCTGCCCAATCGTAAACTCTTGGTCCTTTTGTGCCATCAGCTACGTTCATTCGGAACCACATATCAGTCGGTACATCCTTGACAATCTCGTCAAATCGTTTTTGCCGATATTCAATCCACAACCTCTGCTGACAGCTTACCGCCAACACATACGGTTGGGACCTCGACTCAAGAAACCGCCGGAATTTACTGTCTGAACCGTATATTTCATCTCCGAGAACCCATCGCGGCCTGATCCCGTTTTCAAATGCTCGATCCAACATTTTTTTAGCCAACTGCTGTTTTGTGGCAAAAGTAATATCTGCCGGTATAGCCGCAGATTTTCGTCGTTCAGCATCATCGCACCAACTCTTGGGCAGATACAATTCACGATCTATCAACGCCCGGTCATTTACCCCTGCCAACGCGAGAAAAACACCAATTTGACAATTCTCGATGCGACCAGCCGTTCCAGAATATTGACGTTGAACGCCAGCCGACTTGTTGCCCTTTTTCAGAAAACCTGTCTCATCAATTATCAAAACACCGGCTTCATTCGGCGTCAACAAGTTTTTATGAACATAGCATATCAACTCGTCCCGGACATCAGCGGCATTCCAGCTGGCGCGATCCAGCAATCGATGAATTCCGTGCGGAGTTTCGTCACCAAGGTATTCAGCCAACTGCCAGCCGTTCTTGCGATCAATTTGCCGCCATATTCGCCAGACCTTATCCACGTTCAATTCCAATATCATGCTGTGATGTACCAGCCTGTCAATCGCGGCAGCAGTCGTCATGGGATCCTTAAACACTTCCTGCCACCTGCTGAATGGAAGATTGCTGGTTATAAGCATTGAGCCACACTCATAACGATAAAGGCAAAAGTTCCGGACTGTACCCATACGCTCAAGTTTGGTAGAGGAGCAGATTGAATTCATTGATTGACACCACTGTCGGAACGTTTCCTCGGTCAGATCCGGAGAGGGGTCGCCGATATACTTGATGACCTGCTGTGGAGCTATTTGGAGAATATAAACTCGCCTGTCTTGCAGGGCATAGTAAAAACGACCCTATACTAAAAAGTAAAATTCCACCCAGAAGCATGGGAAGAATCAATGAGGCAATATGAGCAATGGCAAAGATCAAAAGGATAGCGTAGAATATCTAAAACCGATTGAATAGTTGCCTTGGAAATTATTCGAGAAGCGTTTTTAGTGTCTGAACATCTTTAATGAAGTTTTCGATACTATCATCTTTCACAAATTCCAACAGAGCAAATCGGTTTTTCCCATCAGATTTGATCAAACTGAAAAATGAAATCCATTTTTCAATCCCTTCAGAAAGCAGAAATCGTTGGGTATAGTCCGGCCACCAGTGAAAAACATGTACAGAACGTAACCATGGCATTATCTGCTTAAGACCTTCACAATTCTGGTCGACAGTCAAGCCATGGATTGGCTGCCAGTACAAGCCCGTGTTTTTTCTGGCAATTTGTGATACCAGCTTTTGTGCTGATTGAGCTGTATTGGTCAGACTATTTGAATGGAATTCGAATGCGATCTCAATTTTTTCTTTTAAGGCCAATTCGCTCATTTGATGTGATTCATCAATGACTGCCTTCCAGTAAGCATCATCGGCATCTTCAGAATTTTTACTTCCTGCCCACACTCTAATCATCGGTGCACCAAGTGCTTTGGCTGTATCAAGGACGCACTGAAATGAAAGCTGCTTGTTCAAGCTTTCGGCCACTTGATAGTATGAGCCATATGCACATGTTGTAAGGCCTGCATTACGTGTTGTGTTGCCAACGGCCTGGGCTCTTTTCAAATCGCCGTGTGGAACATGAATATCTCCACCCCATTCAATAGCATTTAAATTGTTTTCAGCGCACAATTTAATTATATTATCAGTGCTGAGCGGACGAAATGTAACAGAAACAAGTCCAGGTTTGATCATTTTAGTACCCGCATAATTAAATTTATTAGACTCACTCATTTTTAAAAATAAAGATAAAATAATTCGGCAGTTGTCAAATCGCTATCCGCTCGTGGATTTTCGGACAATGAGCTGCCCGCCGAAATTGATAATGCGTGTAGGCCATTCGGATGTTTAATTTTTTCCAGCATTATGTATCCAATTGAACTTGCAAAATTGTCCTGGGCGACTTCATAAACAGTAAGAGGCGGATCCCAAATATCGGTCTTGCTGATATCCGCAATTGAGGCCATTAAGTCATGCATGGCAAAGATCGCAGTGGTTTTTATCTCGATCAAAGTATTTATTACTTCTTCCAATTCATCCATTTTTGGTGATATTCGGAATATAAGATTTTCGTCTATTGATATGCCTTCTTCCATGTGAGCCTGAATGTAACCGGATATTCTCGGATCGCCTTCTTGGTATGTGACCATAGCAATACGTGAATGCCCGTGAGAAATGAGGTGCTTTATCACAGTTTTTGAGCCCGCGTGGAGATCTTCAACAACTTGGCTGACGGTCTGGTCATGGTAGTAACCAAGAACAACGAAAGGCGTGTTAGTATTTCGAAGGATTTCGATTGCTTCGATTTTATCAGTGTAGTGGCGAGAACAGAGGATAATGCCATCAGTATGCCGGTCAAGCATGGACTCAACTATCTGGCTCTCGTGTTTAGGGCCACTATGTCCAAGTTCAATCTGAAGAGCGTAACCGTTTTGGTAGAGCATACGTTCCACATTGTATACAAAGGTTTCAAAGTTTTGTATTCGAGCAATAAAACCGACCATATTTGTCTTTTTTGTTGCAATTGCTCTGGCGTTGAGATTAGGGCGATAATTAAGTTTTTTGCAGATATCCTCAATTTTTTGCCTTGTTTTTAGCTCAACGAGATGAGAACGAGTGAAAGCCCTGCTGATGGTAGAAACAGAAAGATTGAGCCGTTGAGCCACTTCCTTCATTGTTATATTTTTTGTATCTTGTAAGTCATTCATAGTCTGCCGACTATAATAATCGTCTGCTTTTATAGAAAGCATAGTACTGTATCGAAAGGCCGCCTAATGTCCACTATTTTTTATTCACTTTTTACCAACTTTTTTGGAGATGAGAACCAAAAAATATATATGTTAAATTGCCTGTGACAAGTTAATACGCCTGACGATTATCTATCGGGCAGGCATAATACCAAAAGCAATAAAAGCCATGCAGGGCTGCATCCCTTGCGCGGCTTTTTCTTTAGGTGGAGATAAAAAATGTCAGATTTAAAAACAGTAATTGGTCGTCCCTGAAAAATAATTTAACATTTTTACAAATAAGGACTTGCAAATTTAAATGCTCGCGCTAAATTGCAGGATAATTCCTGTATTTATCAAATTACTTGCAAAACACGGAGCTTTTTATGCAGCCAAAAAAGAAACTCGCACAGTCATTGTTGTTCACTTCAAAGCTTCAGCAGATACTCAACGACCAGCATCCTTTGTATAAGCTGGCAGCGGGTATTGACTGGCAGACTATCGAAAAACAACTGGCCTGCTGTTACAGCGAGGAT
>Ga0209417_1002888_pt1 | contig 24695 bp, 17 predicted proteins | sample RifGroF2_FD_184002 | JGI IMG/M metagenome (GOLD analysis project Ga0209417, IMG submission 184002) | Groundwater microbial communities from Rifle, Colorado, USA - Groundwater F2 (SPAdes) (version 2) | ecosystem: Environmental > Aquatic > Deep subsurface > Groundwater | place: Rifle, Colorado... | reverse complement strand
TAATGTTAGCATCGCGCTCTCCTTGTTTGGATCCTTTGGATAGATCTAACAAAGAGAGCGCTTTTTTATTCAAATGTCAAGCTAGATGCAATCTTTCATGCTTTTGAGGAAGTCCTGCCAAGCTTGAACAAAAAATTGAGTTGAAAAAACAAGAGTGGTTAGAGAGTGAGTTTAATTTTACTAATTTTAACTATCTGCCGGTAGCCTTGCATAATGCCATTGAAAAACAAGATATAGAAAAAGTACGAGTGCTTTTAAAAAATAACCAAGACTCAGGGGTACTTGTGGATCTTAAAATACCTCTTAATGACGCAGAGACTATTGCAGAGAAAAATCAAAATCAGAGGAATGAAGTTTATGAACTCGTTTTGCGTTGGCAGAAAGAAAGAGAGCTAGACAATAATTCCGAGCCGTCAAAAGTTTTATCTGATTGGTATTATGATCCATTTGCTGAAAGTGAGCATCTTTCTATAGGTAAAGAAAAAGTAACAATTTTTGAATGGCTTGTAGTACGAGGTGAAGATGGTTTCTTAGAACAACTGCTTCTTGATCCTAACCACCAAGCAGACTTACAGAATGCTGTTAAAAACGATAATCAAATTCTTCAAAGGGCTTTTGAAAAGAAACAGCGGTTGATCTCTATTTCTGGCGACAAACCCAAGGCTAAGGACATCTTTGATGCAATTGATATAGAAAGCCCGTGGCAAATTGCATGGTATTTAAAGGCGGAAAAAGTCGACCCATTTACGTCGAAAACTCAGGCAAAGTATCAGGGCAAAGAAGCGAGTCTTAATGTCTTTGAATACTACTTCACAAAAAAACATGAACTGGGTTTCGCGGATTTTTACAAAAAATATGGACAAGCCGCCCCATTCGATCAGATTTTCCCATCGCTCAAGAGCCAGCTTATTGAGGAGTGGAAGAAGAGTACTAATTTTGATTGGACAACAGTTTTTTGGCCTTTGATGAGCGACTCTGAAAAAAAAGAGATGGCCTCTGGTTCTAGTGAACAAAATAAGATTTTTCTCCAGCGAACTTTTTTAAACACCTCAGATAAAAAATATTTCCCTATGAAAGAGACTAAAGTCGAAGTCAAAAAAGAAATAGAAGAAAAGCTCGAAGTAAAAAAGCCAGAGCCAGAACAAAAGAAAATCATAGAAATTCAGCCCAAAACAGAGCCTAACATCCTCTCGTCCGAAGCACGCGAAAAATTTAATGAGATTTTAGATTCTTTAATTAAAAGAATTGATGATAAAAAAAGTATAAAACAAGAGCATATTAACGACTTAAACAACAACTTTCCTGCAATAGAATTAGTGAAAAAAGATAAAGATTTAAAGAAGAAACTCAACAAACTGATGAAAAGCGCAGTTAAGTTGCAACTATTGCCGCTTTTAAATGCTTTATTTGAAAAAGGCGTTAGTAAGGAAAAGGCACTGTGTCAGGCGGTTAAAAATATTGGCTCATACATGGTTACTTATTCTTTAAACTCGGGGGCTAACCCTAATTGTGATTGCCTAAGTATGTCACCGCTCGCACAAATATCAAAAGAATTAAAGAAGGCCGGTATTGATAACAAGAATTTAGATGGCTATAAAAAAATCAGCAAAAAGCTTCTTAAAAAAGGTGCTTATTTTGGTCAAAAACATAAGTTAATTACCGCTTCTACGACTGATTTGGATAAAGCACCACAGTTGTATGAGTGGGAATTTGCAGGATTTAAGAACAGAGATGATTGGTTTAAATTTATTGGTATTAATGAAGCCTTTCTTGACCCTGACCAGAATAAATCTGGAATTGCATTCACAGGAAAACTCATCTACAAAGATTATGAAAGTGCGGTAACCAGGCTTGAGAAAAAAGTCAGCGCAGGAAAAAAAATAACACCACAAGAGCGCGAGGCTTTTTTTGAAACAGTTATTAGTGGTTTCTACGAAAAGGATGAAAAAACTACGAGCCTCTGGCTTAATGCCTTTAAAAATCAGGATTATGAATTCCTCAGGGTATTGTTTAAAAAAGGCGTTGTTGATAAAGATGAGCTTTTAAACTATGCAGTCGAACAAAACAATGTTGCATTTGCAAAAGAGTTGGTTGCGGCAGGTGCCAAGCTTAGGACGATTGAGGATCTTGTTACAAAAGAATCGAATCCTCAGAAGAAAGAACAGTATCGAAAAGTTCTCGTTGAACTTATGAATCCCGCAGATGCAATTTTTGACTCTTACGAGTTTTCAGGAAAAGTTAAAACTAATGACCGCTTCTTAAATCAAAATGAGTTTGAAAGTAAGTTTGCCCAGATAACAAAAGAAAATGTTCTTAACATTAAGTCTAATGCGTCTGAACGGCCTCTTTTAATTGTTGTTGTACAATTTCTTGATCTTAATCATATTAAACAGCTTCTTGATAAAGGCATTGATTTTGATGTGCTGGTGGATGGTACTACCCCTTTATTTGAAGCTTGTTATCGTGGAAGGAACGATGTAGTAAAATCGCTTTTGACCAAAACAAACAATATGCCAAAAACAATCAATACCGCTGTTGGCGGCGAAACGCCTCTCCAAAGGGCAGTCGGAAATAGCGATGTTGCACTTGTAGAGCTTCTTCTTAATTCTGGAGCTAAACCTAATATTCACAACGCTTTATATACAGGCGTTGCTACGCACAAATGGCTTAGGGATAGGAATCCACAAGATAACTTTGAAAAAATCAAGACAATCATCAAAATGCTTCTTGAGCATGGTGCTGATTATGGGAAAAAGGATTATAGAAAAACAATTGAAGATGAAACCCGGTATCCTGAGTGGGAAGTCTTAGGATTTACAACCAAAGAAGCATGGTTTAAAGATCTTGGCGTCGATGTAACCAAAGTAACGGGTAAAGATTTATCAGCAACAGAATAAACGCCCGCCTCTTTTTAAACCCTTGATTTCAAAAGTCCCCTCTCGTTACAGTAAACAAAGAGGGGATATTATTTAGTGGGGTTTAGGGTTTGACTATCCATGTTTGGCAAATTTACTCTCTCCGCTCATCCAGAGTGTTTTGGCGATAGCCAAAATGTATCGAAGGATAAGAGCGGTAGATATTGGTACCGAATTTATAAAAAATCAAAAAAAGCTTTTCTTGTGGACCTTCGAAGTAACTTTCAGGATTTAGCAACAGATCGAAGAAATTTTGAGATTGTTTATTTACCGCTCTTATCCTTCCCTTCGATACAACCCTGCGGGTTACTCAGGGTAAACTATCTCCTCGAGATACATTTTCCTTAAGCTTGTCATCGAAGCATAGGGGAAAACACTCTGGATGAGCGGAGAGGGCGAATTCGCGACTTCTTTTTTCTCGCCAAACACAACTTCATTTTAAGATTTTTTTCAAATTTGTTTCTAAAAAGATGTGGGTAATGGATAGTCCGCTTGACCGATGTTATTGTTTTGTAAATGGATTTAGGATGACAAGTGTATTGTTAATCATTTGCTTCATCTCTATCAAATGAAAGCCCTTTGGTTTTTACACTCATAGCTTTGAGACGTTGTTTCCCAGTCTTTTTTTGCTTTGTTTCAGTGTCGGTTTCCTCAACTAAGATAATTACTCTAAGGTTATGTTCGAGATCTTTCCAATATTTTTTTGGAATTTTAATAGTGCCATCCTGTGCATTTGCAATGAATTCGATAGCTTTCATTGTTGCAATCCTCTGATTAACAATGGGTGTTTGTTGTTCATTTTTTACCATTTACTATAGCTTAATTTCATCAAATTAAACCCTTGATTTCAAAAGTCCCCTCTCGTTACAGTAAACAAAGAGGGGATATTATCTAGTGGGGTTTAGAGGGAGTTGAGGGTATGAAGTTTTTTTTAAAGAATATTTTCTTAGTTGGTTTTTTAGCAGGCTTTTTTGTAGGAATGGAGGCTCAAGGTCCGCTCGTACAGACCCTTCGAGACGATCCTGCGGCTCCCTCAGGGCGAGCGGCGGCTCAAAATTCGCCTGTATTGCGTGAAGGTTTTAGTAATAAAGCTTTAGCCCGAGAATCCGGTGTGATATCAGGGCTTGACCAGAGTGTTTTTGATGAGCGAGCAAAGCCACAAGAAAAAGTGGTAAAGAAATGGACATTTCTTGTTTACATGGCAGCCGATAACGATCTTTTCCCATTTGCGAGCCAAAACCTTGCACAACTCAAAGAGATCGGATCAAACGAAAATCTTACTATTCTCGTGCATCTTGATATCAAGGTGCCCGGAAAATCAAAAGTTACTAAGCGTCTATTGGTAAAGAAAAATCAGATCATGCAAATTGGGCCTGATATGTGCCTTGATAGTGGAAGTGAAGAGACGCTGGTGAGCGCTGGCCTCTGGGCAATACATGACTTCCCTTCCGAACATCTTGTTATCGACTTTTGGAATCATGGGTCAGGCGATCTCAACCCACGGCTTCGCAAAACTATTAACCCTGCTTTCTTGTTCCGTTACGACCCAGAGACAGGCATGGTACGTCTTGACCGGAGTATCGCCTTTATGGATTTTGTTGATCTCTTGAGCAAAGATGAGCAAGGCGAACCAATATGCGCCTGTGATCCTGATCGAGGCATCTGTTTTGATGAGACCTATCACTCATACCTTGACGATGGAAAATTAATGCGTGGATTAAAGCGCATTTGCAGGGCTCGTGGTGGTAAGAATATTGATATTATACTTTTTGATGCTTGTCTGATGGCAGGGACGGGAACAGCCTGTATTATGAGTCACTTTGCAGACTATATGGTTGCTTCTGAAGAGGTAGTTCTTGGTCCAGGGTATAATTATAAATTGGTGGCGGGATTGTTGGCACGGAGTGATATTGACCCTGAAACAATGGTGAAAAAAATTGTTTCTGATTATGAAGTTGTCTACGGCAAAGTGACGGGAGATTATACGCATTCTGCTTTTAGATTGAGTGAGTTTAATGCATTGAATGATAATATCGACACACTAGCACAGCTTTTAATGACGGCTTTAACACAACAAGAAGAGCAGTCGGTACGTAACGCGATTAAGTCTTCACGGAGTCGTTATGCATGTACCTATTTTGATGAGCCAAGTTACATTGACTTGGGGCATTTCTACCTCAATCTACGTGACCGTGTAAGTCAGATGCGCTTGAATACTAATTCTGATGAGATGAAGCAAAGAATACTACAAGTGCTTAATGATGGACTTATCTGCATGTCGCATTTAATTATTGCGAACGTGTGCGGTGCAAATCTTGCGGGGGCACATGGTCTTTCGATCTACTTCCCTGAATATCGCATCAATAACCCTCATCATGAATCGTATCAATATACGGAGTTTGCCCAACACAATCGATGGGTTGATTTCTTGAAGGCATATCACAAACTGGTGTAAAGAACGTGTGTTGAGCTTGTAGAAGAGCCAGAGAAGACATAAGCTGGCTATTGAATTTGTAATTATAAATTCAATAGCCAGCTTATTAAGGGGAAGGGGATGATGATATGAATATCAAGCGTATTTTGGCTCGAGAAGTCTACAACTCACGTGGGTGGCCAACCGTTGCTTGTGAGATTGAGCTTGAAGATGGGCATCGTGTAAGCGCATCAGTTCCAACAGGATTATCTCGAGGAAGTTATGAAGCAAAAACAATGCATGATGGAGGCGCGCGACTCTGGGGACGTGGCGTTCGAAATGCGGTTGAACTTATCGAAAAACAGATAGCACCACTTCTTGTGGGCAAACCACCACATGCCATCACCATGGACTTACAGTTAATTGAGCTTGATGGAACAACCGATAAATCAAACATCGGTGCAAATACTATGATTGCGGTGAGTGAGGCTCTCTATCGTGCTCATGCATATATCGAAAAAGTCGAACTGTTTGAATTTATTGGGCATGTATGTGGCTCAGAATCGGTAGCTTTACCATTTCCTCTTTTTAACATGGTTAATGGTGGTATGCATGCGCATAACAATTTGACCATACAAGAATTTTTGGTAATTCCTGCTGAAACACCTGATTTTCAGACATCAATGGAAGTAGGCGTTGTTATTTTTCAGGAAATTGGTTCAGCGCTTAAACAGAAAAACAGAACTCTTTTTCTTGGTGATGAGGGTGGATATGCACCCTCTTTTGATGATGATGAAGAGGTGCTTGAGCTTATAAGTGAAGTGCTGATTCGTGTTTATTCACATTATGGATTTAAGGCACTTTGTGCTCTTGATGTTGCAGCATCCCGCCTTTATGATCCATTACAACAAACGTATACCTTTGCAAAAAATATTTTTTCTTCGGCGCAGCTGGTTGATTACTATGAGTCGTTGATTACTAAGTATCCTATCTGTTCTATTGAAGATGGTTTTGCAGAAGATGATTGGGACGGTTGGAAATTGTTTACGGCACGACTTGGTGATCGTGTTCAAATTGTGGGGGATGATCTATTTACGACGCGTCTTGAACGTATCGAACAGGGTGTTTCTGAAAAAGCGGCAAATGCTGTTTTGATCAAGCCAGACCAGATTGGAACGGTTACCGAAACATTACAGGCGATTCAGTATGCGCGTGAGCGTGGATTTGCGACGGTTGTCTCACATCGTTCTGGTGAAACGGAAGATTCGTTTATTGCGGATTTGGCTGTTGGTTCTAATGCCGGACAGATCAAAACTGGTGGGCTCAATCGAAGCGAACGGCTTTCTAAATATAATCGTCTGTTGACGATAGAAGATTATTTAAAACGCGGAATTTTGGCGTAAAATTTTACGCCGCTCGCCCTGAGGAGGACGATAGTCCGTCTCGAATGGGTTTGCAAGAGCGGCCAAAATTGAGTATAAAAAAAGCCCTTCAACTTTGGGGAAAGCTGAAGGGTTAGGGGGGTGAACAATACATAAGTATTGTTCGTTTAGGGACTCTCTGATTTTTAATCTGTTCGACTTTATCACCGCTCAGAAAGGCTGTCAAGAGTCGATAAGACGAGCCAGCAAGGATGATTTATTGCACGTGCCACTTTTGCTTAAACTTTTCAATAGTTCCATCATTGATCATCTGATTTATAATGGCATCTACGCGGCTACCGAATTTTTGATAAAGCGGAGAGACGGCGAGTGAAGTTGATTCATTTGCGTCATTGATAATGAAAATTGAGAATGTCGATTCTCCAAGAAGATCAAAAATTGGTTTAAGTGTATTGAGTGATGTTACAAATACAGTTGCCTTATGAGTTTGTAATGCATTGAGTGCATCGTTAAGTGAGGGAAGACGGATAATGTTTTTAATATCAAGTTTTGTCATGAAACTATCAGCATTATACCCTTGATTGACGACAAGCGTCGCATTTTTAAGATCATCAATAGTATTTATTTTTGGCTCTGTTGCAAGAGAAAGAGCGACGAGCGGGTCTTTTGCAAGATAAGGCGTGGTAAAAAATGCACGTTGCATGCGCTCTGGTGTTGCGGTTATGCCCGCAGCAGCAAAGTGAATTGATCCATTCTGAAGTTGTGGAATAAGAATTTCAAAAGGCATGTTTTGGATTTTGAATTTCTTATTGAGTCGTCGACAGACCTCTTTTGCTATATCAATATCAAAGCCGACAATCTCTTTGTTTTCTATAAAACAAAAAGGAGAGAAGTCGGCACTGGTGCCAATGATAATAGTTTCCGGTATTTCTGGGAGTCGTTGCCGATAAAGTTGACGGAACCACAATGCGGCTGTTGAAATGGTTACAATAGAAATAATGAGCCAAAGACCTCTGTTCATAGACAAACCCTTTTTTGAAAAGAGAAAATACTGCTTTTACTCAAAGCAGTATAGCAAGATTTTTTTCTAAACTATATTTTGAAATCTTCTTAACTTGCCGGGTTGGGGGTATAAAACATATTCGAACTTAGCTTTTGTTTTTTAAGCTCTTGATACGCTCGATGAATCAGTTTAAAAGAAGGGGCTTTGAGATAAATCTTACGTATAAAAATATTTTTAACTTTATAGACTGGTGGTTCAGCAGGACCAAGTATGACGAGCGAATCCATTTCTTGTGCAATGAGATTTCGTAAAAGACTACTGCATGCCTGCGCATCACGTATTAAAATTGCTTCATCAGTATTGCGGAGTTCAATTTCTGCAAAACGTATAAAGGGCGGGTAATGAAGTTTTTCTCTAAAGTTTTTTTCGTATTCACAAAATGCGAGATAATTTTGCTCGTTAATAAACGCGAAAATAGGATGATTGGTAAGCGTTTGAACGATAACAAGGCTTTCAGCGCTCTGTCTGCCTGCACGTCCTGCTACCTGAATTAATTGTTGCAACGCTACTTCTGCAGCATTAAAAAATGGAATAGAAAGATTAATATCGCCCCATAAAATGCCTACGAGCGTAACGTGAGGGAAATGATACCCTTTGGTGATAGTCTGCGTGCCAACCATGATATCAATTTCTCGTTGAGCAAATTGCGCAAGTGTTGATTCCCACTCTTTTCGATCAACGGTTGCATCCATGTCAGCTCGGGCAATACGTGCATGCGGAAAGCGTTTTTGAAGAAGGGTAACAACCTGTTGCGTGCCAATTCCTTTTTTGAGTAATTTTCCACGTGGGCCACACTGAGGACATTTTTGAGGCTCAGGCTCTTGGTGACCACAGTAGTGACAACGAAGTGATGCTTCTTGTGTTTGAGAAAGATGGAGCGTTAAACTGACTGAACAGGAGGGGCATTGAAAAATATGCCCACAATCAGCGCATTGTATAAAAAAAGAAAAGCCACGTCGATTAAGAAAAATGATGCTCTGCTCTCTTTTTTGAAGACGGTCCTCGATTGCTTTTTCAAGCTCCCTGCTTAACCAAAATGAAGCCCGTTTATCGTCGTTTTTGAGAATGATATGCTTTACCGTTGGAAATGCACCGGCAAATCGTTTAGTAAGTGAAAAAAGTCGCCAATTTTTATGGATAGTATTGTAGAGCGATTGTAATGATGGCGTTGCTGAGCCGAGAACAATAGGGATATCATATTTTTGTGCACGCATCAGCGCGATTTCTTTAGAATTAAGTTTTGGGTGTTTTTTTTCTTGATAGCCGCTTTCGTGCTCTTCATCAATAATAATAAGCCCTAAGTTTTCCACAGGAAGAAGAATGGGCAGATGAACCCCGATAATAAGCACCGGTTGCTGACGCATAAGATGCATCCACAGTGCTTTTTTTTCTAAGGCTCCTGTAGCAGAATGAAATCCAAAAACTGGATAATTTGTCTTAAATGCTTCACGGAAATAGTGCCCAAAACGTACAGCAAGAGAGACTTCAGGTAAGAGTAAAACAACGCTCTTTTGATTCTTAAGAGCGGCAAGAATAAGATGTTTATAGACCTCTGTTTTTCCTGAGCCGGTAACGCCATGAATAAGGGATGCTTCAAAACCACCAGTAATAATAGAAGGAGTAAGCGCATCAACAATAGCTTCTTGTTCTGTGGTTAAAATAACCTGCTGCAAGGAACAGGGCACCTCGTTTTGTGTCGCTTCAAACCCCTTGGTTTTTTGATTTAAAAATGAGCGCAGTCGTCGATAAAAAACAAAAGAGGGGAGTTGGTAGTAGTGAGCTAATGATTCAAGGAAGGGTTGAAAATGAGTGTCTTTTGGAAAAGGGTCGCGTGTTAAAAGTTCTTTAATAGTAAACGTAGTATTTTTTGGGGTATGGTCACAAATTTCGATGACGACGGCTTTTTCGCGCCGACGTTGAAGTGGCACGGTGACGAGAGCACCAAAAAGAGTTGTGTGGTCCCATTGATCAGGAATTTTATAGGTGAGTGTCTGTTGAAACCCATTGAGCAGCTGCACTGTTGCATACATTAAAGAGATCCTGATTTCTTGAAGATCGGGTTATTTGAAGAAAAAATACGAATTTCGTGCGCATGTTCTTCTGGAGATGTACCAGAAAGTGTCAGCGGGATGATGGTATTGGTGATCTTATTTTTTTTATTGAATGAATAAGAATTATCGTAATGTTGCATCAAAATAGTGAGTGCTGTTTGTACGTCGTTGTTTTGTATGGCGGTACTTACCTTTTTTGTATCTGCTCCGCCGAGTCGTTTTTCAAGAAGCTGAACGCAAGCAAGCAGTTTGTCTTGGGGAAATTGGCCATATTCTTGTAAAAGCCGTTGTGCGCGATAGGTAAGTGGTAGTTCTGTTAAAAGAAGTGGCGCTTTTTCCATATGAACCCAGAGCTCTTCAGGAATATTTACATCGCCGAGGCGACGACCTTCATGTTCAAGCCAGACCGGTTTTTCTTGAGAAAAATAGGCAAGGGGTAAGAGTATATCGATAATAAATTGTTCTTGAGATTGTTGTGTATCTTGACCCAAAGCACCAAAACCCGACCCTTTATGATGTGCGATACCTTCAAGGTCGATAACCTGTTCACCCTGTGAAGCAAGTGCAGAAAGGATTGCAGTTTTTCCTGAACCTGTTTTTCCGCCCAATAAAATAAAGGGGCGTTGAATGGCGGCGTGTGTGCGTAAAAATGTTTTAAAGGCTTTGTAGCCACCGGTGAGTAGGTGTACATTGTACCCAGCAAAATCGAGGAGCATGGCGACGCTTCTGCTGCGCATGCCACCGCGCCAACAATAAAAAATAATTTCATCTTGGTCGGTGATTGCTTTGACAGAATCGACTAAGCGGGTCATGTGTGGACCGATTATTTCAAGGCCTGCGCGGATAGCGTCTTCGCGTCCTTTTTGTTTGTAGATGGTTCCGACAATAGCCCGTTCTTCATCAGAAAACAGGGGGATATTGAAGGCGTTGGGAATATGGGCGTGCGCATATTCTGCAGGCGATCGTACATCAAAAACAGGGCATTGAAGCCGTTTTTTTAAAAACTCAGTAACGGTTGTTTGGTGAATCATGAGGAAGAATTCCTTTCACCAAACAGTATACTTACTTCCCCTCTTTTTTGACAGGAGGGATTAGGTAGTTTCGGTAAGAATCTCTTCTATTGCTTGTGAGCTATACTTTTTTGCGCTCATGAGATCAAAGAAGTACGTGAGTTCTTCATCAAGTTGATCAAGCCCAGGGATTTTTTGATCTTTTTTTGCTTGATTATTAAGTGCGATTAAGTAGCGAAGTCGCTTGGTGCTGTAATTTTTAATGTCATTTTCCTTGAGAGCAAAAAGTCGGTCGAGAAGAGCTGGAATTTCATCAACAATGAGCGATGGGTCTAAACAGGCTGCAATAAAGATAAAGGGGAAAAATTCGAGTTGTGCGTTCCAAGCATCTTTGGAAGTAATTTTATTGGTGCCTTTGAATGATTTTAAAATCTCTCGAAGCTCAAGTACATCTTTTTTGTCGAGGTTCCAGATTGTTTCTGTTCTCTCGCTAATTATTTTTAAATTTTCTATAAATTTTTTATGTGTATTGTTCAAGAAGCTTTGAGGATAATAACTTGTGATGAGAGTTTTTTCTTCAAAGTTTTGATTGGTTTGTGTTTTCAGCTCATTATAAAAATAATTTGACCACTCTGTCTCTCTCTGTTTTTCTATGTCTTCTAACTTCTTCTCAACGGATTGAGGTTTTTCGTTTTCAGGACCCTTTCTATTGGTCCACTCGTCAATGGCTTCTTTTGCTTTTTTAAGCGTATCCCAATCTTGTTGTAGTTCTTCTGCAAACTTTTTATCAATTTTTTTAAAGCGATCAAGTTCGAGCTTTAAGTCTGGCTTGAAATCAAGTTTTGGTTTTGGATCGTCTTTGAATTCATAACTGAGAAGTGCGTTGAGGCGTTTTTTATTGTATTCAAGGCTTATCGTTTTTAACAAGCTAATTAATAAATCTTTGAGGTTTTTATAAGTTTTTTCAAACGAGGCCTCAAATGTTGTATTGAGCTTTTCAGTTTGAGCAGAGAGGATGAGGCCTAGCCGTGGTACGCCGAGGCAATAGAGATAGGGGATGAGGTCTTTTCTTTTCCACACGCGATTTTCAGCTTCAATTGTTTTTTCTAGATCGTCAGAAATAAAAATTAATTTCTGAATGATGGTTTCTAAGGTATCACTATGCCATGCGGCATTGCCATCTTTTGTTTTACTAAGCCAGTTATCCATGGATTTTATTTTCTCGGTGGTCTTATCCGTAAAGTTAAGGCCCGATTGGGTAATAAGGGTTTCTTGAGCAGAATTGAGTTTTTCTAACAGCTCATTAAATTGGCTCTCTGGGACTTTCTGTATTTTTTTCTCTTTTAGTTTTTTGATGAGTGTTTTATATTCATTTTCTTGAATAGGTTTTTCAATTATGCTTGTTAAAAGTAGGTCTGGGTTTTTTTCGATTGTTGTTTCTGCATGTTTTTCGATAGTTTCTTTGCCTGAAAATTTTGCTGGAAGTTGTTTTGTAACCAAGTTAATGCTTTTTTGAGAAATTCCTGAGCCAATATACTGTTTAAGAGATGTTTCGATCTGAGAGTCGAGTTCTTTGAGGGGGGTTACGTTGTCAGTAATTGTTTTATAGTTCTTTGTGATAGACTTTTGATTAGCTTTTGTAAGGTTTAATAGATTTTCTATGGCTTGCGATGCATCGTTGTAAGAAGTACTATTCTTAGCTTTATCTATTGTTGCTTTTGATTGATCAATATAATAATCGATTTTGCGAAGATCATCTGGTGTTGCGGTATTAATATTTTTAGACATCTGATCAAATGAAAGTGCAAAGAGCGCTATGTCACCTTTAAGTTCCGTAGGATTTTTTATTGGCGGAACAACAATAAAAGCATCTTCTGCGACAATATTGCGTATTTTATGCTGTGTTTCTTTTAGTTTTTTTTCAACTGATTTTTTTGTGAGATTATCTTTTGGTTTTTCTAGGCGACCTGTTTTTTCCCATGAATATTCAAGATCTTGAGGACTTTTTTTGTTGCCTGTTTCTGTTAACCATTTTCCGAGCGTTTTTTTAAAGTCTTCATCCGAGGCTTTGAGTTTTAAATCCCACGGGGCCTCAATCTTCTGTTCTGCTATTGAATTAACGAGATTTTGTCTTTCTTTAGGGAGCGCTTTGCTGACATTGCCGAAATCTATAACAATATGTGATATTGGTTTGCCTATCACTTCAAGTGCTTGCGCAAACTCAACAAAAATATTATCACAGAAAAGCGTTGCTGGAAGGGAAAAACAAAGAAGAATAAATATTTTTTTTAGAAATGAAATGCGCATGCGAAAGGCTCCCTTTTATATGAACAACAGATTAGTGGATTTGTTCATATTCAAAGCTAGCAAAAGAATGGAGAATAAGGCAAGCGTTGGGTTTTTTGGTGTGAGCGGAGTGGGCGAAAGCCATTTATATCGACAAAGATGTGGGTAATTGATAGTCACCATGAGCGGAGAGAGCAAAGTATAAGTAATGATTGCGTGTGGTGATAAGTAAAACTTTAAGAGAGAGTTTTTTAGGCTCTCTCTTAATAAAAGATCTATTTTGAAGTTTCGTCAGGTTCAGGAGTGTCTGAAGTCTCTGTTACTTCTACAATATCAGGTCGACGCGCTTCAGGGCGATTTTTAGTAACCCACTCGTCAAGCACTCCATTCACAAAGCGAAAAGCATTTATTTCTGCAAAACACTTGGTGAGTTCAACGGCTTCGTTGATAATGACAAAAGGTGGTGTTTCTGTGTGTAAAAATTCCCAGAATGCATAGCGCAAGATAAGTTTGGTTATAACGCCAAGCCGTTCAAATCGCCAGTTTGCAAGAAAAGGCAAAATAGCCTGATCAAGCTCGGTTCGATTGGCAACGACTGCTGATGCTGCGGTGAAAACAAAATCTTGCGGAAGGATAATATACCCATACTCGCGACTAATATTTTCTGCAATAGCCTCAAGGCTTACTTCATAATCAAATGAATCTGCCGAATAAAGGAGATGAAAAATCAGTGCACGCTGGTCACGCAATGTTAAATCATTGCAAGAAACCGGCATAGGATATTGTTTTTCTGGGGTCTGTTCACTCATGTTAGTTAGTTCGCTCTGTTTTATTTTAGAATGCGTTCTATATATTTTCCATCGCGGGTATCAACCTTGATGGTATCATCAATATTAACAAAAAGAGGGACTTGTATTACGAGTCCTGTTTCTAATGTTGCAGGTTTTGTGCCAGAACCTTGTGCGGTATCACCCCGGACTCCTGGTGGCGTATCAACTACTTTTAATGCAAGGTGCATAGGAGGAGTAACTGCCAAAAGTCGGTTGTTCCAATAGAGCATCAAATACTCTAGTTGTTCTTTGAGGTAATCTTTTACTTCTTCAAGCAATTCAGGTTCAATGGCAACTTCTTCATAAGATTCTTGATCCATGAAGACGTATTTGTCCCCATCGTTATAAAGATATTGCATTGTTCTGTAATCTAGGCCTGGATCTTCAAACTTCTCTTCAGTTCTAAATGTCTGTTCAAACATAGACCGTGAAATGAGATTACGAAGTTTTAGGCGTACAAAGGCTGCCCCTTTGCCTGGTTTCATGTGTTGGTATTCAACAACAACATGAGGCTCTCCACGATAGAGGAGTTTGGCCCCTTTTTTACAATCCGTCGCGTCTATCATGGTACTCTTTCTCTTAGAATCTGACCTTTATTGGCCTCTTAATTCCACATCGATAATTCTTAGTTTACCTTTTTTTAAAACAAACAGGTAGAGGAAAATCAAAGCCTTCTTACGCCTCTCTGATAAAATTTGATAAACTAACCAAAACTATCTGATTTGTAAGTCTTTTTAGCTGATTAAAAGGGGTAAATATATGCTCGCTTTCCAAAATCTTTCCTTTGTATTTGGAGACAAACAATTGTCTTGTAAGGCAGATGTTTTGAAAACAACTCAAAAACTGAGTGAAGTTATGGTTTTAGAGCCATTTGCGAGTCTCTCTAAAGAAAATAATCTTTCTGCGTTGGTGTTTCCTCGGCAGGTTCATGGGATAAGTGCTCTTACCCTTACGGATAAACAGAGTCTTGAGAAGGCTTTATCAGGTCATAAAGACGCGGATATTGTGAGTACAAATCTTGAAAATGTGGGTATTGGGGTGATGACTGCTGATTGTCTGCCTCTTATTCTCTATTCATCACAAAAAAATGCGGTAGCCGTGGTGCATGCAGGGTGGCGTGGAACCGTTTTAAACGTGGCTGCGGCCGCAGTTGAGCATCTTAAAACTACCTATGGGTGTGATCCGCAAAAGATTTTTGCATTCTTTGGCCCTTGTGCGCATGTAGAGTCGTATGAAGCATCACCAGAATTACGCGCAGCTCTGCAAAATTCGCCCTACCGTGATTCTGTTTTGGAGCAGAGAGGTTCTCAGGCTCCTCACTTTAACATGGTACGCATGAATCAACGGCAATTAGAATTTGCGGGAATTTTGTCCTGTAATTGTTTTTTGGCTTACAGTGGGGATACGATTACTGATTCTCATTATTGGTCTTATCGTCGTGATGGCGACTTGTCTGGTCGGCAGATAACTCTGGCATTTTTAAAAGGAAAATCTCATGAAGACACGTGTTGCACGCTTTCCTATCGAACCAATCATTCTTAATCGTTGGTCTTCGAGGGCTCTTTCGGGAGAATCGATCACAGAATATGAGTTTATGCGTCTTATAGAGGCAGCTCGCTGGGCGCAATCTTCATTTAACAATCAACCATGGCGTTTTTTGTATGCACTGCGCGATACGCCAGACTGGCAAATGTTTTTCGATCTTATGATTCCATTTAATCAGGAATGGGCGCAGCGGGCGGCAGCACTTATTGTTGTTGTTTCGCATACATTGTTTGAATATAATGGAAAACCTTCGCGTACTCACTCTTTTGACACAGGTGCTGCTACTCAAACATTAGCGTTGCAAGGGTGTGCGCAGGGGTTAGTGGCGCATGCAATAGAGGGTTTTGACTATGAAAAAGCGCATAAAGTCCTACAGATTCCCGATGACTATGTAGTTGAAGCGATGGTTGTTGTGGGGAAGCCGGGGAATAAAGATCTTCTCTCTCCTGAATTGCAGGCGCGAGAAGAGTTTACAGATCGGAAAGAGACTGAAGCAATTCTCTATAAAGGCTGCTGGGGTAGTGATAAAAAACCCTAGGAGGTCTTTTTTACTTTATTGAGTTGGCGAAGGAGATCACGGATTTCGAGTAAAAGCTCTTCTTCGCTCTTCTCTTGATGTCGTTTTTTTCTTTGAATGGGAATGTTTTGTTGAGATTGAGGGGTAATGATGGTTTGAGGAAGAGAGGTAGTAGTGGTTGTTTCTAGATCTTGATTTTGTTGAGGCTGCCTACTGGGAGGGATTTTATATTCTTCGTTGATTGGCGTATTGTCTCCATTGGAGGTTAAAAAGATCTGGGCGGCAACAAAACAAGGGAGGGCGATGAGAAAGAAGTTTATAATTGTTCTGAGGAAGTCACCTATTTGCAGTGTTATAGCCTCTTTAATGATATTGCCATTATCTCCTACAACAGCATCTTTAAGGGTAACGGTGAGTGTTGAGAGGTCAAAACCAAAGACTGTTAAGCTGAGTATTGGTAATAATATATGGGCTACGAGTGAATAAATAATGGCCATAAACATTTCGCCAACGGCAAGATCAATAATTGAACCACGTAATGCAAATGTTTTAAATCGATCTTTTAATCGATGAAAGCCTGTTTGGCCTTCTCTCCATACCTGTCTCATAAAGACTATTTACTCCCTTAGTTAAACGACCTCATGGCTGTCTACTTTTAGCATACAAAACGCTTGCTTGCGAAAGCCACCTTCCCGATGGTATTCTTAACGAGAAGGAAGGTTTCAAATATATTATTTCTACTGATACTGTATACCACAAATTATAGACAAGGATAGAGCGATGATTGCAGGATTTATTGCAAAGCTGTTAGGAACTCAAAATGAACGGACGTTAAAGCGCATAAAACCGCTCGTCCAGATGATCAATGACTTTGAGCCTGCTATGAAATCTCTCTCTGACATAGAGATGGCTGCAAAGACGAATGAATTTCGTGCTCAAATAAGCAAAGGTCGATCGCTCGATGATATTTTGCCTGAGGCATATGCTTTAGTAAGAGAAGCTGCTCGTCGTAAATTGGGTGAGCGTCATTATGATGTTCAACTTATTGGCGGCATTGCTTTGCATCAGGGAAGAATTGCTGAGATGAAGACGGGCGAAGGCAAAACTTTAGTTGCAACGCTCCCTCTTTACTTAAATGCTTTGACCGGAAAAGGAGCGCATCTTGTTACGGTGAACGATTATCTTGCTCGTCGTGATGCGCAATGGATGGCTCCGGTATTTGAGATGCTTGGTTTGACGGTTGGGATTTTGCAGAATAGCACTCCCGATTCTGATCGCAAGGAAATTTATCAGCGCGATATTTTGTATGCGACCAATAATGAACTTGGTTTTGACTATTTGCGCGATAATATGAAGTTCCGTCTTTCTGATTATGTTCAGCGAGAGCTTAATTTTGCCATTGTTGATGAAGTTGACTCAATCTTGATCGACGAAGCACGTACACCACTCATCATTTCAGGCGCTACGGATGAAAGTAGCCGTCTGTATGTTGAGACTGATGTAATTATCAAAAGGCTCCAAAAGGCTACTGACTATGACGTTGATGAAAAAGATCGTCATGTAACTTTAACTGAAGCTGGTATCGATAAAGTTGAAGAAGCATTTTCGATTAAAAATTTGTTTGCAATCGAAAACATTAAATTGCTTCACCATGTTAATCAAGCATTACGGGCGCATGCTCTTTTTAGGCGTGATATTGACTATATTGTGGCTGAAGATCAGGTTTTGATTGTTGATGAATTTACGGGCCGTGTGCTTTCTGGGCGGCGCTATAGTGATGGATTGCATCAGGCGCTAGAGGCTAAGGAAGGGGCGCCGGTTCAAGAAGAGAGTCAGACCCTTGCTTCGATAACGTTACAAAACTATTTCCGTCTTTACAAAAAGCTTGCTGGTATGACGGGTACGGCGGCAACGGAAGCGGAAGAATTTCATAGAATTTATAAGCTTGAAGTTTTGAGTATTCCAACCAATCGTCCTTGTGTTCGTCTTGATCAGCCAGATCTTATTTTCTTGGGGCGTAAGGGGAAATATAAAGCGATTATTACTGATGTTAAAGAACGACATGCAAAAGGGCAGCCTGTTTTGATTGGTACGATTGCGGTTGAAACATCCGAGTATCTGGGAACTCTTTTGTCAGCAGCTGGCATTCCCCATGCTGTTTTAAATGCAAAACAACATGCGCGTGAGGCCGATATTGTTGCACATGCAGGTGAGCCAGGTAGTGTGACGATTGCAACTAACATGGCTGGTCGTGGTACTGATATTAAGTTGACCGATGAGTCTCGCGCTGCGGGAGGACTCTATATTTTGGGTACTGAGCGGCATGAGAGTCGTCGTATTGATAATCAACTACGTGGTCGGGCTGGACGTCAGGGCGATCCTGGCGAATCCCGTTTTTATATTTCGCTTGAAGATGAGCTTATTCGCATTTTTGCAGGCGATACGATTCAGCGACGCATGAAGATGGTGGGCATGACCGAAGATGAGGTTATTGAATCGAAGTTTATTTCTAAAAATATCGAACGCTCGCAAGAAATGGTTGAGCGGCGTAATTTTGATATTCGTAAGAACGTACTTGAATATGACGATGTGCTCAACCAGCAACGTATCGTAATTTATTCGTACCGTCGCAGTGTGCTTGAGGGTGCTGAAGAGATTGCGGCGTTAGTACGTGATTTAATTACTGAGTGTGTGGCGGATATTGTGAATGCTTATACCGTCAAACGCACGGTTACGCTTGAAAATTATCAGGACATTCTCTTGGCAGTTGCGCAACTTATCAATGTTCCAGTCGATGAGCTTTTAAATCAGCCATTCAACAAGCACAATAGCGAAATTTTGAAGAAAGATATTATTGATTATCTTCTGCTTCGTTATGATTTTTATCTTGATTCGGCAAAATCGGCTACTTCGGCGGATGATAAAGTTATTCGTGAAGCTTTGCTCAATGACGCTCAAAAATGGCTTTTACTTGAATCTATTGATCAGGCATGGAAGCAGCACATGGTAAACTTAGAAGGGCTAAAAGAGGGCATAGGACTGCGTGGTTGGGGTAACAAAAATCCCCTTATCGAGTATAAGCGTGAAGCCTACGATCTTTTTACTGACATGATGCGGGCTATTCGATCAGAGATTGTGCACCATATCTTCCATCTTGATCTTGATCAGTTTAATCGTGCGGCGATCGAAACACGGCGCGTGCGCGAGCTTGAAGAGATCAAAATGGCGGGAACTGATGATGCAGCTACCGATGATGAAGAGCAAATGTCTCGTGCTGAGCGGCGCAAAAAAAAGCGTCGTTAAAAAAAGGCCTTTATCAAAGGAGTATCGTATGGTTGCGGCTGATAAAAAAAAGCTTATTCCCATTGGAATAGATGATTTTGAAAAACTTGTAGCGGGGAACTATTATTTTACGGATAAAAGTTTGCTCATAAAAGAGGTTCTTGATTCTGGAGCTGCGGTAACGCTTCTTCCCCGCCCACGACGGTTTGGTAAAACGTTGAATCTTTCTATGCTTCGTTACTTCTTTGAAAAGGTTGGTCAGTCTCGTCGGTATTTATTTAATGGACTCAAAATTGAGCAACACGCTGATTGTATGAAGCATCAGGGGAAGTATCCAGTTATTTGGTTGACCTTTAAAGATGTTAAAATGGGCACCTGGGAGCCTTGTTATGAAAAAATATGTAAAGTAATTGGTGCCGAATTTAAGCGGCATTTTAATGCAATAAATGGTTCTTTGAGTGATTTGGAAATAAGGCAAGTACAAGACATTATCGCAGGAACTGCTTCGCAAGCTTCATATGAAAATTCACTTATGGATCTTTCGCGGTATCTTGAGCAAGCTTATAAAGAAAAAGTGGTAATCCTTATCGACGAATATGATGCGCCAATTCATGCAGCCTTTCTCAACGGATATTATAATGAGGTTGTTAGCTTTATGCGGGGCTTTTTTGGCGCAAGCTTAAAAGGAAATAATTCTCTTAATTTGGGTGTTATGACTGGCATTTTGCGCGTGGCAAAAGAAAGCATTTTTAGTGGCATCAATCACCTTGAAGTACGCACTTTTTTGCAGAACGCTTATTCTGATAAGTTTGGTTTTTTGGAAGATGAGGTAGTTGCTCTGTTCAGCTATTTTGGCCTTGCTACTAATCTTGATGATGTACGACGCTGGTATGATGGCTACCGAAGTGGACTTTATAAGGTTTACAACCCATGGTCAATAATTAATTTTGCTAAAAATAGTGGAGAACTACAACCTTACTGGGTTAATACAAGTGATAACGCCCTTATAAAAGATTTGCTCAAACGATGCACTCCTGAAATGAAAGAAGATCTTGAGGTTATTGTTGCAGGAGGCAAGGTAACTAAGTCTATTCAAGAAAACATTATCATGACTGATATTGAAAAAAATGATGCAGTATTGTGGAACTTTTTACTCTTCTGTGGATATTTGACCTTTGAAGACTACCGATTGGTTGTAGATACTCACTATGCAGAGTTATTGATGCCTAATATTGAAGTTGGTACCACGTACAAAACTTCCTTTAGTACGTGGTTTGCCGAAGGAAGTGGCTTGCGTAACTATAATAAAATGCTTGAAAGTCTTGTGATGGGAGATATGGAGCCATTTCAAGATTATTTTATGAAGTTTACAAAAGAAACATTAAGTACCTTCGATGTTCAGGGTGACACGCCAGAAAATTTTTATCATGCTTTGGTTCTTGGAATGCTTGCAAGCTTAATGCAAACACACCAAGTACGATCAAATCGTGAAAGCGGGTATGGTCGGTATGATGTTCTGATTATTCCACAAGATCATGCAAATCCGGGTATTATACTCGAATTTAAAAAGGTGAATGTGAAAAAGAAAGAAACGCTTGAAACAGCGGCTCAAGATGCTCTTAGTCAAATTGAAGACAGGCTCTATGAAACAGAGCTACAGACCTTAGGTATAAAAAAGATTTTAAAAATTGGAATCTCTTTTAAAGGTAAAGAGAGTTTTGTTTTGGTCGGTGATTGACGAGTTAAGAGCGATAGATTTTTTGGGTTCAATGACAATACGTTGGTTGAAAAAATATAAACATGATAAAATACAAAACGTTGTGTTTATCGTAAAATAAAAACAAGTATTTCTAGTTGAATACCAAGGAGTCGCTCCTATGAAAAACCAAAACGTCTTATTATTTTTGCTTATCTTTCTTTTTGCTCCCGTCTTCCAAGTGCAGGCTAGTGAGTTAATAAAACCACTCGTAAAGCAAATAGATCTTTCAATAAAGGGGAAGAAGTTACTTGCCTTAACGAAAAAAGGCAAAACGAATGCAGTCAAAAAACTATTAGAAGGCAAAGGAAAAATAGCTGTTAATGTTCGGGATTCTTTTAAAAGAACGCCGCTTATCATAGCGTGTGAAAAAGGATATCCAGACATAGTAGAGCTTCTTATTAAGGCTGGCGCTGACCTTAACTTAAAGGATAAGACTGGTTTTGCAGCTTTGCGTTATGCCTGTAGTATTTATCCTTCTGAAATGGAGAACGCAGCCCTTCGAGAAAAAAAAGAAAGCTCGGCAAAGCAGCTTATAAAAGCCGGCGCAAACCTTAATTTATACCCTGATAAATGTACGGCACTCTATCTGGCTTACAAGTGTAAGTGTTTTGAAACAGTGAAGTTGCTTATTCAAGCTGGAGCAGATCTAAACGAAAAATCCATTTATGGGGATACTATTCTTCATTTAGCTTGCAAAGGGAATAGCGTTGAGTTGGTGAAATCTCTTATTAAAGCTGGTATTAATATAGACCTGAAAAACAACTATGAAGAAACGGGGTTTCATATTGCCTGCTATAAAAAATATATTGCACTCGTAAAACTCTTTATTCAAAGCGGAGCAAACTTTGATTTACCAGAAAAAAATAGAAGAACAGCGCGGAGTTTTCTTCAGGGATGGGAGTTTGAGGAAAAGCTTGTTCCTCTCTTTACATCTCTTCTCCCTATCTCTTTAGATAAAGAAGAAGGCGATTCAGAAAAAGACACCAACGAAAAAGCTTTTATTAATTTAGGGGTTCGAGAACTTGCTCAGCGGTTTAAAAATGCTGAAATTCCACTTATTTTACCGCAAAAAAGTGAGCTCGTTGACAATCTTCTTATTGATAATGATCATCAAATTCGCATGCGTATTCTTGAGAAAATTTTCCAGAATTATTTTGATAAAGATACGCCTTTATTCAAACGCGAATTAACTCGTGCTCAAGGTAGTTTTCCATTTATTCCGGCTACAACAGGTTGCCAAAAAAGCTTCAAAAAACTTATTAAATTGTTAGTTGAATTTGAGCTCAAAAATCATAATTTTAAGTCTGGGGAAGATTATCATAATCGTTTACGCTTACGGGCAGTTGCTCAGGCTGCTTGTAATCAAGATAAGAGTAATCGGTACCATAAATTCAACGACTTACGCATTAAATTTGCGCATTAAGTTTTTCTAAACCAGCCATAAGGGTGGGGTAATGTTGCAAGCTTATTACCGCCTTAAGCAACGGCTGGGTTATGTTATGGTAGATTACCAGTGGCTGGACTTGTGAAAGTTTACGAGGAGAAAAGAAGATGGGAAATAAAAAAAGTATATCGGTTGGAATAAGTGATTTTAAAATGTTGGTCAGGGAAGGTTGTTATTTTATTGATAAGAGTCTCTTGATTAAAGAACTTTTAGGCCATAAAACTGCTGTTACTCTTATTCCGCGTCCTCGTAGATTTGGTAAGACTTTAAATATTTCTATGCTAAGGTATTTTTTTGAAAAGAGTGGTTTTCAGGATTCAATTCTGAAGAGTGAAAGTTCAAATCGTCACCTGTTTAAAGACCTTGCTATTGAAAAATATCCAGAGTGCATGGATCATCAGGGCCAGTATCCAGTAATTTGGGTAACTTTTAAAGATGTTAAAACAAGCACCTGGGAACTTTGTTATCGTGGTATTCAGGAAATTGTGGCTAGTGAGTTTTCACGACATCGGTATCTTCTTGATAGTGAAGCATTGGATTTGCTGCAAAAAAATAATTTTGCAGCAATTTTGGATAAGCGCGCAGATGAGATTTTGTATCGCAGAGCGCTACTAAATCTGTCGGAATATCTTGCTAAGCATTATCAAAAGCGTGCAATTTTATTAATTGATGAATATGATACGCCTATTCATGCATCTTTTGTAAATAATTATTACGCAAAATCCATGGAATTTTTTCGGGACTTTTTTGGTGCAGGCTTAAAAGATAACTCAAATCTTGAGTTTGGTTTTCTGACGGGTATTTTACGTATAGCTAAAGAGAGTATTTTTAGTGGCATTAATAATTTGCGTGTCTGTTCATTAACTGATGATAGATATGCAGATAAATTTGGATTTCTTGAGCAGGAAGTTAAAACCATACTCGACTATTTTGGACTAGAGAATAGTCTTGACGATGTGCGTAGGTGGTACGATGGGTATCAGAGTGGAATGCACAAAGTCTATAACCCGTGGTCTATTATTAACTTGGTTGATCAGAAGGGTAAACTACAATCTTATTGGGTTAATACCAGTGATAATATGCTTATTAAAACGTTATTGCAACAGAGTGGGCCCGGCGTTAAAGAAGACTTCGAATTAATTATTCAGGGTAAAGCGATCACTAAGATAATCAATGAAAACGTAGTCATGCCTGAGGTCTATCTGGATGATAATGCCCTTTGGAACTTCTTATTTATGAGTGGGTATTTGACGTTCGAAAACTATCGAGCGGATTCTTCTCTGGAGGGGCAGTTTTTGGCGGAGTTAAAGACTCCTAATGCTGAAGTGGCCTTTGTTTATAATACTCAAATTCAGTCCTGGTTTGGAGGGAGTGAAGATAGTTTTCGGGTTTATCAACGCATGTTACAGAATTTAATTGTAGGCAATGTCGATGATTTTCGAGAATTATTTGAGATTTTTTCACTAGAGACCATAAGTTCATTTGATATCGGTGGTAAGAAACCAGAAAAATTTTATCATGGGCTAGTGCTAGGCATGCTTGCGAGTTTGCGGGACACGCATGAAATTAAATCTAACCGTGAAAGCGGGTGGGGGCGTTATGATGTGTCTGTGATTCCTAAAGATAAAAAACAACCTGGTATAATTATCGAATTTAAAACAGTGAGCCGTATCAAAAAAGAGACGCTTGAAACTGCTGCCAAAGATGCTCTTAAACAGATTGAAGATAGGCAGTATGAGGCAGAATTGCGCGTCCGCGGAATAAAAAAAATAATCAAACTTGGTATCGCGTTTGAAGGCAAAGAGAGTTTGGTTCTTGTTGCTTAAATTCGGGTTTAAGTTTGTTACATACGGCGGATTCAACTCTGAAGCGAATAAAATAATGGAAAAATAAGCCAGGTGAGGCTAAAGTGATTCTGAATTTGGAAAAAAACGAAAGGATCACAAAATGCCAAAAGGCTACCATCACCTGACTTATGATTAAAGACAGGACTTCCTCAAAAGCATGAAAGATTGCATCTAGCTTGACATTTGAATAAAAAAGCGCTCTCTTTGTTAGATCTATCCAAAGGATCCAAACAAGGAGAGCGCGATGCTAACATTAAGCACTGACTTACTTTACCCTTATCTTTTGATTTTTTCTACAGGAAAAAAAACTTTCGAAAATATGGGGCGTAGTATTAAAAAGAGCGGAGATAC